>Ga0209403_10006065_pt1 | contig 12375 bp, 12 predicted proteins | sample ArcticOcean_MG_C_8_FD_187440 | JGI IMG/M metagenome (GOLD analysis project Ga0209403, IMG submission 187440) | Marine microbial communities from western Arctic Ocean - ArcticOcean_MG_CB11_86 (SPAdes) (version 2) | ecosystem: Environmental > Aquatic > Marine > Oceanic | place: Arctic Ocean... | reverse complement strand
TTGACCTTGTTTGAAAGATTAGAAGGCAAGCTAGAGAAACATGCGGGTAATCTTACTAGAGCTGCCGTTGAGTTAGCAAAAGATTGGAGAACAGATAAATATTTAAGAAGATTGGAAGCTTTAATGGCCATTGCTGATAAGGAAAAGAGTTTTATAATTTCAGGAACTGGTGATGTTCTTGAGCCCGAAGGAGGAATTATTGGCATTGGATCTGGTGGAAATTATGCTTTAGCTGCTGCAAAAGTATTAATAGATACCAAAATGCCTGCTGAAGAAATTGCTAAAAAAGCAATTCAAGTTGCATCTGAAATATGTGTTTACACAAACAATAATATAACTCTAGAAAAAATTTAATTTAATGAAGCAAAAAACAAATGTAACTCCATTGCCAAAAACTATGGAAGATACAGATGATAGATCAATAGTATCGTCTTTATCTCCAAGAGAAATAGTTTCAGAATTAGATAGATATGTAATTGGCCAACACGCTGCTAAAAGAGCAGTTGCAATAGCTTTAAGAAACAGGTGGAGAAGACAAGCATTAAAAGGTGATATGAAAGATGAAGTATTACCAAAAAATATTTTAATGATAGGACCTACAGGAGTTGGTAAAACTGAAATATCAAGAAGGCTTTCTAAACTAGCAGAAGCTCCTTTTATAAAAGTAGAAGCAACAAGATTTACAGAAGTAGGATATGTTGGAAGAGATGTAGAGCAAATTATTAGAGATTTGCTTGAAATTGCAATTGCAATTGAAAAAGAAAGAATGAGAAAAGAGGTATACACAAAAGCAAAGCAAGCCGCAGAAGAGAGGGTTCTCAACGCGCTCGTAGGAAACAAAGCTAGCGTGGCAACTAAAGAAAGTTTTAGAAAAAGATTAAGAACTGGCGATTTAGATAATAATGAAATTGAAATTGACGTGAGTGATGCACAAAATATGCCAAGTTTTGAAATACCTGGAATGCCAGGAGCAAATATTGGAATGGTCAATATATCTGAAATGTTTGGTAAAAATATTAAAAAAGGCAAAAAGAAAAAAATGTCTGTAAAAGAATCACATGAAATTTTGATTGCCGAGGAATCGGACAAGATGATTGAGCAGGATGTAATTATTAAATCTGCGAAAATTTCAACTGAAAACAATGGAATTGTTTTTTTAGATGAAATTGATAAAGTTTCAGCAAGAAGTGATCGTGTGGGAGGTGATGTTTCAAGAGAAGGAGTGCAACGAGATTTACTTCCATTAATTGAAGGTACTACTGTAAGTACAAAACATGGACCTATAAAAACTGATCATATATTATTTATTGCTTCCGGCGCGTTTCAACTTGCGAAACCATCAGACTTATTGCCAGAACTTCAAGGCAGATTGCCTATCAGAGTAGAACTAAATGGTTTGACTAGCGATGACTTTAGAAGAATTTTAGAGGAGCCAGACAATAGTTTAATAAAACAATACACCGCTTTGTTAGGAACAGAAAAAGTTACTCTTGAATTTTCAAAAGATGGAATAGAAACAATTGCTAAACTAGCAACTGAAATTAATGCTACTATTGAAAATATTGGAGCAAGAAGGCTTTATACTATAATTGAAAAAGTATTAGACGATATTAGTTTTACCGCCACTGATAGGGGTGGAGAAAAAATTGTTATTGACAAAAACTATGTTAATAAGAATCTTGGCGAGCTTGCGAAAGACACGGATCTAACAAAATTTATTTTATAAAATTTATTTTTTAATGTTTAAAATGGCGAGTGCCAGTAAATACCATTGTTATTTTAGCATCATCAGCAGCTTTAATTACTTCTTTATCATTAATAGAGCCACCGGGCTGAATAATAGCATTTACTCCAGAAGCTATTAGTTTTTGAATTCCATCTGAAAAAGGGAAAAAAGCATCTGATGCAGCTACAGAATCAAGTAATTTCTCTGGAACAAATTCCTGTGCTTTTGTTGAAGCAATCTTGCAACTATCCAGTCTACTTGGTTGTCCCGCACCTATTCCAATAGTAGATTTTTTGTTCACTAAAACAATTGCATTTGATTTAACAAACTTACAAATATTAAATGCAATTTTTAAACTTCTAAGTTGGTTAGAAGAAGGTTTCTTTTTTGTAACTATTTTTATCTTATTATTTATAAGTGTATCATCAAAATCTTGTGATAAAAAAATATTTCCTAAAAATAGATAATGTTTTTTGTTTTTTAAATTTAAATTATTACAATTAATTAATCTTATATTTTTTCTTTTCTTTAGGATTTTTAAAGCGTTTTTTTCAAAACCTCTGGAAGCAATTACTTCAAAAAATTTTTTATTTAATTCTATAGCTAATTGTTTTGTAATAATTGAATTTATTGCAACGACACCTCCAAATGCGCTTACAGGATCACAAGCAAAGGCATTTTTAAATGATTTAATTTGATTTTTTTCCAATGATACTCCACAAGGGTTAGCGTGCTTTATGATAACAGTGCCTTCTTTTTTTTTAAAAGTGCTTAAAATAGAAAAGGCAGAAAAAATATCGTTATAATTATTATAACTTAGTGCTTTTCCATGAAATTTTTCTATACCTAAATTATCAACTGTTCCATATATGCTTCCTTCTTGGTGGGGATTTTCACCGTATCTAAGCTTTTCTATTAATTTGCCATGCAGGGTTTCCTTTTCAGGAAATTTCACACCAGTTTGGCTATTTAACCAACCAGATATAACAGAATCATAATAAGCAGTTAAATTAAATGCTTTTGCTGACATTAGTTTTCTAAATTTGATAGAAGTTGATCCTTTGTAAGTTTTAAGCTCTTTTACAAGTTGAGGGTAATCATTAATATTAGAAATAACAGCAACATCATTAAAATTTTTACCAGCAGCTCTTATTAATGTTGGCCCACCAATGTCTATATATTCAATTAGTTTTTTGGATTTCTTTTTAAGTTTTTTTTCAAATGGATAAAGATCGACAATAACTAAATCTATATTAGGTATATTTTCTTTCTTTAATTGACTCCTATGTTTTTTTTTATTTCTTATATTAAGAATACCCGCGTGTATTTTTGGATGTAAAGTTTTGACTCTGCCATCAAGCATTTCAGAAAAACCAGTATAATTTGATACTTCAATACACTTATATTTCATACTTTTAATTTTTTTATACGAACCTCCTGAACTTATAATCTGGATATTAAATTTTTTTAATATAGGTAATAATAAATCTAAATTTGATTTATTTGATACAGATATAATAGCTCTTTTAATTTTTTTTAAACTCATATTTTAATTTACTTTTTCAATTTCCCAGTTAATAGAAATAATTTCATCATTTAAATTTCCTAAAAGAGATATAGATTCATTATTTATAATTTTATTTTTATTACCAAAAAAAATATTTTTTTCTATTTTAAAATTATTTGTTTCGCTTTTTAATAACCAACCTTCACCGTTTAATAAACTAATTAACACAGAGTTGCCAGCTTTCGTTTTAACAATTTTTATTCCAGGATAAATATGAAATCTTATAAAATAAATTAGAGGGTAAGAGTAAATTTTTGTTCTTACCAATTTGTCTTGGCCAAAAATTTGATTCTTATTTTTTGAAATTTTAACTAATCTTGTATGTATATAACCAAAACTTTTCTCATATCCGTTATGAGACGCGGATACAGAATAAAAATTTTTATCTTCAGTATAACTTTTTTTAATTATTTTGTGCTTTTCTATCAATGAGTTTCCATAAACTTTATTTATAATATTACTTTTTTGAAAAATTGAAGAGGATGTATCATTTATATATAATGTTGAATGAGCTGCAGTTGAGCGGCTTAATGCAGTAAGGTTTGGAGATAAATACTTGCCATATCCTGAGTTGCAAATTATTTTTTGTTTATTTGAAATAAGCTCAAATGATAAACAGCCAGCTTGATAGTACTTTGCAAAATTACTTGGCGGCGGGTTTCCGCAGTCAATATAAAATTCAATTTTTTTAATTTTAATTTTAATTAAATCTGCAGCTTCATAATTTTTATCATTAAATTTATATTTTAATGTTTTTAAAAATATATCATAATCTTTATTATTAATTTCTGTTGCCCCGTTGAATAGTGGAAACTGACTGTTTGCACAAGACAGCATTTTATAACAATCTCCGCACTTCCTTATGATTTCATTTAAAAAATCAGGTATAGGTTTTTGAGCTTCCTTGAACCACTCTCTAATTAAAATTAAATATTTTATACAAATAAAAACTTCTTCAGGATTTCTTGATTTAGGGAAACCACTTTCATCAAAGTAATTTTTAATAACTTTTTCTAACTCTTTGATACCAATTTTAAAATTTGAATAATTTTCTTTAAATATCATTCCTGATAATATTATTCCTGCACAGCAAACAATTTTACTTGGTCCATACAGCAAACTATTTAAATTTTTTGCAAGAAAATTTGATTGTTTAATTAAACTTAAAAAAAATTTTTCTTTATACTCTTCGCTTGAATCCTCTAAGGTTATATCTGTATTCGATGACCAAGCAATAATTCTTCTAGCTGTGATCTCCATATCCCAAGTTTTGGGATGGTAATTAAAAAAAAAATTAATCCAGCTTTTAATTATATCTTTTGTAATAATTTTACTATTTTTTCTATCTAGCTTTGATAACCATAAAAAACTATGCAGATTTTCAAATTTTATTTTATCTTTTTCATTTATTCTCCATAATAATTCAGGGCTTGTATTTACTATTTTGTAAAAATCATTACTAATTGATGTTAGTGAAGCGCTTAAGTATGTGCTTGGATTATAAAAAATTCTATTAGGGATAAAAGTAATTAACTTTTGGTTGTAATAATTGCTTCTAAAATAAAAATTTCTAAAACTTATAAAAAATAAATTAAGAAGAGAAAAAAAGTATAATTTAATACTTTTAAGCCTATGCATTTTTATCCTGCTCTTAGTAATTGAATATTTTTTTTTAAGTTTCCATTATTTTCTTTAAATATTGTAGTTCCTGAAACCAATATATCAACACCGGCCTTTATAGCTATTTTTGAATTCTCAAAATTTATACCACCATCTATTTCAATTTGAGTGCTAAGTTTTTTTAAATCAATCTCTTTTCTTAATATTTTTACTTTTTCTAAAGTTTCTTTCATAAATTTTTGCCCCCCAAAGCCTGGGTTTACACTCATTACCAAAACTATATCAATTGATTCTAGGTGTGGCATTACTAAATCTACTGGAGTTTCAGGGTTTAATGATACTCCAGATTTTTTATTATAAGATTTAATTTTTTTTATTGAATCAGCTAAATCATTAGTTGCTTCCGGATGTATAGTAATTATATCCGCACCAGCTTCTGCAAAATTTTTAATAAAATTATTAACTGGTGAAATCATTAAATGAACATCAAATGGCAGCGTTGTGTATTTTCTTAATTTACTGATTACTTCTGGGCCAATAGTTATGTTAGGAACAAAGTGACCATCCATTACATCTATGTGTATTAAATCAGCTTGTGCTTTTTCTAAATTTTTAATTTCACTTCCTAATTGGCTAAAATCAGCTGACAAAATTGAAGGAGAAATTTTAATAGAAGTCATAGGAAAATTTATATTTTTATATTTGAATTATGTCAAAAAAAAAGAAGGGCGAGAATTCCCGCCCTTCTTGAATAAGTTTTCAATTTCTTCTGATATTAGACCCTTGCAGAGTCTCCAATATCTTCAGTTAATGCACTTACTGATTTTCTAGGCATTGTAGACATTTCCATTTTGTAGGCTAAAAACCACATCATTCCGCATCCTAAAACCCAGAATAATATTTGCCAAGCCCAAATTGATGGAATTCCAAATGTCCATGTGGTGATATCGTTTGGTGATCCAAAGATATCATTTCCTATAACAGCTCCCGGTCCAATTCCGAAGAATAACCAAGCAATTGTTATAATCCAAGCAGCAGGCTTAAGACTTTGTTTACTAACTGGAAGTCCAGCATGATCTGCTAGGAAGTCATGGTATTTTTGTCTATGAGCACGATCTCTTGAGTTTTGTGTCATAGCAGAAATAGGTATTGCTACAACTAAGTTAGCAAAGATTCCCCAGAATGCAGAGTGCATTGTCCAAGGCCATCTACCCCATGGTAAAGCACCGCCAAATAAATTTTGACCAATACTTTCCGTAGCCATTACACCTATAATCCCCGCTAATAGACCCCAAGACACACCTTCTCTTGTCATCCAAGGGAAGTAACATATAGAAGCTAATGGAACCCACATTTGGAAACCAAACGCTACTGCTAATCCTCCCAATAGAACCAATGCATCTTTAGAAAATGTTGCAACTAACAAAGCTGCACCAACTACAAGAACAACCATTACACGGCCGAAGAGTTTTTGCTCTTCATGGCTCATTTTTGGTTTAAAAAATTTCTTATAGATATCTCTAGTTAACATTGATGAACAAGTAGACATGTAAGCCGCACCTGTTGACTGCATCGCAGCCAAAGCACATACCGCTAAAAGACCTACAAACCAAGGAGCCGCATCCCCAACCGTATTGATAAGGTATGGAACAAGATTACCTTGTCCACCTTTTCCAATTGATTCTGGAAGTACATTTGAAATATTTGCTCCTGCTGCATTCACAACGGGGTCAGCACCTAGTAGGTGAGCTCCCATTCCTTGAGCCGCAGTAAAGAAGAATAAGGCAAAACCTATTCCAACTGACGAAGCCCAAACTTGTTGTGGTGCAAATGGTGCTGGATCTTTGTTAGAGAAAGCCCACATAGAAAATGCTGGTGAAGAATGAATACCCATAAGAGCAAACATATAAGTTAACACCATCACACCTGTCCACAATCCACCAACTGGAGTTTCTTTTCCTAATCCAGCTGTAAATTGTATGACACCCGGAATCGCAAAGTATGCAGAATAACCATCACCTGGAGTTGTCCCCCATTTGGTGCCTTCTACTAAAGCTACTTTTGCTAATCCTTCGTTCAATGCAGCCCAACCTCCAACGAGGTCGTATGCAATAAAACCAATTGCTATAATCCCAAACCATAAAAGAACTGCCTGCAGTGTATCTACGTAAGCAACAGATTTTAATCCGCCTAATCCTACATAGAGTGCAACGATTCCTGCTAGTACCCAAGTACCAGTATTCACGTTCCACATACCATCTGATAAAACATTAAATAATTTACCTGATCCTGCTAACTGAATTCCTAAGTATGGAATTGAAAAGCATAACGCTACGACAACAGTTAAAACACGAATCATATCACCCTTAAAGTAATCTGCTAGCATTTCTCCTGGCGTTACGTAACCGAAACGTTTTCCAAGTATCCATTGTCTTTTTAAAAACATCACACCTGTGAAAGGAATTGTGATGACATAAAAAGATGCATATGCATACTGAAAACCATCTCTATAAATTAATCCTGGGTGACCTAAAAAGGTCCATCCAGAAAATGATGTAGCTGTGGCGGCCAGAACGAATACCCACATAGGAAGTTTTCTTCCTGATATAAAGTAGTCCGAAGCTGTCTTCGCCTGTTGTGCTCCTTTAATACCCCAGAAGATACAATATCCCCAATAAAGTAATACGAACACTATCAGCCACGTTATTTTTGCTGACATAAAGGTTCCCCCTTTTTTATTTTTTTACTTATTCTATAAAACAAAAATACTTAGGCCTTAGATTCTAAGTATTTAATATGAAAATGGACCACAATTGCCGCCTCAAAGCAATACCTACTTTTGCTTTATATACCCAAAAAGATACAACTATTAATTGAAACTATTGGTATATGCGTGTTATTTTAATATTAAAAATTTAATAAATATTTTTATGAAACTGACGGAATATTACATAATTTTTCATGATCCTTTTTGGGTTCTAATTTTAAGCTCAGCTTTATATTTGCCTATAAAAAAATTGATATGGATTTTGTATGTTAGGAAAAAACAGAAAATGCAAAAGCTTGTTTCAGAAGAAGAAAAAAAAATTCTGAAAAAAAGAGCAGCATTTACTTCAATTTTTTTATCTATAGTTTTTAGTTACATTTACGTAAATCAGGTATTTAATTAGTGGATAAAAAAACAAATATCTTAAAAAGATTCGTAGTTTATATGGCAGTATTAACTTTTATTATGTTTACTGCTTGGGCTATTGTTAAATCTTTTATAAATAGGCCTCCTGGAGACTATGAAACTGAAGTTTGTGACATACGTTTAAAGGATAAAAAATATAACGAAGCGCTAGAAGCCGCAAATATTGCTTTAGAAAAAAGTCCAAATCACAGAGGGGCAGTAATGTGCAAAGCTCTGGTTTTTATTTCTGAAAAGAAATATTACGAAGCGACTGAAGAGTTAAACTATTTAATAGAATTTTTAAAAAATAATCTAGTTGATGATGACAAAACAGGAATAGGTACACTAGCTGCGGCATATGCAAACCGTGGAATTATTAAAGATAGAAGTAAAGATTATGACGGTGCTTTGAAAGATTATATAAAAGCTCTTGGCATTGATCATGAAGCTGTTGCAGGCCCAGGTTTAGGAACGATTATCCTTAATTACAAATTTAAGTCATCTTCAGTTAGAGAGCGTGCACTTTATTTAAATGAGCAACTTCAACTTCCAGAAGAAGAAAGAGTTTTAAGTATACAAGAACTAGATGATGGCCAGGTGATGCATAAGCCAGGTAAGCTTTAACTGCCTAAGCCAGGCAAGTTAAGACCTAGCACATTTTTTAGTAAAAATAAAAAAAAATAAACTGCAGCAATACAGCCAAAAAATAATCTTACAAAATCTTTTTTACCTTCAGCATTTCTATAAGTAAGAGCGTGGTGAGCAATTAGTGCAGTAATTATTAAAAATATAATATTTACTAATTTTTCATATTCTTGAGGAATAAAATCAAACATTATTTTTTATATAATTCGGGATAAATAATTTTTTTTTCTATGTAAGGAGGGTAAAAACCCGCTGGCTCATCTACATTATAAATAGCCATAAAATGGCTTGTTATAAAAACAAATCCAATTAAAATTGTATAAAATACTCCACGAATTTTTCTTTGTCTTTCATCACTTATATTTTCCCCAAATTCGTGATCATAAATATGATATTTTTTATTATAACTATTTAGAATGTTCGCTTTATCTAATTTTATAATATCTTTGGCATAATATGTTACCCATATAGGTACGATACCAGTGACCATGTATTCATTAAATATATTATTTATTTTATCTTCTGGAAGATCTTGTTCATACCAGGCCTTATAAGCCAATTGAATTAATTGAAATTCTCCTATTTGAACTAAATTTGCTGCTTGAATAATTTCTGATTTTTTTGGGCTATCATCCCAATCAGGTTTGATTAATGTTTTAAAAAAACTATTCATTTATATTTTATTTGTTCTTTCTATTTTCAATTAAACTTTCTACTACCGTAGGATCAGCTAAAGTAGTTGTGTCACCCAGTTGATCATGTTCATTTGCTGCAATTTTTCTAAGTATTCTTCTCATAATTTTTCCAGATCTTGTTTTGGGTAAACCTGGTGAAAATTGAATTAAATCAGGTGTTGCAATTGGACCAATCTGTTTTCTTACCCAGAGCTTTAAATCTCTCTCTAATTCTCCCGATGGTTTTTCACTCACATTTAACGTTACATAGCAATAAAGACCATTTCCTTTTATATCGTGCGGATATCCAACTACTGCAGCTTCGGCTACTTTAGGATGAGCAACAAAAGCACTTTCTAATTCAGCTGTACCAAGATTATGGCCAGACACAATAATTACATCATCTACTCTTCCTGTTATCCAATAATATCCGTCTTCATCTCTTCTGCATCCATCTCCAGTAAAATATTTTCCATCAAATTGTGAAAAGTAAGTATCTATAAATCTTTGATGATCTCCATAAACTGTTCTCATTTGACCCGGCCAAGATTGAGCTATACATAATTTTCCTCTGCAGGCTCCTTTTAAAGTTTGTCCTTTGTCATCAACAATAACAGGTCGAATACCATAAAATGGTTTAGTAGCAGAACCAGGTTTAAGGTCCATAGCGCCAGGTTGAGGAGCTATTAATATTCCACCAGTTTCTGTTTGCCACCAAGTATCAACAATGGGACACTTAGAATTTCCAATAACTTTATAATACCAAAGCCAAGCTTCAGGATTAATTGGCTCTCCAACAGTACCTAAAAGTTTTAAGGATTTTCTACTTGTTTTTTTTACAGGACCTTCTCCTTCTCTCATAAGAGCTCTTAATGCTGTTGGCGCTGTATAAAATATATTTACTTTATATTTATCAACAATTTGCCACCATCTTGAAGTATCTGGGTAGTTCGGGACGCCTTCAAACATTATAGTAGTAGCTCCATTTGCGAGTGGGCCATAAATAATATAGCTATGCCCTGTAACCCAACCAATATCTGCTGAACACCAATAGATATCATTTTTTTTATAATCAAAAATATATTGATGTGTCATTGAAGCAAAAACCATATATCCACCCGTGGTATGCAAAACACCCTTAGGTTTTCCAGTTGATCCAGATGTGTAAAGGATAAATAAAGGATCCTCAGCACTCATTTCTTCAGGTTCACAGTTGGTTGAAGCTACTTGCATTATTTGGTCATACCAAACATCTCTACCTTTCACCCAGTTAATTGGATTTCCCGTTCTTTTTACCACAACACATTTTTTTATATTTGGACATTTTTCTAGAGCTTCATCGGTAATTTTTTTAAGTGGTATAATTTTACCTCCTCTTACGCCTTCATCCGCAGTAACAATATAATCTGATTGGCAGTCGTTAATTCTTCCAGAAATAGAGTCTGGTGAAAAGCCACCAAATATAATTGAATGTACTGCACCAATTCTAGCACAAGCTAACATTGTGTATGCTAGCTCAGGAATCATAGTTAAATAAATTGTTACTCTGTCGCCTTTTTTTATACCTATTTCTTTTAAACCATTGGCTACTTTACATACATTTTTATGTAGTTCCTTATAGCTAATTTGTTTAGAGTCTTTTGGATCATCACCTACCCAAATTATTGCAGTTTTATTTTGTTTATTTTCTAGATGTCTATCAATGCAGTTTGCAGATGCGTTTAAAGTTCCATCATAATACCATTTAATTTTAACATCAGTTTTACTGTATCTTACATCTTTTATTTTTTTATAAGGTTTAATCCAGTCAATTCTCTTTCCTTCTTTTTTCCAAAAAGCTTCATTATCTTTAATAGATAATTTATATTTTTTTTCATATTGTTTTTTATCAACATATGCTTTTTTAGCCCATTTTTTTGTAACTTTAAAAACTAGTTCTTGTGAAGAAATTTTTTTTATTTTTTTTCTAGAATTAACTTTTCTAGATTTAACTTTTCTAGATTTTTTTCCAGATTTAACTTTTCTAGATTTAATTTTTTTTTTCTTTCTTTTTTTAGCCACTTTTCCTCAAAACCTTTTTCAAATTCTATTTAGACCTTACCTATCTTATAAATTATATTCCAGCTTTTATAATCTATAGGCATTACAGATAATCTACTTTGTTTTACAAGTGATAAATGACTAATTATCTTGTTTTTTTTAATAATTTCTAAAGCTACTGGTTTTTTTAATTTTTCCTTAAATTTTACTTTTACAGCAACAAATCTTTGATCTTTATCTGTGGGATCTAAAAAGGCAGTTTTAATTACTTCAACAATACCGACAACCTCTTTTCCGATATTTGAGTGATAAAAAAAACAAAGATCTCCTTTTTTCATTTTCTTTAAATTATTAGCTGCTTGGTAGTTTCTTACTCCGTCCCAATCCACACCTTTAGGGCCAGCTTTTTTTTGTTGGTCGATGGACCAAACATCTGGCTCTGATTTCATTAACCAGTACTTCATCTAATTGTTTTTCCAATGTTTACTAGCTTATTTAACTTTAGTGTTTTCATTTTACGCCATTTTATTAAAACAGGTACCCCACAATGTAACCCTCATTTAAATTTTGCTTTTTTATTTTTTAATAGGCTAAATATTTTATTCATACTTTCGTTTTTAATTTTTCTACCTGGGTTTGTGTTGGCATTCATATTTTTTCAATCCATTCTTTCTTTTTATCTTCTTTTAAAAAAGATGACTTAAAAGAATTGATAATTAATTTTTTTACATCTTCTTTAGAAAGATTTAAAGCTTTTTGACATTCGATCAAATTTTTATTTATATAACCCCCAAAATAAGCTGGATCGTCTGAATTAACCATTACCATCAGTCCATTATGCAGTAACTTTTTCAAATTATGATCTTTAAGTTTTTTAAAAACACAAAGTTTTATATTTGAAAGAGGGCAAATGGTTAAAGGAATTTGATCA
>Ga0209403_10006055_pt1 | contig 12389 bp, 6 predicted proteins | sample ArcticOcean_MG_C_8_FD_187440 | JGI IMG/M metagenome (GOLD analysis project Ga0209403, IMG submission 187440) | Marine microbial communities from western Arctic Ocean - ArcticOcean_MG_CB11_86 (SPAdes) (version 2) | ecosystem: Environmental > Aquatic > Marine > Oceanic | place: Arctic Ocean... | reverse complement strand
TACGGACGTTAAATGGACCGCTTACCCAGCTTGTTCGAGTACTGGCAGAGCCTGCTGCGATGCTGGCTCGAACAGTTCAGGCACGGAGTGAGCAAACCAAATAGGGGCGAGGCCTTGGCCGCGCTAAAATTTTTGAAATTGAAAGTGATTTGACGGAGAAAAGTCATGGCTATGACAAATGAAGATCTTATTGAAGAGCTGAGTAATAAACCAATCATGGAAGTCGTTGATTTGGTTAAAGCTCTAGAAGAAAAGTGGGGCGTCTCTGCTGCTGCTCCTGTAGCGGCCGCCGCAGGTCCTGCAGCTGATGGTGGTGAAGCAGCTGAGGAACAGACCGAGTTTAACGTCATGCTGACAAGTTTTGGCGATCACAAGGTAAAGGTTATCAAGGTTGTTCGGACTTTAACTGGCCTTGGCTTGAAGGAGGCGAAAGATCTTGTTGAGGGCGCTCCAAGTGTGGTCAAGGAGGGCTCCTCTAAAGAAGAAGCAGAGGATGTGAAAAAGCAACTCGAAGAGGTTGGTGGAAGCGTCGAGATTAAGTGATCCGACACAGCATCTTTAACTGCGAGCGTCGACCGGGCCTGGTGATGGGACGGTTGATTGCTCGATTGCGGGTGACTTCTTGCATAAGACAAGAAGCATCCTTGTTAATTTTTCATTGAAATCATTGGCGGTTGGCGTATCGGCGCCGAGGTAACCCACGATGGCGTATTCGTTTACTGAGAAAAAGCGTATTCGAAAGAATTTTGGAAAACTTCCAAGTGTAATGGATGTTCCTTATTTACTTTCTATTCAAATTGATTCCTATCAGAAGTTCCTGCAAGAGGGAGTGCCAGCGAATGAGCGGAAAGAGAGGGGGCTTCATGCTGCCTTTAAGACCGTGTTTCCAATTCAAAGTTACTCCGGTAGTGCAGGTTTGGACTACGTGAGCTACCGGCTTGGTAAGCCTGTTTTTGATGTAAAGGAATGCCAGCTTCGTGGCGCAACATATGCGGCTCCGCTGCGTGTTCTCGTGCGATTGACCATATTCGATAAGGAGTCCTCTGCAAAGAACAAAAAAGTTAAGGATATTATTGAGCAGGAAGTTTATCTGGGCGAGATGCCGTTGATGACGGATGATGGCACATTCGTGGTAAACGGAACGGAGCGGGTTGTTGTATCTCAGCTCCATAGATCTCCTGGGGTCTTTTTTGATCATGATAAGGGAAAGACACACTCTTCAGGGAAGCTGCTTTTCTCCGCACGTGTAATTCCTTACCGTGGGTCTTGGTTGGATTTTGAGTTTGATCCAAAAGATTCTGTGTACGTTCGTATTGATCGTCGTCGTAAGTTGCCAGCCACTATTTTGTTGCGCAGCCTTGGGTATAACAATGAGGAAATACTCGATCTCTTTTTTGATACAAATGAGTTTTCGCTCTCGCCTGATAAGATTGTTTGGGATTTAATTCCCGACCGTCTCAAAGGCCAAGCAGCCAGTTTTGATATTAAGGTAGGTAAAAAGCTGATCGTTGAGAAGGAACGACGCATCACAGCGCGCCATGTGCAAGAGCTAGGAAAGTTAAAAGATAGCAAGTTAGTTGTGCCGATAGAGCACATGGAAGGGCAGGTGCTTGCGCACGATATCGTAGATGAGGAAACGGGCGAGCTTTTGGCTAATGCAAATGATGAGCTTACGGGGGAGTCTGTTCAGGCGCTCATCGACAGTGGTGTAACTAGTATTCGCACGCTTCATGTGAACGATCTCGATAAAGGGGCGTTCATCTCAAACACTCTTCGAGTTGATTCGACTCAGTCGCGTTTAGAGGCTCTTGTTGAAATTTATCGCATGATGCGCCCTGGGGAGCCGCCAACAAAGGACTCTGCTGAGAATCTTTTTCAGAATCTATTTTTTAATCCGGACCGTTATGATCTTTCGGCAGTTGGCCGGATGAAGTTTAATCGTAGAGTGGGGATCGAGGGGTCCGAGGGCGATGGAAATCTGAGTAATGATGACATACTTAGAGTCCTTCAAACTCTTATTGATATCCGAAACGGCAATGGCAACGTAGATGATATTGATCATCTGGGGAATCGACGTGTTCGCAGTGTTGGCGAGATGGCTGAGAACGCCTTTCGCATTGGTCTGGTTCGTGTAGAGCGTGCTGTTAAGGAGCGGTTAACAATAGCGGAGTCTGAGGGCCTTGGGCCTCAGGACATGATCAACGCAAAGCCTGTTGCTGCGGCTGTGAAAGAATTTTTTGGTTCTAGCCAGCTGTCTCAATTCATGGATCAGAATAATCCTCTGTCAGAGGTTACGCACAAGCGGCGGGTCTCGGCGTTGGGCCCAGGCGGTCTTACTAGGGAGCGTGCAGGATTCGAAGTTCGTGATGTGCACCCTACTCATTATGGACGTGTTTGCCCTATAGAAACCCCAGAAGGACCAAATATTGGACTAATTAATTCATTAGCCGTATACGCACGGACGAATGAGTATGGTTTTCTGGAGACGCCTTACAGGAAGGTTCTGAAAGGCAAGGTTACCGGAGACATGGAATACCTTTCGGCGATAGAGGAAGGACATTTTGTGATAGCTCAGGCTAACGCAAGTTTGTCATCAAGAGGCAAATTCGATGAAGCCCAGGTTTCCTGTCGCTATCGAAGCGAATTTGGGCTATTTCCTCCTGAGCGAATAGAGTTTATGGACGTGTCTCCGAAGCAGATCGTTTCGGTGGCAGCGTCTCTGATACCGTTTCTTGAGCATGATGATGCCAATCGGGCGCTCATGGGTTCAAATATGCAGCGACAGGCAGTTCCCACCCTGAGGGCTCAAACACCGCTGGTTGGTACGGGTATGGAACGCACAGTAGCGGTTGACTCGGGCGTAACGGTTGTTGCTCGCAGGGGTGGACGCATTGATTTTGTTGATGCTTCACGAATTGTTGTTCGTGTTGATGATGATGAGACTAGCGCTGGAGAGGCTGGTGTTGATATCTACAATCTCACTAAATACACGCGTTCCAACCAGAATACCTGCATCAATCAACGACCTTTGGTGAGGACTGACGATCTTATCGAGCGTGGTGATGTGTTGGCAGATGGTCCTTCAACAAGTCTGGGGGAATTGGCATTAGGCCAGAATTTGCTTGTCGCATTTATGCCCTGGAACGGATACAACTTCGAGGATTCAATTCTGATATCGGAGCGAGTGGTAGAAGAGGATCGTTTTACAACGATACACATAGAAGAGCTGACCAGTGTTGCACGCGATACGAAATTGGGTCCAGAAGAGGTTACTGGGGATATACCTAATGTTGGTGATGCAGCGCTTGCTAAATTAGATGAATCAGGCGTCGCGTTTATTGGCGCGGAGGTTAGGGCGGGAGATATTTTGGTGGGCAAGGTCACGCCCAAGGGTGAGACGCAGCTTACGCCTGAAGAAAAACTTCTCCGAGCCATATTTGGAGAGAAAGCGTCGGATGTGAAGGACACCTCATTGAGAGTGCCTCCCGGGATGGACGGGACAGTTATCGATGTCCGGGTATTTACGCGTGATGGCATTGAGAAAGATGACCGAGCGCTCGCGATAGAGCGGCAAGAGCTTGAGGCCGTGCGAAAAGATCTGCACGATCAGCGCCGGATTTATGAGGCTGATATTTATCAGCGCGTGGAGAAACTCTTGACCGGCAAACTGGCGTTTGGCGGACCTCAAGGGCTCAAGTTAGATCAAAAAATTACGCAAAGCTATCTTGATGGTCTGGGGCGTGAGCATTGGTTTGAGGTTCGGCTTAAGGGCGAAAAGACAAACGCTGAAGTTGAAAGCATGGCGGAACGTTTGCGTGTTCAGAGCGAAGAGTTCGATCGGCTTTTTGAAGAGAAGAAAACGAAGATCACGCAGGGCGATGATCTGGCACCTGGTGTTCTCAAGATGGTGAAGGTTTACCTTGCCGTCAAGCGGCATATTCAGCCAGGAGACAAAATGGCAGGCCGTCATGGTAACAAAGGTGTAATTTCTACTATCGTTCCGGTGGAGGATATGCCCTACATGGAGGATGGCACACCGATAGATATTGTGTTGAATCCATTGGGAGTGCCTTCCCGTATGAATGTTGGGCAGGTCTTAGAGACTCATTTGGGTTGGGCTGCCAAAGGTTTAGGTAACAAGATACAAGGGATGTTGCGCTCTGAGGAATCAGCCGCGTCTATTCGACGATTCTTGGAGCAACTCTACAACAAGACCGGCGGTCAAACCGAAGATCTCAAGAGTCTAAGTGTTGATGAGTTAATGGAGCTCGCAGGTAATCTGCAGCATGGAGTGCCTATGGCAACTCCGGTTTTTGATGGAGCTAATGAGGCGGAAATCAAAGGACTTCTAAAGCTAGCTGATTTGCCAGAATCTGGGCAGGCGGTTCTGTATAACGGCCGATCAGGTGAAAAATTTGATAGGCCAGTAACAGTTGGTTATATGTATATGCTGAAGTTGAATCACTTGGTTGATGACAAGATGCATGCGCGGTCAACTGGTCCATACAGTCTCGTTACCCAGCAGCCTTTGGGTGGTAAGGCGCAATTCGGCGGGCAGCGTTTCGGAGAAATGGAGGTCTGGGCTCTAGAGGCCTATGGCGCAGCGTATACGCTTCAAGAAATGTTGACTGTTAAATCGGATGATGTGCAGGGTCGAACGAAAATGTACAAAAATATTGTTGATGGGTCTCATGAGATTCAGGCGGGCATGCCCGAGTCCTTTAACGTGTTGGTTAAGGAGATTCGTTCTCTAGCTATCAACATAGAACTAGAGGAAACGAAGTGAGCTTGCTAAGAATGAGTGTGGATTATCTAGCTAATTTGACTGTAGGTGTACCTGTATGAAGGATTTACTGAAGTTTTTTAAGCAACAGTCACCAGTTGAGGACTTTGATGCCATTCGAATTGGTTTGTCTTCACCGGAAATGATTCGATCATGGTCTTTTGGCGAAGTGAAAAAGCCAGAAACAATAAATTACCGGACGTTTAAGCCGGAACGAGATGGGTTGTTTTGCGCAAAAATTTTCGGACCGATCAAGGACTATGAGTGTCTCTGCGGGAAATACAAACGTTTAAAGCATCGGGGCGTGGTTTGTGAAAAGTGTGGCGTTGAGGTTACGCAAACGAAAGTGCGGCGTGAGCGCATGGGGCACATTGAGCTATCAAGCCCTGTCGCTCATATATGGTTTTTAAAGTCGTTACCGTCTCGTATAGGGCTGATGCTAGACATGACGCTTCGGGAGATTGAGAGAATTCTCTATTTCGAAGCATTTGTTATTGTTGAGCCTGGCATGACTCCGTTGGAGCGTGGACAGCTTCTCACCGACGAGACATATCTTGAGGCCGTTGAGCAGTATGGTGATGAATTCGATGCGCGTATGGGTGCGGAGGCTGTTCGAGATTTGCTGATCTCTTTGAATCTGGATTCTGAGGTGGATCAGGTTCGGGAGGATATGACAAAAACAAAGTCCGAGACAAAGCTTAAGAGACTGTCAAAAAGACTCAAACTTCTCGAGTCATTCCTAACTTCAAAAAACAAACCAGAATGGATGGTTATGACCGTGCTTCCGGTTCTGCCTCCAGATCTAAGGCCTCTAGTCCCGTTAGATGGAGGACGTTTTGCGACATCTGATTTAAATGATCTGTACCGTCGAGTTATAAATCGTAATAATCGGTTACGACGACTTTTGGAATTAAGTGCACCTGACATAATTGTTCGTAATGAAAAACGCATGTTGCAGGAATCGGTAGATGCGCTTCTAGATAACGGTCGCCGAGGTCGTGCAATTACCGGCACCAATAAACGTCCGCTTAAATCACTTGCCGATATGATTAAGGGCAAGCAGGGCCGTTTCAGACAGAATCTGCTCGGTAAGCGAGTGGATTATTCTGGGCGTTCAGTGATTGTGGTTGGACCGACATTAAAGCTCCATCAGTGTGGGTTACCGAAGAAGCTTGCTCTAGAGCTTTTTAAGCCATTTATTTTTGCAAAACTGCAGCTTCGCGGAGAAGCAACCACCATAAAAGCGGCGAAACGGGTGGTGGAGAGGGAGGGGCCTGAGGTTTGGGATATTCTTGAAGATGTAATTCGTGAACATCCTGTGATGCTTAACCGGGCGCCAACATTGCATCGTTTGGGCATTCAGGCATTTGAGCCTGTGTTGGTTGAGGGAAAAGCCATACAGCTTCATCCTTTGGTTTGCACAGCGTTTAATGCCGACTTTGATGGCGACCAAATGGCTGTGCATGTTCCTTTGTCCTTGGAAGCTCAGCTTGAAGCGCGAGCGCTAATGATGGCGAGTAATAACATACTCTCGCCGGCGAATGGTGAGCCGATCATTGTCCCATCACAAGACGTTGTATTAGGGCTGTATTACATGACTCGGGAGCGAGTCAATGCGCAGGGCGAGGGAATGATCTTTTCTAATGTAAAAGAGGTTCATCGAGCTTATGAGAATCACGTAGCGGAATTGCATGCCCGGGTAAAGGTAAGAGTGTCGGAGGGTTTGGCTGAGACAGAGGACCCCGAGGGAGACTCGCGTCCGCAGACTAGGCTGGTTGAGACAACGATTGGGCGTGCGCTCCTGTCGGAAATTATGCCTCAAGGCTTGAGCTTTGATGTCATTAATCGACCGATGAATAAGCGGGCTATTTCTGCGGCTATAAATGCGTGTTATAGGCAGTTGGGGATTAAGGACACGGTCCTTTTCGCCGATCATCTCATGTACACCGGATTTAATTACGCCACGCGAGGTGGAATATCATTTGGCATTAACGATATGGTTATTCCTGATGAGAAGCCAGAAATGCTGGAGCTTGCTGAGCAGGAGGTGAAAGATATCCAGGGCCAGTATGCGTCAGGATTAGTGACCGATGGTGAGCGATATAATAAGGTTGTTGATATATGGTCTAGGACCAATGACCAGATCGCCAAGGCCATGATGGATAAGCTAGGAACCGAGGTGGTGGTTAATGCACAGGGCCAGAAAACTCAACAGGATTCTTTTAATTCTGTCTACATGATGGCTGATTCTGGGGCTCGTGGTTCAGCAGCTCAGATTCGTCAATTGGCAGGCATGCGCGGTCTGATGGCAAAGCCTGATGGCTCTATAATTGAAACTCCGATCACGGCTAATTTTCGAGAAGGATTGAATGTTCTTCAGTATTTTATTTCTACTCATGGAGCTCGAAAAGGACTTGCTGATACTGCTTTGAAAACAGCTAATTCCGGTTATTTGACGCGGCGTCTCGTTGATGTCGCGCAGGACTTAGTGGTTACAGAGCCTGATTGTGGAACGCAAGAGGGGCTTATGATGACCCCGCTAGTGGAAGGCGGTGATGTAGTTGAGCCGATTAGAGAGCGCGTTCTCGGCCGAGTAACGGCTGTTGATGTAATTGCGCCAGCAAGTGGTGTCGTAGTGCTCAAAGGCGGCACTTTGCTGGATGAACAGGCAGTGGCGGAATTAGAAGCCTCGTCGATAGATCAATTAGTAGTCAGATCGCCAATTACGTGTGAAACCCGTTATGGGGTTTGTGCCCAATGTTATGGAAGAGATTTAGCTCGAGGTCATCGTGTAGATAAAGGTGTGGCAGTTGGTGTTATAGCGGCCCAGTCAATTGGCGAGCCAGGCACGCAGCTGACTATGCGAACTTTTCATATTGGCGGTGCTGCATCGCGGTCTGCTGCTGTTAACAGTGTAGAGATCAAAACTACAGGTACTATTCGGATGTTTAACGTGAAAACCGTTAAGCATGAAAAGAAGGGGCATCATATATCGACGTCTCGTTCGGGTGAAATAGCGGTATTGGATAAGTTTGGCCGAGAACGGGAACGATACAAGATTCCGTATGGAGCTAATTTGGATATCCAAGACAAAGAATCTGTTGAGCCTGGTCAACTCATAGCTACTTGGGATCCTCATACGCATCCAGTAGTTACAGAAGTGGGTGGTCGGCTGCTATTCGAAGATTTTATCGATGGCGTTACGGTGACGTCTCAGCTGGATGATATTACAGGCCTTACCAGCATAGTCGTGCTTGATCCGGCTCAACGTAGTGCCGGAACAGATTATCGACCAACGGCCACGCTGGTTAATTCGAAAAATGAACCTGTATTTTTTCCAAACACAGATATTCCAGCTATTTACGCTTTGCCTTCTGGGGCTGTGTTAAGCATGGCCGATGGCGACATGGTGTTCGTGGGTGACGTTATAGCTAGATTGCCGCAAGAGAGCTCAAAGACGCGAGATATTACTGGTGGGCTACCCCGAGTGGCTGATCTTTTCGAGGCTCGAAAGCCTAAAGAAGCAGCTATTCTTGCCGAGTACAGTGGCACCGTAAGTTTTGGACAAGAGACTAAGGGCAAGCGTCGCTTGGTGATTACTGATGTGGATAGTGAACCTCATGAGGCGTTGATTCACAAGTGGCGGGTTCTCAATGTTTTCGAGGGTGAGACTGTGGCGCGCGGAGAAATGATTGCTGATGGCGAGCCAGATCCGCATGACATACTTCGATTGCAGGGAGTTGATAAGCTGGCAGACTATCTGGTTAGGGAAATTCAGGACGTTTATCGACTGCAGGGCGTGAAGATTGACGATAAGCATATTGAGGTCATTATTCGCCAGATGCTGCGAAAGGTGGAGATTAAGTTACCCGGAGATAGCCTGTACTTGCGTGGCGAGCAATTAGACCGTCCCAGAGTGCTTGAGGCGAACGAGGAGTTGACGTCTCAATCCAAACAGCATGCGACCTACGAACCAGTTCTGCTGGGCATTACTAAGGCCTCATTGGCAACGGAGTCATTTATTTCGGCCGCATCCTTCCAGGAAACAACGCGAGTATTGACAGAGGCTGCTGTACGTGGAACCAAGGATGATCTTAGAGGTCTAAAAGAGAATGTTATTGTGGGCAGGCTTATTCCAGCTGGTACCGGTTATGCGCATCATCAGGAGAGAAGGCGAACTCAAGAAGACATACTTGCGGATGAGCTCAAAAGTTTGGAGGCCTCTTTAGAACAGAGTGTTAAGGCGGCAGCGAAAGAGAGTTCTGATAGTAACGAGACTGCAGATAAGCCGCAGGCGGCTCCAGCAAATTAACTCGCGTACGGTATTAGTTGACAGTTTGTTAGGGCGGGCCCTAGAATCCCCGCTCTTGAGGCTGGTCAGCTCTGGTCGAGAAAAAGGAACCCTGAATTTTTTAAGGGTAAGAATACTAAGGCCCGGACGCCAAAACCGGTATCCGGGCCTATTTTTGTATATATGTAACTTATGGCAACCACGAATCAATTAGTTAGGAATCCTCGTTCAACCAAGAAGGTAAAGAGTAAGGTGCCTGCGCTCGGGGCTTCGCCTCACAAGCGTGGCGTGTGTACTCGGGTCTATACAACGACTCCGAAAAAACCTAATTCCGCCATGCGTAAGGTGGCTCGGGTACGACTAACAAATGGTTTTGAGGTTACCAGTTACATCGGTGGTGAGGGCCACAACCTTCAGGAGCACTCTGTTGTTTTAATTAGAGGCGGGCGAGTTAAAGATCTGCCCGGAGTTCGCTACCACGTAGTCCGCGGTACTCTTGATTGTTCAGGTGTAGGTGACCGTCGGCAAGGTCGATCAAAATATGGTTCTAAGAGGCCTAAGAGTTAATTAACTCTGGGAATAGATTGAATGTCTAGACGAAGTCAGGCTCCCCGAAGGGCTCCACTGCCAGATCCCAAGTATGGGAATAAAATGTTGGCCAAGTTCATAAACATGCTTATGTACGGCGGAAAAAAATCTGTTGCTGAGCATATTGTTTATGATGCGTTAGATAGGATGGCTGAGCGATCTGGGAAAGAAGGTGCCGAAGTTTTGGAATTGCTTAGTCAAGCGCTGGATAACATCAAGCCTGCTGTCGAAGTGAAGTCCAGACGAGTTGGTGGAGCAACTTATCAGGTTCCGGTTGAAGTTCGTACCAGCCGTAGAGCAACGCTGGCGATGAGATGGGTCATTGATGCCGCTCGAAAGCGGTCAGAAAAAACAATGTCATTGAGACTTGCTCATGAGTTAATGGATGCAGCAGATAATAGAGGCTCTGCTGTGAAGAAACGAGAAGAGACCCATCGAATGGCGGAGGCTAATAAGGCTTTCGCGCATTATCGTTGGTAGATCAGCAGATCTGAGGCAAAGACGTGGCAAGGCAGACCCCCATAGAGCGTTATCGCAACATCGGCATCATGGCGCACATAGATGCCGGTAAGACGACCGCTACCGAACGTGTTCTTTTCTATACTGGCGTCTCCCATAAAATAGGAGAAGTTCATGATGGCGCAGCCGTTATGGACTGGATGGAGCAGGAGCAGGAACGTGGCATTACCATAACTTCTGCGGCTACCACAGCTTTTTGGTCGGGGATGGATAAGCAATTCCCTGAGCACAGAATTAATATTATTGATACGCCTGGGCACGTTGATTTTACTATCGAAGTGGAGCGGAGCCTTCGGGTTCTAGATGGTGCTGTGGCGGTGTTCTGTTCTGTAGGCGGCGTTGAGCCGCAATCTGAGACGGTTTGGCGTCAGGCTAATAAATACGCCGTTCCCAGATTGGCCTTTGTGAACAAAATGGATAGAGCAGGCGCTGATTTTTTTCGGGTGGTAGAACAGATCAGTGACCGACTGAAGGGAAACCCTGTTCCACTGCAGATACCGATAGGTGCTGAAGAGCATTTTACCGGTGTTGTTGATCTGATCAAGATGAAAGCTATTATCTGGGATGAATCAACTCAAGGAATGACCTATTCCGAGCAACCTATCCCCGAAACCTTGGTATCCCTAGCAAATGAATGGAGAGAAAAACTCATTGAGAGCGCCGCAGAAGGTGATGATGCATTACTTGAGAAGTATCTTGAGGGTGATGAGTTGCAAGTAGATGAGATTAAGCGAGGACTAAGGAATCGTTGTGTTGCAGGGGATATTGTACCTGTGCTCTGTGGCTCCGCCTTTAAAAACAAAGGCGTACAGGCTGTGCTTGATGCTGTGGTGGAATATATGCCATCTCCGATGGAACGGCCTGCCATAAAAGGCATTCTTGAGGATGGTTTAGAAGCAGAGAGACCGTCTTCTGATGATGCCCCCTTCGCAGCATTAGCCTTTAAGATTGCCACGGATCCTTTCGTCGGGAACTTAACGTTTTTCCGTGTTTATTCTGGGGTGTTGAAGTCGGGAGATACGATCTACAATCCGGTTAAGGGCAAGCGCGAACGTATTGGTAGGCTACTCCAAATGCATTCGAATGAACGCGAGGAGTTAAAAGAGGTCAGGGCAGGAGATATAGCTGCTGCCGTTGGATTGAAGGATGTCACTACTGGCGACAGCCTTACAGACCTTAAGGACATCATTACGCTGGAACGCATGGAGTTTCCAGAGCCGGTTATAGCTGTTGCGGTTGAGCCAAAGACGAAGCCAGATCAGGAAAAGATGGGCGTAGCTTTATCGAAGTTAGCCAAAGAGGATCCGTCTTTCCGAATGCATACAGATGAAGAATCTGGGCAGACAATTATTGCCGGAATGGGCGAGCTGCATTTGGAAATTATTGTCGATAGGCTCAAGAGAGAATTCAAGGTAGAGGCGAATGTTGGTAAGCCTCAGGTGGCATATCGTGAAACCATTCGAGCTACGGTAGAGCAGGAAGGTAAGTTTGTTCGCCAGTCAGGTGGGCGCGGGCAATACGGTCATGTCTTTTTGCGTCTTCAGCCAACAGAGTCTGGCTCTGGATACGAATTCGAGAATTCAATTGTTGGTGGATCTGTGCCTAGGGAATACATTTCCGCAGTTGATAAAGGCATTAAAGAACAAATGGGTAATGGCGTAATAGCTGGGTATCCTGTTGTTGACGTCAAGGTCACTTTATATGACGGCTCTTATCATGATGTGGACTCAAGCGAAGTCGCATTTAAAATAGCTGGATCTATGGCTTTTAAGCAGGGTGCTGCAAAGGCAAAGCCCGTTCTTCTAGAGCCAATTATGCAAGTAGAGGTTGTTAGTCCGGAAGATTATATGGGCGATGTGAACGGTGATCTTAGCCGACGTCGAGGCGTTCTTCAGGGTCTTGATGACTCTCCAATGGGAAAGATCATTCGAGCAGAGGTTCCTTTGGCAGAAATGTTTGGATACGCGACGGATTTGCGTTCAATGAGCCAAGGGCGTGCAACTTATACTATGGAATTTAGTCGCTATGCTGGCGTGCCTTCTGGTGTGGCAGCTGCAGTTATTAAGGCTAGAGCTTAAAATAGTTTTTTAGATCAAGAGGTCTTTGATCGTGTCCAAAGAAAAATTTGAACGAAATAAGCCGCATGTAAATGTGGGAACTATAGGTCATGTAGATCATGGTAAGACGACGTTAACGGCAGCGTTGACG
>Ga0209403_10006052_pt1 | contig 12390 bp, 16 predicted proteins | sample ArcticOcean_MG_C_8_FD_187440 | JGI IMG/M metagenome (GOLD analysis project Ga0209403, IMG submission 187440) | Marine microbial communities from western Arctic Ocean - ArcticOcean_MG_CB11_86 (SPAdes) (version 2) | ecosystem: Environmental > Aquatic > Marine > Oceanic | place: Arctic Ocean... | reverse complement strand
CGTCTGTATTGGCAGGACGGTGCGCCGTTTAAACGCGCCGCCTAACCAATGCAGTCAAGTCCCAGGTGAGAGCCAGTCGAGGGCGCCTAGCAGATACTGGCGCATCTCGCGGGCTGGCATGCGGTTCGTCAGGTTATGCCCAGTGTCTGCGTATCTTAGCTGATAGCCGCCGTTGAACCGCGCATACTCTATGTCCACAGGGTAATGAGCGTGGACGTTTAGTTTTTCGACAAGCGCCCGAAGTTCTTTCTTGCTGGTCATGGTCGTGTCTCCCTTGGGTTGATTTTAGACAGTTAGATTTGTGTACTTGTTGAGCGCCATCACGCCCGCTATCCCCTTGAAGAACGGGATCACGTCACCGTTGGCAAAGTCGATCGAGACCAACTTACCCTTCGTCTTGGCTTGCAGACCATCGGGCCAAGCCTGCATGGTCTCGATCACCGCGCCCAGCGGGATCAGGTTCAGTCCGCCGTCGCCTTCGACCTCAAAAGTGTGATCAAGGTCGAGGTCCTTTTCTTCAACGAACGTGTTCAGCCATTTTGAAAAAGTCATGGTCATGGTCTCCCTTAGATTTCGATGTCGTAGTAGAGGCCGGTCTTGACCTCGACGACCTCCAGGATGTTGCCGAGATCGGCTTGCCGCAGGTCAATGCTGTAACCGTGTTCGGCAAGTTCGGCCTTAAACTCGCGGTTGGTGCGAAGCCCGCACGCCCAATCGTATGTGAAGTCCTCAACCGCGCGGCTCACGCGGCGGGTCATTCGAAGGCCTCCAAGCTGGCTTCAACGACCACGGCCAGCACCGCGCCGAGATCCTCGGCAAGGTCAGTGTCGCCAGCGGCCAGCGCCGCGTTGATCGCAGCGACCAGTTCGTTCAGGTTTTCCTGTGTCATGGTCCATCCTCCGTTGTGGTGGTGCGGTTATGATATCGCGACCATAAGTTTTATGACCAGCTCTGGCCAAAATATAGGCAGGTGCAAGGCCGCGAGCGCGGCGATCGTCAACGCTAGGAGCGGGTTTGGCAGTCGGGTCATGGTCGAAATCCCTTGGTTGATTGACGTTCGAGACCTGTAGAATGGCGACATGATGTCACGCTGTCAATGGGCAATTTGACAAAAAGCGAAAATAGTGCGAATTAACTGCAATGCGGTTAATAAGAAAGTGTTAAGCATTTGACAGATATAGCGCCGTCGCCACGCAAGCTGATTGGTCGTCCACCGGGCTCTAAGAATAAGCCCAAGGTGCGGGTTGCGCCGCGCCCGATCCCCAAAATCGTTACGGCGGATGCCAAGGCGACCAACAACGCTCTGACGAAACTAATCGGCGACCATTTCCAGACTCAGGTCACCGTGTACAATTATCTGGACAAGTTGGCCGTCGATCACGTTGCGACGTACGTCAGCCTAGTGGCCAAAGTGGTGCCTCAGTCTATCGCCGTTGATGTCACGCACCATGCCATCGATCTCGGCGCGGCCATGGCGGACGCAACGCAACGGTTGCGCGCCTATCGGGCCGGCGACGACGTGCCCGTCATCGATCTGGTGGCCGATGGCCGGGCTGGCGCCTGGGTTGGCGATAAAAAAAATGGGGGGGGCGGGGGCGGGGGACCCCCGGAATTCGCGGCGGCGGCTGATGATTGTGGTACTGCCCCTGACATTTTGAAAATTTCTTCACAAAAAAAAATATAAATTTTCAAATTTGCCATAACGCCCCAACACCCCTACTTCACTATTAACTGGATACGGGTTAATTATGGCCAAGCAGAAACCTCATGCGGACGAGCAGCAGCTCGTCCATACGATCCTTGGGTTTGCGGACGACCCTCTTGGTTTTGTCATGTACGCCTTTCCCTGGGGTGAGGCCGGGTCGCCGCTGGCTCGGTTCACCGGCCCCCGAACATGGCAGCTTGAGGCATTGGAGAAGATGCGGGTTCACATTGCCGGCAACCGCAATCGCGAGCTTCAGGGGCTGAAGCCGGAGTTGTTTAAGATTGCCAGGGCGTCTGGGCGCGGGATTGGCAAGTCGGCCTTTTTGGCTTGGATTGCGCTGTGGCTTTTCAGCACCATGCCGTCCAGTACGGTGATTGTCAGCGCCAACACGGAGCAGCAGTTGAAGTCGACCACTTTTCCTGAGATCAGGAAGTGGGCTACCATGTCCATTCATAGCCGGTGGTTTGAGCACAACGCCATGAGCCTTCAGCCCGCTGATTGGCTGGTGTCCACGCTGAAGAAGACGACGAAGTATGACAGTGCGTACTGGTACATCCAGGCCCGGCTGTGGTCGGAGGAAGCTCCTGACGCCTATGCGGGGGTTCATTCCCAGATGGGGATGGCGGTGCTGTTTGACGAGGCCAGCGGCATTCCCTCTGTGATCTGGCCGGTCGCGCAGGGTTATTTCACCGACGCCACGACCCACCGTTTCTGGGTGGTAATCTCCAATCCCCGGAACCCTTCGGGACAATTTTTTGAATGTTTTCATGGCAACCGTGACCAGTGGGACCACGCCAACATCGACGGTCGCAGTGTTGAGGAGAATGATCATGGTCTGTACACGTCCATAATCTCCCAGTACGGCGAGGACAGTGATCAGGCCCGTGTTGAGGTCTATGGCCAGTTCCCCCGTCAGGGGGATCAGCAGTTCATCGGGCGCGGCCCCGTGGAGGATGCCATTGTCCGCCCGACCCACGTTGATTCCGGTGCCCCGCTTGTTATGGGCGTGGACCCTGCTCGTTTTGGTAATGACAAGGCGGTCATCGCTTTTCGGCACGGTCGGGATGCCCGTAGCATACCCCTGCAATTTTTTGCAAAATGTTCTGTTGTTGAGCTTGCGGAGCATTGCGCCAAGGCTATAGATCGTCATAAGCCCGACGCGGTGTTTATCGAGGGGGATGGTGTGGGCGGTGGTGTGGCTGATCTTCTCAAGCATAACGGCTACCGGGTGATTGAGGTCAAGGTCGGTGGCGGTGCCCAGGACAAGGACATGTACATGAACCACCGCACGGAGCTATGGGGTCGGATGCGGGATTGGATCACCGATGCGTCGCTCCAGGACCAGCGGGAGTTGGTTGATGACCTGTGCGGCCCGATGTATGACTTTTCCCTCAAGGGGCAGCTCAAGCTGGAGCCGAAGGAGCGTATGAAGAAGCGCGGCCACGCCAGCCCTGATTTTGCCGACGCCCTGGCGGCGACCTTTAGCCGCAGTGTAGCGCGCCGGGATTCGGGTACTTCGCGATTGGGCAGACGACAGCGCGTAGCTAGCGACATGGATTACTCTGTTATTTAGCGTTGTGCTCTTGTAGCACTGTTGCTATTATGCAACATATCTGTACTGGTCGTCCTTAACGAAGGGGTATTTTTATGTCTGGTCTTTTTGGCGGCGGTTCTTCGCCTGCGGTCCAGCAGGCCCCACCGCCCCCGACACGTTCCGACGCCGAGGTGCGCCAGGCGGCGCTGGATACCCGGCTGCGACGCGCGGCGGCACAGGGGCGGTCTGCGACCATCAGGACCAGCCCGCAGGGCGTGACTGAAGACGCCCCTGTTGCCACCAAGACCCTGCTGGGGGTTTAGGATGGGTGGAATAGTCCCCAACTTCATTAACCCCTTTTCGGGCACCCCCGCGCCCCCACCCCCGCCTTCCCCTGTGACGCCCAAGGCGGACGCCCCCACCCCCGCCTCGGCAGCACGACGCCGCCGCAAGACCGCAGAGGGCCGCACCCTGGGTGCCAGCACGAGCGGTGGCGATGCCGAATTTGCAACCAAGACTTTGTTGGGAAGCTAGGTAGGGGGCTGAGCAGGAAGCTAAATGGCAAACGTAGTAGCAGAACAGATCATCCGGCGTTATGCCGTGTTGGACGGCGGCCTGGGAAATTGGCGCGCGCATTGGGAGGAGGTCGCCGATCGGGTTCTCCCCCGCTACTCCTCACACATGACGGCGGCTGCTGGCGATGCGCAGACACGGGGCGATAAGCGCACCGAGAAGATGTTTGACAGCACGGCGGCCCTTGGCCTGGAGCGGTTTGCTGCGGCGATGGAGAGCATGCTGACGCCGCGCAACCAGCAATGGCACCGGCTTACAACGTCCGACCCCTTTTTGAACAAGGACCGTGAGACGAAGCTGTGGTTTGAGGAGGCCACGCGGATTCTGTTCAAGCACCGCTACGCTCCCAAGGCCAACTACGCCAGCCAGCAGCACGAAGCCTATATTGGTCTCGGTGCGTTTGGCACGGCGGCCATTCTGACCGAGCGGAACGAGCAGGGTGGCGGCCTTCGCTATCGCGCCCTGAATCTTCGCGAGATTGTGTTTGATATGTCTGTACAGGGCATTGTTGACACGGTGTACCGCAAGTATTCCCTCAAGGCGCGTCAGATACAGCAGCGCATCAACAGCGGGTTCTTCACGCAAGCGCCGGACAATCTGGCAAAGGACATGAAGGAAAACCCCGACAAGGAATACAAGATTATCCACTGTGTAAAGCCGCGCGCCGAGGCGTATGGAAGCGGGCGTGTGGACTCAAAGGGTATGCCCTTTGCGTCATACTACGTCCTGGTGGATGAGGCCAAGCTTCTGTTCGAGGGCGGTTACAATACATTCCCCTATGCTATTAGCCGGTATGTAACTGGGCCGGGCGAGATATACGGTCGCTCTCCTGCCATGATGGCGCTGCCCGCGATCAAGGTTCTAAATGAACAAAAGAAGACCATGCTCAAACAGGGCCACCGGGTAGTTGACCCGGTTCTGCTGACGCATGATGACGGCATTATCGACACCTTCTCTCTCAAGCCGGGCGCGATCAATGCCGGCGGAGTGAACGCGGCTGGCCAGCGCCTTGTGCATGAGTTGCCCACGGGCAACCTTGCCGCCGGTCAGGAGCTTATGGACATGGAGCGCAGCGTCATCAACGACGCCTTCCTCGTGTCTCTGTTCCAGATTCTCGTCGAGACCCCGGCCATGACGGCGACCGAGGTACTTGAGCGCGCACGAGAGAAGGGTGCGTTACTCAGCCCGACAATGGGCCGTCAGCAGAGCGAGATGCTCGGCCCGATGATTGAGCGCGAGGTTGATCTTCTGGTGCGGCAGGAGATGCTGCCACCGCTGCCGCCTCTGTTGATCGAGGCAGATGGCGAGTTTGATATTGAATATGACAGCCCGCTTACACGCTCGCAGCGCGCCGAGGAAGCCGCTGGTTGGCTGCGGACGCTGGAAGCGGCGATTGCTTACGCCAATACGACCCAGGATTTATCTGCACTGGATCACTTCAACGTGGACGCGATCTATCCCGCACTGGCCGAGATCAATGCCGTCCCACCGTCTTGGATGCACAGTAAGGAGACCGTCGCGGCGACCCGTAAGGCACGCACCGAGCAGCAGCAGACGCAACAGATGATCGAGGCCGCACCGGCAGCGGCGGGCGTGATGAAGCAACTCGGGAGTTGAACTAATGGCTGATAAGAAGCACACCACCGCCGACACGTTGATGGGCAAGCCACGCACCAAGTTGAACTTGACGGAGCAAGAGAGCCGGATTGTTCAGTACCACGACGACACTATGCGTTCAGGCAAGGTAGGCGTGGACAAAGAGGGTCGGCCCATCACAGTTTACTCAATCGGCATTAAAATCCCCGCCGGGGAGCCAAACGCGGGAAAGTTTGTTTCGGTCCCTGGGTGGAACAGGGACGAGAACCGCACGATGAACGATCGCGAGGCGTATGACTTTTGGCAGAAGGATATCCGCGCGGGCAAGTGGCCCACATACAACTCGGGGGCTGAACTCAACAAAAGGTCGCAGCAGATACACGAAATTATGAACGACGACGCCGACCGACCGTCCAAGAAAATCGGGAGTTGATGTGCCGGCGCTTTGTTTTTGTATATGTGAGCGATGAATGTCCCGAAAAGACCCGAAGCAATTACTGACAACGCGCAAGCGGAATTATCAAGGCGCGTTCAAGGGCGTTGACGGCGATGCGGTGCTTGAAGACCTTGCCACCTTCTGCCGCGCGGACCGGAGCACGTTTCATATGAACGCCCGTCTTGAGGGAGTCCTACAAGGACGGCGAGAGGTTTGGCTCCGTATCACCAAGCACCTCAATCTTACGCCGAATGAACTGGTACGATATTTTAACCCAACCGGAGACTAAGGATTATGACTGACGATATCGGGTCCGCACCAGCGGACAACCCGGCAGTAGATGCGTCCCCCACCCCGGCCCCGACAGCCCCGGAGGCGTCCCCCACCCCGGCCCCCGTGGCTGGGCCGCTTGACGGATTTCAAGACGCGGACCTGAAGGCATACGCTGCGGGCAAGGGCTTTGACAAGGCCGGTTTTGAGGGCGTGGTGAAAAGCTACAGCAACCTCGAAAAGCTGGCGACCAACCACGAAACCACCGTTGCGATCCCCGGCCCCGACGCCGATGCGGAAGTGATGGGTGCGTTCTACAACCGCCTGGGGCGTCCCGAGGAGTCGTCCGGTTACGATCTACCCGTCCCAGAGGGGGACGACGGCAAGATGGCCGAGTGGGCCAGCGGCGTATTCCATGAGGCGGGGCTGACCGCAAAGCAGGCGGCGCTGGTTTCCGAGAAATGGAACGAGCATGTTGGCGGCCTTGTGGCATCCGGCGAAGAGCAGAACACGCAATCGGCTACGGACGCCGAGGCCGAACTGCGGCGCGAATGGGGCGCTGCCTATGACCAGAAGATCAAGGGCATCGACCAAGCTGCGGCCTCGCTCAATATGACTGCCGAGCATCTTACGGGCTTACGCGCCACGATGGGGCCGTCAGCGGCCATGCGATTCGTGGACGGCCTTGCCGGCAAGATGGGCGAGGCCCCGACTGATGCGGGGGGTCGAACCGAAACGGGCATCAACACCCCGGCCATGGCATCGGTCAAACTCGGACAACTGATGATGGACCCCAACTGGGCTGACGCTTGGATGAACAAGAGTAACCCCGGCCACGCTGCCGCTGTTGAGCAGAAGGCGCAGCTTTCCCGCGAATCAGCGGGCGTTTTGTAAGCGTTAATCAACAGACCTGGGCACAGCGCCGGGGTTTAATTAACCTGTTGCATAGACAACACACTGTTGCTATTGTGCAACACAGAGCACACCAATCGGTGTCGAACAGGTGCACCCGTCGATAACCCAAGTGGGCCGACACGCCAGCGCCCAAGTAGTGTGGCCCCGAGTTTCGGATAAGCCCGTCTTGCTTTTGTTTTAACGGACAAATGGAGGGCTATCCCAATGTCCAACGAAATACTCGACTGGTCAGTAATTGACTATAAGTCGACCGTGGGCCATCTGCTTCAGCAGAAGGGTTCTAAGTTCCGCGCATCCGTCACGGAGGAGGCGTTCAAGGGTAAATCTGGCGTACCCCTGAATCAGGTTGGTTCTGTCACCGCGCAAAAGAAGACCACGCGCCACGCAGACACGCCTTTAATCGAGACCCCACAGGATCGCCGGTGGGTCTACCCTGTTGATTACGAATGGGCAGACCTGATTGACGATCAGGACAAACTGCGGATCATTGCTGACCCGACCTCGCCTTATGCCATCAACGGTGCCTATTCCCTGGGCCGTGCGATGGACGACGAGATCATCGCGGCCATGACCGGCACGTCCAAGACCGGCGAAGATGGCGGCACGTCCACCACCTTTCCCTCCGGTCAGACTGCGGCAACTACTGCTGGCGGCATGACTATTGTTAAACTCCGCGAGGCGATGCAGCTTCTTATCGCTGCTGAAGTCGATGTGGACAACGAGATGCTGTTCTGTGCAATCGGCGCGCAACAGCACGATGATCTTCTGGGGCAGACCCAGGCCATCAGTCTCGACTTCACCAACAAGCCCGTTCTTGTGGATGGCCGTATCCGGTCGTTCATGGGCTTTAACTTCATTGACAGCCAGCGTCTGGCCCTGGCAGGCACGGATCGAACCGCTGTTTGTTGGGCGAAGTCTGGCGTTGCTCTTGGTGTCTGGAACGACATCGAAGCAAAAATCACAGAGCGCGGCGACAAGTCTTATGCCACGCAGGTCTACGTCAAAGGTACGTTCGGCGCGACCCGCTTGGAAGAGAAGAAGGTCGTCGCTATCACCTGCTCGGAGGCTTAATCGATGGCTACTGTATATTCGGCCCAGAAGACGAAGTGGGACCAGACGACTCCCGCTCTTAAAGTCAAAACCAGCGAGATGGCTGGTCGGGTCCGCGTTGCTTACGCGGATTACGAAGCGGTGGCCGTTGGGATTGGCACCGTTATCGAGATGTTCAATCTCCCTAACGGTGCGCGCTTCCTCTCGGGGGAGTTGACTTACGACGCCCTCGACACGTCCTCGACTCTCTCGGTCGGTCACGCGGCCTACAACAACGCAGCCGGTACGGCTGTGGCGTTGGACGTTGACGAGTGGAAGGCTGCTGCTGCTTCCACGACCGCTCAGTCGGTCGCGGTTGCTGCTACGATTGTGCTTGGCAAGAACGGAGTTGTTGACGCCGACACCACGGGCATCCCCGTGACGGTTGTTACTGGCGGCGCTACGCTGACAGGCAGCATCCAGTTGGTCGTCAACTACGTTGTTGACTGAATGATACCGGGGAGGGGCTCCGGCCTCTCCCCACTTCATCGTGGAACACGGTTGTCTTTTCCTAAGTAGCTTTGGCGAGGGCTCCGCCTCCACCGCTTCTTAATCTGCGCGGGAGTGCTCTAGTGCCCTCAGAAGTCGATATCGCAAATCTTGCATTGCAGCGGCTCGGTTCCAGTACGATCACGTCGCTGGCTGACGACAGCACGCCGGCGCGCGAGAGCAACCGTGTCTATGCCCACGCGCGCGACAGCGAGCTACGCGCACATCCTTGGAACTTCGCCCGCAAGCGGGCGTCCCTGGCCGCATCCAGCACTGTGCCCGCGTTCGGCTTTGCCTTGCAATATCCGCTCCCTGCGGATTTCCTGCGTCTATTGCCGACAGCGGAACAAAACGACTTTCAGATTGAGGACGGCCACATTCTGACGGACGACACTGCCCCCCTGAAGATTATATACATCTACCGTCAGACAGACCCCAACGCCTTCGACCAGACGTTTGTTGATCTGCTTGTGGCGCGCATTGCTACCGATCTGGCAGAGAAGCTCACCCAATCCAATAAGAAGACCATCACGGCGCAGAACCGCTACGTTGCGGCGCAGCGTGGGGCGCGGAAGGTCAATGCCTTCGAGCGCACGGCGCAGGAGTTGCCGGATGATGTCTGGATCACGGCGAGGCTGTAGATGAGTGTCGCGGCCCATCTGCAATCAAACTTTAACGGCGGCGAGGTGTCGCCGCTGGTCTATGGGCGGCCCGACTTAAAAACATATAGCACGGGCCTAAAGACGTGCCTGAACTTCATCCCGTTATTGCAGGGACCAGCGCAGCGTCGTCCGGGCACGGCACACATCGTCGAGGTCAAGGACAGCAGCAAGTCCACACGGGTTGTGCGTTTTGAGTTCTCCACGGAACAGGCATACATCCTTGAGTTCGGAGATATGTATGTCCGGTTTATCAAGAACCGTGGGCAGATTGTATCCGGCACGGCAGTTGAGTTAGTCACGCTGTATGCCGAGGCGGATCTGTTTGCCCTGAAGTTCTCCCAGAGCGCCGACGTGCTTTACATCACGCACCCAAATTACCCGGCGCGGAAGCTGGAAAGGCTATCCGATACAAGTTGGACCATCACCAACATCACCTTCTCGGATGGGCCGTACTTCAATACAAACGTCACCACCACCACGCTGTTGCTGTCGGCCACCACTGGCTCGGTCAACGTCACCGCCTCTGCTATCACGGGCATCAATAACAACACGGGCTTCCAGACCACCGATATTGGCCGCCTGATACGCTGGCAAGATGCTGCGAACAACTGGACGTTCCTGACCATCACAGCGCGTACCAGCACGACTATCGTGGTGGCAGCCATTGACGGCCCCGACGCTTCGGCTGTTACGGCCACGGCAACGTGGCGGCTCGGCATCTGGTCCACCACGACGGGCTTCCCCGCCGTCTCGACCTTCCACAAGAACCGCCTGACCTTCGGCGGAGCCACAGACACGCCGCAGCGTATTGATCTAAGCCGCACAGGCGACTTCGAGAACTTCGCGCCGACCGACGCTGCTGGCGCGGTGCTTGATGACAGCGCCGCCGTAACCACCCTGTCGGCTGATACGGTGAACGTCATCCGCTGGATGGCTGATGATGAAAAGGGTTTGATCGTTGGAACCGTTGGCGGCGAGTGGATCGTTCGGCCCACCGACAGCGGCGGCAATCTTACGCCTTCCAATATATCGGCGTCCCGGTCGAGCGCCTTTGGCAGTGCAAACATTGTTCCGGCCCGCGTCGGAAGAACACTGGTGTTCGCGCAGAAGTCAAAGAAGAAGTTGCGCGAGCTTGCCTATGTCTTTGAGGACGACGGCTTCCGCGCCCCGGATATGACGCTGATTGCAGAACACATTGCACAGAGCGGCATCGTCCAGATGGCCTATCAGGCAGAGCCGCAGAGCATTGTCTGGACGTGCCTGACTGACGGCGCGTTGGTCGGCATGACCTACGACCGCTTTCAGGAGATTATCGGCTTCCACCGCCACACCATTGGCGGCACCAGTGATGCGTTCGGCATTGCGGCGGCCAAGGTCGAGAGCATCACGTCTATCCCCAATGCAGAGGATACCGGCGACGAGTTGTACATGGTGGTGAACCGCTACATCAACGGCGGGACCAAGCGTTACATCGAGTACATGAAGGGCTTCTGGGACGACGGGAACAACCAAGAGGATGCGTTCTACGTCGATAGCGGTCTGTCGCTGGACACGCCCAAGACCATCACGGCCATTACGAAGGCCAGCCCCGGCGTGGTTACGTCGGCCAGCCACGGCTTCAGTAACGCGGATCTCGTCAGGATCACCGGCGTCTCTGGCATGACCGAGGTCAACGGCAAGGTCTACAAGGTTGCCAACGTGGCGACCAACACATTTGAGCTGACAACGCGTGCAGGCGTGAATTTAAGCACGACAGCATTCACAACCTATCAGACGGGCGGCAAGGCTCGTGAGCGCGTAACCAGCATCAGCGGACTGACGCACCTTGAGGGCGAGACCGTATCTGTACTGTCCGAGGGTGCGCCCCTGGTTGATGTGGTGGTTGCATCCGGTGCCATCACAGTGGCCGAGACATCCCGCGCCACCGTGGGGCTTGGTTATGTGTCCGACCTTCAGACGCTTCGCTACGATGTTGGTGCCCGGAACGGCACAGCCGGTGGCAAACTACAGAGAATCACACGGCTTATCGTTCGGTTCTACCAGACGCTCGGTGGCAAGTTCGGGCCGAAGTTCACAGACCTGGACCCGTTTATTTTCCGTTCTGGCGGCGACTCGATGGACACAGCGCCCGCGCTTTTCGATGGCGACGTTGAGGTTCCTTGGGATAGTGAGTACAGCAGCGATGCGCTAATATGTATTCGGCAGGATCAGCCTCTACCCATGACGGTTGAGGCATTCATGCCGCAGATAGAAACGCAGGACCGCCAATGAACGTAATCCCATACGTCGCGGAACACTTGGAGCAAGTCTGCCTTCAGGAAGGACAGGCGTATTTGTCCAACTGGATCACGCCACAACAGGCATCCGCGCTTGAGAACGAGACGTGGGCCTTCACCGCGATGCAGGACAACGGGGTGCCCCTGGGCTGCGCGGGTGTCGTGCACATGTGGCAGGGGCGCGGCATGGCCTGGGCCTATTTGTCCAAGTACGCGGCAGAGGAGAAGTTCATTTTGGTCCACAGGGCCGTGCGGCGGTTTCTGAGCGCGTGCTACTTGCAACGGATTGAGATGACCGTGGACTGTGATTTTGAGCCGGGCCACCGTTGGGCAAAGATGTTGGGCTTTAAGATGGAGGCAGAGCGTATGCGGGCCTATAGACCAGACGGCGGCGATTGCGCGCTGTATGCGAGAATAATCTAATGACCGGCATGGAACCGCTGTTGATTGCATCAATGGCTGTGTCCGCCATGGGCTCTATCGCGGCGGGCAATGCTGCCCGCAAGGCAGGCAACTTCAACGCGGCTGTTGGGGAGGCAAACGCCCGTAGCGCCCGCGCCTCTGCTGCTGAAAACACCGAGCGCCAACGCCGTATCGGCGCGCGGCGACAGGGCGGGTTACGAAACGCACAAGTATCCCTCGACGTGCTGGAAGATCAGGCGATGGAAGAAGAACTAGAGGCGCTGACGATCATGCACGGCGGCGAACTACAGGCGCTTGGCCTGGAGAGGGGCGCTGCGCTTGACCGCTTTGAGGGCAAGGTGGCCCAGAAGGCTGGATACATGAGTGCCGCCGGGTCTCTCCTGAAGGGCGCCGGCAAGCTGACCCCCACGCCATACAACACC
>Ga0209403_10006051_pt1 | contig 12393 bp, 16 predicted proteins | sample ArcticOcean_MG_C_8_FD_187440 | JGI IMG/M metagenome (GOLD analysis project Ga0209403, IMG submission 187440) | Marine microbial communities from western Arctic Ocean - ArcticOcean_MG_CB11_86 (SPAdes) (version 2) | ecosystem: Environmental > Aquatic > Marine > Oceanic | place: Arctic Ocean... | reverse complement strand
TCGGGCGAGCGTGGCGGGCGTAGACGCGATGAGCCTCATCGACATGGATTGGTATACCGGAGATCTCATCCCAACGGTGCAGCAAAGAGGTGCGGCGATCATTGACGCACGCGGGGCCTCGAGTGCAGCCTCTGCTGCAAATGCGGCAATAGACCACATGCACGATTGGGTGCTTGGAAGTAATTCGGTCGTTAGTATGGGCGTGTATTCGGACGGCAGTTATGGGGTCGATGACGGATTGATCTATTCCTACCCCGTGCGTTGTGCCGATGGTGATTGGGCGATAGTTCAGGGCGTGGAGGTCAATGAGTTCAGCCGCGAAAAGATGGATGCGACGGGCGCCGAACTTGCGGAAGAACGCGATGCGGTCGCGCACTTGTTGCCGTAACGATTAACCACTCGATTGGGGGGAGCGAAGGCATGGCTAACATTCAAGAGTTTCAGATAGCGATCGATGACGCGGATCTCGAAGATCTGCAACGGCGGCTTACCCATACGCGTTGGCCCGAGGCCGAAACCGTGGACGATTGGAACCAGGGCATGCCGCTCGCGTATGCGCACGAGCTGCGCGATTACTGGCTGAATTCCTATGATTGGCGTGCGCGTGAGGCGCACTTCAACCGTCTTGCACAGTTCGTGACCAACATTGACGGTCTCGATATTCACTTCATCCACAGCGTCAGTCCCCATGCGCAGGCGCGACCACTACTAATCACCCACGGCTGGCCAGGCTCTGTGGTCGAATTCGACAAAGTCATCGAGGCCCTTGTGGACCCGGTGGCGCACGGCGGGGATGCGCAGGATGCATTTCATGTGGTGTGTCCGTCGTTGCCTGGGTATGGATTCTCTGCCAAACCGGCGAGCGCCGGTTGGGGTGTCGAGAAAATTGCGGAAGCATGGGATCAACTGATGAACCGGTTGGGCTATGACGAATACTTCGCTCAGGGTGGCGATTGGGGGTCTGCGGTGACCACCGCGATCGGCATTCAAAGCAAAGGCGCGTGCTCAGGAATACATGTGAATATGCCCAGCGCTCGGGCACCCAAAGACGTCCTCAAGAATCCGAGTGAGCGTGACAAGCTCGCGCTAAAGGGCGCTGAGTGGTACCAGAAATGGGGTGCGGGCTATTCAAAGCAGCAGAGTACACGGCCGCAAACCCTGGGCTATGGCTTGGTGGATTCACCGATGGGTCAAGCGACGTGGGTGATTGAGAAATTCTACGAATGGACTGACTGCGATGGACACCCGGAAAACGCTTTGAGTAAAGAGGAGCTGTTGGACAACGTGATGTTCTACTGGCTGACGGCGAGCGGTGCATCGTCCGGTAGACTCTATTGGGAAAGCTTCAATCGCGCATTTAGCGGCGACGGTGACAACACCGTCAAGGTACCGACGGGGTGCAGCATCTTTCCCAAAGAGATCGTGCCGACGCCGCGCGGCTGGGCCGAAAAACGCTACCCCAACATCGTCTATTGGAACGAACTGGACAAGGGCGGGCACTTTGCCGCATTCGAGCAACCGGGTTTGTTTATCCAAGAACTGCGCAATTGTTTTCGTCTGATGCGCTGAGAATTTTGGTGACTATCAAAGGCTGACGCCAAACTCGGTATAGCCCTCTTCGGTCTCGAATCGTTCCAACTCCGTGACGCCATACGGCACTGTCCCGACAAACGGAAATAGGTCCGCTCGCTCGTAGTTGTTAATGCGCATCCAGGTCTCGCATATTTTCACATCGATGACATCGTAGGCGGCGAGCTTCGCCGTTTGGTCAACGATCGCCTTGTTGGCTTGATAATTACCGCGCACGAATGGGTGCGCTTCCTCGCCGTGCAACATGACGACAATTGGCGAGCCTTCAGTAGCCTCAACAACGGGAATCGAATCTTCGAGCGTATTCAAGATCACTTGCAGATCTTCAACCGATTTCGGGTAGAGATCTACGTACTGGCCCTGCGCCCAGCTGGCGCTTGCTGTTAATGCGAGTAACGCGATGAGGGATGCGCGAAATGCTGAAGCCGTCGGTTATCTTCCGACGAATGTCGGATCGCGCTTTTCGGCGAATGCACGGCCGCCTTCCTTGCCGTCAGCGCTAGTGCGAATCGTCAACAGCTGGTCGCGCGCCAGCGCGCCTGTTTCGGCGGGACTTTTGTTCAGAGTCGCTAACGAGAATTCCTTGAGCGTGTCGACGACGAGCGGTGCAGATTTTGCAGGTATCCCTGCCCAATCGTGCGCGGCGTGCAGCTCGCTCTGAATCGGAACAACCTTGTTGACCATGCCGGCCTGCAACGCTCGGTCGGCATCGAATTCCTGGCCCAAGAGCATGAATTCCATTGCGACTTTATGTGGAATACGCGCGACGGCGCTTGCGATCAAACCGCCAGAAAACCCCAGTTGTGCCTCGGGGTATTTGAATTTCGTATTTGCCGACGCGATCACCAGGTCGCACATCTGCACAATGACGTAGGCACCGCCAATGCACCAACCATGCACTGCGGCGATGACTGGCTTGGAAGTTATCGCTCCAATGCTTGGAACGCCTTGCCACATTTCTTGCGGGGGCGATTTGACATCGGCCCCGACCGAAAATGCCTTGTCTCCGGCCGCGTGAAGAATCGCAACCCGTGCGTCGCCCGCTTCGAACCGTTGCCAAGCTTGTTGTAGACCAACGATGACATCCTCGTTCAACGCATTCATTTTGTCCGCAACTTTGATCGTGACGGTGGCGATCGCGTTCTTTTCGGTGTACTGGACAACGTCAGTCATTGGTTTTTACCGTCGAGGCGACAGCCACTAGTGGCCCATTATTGAGTGCCAGGTCTCAATGTCGCTGATCTTGAGATACGGGTTCATGCCCTTTGTTTCGCCCAATGTTGCGTTAGGCACGTGCCCATAATTGTGACCCGGCAAGAGCAGGGTATCGTCGGGCAGGTCAGCCAATTTTTTCATGCTGTGGTACATGTCGTCGGTGTCGGAGCCTGGTAAATCTACCCGTCCGCAACCGTTGATGAACAAGGTGTCGCCTGATACCAGGGTGTTCTTGATACGAAAACACTGGCTGCCGGGAGTGTGTCCCGGCGTGTGTAGAAACTCTATGTCGACATTTCCAACGCTTAGCGTGTCGCCGGAATCGACCAAGACCATGTCGCTGTCCGAGACTTCGGTAACTTTTTTTATGCCATCGGCTTCATGTTTGTTGGCGTAAATCTTTACTGGGCAGGTTGCCAATAGTTCGGCAATGCCCTCGACGTTGTTACCGGAGTACGCGCCACCGATGTGGTCGGGGTGGTAATGGGTCGCCAGCGCGCCCGTCAGTGTGTAATCCTTCTCATTGATGTGCTTGATCAGGTTCTCGATGTCCCATGCCGGGTCTACAATTACGACCTCACGCGTTGAGCGGCTTCCCACGATATAGGTAAAGTTCTGCATGGGGCCGATTTCGATTTGCTCGATGATCAACTCCTGGGGTTCTTCCCAGTCAGATTCCGCCATGCCAAATTCCTGCGATCTTGTGAACCGCCTACAGTAGCCTAATCAAGGTTATTTCGCATTGTGAACCCAGGCGCATGACCGGCCCCCAAGTACCGGTACCTGGGGACACGTACAGCGTTACGTCGGCGTCGGTATAGCGTCCGTAGATGTTCGGAAACACGCGCTTTACTAGGTAGTAGAACGGGAAGATTTGACCGCGATGGGTATGTCCGGTGAGCATTAGATCTGCACCCCACCGACTTGCCGCATCGATACCGTCGGGTCGATGGTAGAGCAGTATCTGATAGCAATCTGGTGCGCGTTGTAGTTTGGGTAGCTGCGTCGCAACTTGCTCGCGCGATTCCGCGTCGTCGATGCCAGTAACCTGCAAAGGAGCGACGACCTCGGTCTGATTGCGCAGAACGACAATGCCTATGTTCTCCAACCGCCTGCAGATTGCGTTCACATCGACATAGCGTTCATGGTTGCCGATGCAAAAGTAGGTTGGGGCGCGGATGTCGCCGAGGCCGCGAAGATCCGTTTCGCTTATCCCGTGCATGTCTACGAGATCGCCCGTGATGAATACGGTGTGCGGGTTTAGTTGGTTTACCCGGCCCACGATACCTTGAAGTATACGAGCATCACGAGAGCCGACGTGGACATCAGAAATCTGCACGAAGGTGTGCCCGCGGACATGACCGGGTGCGTTCACGTCGAGGATGCGGACGCCGATGCGTAACGCGTTAGCAATACCGTAGGCGCAAAAAACGGAGGTTAGTCCGACGACTGCCCAACCAACCTCGTTATGTAGATCGTCGTTATGCAGACCGTCGTTATATAGACCAGAGACTAAGAGCAGGGCTTCGGCAGGAACGAGTAGGACGAGTGCGACGAACGAGCATCCCACATACGTCATCGCGACCGCCGCGACCTGCCGCGCCCATCTCGTGTGCAAGGATTCGGTAAGCAGTCGAATTGCGAAGGGAAGCGCGAACAGCGCAAACAACAGTAGCAAAGGTATTTCAACCTGGGGGGCGACCAGGCCGAAGATCCGCACAAGCGGGTAAATCTGAATGAGCGAGAACAGGATGGATACGACGCCGAGAAAGAGTAGGCGCCTCTTCATTCGGCGGTTCACAACCGCGGTGCTGCGATGAGAGCCCGTGCCTTTTCGTCTCCCCTGATTTGTGTTGTTGAAACGGCTGATGCGGGTATGAAGCACGCCTCTTCTTCTGCAAGGCGCAAATGGTCGACGTCGATCGTCCCGCTAACGGCCATGCAAACAGCATAGGGGATCTGGGTCGGGAGTCTCAGGGGAGATGCGGTATTAAGATCGATATGCCAGACATTGAAATCTTCAAATGCAGTGATGCGTTCAACACCATCGCTTATCGTTTCGAACGATTCGCGAGGCGGTGGATCGATCGACATGTGTTCGATCGCATGGACGTAGTCCCAATGCTCTTGGGTTAGCACTTTTTGCGCGAAGGAAATGATATAGCGTTCGTAGGTGGGCGTTTGGAACTCGACCACACGCACACCATGCTGGAGTGAGTGCGGTAGCCAGGTCGGGACGGTGACGACGTCGCCGACAGCAAGTTCGCGCAAGGCTGTAAACGCGTTCATTGCATTGCGTGCCTGCTGTTCAGTGGCCGCATCAATTGGCTTGGCTTCGCTATCAATCTGGCGCCGCAGATCCGCATACGTCGCGACCGTTTGCGCATACTGTTCACGGAATGCAGCGTCGCCAAGATCTTTGCGCATGGTTTGATTCATGCCGTAGCGAATCTCACCGATGCCGTCCGGCCACGCGATTGGATCAATACACGTGACGACGTATACCTCGCGCTTGTCTTGGTGCACTTCAAAATAGAGATCGCCGAGGACTGCATCCGCTTTCGGATCGAGTACTTTTAGCAGTAATACGGGTTCTGTATTGCACAGGTGCCGCGGCGCGAGAGCCAGATACAGAGACAGCGGCAACGTGTTTTCCCCGCCATCGCAGATCTGGCTTTCACCACGCTCTTCCATGCCGGTGTGCCAGATTTCTTGCCCCCATGGCTTTGGGATAACGGTGGTGACTAGGCGCACGGGTCGAGATAAGTTGACTGAGACTGCACCCACGCGGGCAATCAATGGTTCGCTCGCTTGCATTGAATCTTCTGGCACGAGTTCGGAGTGAGGCGCGAGGTCGCCGCCTTTGCTGTACTGCACATCGATCTCGCTGCTTTCTCGTGAGATCGGATCGGTGTGCATGATGCGTTGCAATAGTGCTGCTTGATCGATGCTGACGGCGAGTTCGTGAAGGTCGTTGTCAAGTTTTGACAAGTGTCTGAATCCGGCAAGTTTTGCTGATGTCGAACGATTATAGTGCTTCCATGACGACGGCTAATACCCCGAAAACACTCACCGTTACGCGGCCAGCGGTGCTGCCGGCGTTGGCGGTGTGCCAGCAAGCACGCTTGAGCCGTAATTCGCGCTTCGACGGCCGCTTTTTTGTCGCGGTGGTGACGACCGGGGTGTATTGCCGGCCGATCTGTCCTGCACGCCTTCCCGCAGAAGCCAATGTGCGCTATTTCGCGACGGGGGCGGCGGCCGTTGATAGCGGCTACAGGCCGTGTCGACGATGTAGGCCAGAAGGCGCGCGTCGCGTGCCGGAATGGACATTAGGTAGCGATGTGGTCCTGCGGGCGCCTCGGATGATAGAAAACGGTTTCCTGAACGATCGTTCGGTCGGTAGGCTAGCAGCGCAATGGGGGGTTAGCGAGCGCCACTTGAACAGGCTATTTGGTATCCAGTTAGGCACGACCCCGGTATCGATTGCTCGACTGAGACGAGCTGAGACGGCGCGTCAATTGCTGCACGCATCGAGTCTCAATATCACTGAAATTGCCCATCACGCGGGCTATCGCAGCATCTCGCGATTCAACCATGAGATCCGCGCGGTCTTCGATAGTGCACCGCGCGAGTTACGTTCTGGCAAGCACAAGGGTTCGGCCAGCTGCATTGTGGTGACTCTGCCGGTGCGCCAACCATATGACTTTGTTTGGGTCTTCGACTACCTCAAGACTCGTGCGCTCGCCGGGATTGAGGACGTGCAAGGTTTGCAATATCGACGTTTGTTGCGTCGTGAAGGCGATGCGCAATTATGGATAACGGTCAGCGAATGCAAGGGCGACCTCCTGGTCGAGCTTCCGGTTTGTAACGAACCGCTGTATTTGTTGATTGAGCGCGTGCGGCGGTTGTTCGACTTAGATGCGGATGGGGCAACCATCCATGAGCATTTGTGTCGCGACCCACTATTGAAATCGATTGTGGCGGCACGGCCGGGACTTCGCGTTCCCGGGGCTTGGGATGGGTTCGAAACGGCCGTACTCGCCATTCTTGGCCAGCAGGTCAGTGTGCGGCGCGGAACCGATCTTGCCAATGCCATGGTTTCCAAGTACGGGTCCAAATACGGGTCCGAATATGGCCAGATCGGTGCTACGCACGGTGTTACAGCTCGTTTTCCGCTGCCACACGAACTGATGGACCGTGATATTGCAGAGCTTGGGATGCCGGGTCGGCATGGCCGCGCGATCAGTCACCTTGCGCGGATAGTAAACGCAGAAGAAATCATCGTTGATGGGTGCCAGGATTTCGATGGCTTGTGTAGTCGATTATGCGAAGTTGATGGTGTGGGCCCATGGACTGCAAATTACATTCGGTTACGCGTCTTGAAGGATCCCGATGCGTTCCCTGACAACGACTGGGTGGTGCTGAAGCAACTTGCAACTACCGCATCGGGGGCGCGAAAACTAGCGCAAGCGTGGCAACCGTGGCGAGCGTACGCGCTGATGTACTTGTGGTGCAGATCGCAATCGGCGAAAGCAGTTCTAAACGGTAACCATTAGGAGAATAACAGTGCTCTATTCGTACTGTGCAAGTCCGGTTGGACGATTGTTGTTAACCGGTGATGGGAACGTTCTGACAGGGCTGTATTTTACGACGGGCAAAAAGGCACGGGGTGCGAATCGTTTATGGCGTCGTAACGATCGGGTCTTCGCGGTCGCACAGCAGCAATTACACGAATATTTCGCGGGAGAGCGCAAAGTATTCGATTTACCGATTAAGCCCGAAGCGACACCTTTCCAGGCCTCGGTTCTCGAGGAATTGCAACGCATCCCCTATGGTGAAGTGCGAAGCTACGCCGACATTGCCGACGCAGTCGGCAATCCTAAAGCGGCGCGGGCGGTGGGTAATGCCAACGGCAACAATCCGATTGCAATCATTATTCCCTGTCACAGGGTCGTTGGCAGCAATGGCAGTCTGACTGGGTTTGGCGGCGGGCTAGACAGCAAGCGCTATTTACTTGATTTGGAACACAGCCACTCCGGCCTCTTTGCTTAGCGCTTAGTAACCAAATGGTTACTACCTAATGTCTGGTCGAGCGTCACGCGTCACCAACTGCACACTATTGAGTAAACGAGTGAACTTTGAAACCAAAAAAGTAACTAAATAGTTACTATTATGCTATTCTCGTGTGCAATATGTCCACAAAGAGCGATAACAATCGAGCGCGTCTATTGCACGCTGCGACTCTAGATATTTGTCGGTATGGTGAAGCTGGCGCCCGAGTGGATCGAATTGCAAACGCTGCCGAGCTCAACAAACGTCTGATTTATCACTATTTTGGCGACAAGACCGGGCTTGCTGATGCGGTCTATGGGGCGGCGCTCGAAACACTACTTGCGGCTAAGGCTGCGATTGGCCGGACAACCCGGGGTTTGCTTGCCGCGGCGAATGCAAGCGCTCCCACTGGAGTAAGTAGCGCAGAGCGACGCCCGGCTGGGAGTCCAAGCGCGTCCGACAGCGCAAACGACGGCTTGCATGTGGCTGCGGTAATCGTTTTGCATCGGCTGATTACCGAGCCAATGTTGCCTACCTCAACGTTGGATCAGCGCGCATGGGTACGGGCGAGCGTCGACCTGATGTCACTGGCAATGCCCTCTATCGCGGCTGCGGCGTTTGACTGCGAACCCGGTACGCGTACGTTTTGGCGGAAATGTGAGCGCTTACTTACGCCAGAGAAGCCTCGCTACCGACACCATGGTGAAGTCCGTTATCCGGCCGATGGCGAAGGCACAAGATAGGGCAAAAAATCCTCTAGCGAATTGGCGACCACGCGGATGGGCGGGTGCCCGGGGTCCTCCAGTTGTACTTCTCCCGTTGCGTTATTGATCGACAAAAACAGCTCCGAGTCGTCTTCCGTGCATGCAAAGAACACCGAGAAAGGCGCTTTGTTCTGCTTACAAGCCATTGAGTGGCCAATGAGGTTTTCAATGAGACGCTCGACATCGTCTTGGTTCCACAGGAAGAGCATGCTGATATGACCGTCGGGGGCTTCGGCAGCGAGGTTTGACGACCAGTAGCGACCGTAGTAGTCCTTGATATCAGCGTGGATTTCAGTTTCAAGCGCATTTTCCAGACCGCTGAAGTCTTGTGCGAGTGAGTTGCGCCGGCTGGGTCGCCAGACAATTTTGTCTCCGGCTTCGCCCAAGGCACGAATTGGCTGGCCGACCTCGCAGGCGGACCGCCATTCCGGATCGTAATCGCTGAGAAGCGTTGGGTGACTTTGTCGGTAGTGCTCGACAAAGGTGTCGAGCGCATCGATCACGCTCACGGTTGGGCTGGTCTCGGCCGTTTCTCGCGCTCGCGTGTCGGCGGAGGCTTGCGGATGATTTCGAGTGCTAACGCATCCCGCTCGGCTGGTGTCAAACGGCTGACGAATTCAACGAACCCCCGATGCCTGATTTCTTGCGTATTGAGCAAGCTGCCCCGCAACTGGCCCAACGCACGGTTGAGGCGTTCGCCATCAAACGGTTCGGTCGTAATCGAATCGTGCAATTCCGTATACCGACGCCGTAATTCATGCATGAAAGGGCGGGAGTTTTTGAAATGTTCGCGAATGATCGGTCGCAACGTTTCGCGCCGGTCTTCGGGCAAACCCCTCGTCCAGATTGGATAGCGCATGGTCGGATCAAATCCCGGGATGGTGTTGGCTTGGCGTCCGACAAAAAAACCTACCAAAGCGAGGTTTAACGCCAATGAAGCCACAAGCAATGGGACCCACCACTTAGAAGTCATCGAAATTGAACTCTTGCATATTTTCCGAATAGACCAGTCCATCAATCTCAGCCAAATTGTCTGATTGGCCCTCAGTGAAGACACCGGCTCCAAAACCAACAATCAAAGGCAGTAGCGCAGTGATAGCTGTGCGCCAAAGTGAATCACCAAACCAACGCAAGAGGCGTCCGACCGGGTCTACTTCCTCTGCGTGTCCGAGGTTTGCCAGAATTCTGTTGCGTAGGTAGGGTGGCGCGGGATGCGCCGTTGTACTGGCACCGGTTAGGAGTGCATCTAGGCCGACGGTTGCGCGCACAAGTTCGCTCGCACGCAAGGATACGGGATCGTTCGAAGCGATCAAGGCGTGCGCCGCTGTCGATAATTCCTCTGGCCAGGCATCGAGATCCGCGCCGTAGCGGTCTAGGCCGTCTTCGAAGTCTTCAATGTTCATTCTGCGTTGTCTCCCCGTCGCTAAACTCGTGTCGCAGCGTTCGACGTGCGCGTGACAGCAGTGACTCTACAGCGCGCACGCTCGTATTCAATATCTCGGCCGTTTGGGTATTGCTAAATCCCTGAACGTGGGCAAGCATGATGGCTGCTCGTTGATTTTCTGGTAGTCGCCGTAAAAGTTTATCCAAATGTAGTTTGGCTTGCTTAGCCACGTGGCTTGCCTCAGGGCTAACCGGATCCTCAATGAGGTCGAATTTATCACCCGCGACCACATCTTTTTGCTTTCTCGTTTCATCGATGAACTTGTTATGCAGAATGCGGTGAAGCCAAGTCGTGAGCTGAACCTTCCCAATCTTGTATGAGCCACTCTTCTGCCATGCGTTGAGGAAGGTGTCTTGCACAAGGTCTTCTGCGTTGGATGGATTACGGCTCAACCGATAGGCGTAGTTGTACAGCGGTTGGATGTGACGACCGACCAATACGCCAAACGCGGCTCGATCGCCCTCCTTTACAGCCAACATCAGTTTGTCATCCGAGTGTTCATCGTCCGCGTGTACATTCACGGGATGTTAGGCAGGAGGACCTGGCCTTCTGTAGCGAATCTGCTGATCGCCCCTGTGGCGTGGCATTGCGCTGCGCATCTCGTCTTTCGTGACCAAGCCATCCCCGTCGCTGTCCGCTTTGCGTAATCTACTCAGGCGGGACGGGAGTTCTTCGGTTGTAAGAAAACCGCTCGCATCTTGGTCGAGTTCTTTGAAGGCTAAGCGTTTACCGGCCAATGCTCGGTTCTCATGGGTTGAGCCTTCTCCGAATTCCAATGCAGAAACCAAACCGTCGCCGTCGTCATCTATGATCGAGAATAGTTCGGCGGCGAGCTTTGCTTCGCGTTCAGCGAGCCGCGCCGTCATCGCTTGACGCATGTCTGAACGTTGCTGTTGCATTTGCTCGCGCTCTTCCTGAGTCAGCTCCTGGCTACGCTTGTTCTGTGCGTGCATGTGGCGGGGCTGCATGCGCATCCGTGTGCCCATCTCGCCTCGACTTGGATGGATATCGGCAATGACAAATTCATCGTCCGAGACCACGCCGTCGCCGTTTTCGTCGACCACATCGAAGTGAGCCTGGGCGCGTTCCTCTGCCTGTGCGATGGAAATCGGGAAGCGCTCGTGATCGCCCCTGTGATTGGGCGCCGCAGTCGCGTAAGCACCTAGGAATGCAGTGATAATGACGCCAAAGATTATGTTGGTCGCGTTCATGACATTTTGCCTTGCTTGCTTTGTTTAGTCACTTGTACGGACTACGTTGCGAATCCGTCGTTCAAGCTTCAACGATATATGACTTGGGTGATTAAATATTCGTCAAGATGTTCGCTTGTATCCAATCTAAGTACACGGGCGACTCCCGGTTCGGTTTGGCGCGGAACACCTACCACGTCATCAACGCCTTTGCCGATTAGAGCCCTGGCCAACGGTGCCTCGATGCTGATGTATTCGATAGCAGCGTCGAACTCGTCAGGGCCGACAATCCGGTAGGTCCGCACCTGTCCACTGGGGTCTTCGAGCGTGACCCATGCGCCAAAAAAATTTTCTCCCGTTGCAATGGGAGCTTGTCGACGACTTTCAACTCGTCCAAGCGCTTGCTCAGAAATCGAATTCGTCCGTCGATTTCACGCAATTGGCGTTTACCGTAAATGTATTCAGCGTTTTCGGAACGGTCACCCATCTTAGCCGCCTCGGAGACCTTGCGGGTTACCTCTGGACGTTTGGTCTTCCACAGAAATTTCAATTCACCCTGTAACCGCGCAAGCCCGTCGGCGGTAATATAAGGGGAGCTTGGCGCTCTTGGTGGTCGGTAGCGACTCATGACGGCGATTTTCGTTGATGTCGCATGAGTTGCAAGCTCGAGTTGTGTATGGGTAGACCCCGTGTGAAGCTCTTTCATCTCGTTCAGCACTTTTTTGCAAGGATCGCGCCTATGCTCAAGCGCAGGTTTGGTGTGTGTTACGACTTTAGGAACCCGCCCGATTCCGGGATATCGATGCCCGATCTGTATGCCCAGGCATTGCAGCAGATTAATTGGCTAGACCAAGCCGGACTTGATCTCGTGTGGTTTACTGAACATCACTTTGTCGACGACGGCTACTTGCCCGCGTGGATCCCAGTCGCATCGGCGGCCGCCGCCGTTACCTCGCGTGTACGTTTCTCAACCGACATTTGTCTTTTGCCATTCAATAATCCAGTGCGCCTCGCGGAAGACTTAGCCGTGCTCGACAATATCAGCTCGGGCCGGGTGGAAGTCGGCTTGGGTATGGGCTATGCACCACACGAGTTCCGTGGATTTGGCATTCCGGTGTCGCGGCGACTGTCGCTGATG
>Ga0209403_10006049_pt1 | contig 12395 bp, 2 predicted proteins | sample ArcticOcean_MG_C_8_FD_187440 | JGI IMG/M metagenome (GOLD analysis project Ga0209403, IMG submission 187440) | Marine microbial communities from western Arctic Ocean - ArcticOcean_MG_CB11_86 (SPAdes) (version 2) | ecosystem: Environmental > Aquatic > Marine > Oceanic | place: Arctic Ocean... | reverse complement strand
GTGTCTTACAAAGACCCGGAAATCGCTACCCTCTTCACAAACATCCGCACATCTGTCGAAAAGGGTATCCAAACGAGGATATTCAACATAGCCAAGCTCGGACTTCTAGCAGGCCGATGGCGGACTGATTCACGGACGACTGGCGGAATAAGTGACGCCGTGGTATACTTGAACTACCTCGAAGAAATCTACGAAGATACGGTCAACGCACTAGGATCGGAAATCCGTCTGGGAAAACACCAATCCACCGCCGAAGCCGATAGATACCTAGGTCGAGCAGAGAGATCGGACCTCGACGTCCACACCCTGGTGTCAATCACTCTGCGACTAGCATGCCTCGCTGACAACATCTTCTGGACACTCGCCACGACAAACTGTGTCGTTCGCCAATTAACCATCGGGAGCGAGCCGGAAGAAACGATAACTGAAGACTTGATCAAAAGAACACAGTTGGCCCAACGGAAACTGTTATCGACACTACACGATATTGAGGAAGCCAACAAGATCTACTTCACCGACGACCTGGCCGATCAGTTCGCGGGCATCAAGCGATACGGGGAATTCGTATCGAACCACGACAACGTCGCCCCTTCTTTCGAGAACGTCAACCTTGTCGAAGCATTCCGATTGACCGATCCCGATCGGCTGTTGATCCGCGCAGGAGACACAGGCGGCCCAGGACTTCTCTTGTACTGTCATACAAGCTTGGCCATACAAAAGGTCTACAACTCCCTGGACCCGATCAACATCAGACAAACCGTCTTTTTTGAACAACCAATAATCGATTTCTCTATAGTCGCCGCTCGCTGCGCGTTCAGCATCGTCGACGCTGTGTGGAGCGAAATCAACGAGATTTACGGCGAAGACGCTCCGTGCCCGTTGCTAGACGACACCGAATTCACGCCCATCAGCCAAGTCCACGAAGACCCTGAACGTGAACACTGCGAAAAATTTGGCAGCAAGGACGCTTACACGACCTTGAAACACAATATTGCTGCAAGCCCGTCTGACCCAAGGATCAACGGGAACGACAAGAAACGCAAAACAAGTTCATAGGATAACGTTATTCGATGAACACACGGACAACAACCCGCAAGTCGAACGAAGCACTGGACTCGCTGTGCTACGTCTGCGGCACCGCCGCTAATACACGGCTGTTCGTCAACAATCTTTGCCCATCTTGCTGCACACCTACCGCACCGGAGACAACCTTAGACGCAACCTGCGATAGGATTGTTGAACACAATCCTATCAGCGGTACACATGCTCTAAGGGCGGCGCATGCCGTACCACCTGTACCGTCGAGTACAAGTACCGATCCAGTACACGGTACGGGCAACCCGGCAGCTGGTACCGGTGTAAACCGTACCGGTAATGCCCGGGGTAACTCCGGTGATACCGCGGTTACCCTCGGTACGGAAGATGCATGTTCACCAGTCAGGACATTTACTGTACCAGGTGAACGTGATCTATCGGTACTAGATACCGCGGGACCGGAAACGGTACGCGGTAACCTAGTACCTCTACCCGATTCACCGCGGACAGCCCCTACGGACTGTGCGGGGAACCAGGAACGCATTACGCTACCGGAGGTACCCTTAGGTACGCAGCAGTCCTCGCAGGACGCACCAGCAATGGGGCACCCTGGGAGGGGCAGCTGCACGCAGACGAATATTTCGATCGACCCGAGATCGGACGTCTACATACCAAATGGTAAGCACCGGAGGTGCTCTTTCACGCCGCGGAAGCGAATGCTCAACAATAAGGAATGTTCTAAAGATACACAAGGGGATCATACGCTCCCCGCTAGCCAGCACATCGGCGAGAACCAGGCCGACGGCGGTCAGCTCGAACATCTCGACCTGCCGGCGGACGCCAGGGTTAAGCACGGAAAGCAAGGCACCGGATGCCTCCTGCTACGGTTCAGGCACAAGATTCACCGCCTGTCGACGGCAGGCGGGCTTTGCACCGATGAGCTACATCTAGCGATACAACTGGAACTACGTATGGAATGTCGTTTCATCGACAAACCATACGTGCTGATGACTACCGGGGATAACCTACCCCGGAGGTTCTACAGCACGTTTTTCACAGAAATTCCTGAAGACGTTGTCTTACAGGTCGTTTTTGTGAATCACGATGGTGTTGCGGCCTGTCTGGACCCGGCCGAAATCGCCAACTGTACTACCGGATGCCCGGGAATACAGCAAGGGCGCACCACGGACTCGCCCGGCTTCGACACGCCGGACAACTCCTTGGCGGCGATCCCGTCACCGCTGAAGGGCATCGAATCATGCCTGCCGCCCGGACGGCACTCAGAACACAACACCAACGGGGCCGTTCAAACTACAACGGTGCCCATAATTGACTCAGGCAACATGGAAAGACTGATTCCATCTACCATCGCCTACATGCAAACGGCAGTGCAGGGGATAATGGAACCTCGACCGGACATACGTAATCATACGTATGTCCACAGCCGAGGCATCCTGGTACCAGAACCTGGGAAATTATATCACATTACGTATGGAAGGACGGAGGAGAAGGAAAATGACAGTGCTGGCGAGGGTACCTACCGGTACCATGCCATCCATCCGCCGGTCGTCGAAGAACGCGGCGAAGCCGCCGCGGAACCTAGACGACCAACATCCTCAGAACACCCTCTACATACAGGAGCTGACAGTAATGGTTTTGCCATCACCGAGATGACAAACGCAATTCCGAATCAACCGGTGGGATGTCAGACGACCCTCCACCGGCCGTCAGCTATTCTAGCTCGTGACGTGACTACAGCTGTACCTACACCTACTGCTGGATCTATGGGGAAAATTATCTCCAGCAGACAAGGAAAGAAAGATGGGATGCAAGAATACTTGTTGCAGTACGGGCGCGGCCTATACGAGCTCGACCGTACCGGATCTTACACCTACAGCTGGATAAACGAAAACGATCTAAGAATGACAGAAGAAGGGGGCGTACTTATCACGGCCTACGCCGATGAGCTTAAAGTACGCCGCGCCGCCGAAGATCTTGAAGTGCACCGAGCCGCCGGGGCAGCAACCCTGCGCCCGAAAGGTGACGACCCTTCAAAACAGACGGCACCCGAAGCTACTGGGAATTCCCAGGAGACTGCTGCAGAACCAACAAAGGAAGTTGTACTGCTGGCGTACCTCCAAGAGGAACCGCCCCCTGTCCGGAGACGACTGTCTCGATCGACCACAGTCCGCTCTCAGCCTGCTGGACTAGCAGCCGGACAGGCTGCATCACAAGCTAACGGCAGTCACCCAGAGGTTGCGCAACCTGCTGCTGTCGAGACCAGCGGCACATCCATGCATACTATCCCGGCTTCGCCCGAAGTATGCACGGGCACATCGCATGGAGTGCAATCCGGAAATTCTACTTCTGCGATCCACCATCAGCCGAGAGGAGATAATTTATCGCGACACTTGAATCAGGAACCACTTGAATCCAACCGCGAATCTGATCGGCGGTTCTCAAGTAGACCCACCGATTCCGAATCGGCGGGACCTGCCTTAATCCAATCGAGATCTGATCCCGAATCGGCGGGACCTGCCTTAATCCGATCGAGATCTGATCCCGAATCGGCAGGACCTACCTTAATCCGAGATTCTGGAATTCCCCAAAAACAACGTCTGAACCGATCCGGTTTTTCTACGAGTACTTCTAGTAACTCTGCGGGGGAATCTACGGGTACTGGTACCAGTACCGGTACCGGTCCCCAGAACTCCCAGGATCCTGGTACGACTGAAATTAACCGGAATCCTGGAGACATACCAAATCCAGAAGTTCGCGAAAGAATGCGGAATTCTGGTACGGGTACACATCGGTCAAGAGGAACGGCAAATGGAGCCGCGCCTATGCCGAATAGTACCGAACCTTCACATGCGGGCGACAATATGCCTCCCCCGAGAACTAATTCGAGAACCAATGAAGGATCTCGACCCAGAAGGGCTGCCGCGGGCGCACCTTCGGGGAACCCGTCGGGTGACGACGACTCCGATGACGACGACGGTGACGGCGGACCTCAACGAGGCGGACCTCGTAGGTCGGCGTCTCCGATACGCCGTCGGCGTCGGAGGGGAAGCAATAGTGAAGGAGAAGATGAGGGTGGTACCGCGGGCGGACAACGACCATCTAGGTCACGTTCCCCAAGACGGGACACCCAAGGCAACGATAGTGATAGTCGAAGCCGGAGTCGAAGTTCGTCGAGGTCGGGAAGACGGTCATCGTCCTCCCAACCTGCACACGATCGACTCGACTCGGCTAATGAACGACTACGACTACTTGCGGGTCTAACGGTCGAAGACTACGTTAGATGCGTTCTACAAAGTGGAACGGGAGAAGATTACTTGGACATGGCTATGAAGAATGCCCAAGCCGCTAGGGATTTGGAATCTAGGCAATCTGGAGCCAACGGGAATGTACCCCGGCCTCCGGCGGTCCGACTACCTCGCGAGTTGGAATGGCCCAAGATCGAGAACCCCTATCGACATGTGGATAGGAGAACACCTACGGAGTTCCGACGAACGCTTGAGATGCAAACAAATCATGTTGCTACTTCTCTACGGACAAGTCACCTCTTGACCCGAGCCGTAGAGGCTAAGGTAAATCAAGCGGTGATCGCTGAGTTCGTGAATCCACTACGTGCCAACGGGACGATTTACGCCAAGGCCGCTGATATCGACTATGACGAAATATTTGTTTGGTTGAACAAGACCTATGGACCCATCGACCGGAAAAGCACATGTACAAGAAACTACTTGGACTTAAGACAGCTTCCGAACGAAGATTGTAAGCAATACGTGGGACGTCGTATGCTGCGGAAAGCAGAACTCGACCGTCTCGGTATTGAAGCTATCCTACCGGATTTGGAGCGACAATTACTCCTATCTTCGGTGGAACCTTCATTGGCTATATGGTTGAAGACCAACACTCCGGACTTCGAGTCAACCGACCCGTCGGACTTGGCAAGGCTCATGATCATCCGGGACCAAGCTGTACGCTCGGCCCAGAAATCTCATAAGCACGGTGGACAAAACAACCGTGGAGCACCTCAACGGAATCTAAACGCTATGGTCAAACGGAAGGGACAATCAAATTCTGGACAGTTCAAGCGCAAGAATTCATTTGCACCAGCCAAAGGCAAAGGTCGTCCGCGTACACAAGCACTATACGCTATGTGGGACAACGATGACGGAAATTCGGCCAAGTCCTACTCCCAGTCTAAACGTGCAAACAAGACTGGAGGGCAGAACGGAGCTCAACTTCCATCACTGAGAGATATGAAATCCAACTACTCAGATGCTCTTTGGAACAAACGCGTGGATGAAAACGGTCGTCCAAGGAAGACGATCGATGCACAAGATCCCAAGAATCGAGCAATGCATTGCAACGATTGTTGGCCGGCTGGGTCAACCACGAAGTGGTGTCTCATGTGCCGGAAGAGCGGTCACGACCTTACCAGTTGTATCAAGCTCTCGAAGCGCTCGAAACAACAAGGGAACGGTAAAGGCAAAGGAAGAGGACAAGGTAAGCACGGGAAGTCGAAAGGACGGGCCAACTCATGGTGAAATTCAGCCGCGGCGGATGTTCAACTGACGGGTAATACTACTCGTCCACCAGAATATCTTGCCATGGCTATACAACACGACTTAGAACCTCGTGAACCAAGTGGACCCGAGACGACCTTTCCTAAGCTACCCTTCTGCTCACCTGAGCCCAAATATTGTGGCACCTTTCCTGAGCCAACCGCTAAGGCGACAAGATGTGGATGGACGACGACGTGCATCACTACTTGTTACCGATTCCTTAGAAGGGCACTACTATGCCGTTCAAAGGGAAACAAAACACTGGCTCCGACGAAGAACGTCGATGCCAAGAAGAATGACACACGAACGTGTGCCAACATGAATTGTGAACGACATGCTCTAGACGAGAAGTGTTCCAAATATCCGGATACATTCAAACGCTGTTGCAGCCAAGAATGTTACCAACATGCTAAGCTCAACGGAACTCTGGAGAGTCCGACCAAGCTCACAGTATGGCCGGTGATACCTGGACACGATCCGTTACCAAAGATCAAGTTGAAGGTGATAGGAAACGACTCCAACATCAACCAACAACCTGAGGAAACGGCGGTACTATGCATGTACATGGTACAAAATACCGTGACACTACCTGAGAGGCTGGCGCCGATACCTGCGAGTATACCTGTTCCTACGGTACGACTATGTGCTATCGGGCAAGTTAAACCCGGACTACGATGGCTTTGTACTTTACCAAGCACAAGGCGACCTCAACGAAGCACTAGCAACAAGTACAAGACAATTTATGAACCTGCTGAGATGAATTTATCAGACACGGAGTTCGACGCCGAAGACGCGGACAAGGCGCCAGATACGCTGGCACCCAAATTCAACAAACCTGTATCGAAGAGAGTCCCAGACAACTTCCACACAGATTTACGAGAACTTGTTGGAGATATTCCAAAATCTACTCCGGCGAAAGAACTCGTTCCTGGAAACAAGACTTCAGAGCCAATCACTCGAAGCAAGGCTTCAGGAGTAAACAAGCTACCTATAGGTGAGGACAAAGCTGCGGGGGGGGTTCAACGAAGATCGAAACCTCCTCAGCGTAATACTTCGTCATGTACATCACCTAAGCTATCTGCCGACCACGACGTAATGAACGAGACAAAACAATTCATCATACGTGTGGCCGTCGGCAAACCGAAACAAGCTAGTCTCCGATGCAAAGCAATGATCGACACCGGAGCAAGCTGCAGTTTCATTTCCAAGGACATGATTGGAAAATTGGGAGAGGTTGACATGGTTCCCATGCCCCTCACAGTTTTACTCGGGGACGGATCCCAAAGTAATACTACCCATCGGGCGGTACTGGACATAGTACTGCAAAACGAGACACTACCGGTACAAGTGGCGATCATGGATACGCTACCTTGTTCTATCGGTATGATCCTCGGCAACGACTGGATCAGCAAACACAAACTTACGCTGATACCACATCGACTTGAGATTAGATTTACTAATGCTCAACAAAAGGAAATGATTGTACATGGTTTGTCCACCATCGTACACCAAAACACAATGCCCAAGAACGAAGGCATTGACAACGACTACGACTATTTGCTAAACACAATGGTGAATATGGGCGGTGACATCGATACACCACCAACAGAGGTACATTTTCTCAGCGCAGAACATCTTCGCAAGAAAATTACACAACAACGGAATAAGTCCGACAAGAAATGGCGTGGAGCTAAAGGAAACAGCACACGACCCATCGATCGGGAATTTTCTGACATCGACTATGATTCAGAGACCATGTTTGTACTCAGTTTGGGAGACTTGACGAATCTAACGGTCCACGGGGATGGGAATGAAAATTCGCCAACCTCGGAGGATCGGATCATGACTAGTCCGACCCCAAAAACTGATGGCTCACAAGCCACACATTCGAATTTCAATGTTCAAGTATCTGATCGCGGCAAATGGCCATCGTGCCGCCCGGCGATACCCCAGCTAACTGTACCAACGCTAGCTTCGGCTAGTGTGTTGGACGAGACTGGTATTGTACCTGCGCTGGGTAAAACCAGTGTGCAGGACAATATTGACACTGACAATTCTACATCAATAAGTCATCAACCATCTGATCGCGGCATATTGCCATCGAGCAGCCCGGCGGTGCGGATTGACGATGTAATGGACGAAAATTATAGTGAAATCGATGAGGAGTTAGCCACATTGACGGAGGATGTGAGTGTTCTCACTACTCCGGTCAAGGGTAAAAGGACCCGGCCTTCCAGCCGACGTGGCCAAACTCAAACTTCAGTACACAATACTGCAGTAAAGAAGCGCAGACATAACAAGCACAAACCCAACAACGCTGAAAAATTTAAAACGACAAGCTCTGGAACGGGTTATGCTACACTATGCGCTACAAGCAAAAAGAAGTTGGAGGAATATAAAAACAAGAAATTGGAACCGATGGAACAAGAAAAAGCAAACGAACATATGAAGATCTTCGAAGATGCAAAAACTAAAACACTTCCTGAAGAACTTATAAACGCGACGGACCCACAATTCAAACATTGGGTCGACAACGTTCTCAAGGACAACAAACGCTTTCCTTGCATCAATCCAATGACAAAATTTCGGACTCTTGAGACCGAACCTCTAAAAATTGAAGACAGAGACGACGTGGTTGGCCCTCCGCCAAGACGAACTTACAGAGTCCCACAAGCTCTACAAGGACAATTAAAACTTTTTTGCGACGAAATGGTAAGCCAAGGCTGGATACAACCTTCCAAATCGGAATGGTGTTCCCCAGTTCTTATATTGAAGAAGCCGAACGGTGGCTGGAGATTCTTAGTCGATTTACGCGGCGTAAACGCACGAACCAAACCAATATCGTACTACATGCCCGACATGCACGAATGCTGGCAACGATTACGGAATGCCAAAATCTTAAGTACCTGCGATCTGGATCGAGGATACTGGCAATTGAATCTGGACAAAGAATCGCGAATGAAAACAGCATTCGCAACACCATACGGAAACTTCGAGTACAAGGTTGTTCCAATGGGCTTGATATCAAGTGCCCATTATTTTCAACAGGCTTTGGAAGGAATTATGCGAAATCACGGCATTCTATATGAAAGATTGGCCTATGATGCGCAGGAGTTCGATAGCAGAGACGACGCTGGTGAGAAAGTTCGTGGGTTTGTGTCCATCTTTCTAGATGACATTATTCTGTGGTCGAAAGACCCAGAAACCCACAAGAAAAACTTACTGCGTTTATTCGAAGTGCTATCGAAAGAGAAGCTGAGCCTCAACATGAACAAGTGCTACTTTTTTGCCAGATATGTCAAATATCTTGGTATCATAGTAGGACAAGGACAAATGTTCATGAATACGGAGTCAGTGAGATCGATTATCAACATGCCTGAACCCAGTGACTCACAAGCGAATATTCGTATTTTCTTGGGAATGACTGGATTCTACCGGAAATGGATTGATAATTATGCTACAATGGCGTTGCCATTGACGAAATTGCTGAAAAAGGACACTAAATTACCTGAAGCATGGGATGCATCTGCATCACAAAGCGTCAGGGAATTGAAGATGGCTATCACGAGATATCCAGTGTTACGGCAGTTCGACCCGATGAGGCGAATTTATATTTGCACGGATGCATCGGGTATAGCGGTAGGAGGAGTGCTCTTCCAATACTACGGAGATCGGCCATGTGCAATTGCATATTGCAGCCGACGGCTAAACGATGCCGAGAAAAACTACTCCGTACAAGAGCAAGAATGCCTCGGAGTCAAATTTACGATTGACAAATTCCGACACTTCCTACTGGCCACACCCTTCGTTATCAAGTGTCTTTCGGACCACCACAGTCTACAATTCCTAAAGAAAGGAAAAGAGACTGGTGGACGTATCGCAAGATGGGCGTTGGCCCTCAGCGAGTACGAATACGAAATTCACTACATACCAGGGACGAAAAATGTGGTAGGTGATGCTTTGTCACGTTTAATTGAAGCAGAAGGGCACAAGACGGCGACACAAACCATGCGCAAGAGTGAGAATCTTGTAAGCATGCATGTGGAGACCCAACAAACCCTAGCTACAATACGAGACATCGACGATATCACCCACGGAACTACGAACGATCACGATACTTTACATTATTCTGACGCTAACATCACCTTCGACGAATTCTTATTCGAAAGGCATCCGACGGCAACAGAAACACTGATGTTCTACAGAGCAACACCAGCTGAGATAACGATACCAATCAATCCAGCAAACTACATGGAATGCCCTGATTTTGCAACATTATACAAAACCATCGGAGATGAACTACGACAGAAACACGACAAGAATCCAGAAGCCAAAACGGCAAAGGAATTCTACACTTGGGACGTGCCAAACAAACTACACGCCAAGATTTCAGAAATGTTGAAAGTACAAGAGGACAGTAAACGCAAGAAGACGAAACTGCCCAAAAACTCACGACGGGTTTGCAATACTTTCAGTAATGCAAACGCCTGGATGAGAAATGACACATATCATATCTACAAAGGACTACTATACAAGGTTTCGAGTATGGGCGAAGATCTACTATGCGTTCCAGACGACACAATAACAACTGGACGTATGACAACAAGAAAGAAGATCGTCGCCGAAACACACAACGGAATAACAAGTATACACCTTGGAGAAAATCGAACTTACTACGAAATACGCAGACGCGTATTTTGGCCAGGTATTGCAAAACATGTGCATGACTATATCCGCACATGTCATGCTTGCCAACGCAACAAGATCGACAGACAATCACCACAAGGGATGCTGAACAGTTTACAACAACCCACAAGAAGCGGTACTCACTACTCAATGGACTTTGTGACTCACTTACCAATGTCATCGAGACATGAGTACACGGCAATCATGGTGGTAGTTGACAGATTTTCAAAACGAATATGGACTATTCCAACATGGGATATAGCCAACGCAAGACTTACTGCGGAATTGTTTATGAAACACATCATCTACGAAAACGGGATATGCATCGAAATCGTATCAGACAGAGATTCAAAGTTTACTTCCAAGATGTGGCAAGACTTTCACGCTGCACTCGGAATAACTTTAAGCCTATCTTCGTCAAGACATCAAAGCACTGACGGACAAACGGAAAGAGCAATTGCACATATTGAAGAACTGATGAGAATGAACATCAACTACAAGCAAAGCAATTGGGTTTCTCTACTACCGAAGATACAATTCACGATAAACACGGCAATAGCAAAGGCTACCGGAGTGTCACCATACTATGCGGAAAGAGGACGACATCCTCTGACAAAATTAGATATGGACAACATCCTACGATCGAGAAAAACCGAAGTTCCACCTTCAATAGACGAGTTCGTGGCTGGAATTGCGAACATAGAACACGAAGTACAAGAGAGACTGGTATTGACACGAGAATGGCAACAACGAGGCGACAAAAAGAGACGCATCGTGGGGAATCTTTCCCCAGGCAAATTTGCATACTTATCGACCGAAGGAATCACACTTCCTTGGGATAAGCACAGAACGATCAAGAAACTACGCCAAGAATTTTACGGCCCGTTTAAGATCCTTCGCCAACTCGGACCAGTGTCCTTCGAACTTAAGCTTCCCCCACAATCCCACATACATCCGGTATTTCACGCTCACCTACTGAAAGCTACTGATGAACCCGGATTTGCCATGGGTAAGGCGTCGTCCTTACCTAATGCAGCAGATTCCGACGAGTACACAGTGGAATCATTGGTCGATGTCCGTGGAATCCAAGGGAAAGAACGATATCTAGTGAAGTGGTCTGGCTACCCGTACGAGGAATGTACGTGGGAACCAAAGGCCAACCTCACAAACTGCCAGAAAATATTGCAGAGATTCCACCGCAAACGAAATGACGACGCTCAAAATGATCTGTTCACTTAATGGGATCAGTTCTCCCAGGGATCAGTTTTCCCATGTGAACAGACACTGTTCACACCAGGGATCAGTTTTCCCACAACGTGAGATACTCACGACGTGAACAGGTACTGTTCACACCAGGCTCATAACCTGAGCTAACATGTGAACAGGTACTTACAAGCACATATCCAATATTGTGCAAGTACTACATGCGAAACTGACTATTGATGTAACTTTGAAAGTTGCACAAAGCCAGATACGTACGTATACATTGAGGGTTATTTCAATTGAAACCACAAAGGGGCAACAATTTGCGGGCGGGGTGTAATATATACGGACGCACCCGTCTGAGCCAGTTGAGATGATGTTTGAGACTATTCGATAGTACTGTGTATTGGGTACAAGTACTATCAATACAGAACATATTGAATACTAGGCGGCGGAGAAAGGCCGGCCAAAGATCTCACTTCATCGTATGTATGGACGTTGAACTGGAGATAGAAAATACCTCGATAGTCCTAAGTGATATCGAAAGGTAAACCGATAGTCCTATGTGATATCGGACGGTGGTCAAGACAACGAAACCAGATAATCAAATATGATATCTGGTATCTTGATACGACACCGGCTGCGGTTTGCAAAGACCCAGTTACATTATTTATCCAGACGGCAACTGATGGCAACTGATGGCAACTGATGGCAACTGACGGCAACATAACGGATCCTCAGTACAGAAAACAGTACAGATGAGAGATCAATTATGCCGGGTTACACAGTGCCAAGTACACAGTAAGTCTGCCGATACGATTAATACTGTTCGCTTGACAGGAACAGGTCTGGATACAAAGCTATCGTATACGATCTACGATGACAGGATAATACCTA
>Ga0209403_10006047_pt1 | contig 12396 bp, 7 predicted proteins | sample ArcticOcean_MG_C_8_FD_187440 | JGI IMG/M metagenome (GOLD analysis project Ga0209403, IMG submission 187440) | Marine microbial communities from western Arctic Ocean - ArcticOcean_MG_CB11_86 (SPAdes) (version 2) | ecosystem: Environmental > Aquatic > Marine > Oceanic | place: Arctic Ocean... | reverse complement strand
ACATTTATAGGTCACCATATTATGGTTCCTAAAGAAGGTGTATGTATTCATATTAATGCATTTAACTTCCCAATCTGGGGAATGCTTGAAAAGATATCAGTTAACTTAATGGCAGGAGTTCCAGCAATTGTAAAACCAGCAACCCTAACCTGTTATCTTACTGAATTAATGGTTAGAGAGATAATAGCATCTAATATCCTTCCAAAAGGTTCCTTACAATTAATATGTGGCTCTGCTAATGGAATTCTTGATCATGCAACATCTGAAGATATAGTCACATTCACAGGAAGCGCTTCAACAGGTAAAAAGCTAAAGGCTAATAGCAACTTAATTGAAAATTCTATTCCATTTAATATGGAAGCAGATTCTTTAAATTGTTCTATTTTAGGTAAAGATGCATCTCCTGGAACAACTAACTTTGACATCTTTATTAAAGAAGTTAAAAAAGAAATGACTGTGAAAACAGGTCAGAAATGTACAGCAATAAGAAGAATAATAGTACCTCAAGAATATATTGAAGATGTACAAATTGCTCTTAGTAAACGATTAGATAAAACAATCATTGGTGATCCATCAATTGAAGGAGTAAGAATGGGACCACTAGCAGGAATAACTCAAAGAAATGAAGTTATAGAAAAAATCCAAAAACTTAAAAAGACGCAAAAAGTTGTTTATGGAAATATAAACGAATTTGATGTTATTGGTGCAGATAAAAATAAAGGAGCTTTTATACCTCCAATCTTATTCTTAAATCAAAATCCAATAAAAAACACTGATTGTCATGAAATAGAATCATTTGGTCCTGTAGCAACTATAATGCCATATAGTGATATAGATCAAGCAATAAAAATAGCAAGGATGGGAAAAGGATCTTTAGTTTGTTCTATTATAACTGAAGACATGAAAATAGCAGAAAAATTTGTGCTTGGATCTGCCTCAATGCATGGTAGAATTCTAATTCTAAATGAATCATGTGCTAAAGAAAGTACAGGACATGGATCTCCAATGCCACTACTTAAACATGGAGGCCCAGGAAGGGCTGGTGGTGGGGAGGAAATGGGTGGTAAGAGGGGGATTCTACACTATCTACAAAGAACAGCAATTCAAGGACACCCAACTACTATAACATCTATTACGAAACAGTATCAATATGGAGCAAAACAAGATACATCAGGGAAACATACATTTCAAAGATACTTTGAAGAAATTAAAATTGGAGATACTGTGATTACTGAGAAACATTTAGTAACATTAGACGATATAGAGAATTTTGCTGACCTAAGTGGTGATAGATTTTATGCACATATGGATGAAAATTCATTAGAAGGTACTATATTTACAGAAAGAGTAGCACATGGATATTTTATACTATCAAAGGCTGCAGGACTCTTTGTAGAACCTGAAAAAGGACCAGTCCTTTTAAACTATGGAATAGATGAATGCCGGTTTATTAAACCTGTTTATCCAGGTATGACAATAGGAGTAAGATTTACAGCAAAAGAAAAAATTATTCAAGAAAAGAAAGAAGATGAAGACTACACAAAAGGAATAGTTAAATTTCTAGTTGATGTTTATGACGATGAAAATGAAACAGTTATGCTTGCCACAATTTTAACAATGATTAAAAAAAATAAATAATGAAAAAAATAATAATAATTCTTATAAGCATACCAACTTTTTTATTTTCTCAAAATGGTCCACAGGCTATTTGTATTGCTAACCCCGTATGTCTAGGAGATCCGGTTCCTTTTGCTGATTGGTCAATGCCTGACCCAACAACTAATTCGCCAATAGTAACATGGAATTGGGAATATAATGGAAGTACTATATCAACTCAACAAAATACAAATTACCTATTTACACAATGTGGAACACATGATGTGTTATTAACAGTAACAGATGCAGATGGCATACAAGATGACACAACTATTAATGTTGAAGTATTTTGTCCTCCTATAGCTGCTTTTATTAGTGATATTGCTTGTTTAGGAGATCCAACATCATTTGTTGATGTTTCAACTCCTGGAGATGGAACACCTCCATTAAATTCTGGCTCTTCTTGGATGTATATATTTGGAGATGCAGTTCCTCCAAATGCAGTTAATCCAAGCTGTACTACTGTATTTAATAATGCTGGAGCTAATCAAGTAATGTTTATTATTGGCGAATTACAATGGAATGGACTATACTGTATAGATACATTAATACAAGATGTTCAAGTTGATTCATGTTTTAATAGTATTGAAAATCTTTATTATAACACAGAAAGAAAAATAATTAAAAAAATTGATCTATTAGGAAAATCAAAAAAAACCAACTCAAATAATCTAAGTATTATAATCTATGAGGATGGAGTTATTGAGAAAAAAATTATAATAGAGTAAAATGGAAGGCTCAGTAAATCTAGATATTAAAAAAAAAATAGCTACAATTGAATTTTATCATCCTCAAAGTAATTCATTACCAGCAGATATACTAAATAGCTTAGCAGCAACAATTACTTCTTGCGGAACTAATAATCAGGTAAAGGTTATTATTTTAAAGAGTAAAGGAGATCGTACATTTTGTGCTGGAGCATCTTTTCAAGAATTAAGTGATATTTCAAATACCAAAGAAGGAAAAGAATTTTTCATGGGTTTTGCTAATGTGATTAATGCTTCAAGAAAATGTCCTAAATTAATTATTGGTAGAGTTCAAGGAAAAGCTGTTGGTGGTGGTGTAGGCATGGCATGTGCTGTAGATTATTGCTATGCAACTAAGTATGCCTCTATTAAATTAAGTGAATTAGCTATTGGAATTGGCCCATTTGTTGTAGGACCTGCTATTGAGAGAAAATCTGGATTATCTGCTTATTCAACTCTTGCAATTAATGCAACAAAATGGTTTAGCCCATCTTGGGCTAAAGAAAAAGGTATTTTTTCAGAAATATACGATACAGTTGATCAAATGGATAAAGAAATATTAGATCTAGCAACTAAACTTTCAAGATCTAACCCACATGCTATGAAGAAACTAAAAGAGGTCTTTTGGTCAGATTACAAGGACTGGGATCAATTACTTGAGCAGAGAGCAGAATATAGTGGTGAACTTGTTTTATCTGATTTTACAAAAGAAGCGATTGAAAAATTTAAGAATAAATAAGTGTCTGAAAAAATTTCAAGACAACTATTAAAGAAAGCATATACTTTAATATGTACTGCAAGGTCACTTAGTGAAATTTATGAGGAGCAGAAAGAAATAACCTCTAAATATGTACATGCGACATCTAAAGGTCATGAAGTAATTCAATTAGCTCTATCACTTCAATTAAAAAAACAAGATTGGGTCTCACCATATTATAGAGACGATTCAATTTTATTAGGCATTGGAATCACACCTTATGAGTTAATGTTACAACTAATGTGTAAAAAAGATGACCCATTCTCAGGTGGAAGAACATACTATTCACATCCATCATTAAAAAGAGATGACATGCCTAAAATAATACATCAATCATCAGCAACAGGTATGCAAGCCATACCAACAACAGGTATAGCATTAGGAATTAAATATAAAAATCAAAATAATTTATCTAATGTAACTAATGCAGAACAACCAGTTGTTGTATGTTCATTTGGTGATGCCTCAATTACAGAAGGTGAAGTCTCTGAAGCTTTCCAAATGGCTGCATTAAAAAAATTACCTATTCTTTACTTAGTTCAAGATAATGAATGGGATATATCGGCACATTCATCTGAAACACGAGCTGTTGATGCATCAACATATGCAAAAGGATTTGGTATTAAAAGTTATTCTATTGATGGAACTGACTTTAATGATTCTTATAATATTATATCAAAAGCTTTAAAACAAATAAGAGAGAAGAGTACTCCAATACTTATTCATGCTAAAGTTCCACTATTAAATCATCATACTTCTGGAGTAAGAATGGAATGGTACAGAGATGATTTAGTAGAAGCATCAAAGACAGATCCATTTCCTAAATTAAAACAACTTCTAATAGAAAATAAATTTCAGGAAAGTGAACTAAATAAGATTGAGAAAGATGTAGATAGCTCTGTTAGAGTTGACTTTGATAAAGCATTAAAAGCTGCAGACCCTGATGTTGAAGAGCTATTTAATCATGACTTTGCTCCAACTCAAGTTAATAATGAGCAAGGCAATTTAAAATCAAAAAATGAAGAACCAATCTTTATGGTAGATGCAGCAATATTTGCTATCAAAGAACTAATGTCTAAACATCCTGAATGTCTCTTATATGGACAAGATGTAGGTCAGAGATTAGGTGGGGTATTTAGAGAAGCAGCTACATTAGGAAAAATATTTGGAAATAATAGAGTTTTTAATACGCCCATACAAGAAGCATTTATAATTGGAAGTACTGTAGGTATGTCAGCTGTTGGATTAAAACCAATTGTTGAAATACAATTTGCAGATTACATCTGGCCTGGACTAAATCAGCTTTTTACAGAAGTTAGCAGGTCTAATTATTTATCTAATGGTAAATGGCCTGTTAGCTGTATTATAAGAGTACCAACTGGAGCCTACGGAAGTGGTGGTCCATATCACTCATCATCAGTAGAATCAATATTAACAAATATCCATGGCATTAAAATTGCCTATCCTTCAAATGCTGCTGATCTTAAGGGAATAATGAAAGCGGCATACTATGATCCAAATCCAGTAGTTATTTTAGAACATAAAGGATTATACTGGGGGAAAATTAAAGGAACAGAAGCAACAAGAACCATCGAACCAGATGAAGATTATATTCTTCCATTGGGAAAAGCAAATATCTTATTAAAAGCAACAGATGAGTTGATTAAAAAAGGTAATAGTTTATGTATAATTACTTATGGAATGGGAGTTTATTGGTCAAAAACAGCTGCTAAGGAATTTAATGATCAGGTAGAGATAATTGACCTTAGAACATTATACCCATTAGATGAAAAATTAATTTATGAAAGAGTAAAAGTTCATGGAAAATGTATTGTAATAAGTGAAGAACCATCTAATAATTCATTTGCTCAATCGTTAGCATCAAAGATTTCGCAGAATTGCTTTAACTATTTAGATATGGCTGTAAAAGTGATTGGATCTGAAAATTTACCTGCAATACCATTAAACTCAATTTTAGAAGAAAGGATGCTCCCAAATGCTAAAAAAATAGAAATTGAAATCCAAAAATTATTTGATTTATAATGAATTAAATCTAATTAATAAAAGAATCTCATCCACTTAAAGTTCGTGATTAAAAAATCGGAATTATTTGAACATAAAAAATTAATAATTTATCAAGTATTACCTTAAACAGAATTATATTTGCAAAATAATTTTTTAACAAATATGAAGGGTAAAATATTTACAATTATTCTATTTATTTTCTTTAGCATAAGTATGCTAGGGCAGACAAACTTTACCATTAGTGGATATGTCCAAGATAATGAATCAGGAGAAAACCTAATAGGGGTGTCAATATATGATAGAAATACCTTTAAAGGAACTGCAACAAATCAATATGGTTTCTATTCATTAACACTTGTAAAAGGTAAATATGACATTACTTATTCTTTTGTTGGCTTAGAATCAGTAACTAAAAATATTAGCCTTAATAAGGATACCCGTATTAATATATCACTTGAGAATAATTCTATCTTAACAGAGGAAGTAATAGTTAAGGGTGAGAAACTAGATAAAAATATAACAAGCTCTAATATGAGTCAAGTAAAAATAGAGGTAAATAACATTAAACAACTTCCTGTAATACTTGGAGAAGTGGATGTACTAAAATCAGCGCAACTATTACCTGGTATAACATCAAATGGAGAAGGGAGCTCAGGTTTATATGTGAGAGGAGGTGGGCCTGATCAAAACTTAATTTTACTTGATGAAGCTGTTGTATATAACGCATCTCACCTATTTGGATTCTTTTCTGTTTTTAATGCTGATGCAATAAAAGACATAAACATTATTAAGGGTGGTATGCCTGCAGAATATGGAGGTAGACTTTCTTCTGTTTTAGATATCACTATGAAAGATGGAAACAATAAAAAATATGAAGCAGATGGTGGTATAGGGTTATTATCATCACGATTAACCCTACAAGGGCCTGTTCAAAAAGATAAGAGTTCTTTTATTGTTTCTGGAAGAAGAACATATATAGATGTTCTCTCAAGACCTTTCCTAAACAAAATAGATCCTGAAACAGGTGAACCAAATGCTTTTTCCGGTTCAGGATATTATTTTTATGATCTAACAACTAAAATCAATTATAGAGTTTCTGATAAAGATAGATTATATCTAAGTGGTTATTTTGGAAGAGATGTATTTAGCTTTGCTAACAGCGATAATGGTTTTGCAATAGCAATTCCTTGGGGAAATGCAACAGGCTCATTAAGATGGAACCATTTATTTAATAATAAACTTTTTATGAATACCTCTATCATATTTAGTGACTATAGATTTGAATTTAATCTTGCACAAAGTGATTTTGAATTCAAAATATTTTCTGGTATAAATGATTGGAATACTAAAGTAGATTTCCTATATCAACCAAATCAAAGACATACCATAAAATTTGGGGCTAATTACACATATCATGAATTTACTCCAGGAAACGCAACAGGAAAATCAGGTGATGTTGAATTTGCACCAGACGAAATATACAGACAATACTCAAATGAGGGTGCAATCTATTTTTCTAATGATTTTGAATTAAGTGATGATATTAAGATAAATGCAGGACTTAGATATTCTTCATTTCAACATAATGGAGATATTAGTTTTTTCAATTACATAAAAAATGACTTAACTCTAAATTCTGATAATTACAGACATATTGAACCAAGACTATCATTGAGATACAAATTAAATACAACAAGCTCACTTAAAGGTGCTTATACAGAAAACTATCAATACATTCATCTAGCATCAACCTCATCAGTAAGTCTACCAACTGATTTATGGGTTCCAAGTTCAACAGCTATAAAACCTAAATTTGCTAGGCAGTATGCTTTAGGGGTTTTTAAGAACCTAAAAGATAATATGTATGAAACATCTCTTGAAGCATACTATAAAGAAATGACAAATTTGATTGAATATAAAGAAGGCTACCTTCCTGAAGACAATACAAATTCAAGTAGTGATGATTCATTTACTTTTGGAGACGGTGATTCATATGGAGTTGAAGTATTAGTAAAAAAGAATCAGGGAAAAACAACTGGTTGGATCGGATATACTTTATCTAAAACAACTAAATATTTTGATGAAGTAAATAATGGTCTATCATTTCCTGCAAAATATGACAGAAGACATGACCTATCTATTACAGCCACTCATAAACTTTCAAAATCATGGGTTTTAAGCGGTGTATTTGTCTATGCTTCTGGAAACTCTATTACACTTCCTACAGAAAGATATGTTATAGGTGGAGATGTATATACACAATTTACTTCTAGAAATGGGTATAGAGTTGATCCATATCACAGAATGGATATTGGCGCTACTTACACTCCATCTAAGAAAAAGAAGAAATTTAAGTCTACTTGGAATTTTTCAATATATAATGTATACTCAAGAAAAAATCTATACTTTATCTATTTCGCATTAGAAGGAATAGATGAAAATGTAGAAAACCAAAATATTCAAAATGGAAATGTTGAACCAAAAGCTTACCAAGTTTCTATTTTTCCAATACTTCCATCAATAACATGGAATTTTAATTTTTAATTATGAAAAAATACTTATTTATATTTCTATGTTGCATTTCTTGTGAGAAAGAAATTTTTATAGAATTCCCTATTGAATCACAAAAAATTGTAGTTGAAGGTGGTATAGAAACAGATATGCCGCCATATGTTATATTGTCTAAAAATCAAGGTTACTTTGATGAGATAAACTCTAGCACATATAATAATCTATTCATTAATGATGCAGAAGTAATTGTTTGGACGTTAGATGAAAATGGCATAGCTGATTCAGTATACTTACAGCTACTACCTCCGCCATTTGATTCAATTCCAATTTATACAGATATTAATTATCTAACTTCATTAACTAATCCTCCATATGCAAATTTAAATGGATATAATTTTAGTAAATCTGGTAAAACATATAATTTAATAGTAAGATGGAATAATCAAGAAATTACTAGCCAAACAACTATACCAAATCCTACACCTCTAGATTGCTTATGGGTAGAGAAAAATGAATTTTCTGATTTAGATTACAAGTTTGACATTAGAGCAATATATAATGACCCAGCAGATGAGCAGAACAATATATTAATTAAATATAGAAAAAAAATACATTGGGATGTAGACACTGTTAATTGGATACTCAAAGATCATAAAGATGAATTCATGGAGCTAATGGATGCAGGAACTGATGTCCTTATTGATGGACAAAGATTTGAAACTTATTTTCCTCATAAAGGAGATGGCAACATTCCAACTCTCCCATATAATTCAAGTAGATATAAAAAATATCAGGATAATATTACTGGATTTGAAGATAGTATCTATGTTCCAAATGATGTTGTCATCATTAAATTCTGTCAGATTGATGAACCTGCAGTAAAGTTCTGGAGAAGTATTGTGAGACAATTTGGATCAAATGGAAATCCATTCCAAGAACCTCTTAATATTGTTAGTAATATTGAAGGAGGATATGGTGGATGGACTGGGTTTGGTGCTGTATACTATAAAATACCAATAATAGATGGTTATACAACAGATTCCCCATTACCTTTAGATTCTATAGAAATAATAGATGTTTTTTAATAATTTAGCTAAATAATAGAAAAGAAATATGACTGAAGAAATCGAAAAAATTGAAACACTAATTATTGGCTCTGGACCAGCTGGGTATTCAGCAGCAATTTACGCTGCAAGAGCAGATCTTAACCCTGTTGTAATTCAAGGGCTACAACCAGGAGGTCAATTAACTACTACCACAGAGGTAGACAATTACCCAGGCTACCCCAATGGTGTGGATGGAACTAAAATGATGGAAGACTTTAAATTCCAAGCAGAAAGATTTGACACAGATACAAGATGGGGAATGGTTACTAAGGTAGACCTAAGTGAGCGACCATTTAAAGTAGAAATTGACGAGAAAACTAATGTTTTAGCTGAAACTATAATAATAGCCACTGGAGCATCTGCAAAATGGCTTGGCATAGAAGATGAAAAAAGATTAAATGGTTATGGAGTATCTGCATGCGCAACATGTGATGGTTTCTTTTATAAAGGAATGGATGTTGTTGTTGTAGGTGCTGGAGATACTGCTGCAGAAGAGGCTACATATCTTGCTAAATTATGTAATAAGGTAACTATGCTAGTAAGAAGAGACGAAATGAGAGCTTCTAAAGCTATGCAAAAAAGAGTCTTTAATACAAATAATTTAGAGATAATGTTTAATCATGAAACAAAAAGTATAAATGGTGAGCCTGGTGAAATTGGTGTAGAAGGAGTCACTGCTTTTAATAATATTACAAGAGAAGAAACAATTATACCTGCTAAGGGATTCTTTGTTGCAATTGGACATACACCAAATACAGGTTTATTTAAAGGTCAACTTGATATGGATGATAATGGATACTTGATAATAGAAGCCGGAACATCGAAAACAAAAATTCCTGGAGTCTTTGCTGCCGGAGATGTTGCTGACCATGTTTATAGACAGGCAGTTACATCAGCAGGTACAGGATGTATGGCAGCACTAGATGCAGAAAGGTTTCTAGCCTCTCAAAAATAAATCTAATTTACAGTTATTATATAATGATTTTAGGTATAATTAATTATACTTATATTCGTATAATATGGATGCAATTGATATTCTAAAGAAATATTGGGGACATACTTCGTTTAGATTAAAACAAGAGGAAGTAATCAATTCAATTATTAATAAGAAGGATACCTTGGCATTATTACCAACAGGTGGTGGAAAATCAATATGCTTTCAAATTCCAGCTATCCTAGAAGAAGGGATATGTATAGTAATCTCTCCATTATTATCTTTAATGGAAGATCAAACAAAGCATTTAAAAACAAAAGGAATAAAATCAATTGCTATTTCATCTATGATGAATAGAAACCAAATAGAAACCGCACTTACCAACTGTATATATGGAGGTGTCAAATTTCTATATCTTTCTCCAGAAAAATTAAGAGACCCAATAATTAAAGAAAAGATTAAAGCAATGAATATTAATCTTATTGCAATTGATGAAGCTCACTGCATATCAGAATGGGGGCATAATTTCAGGCCATCATATCGATTAATTAAAGAAATAAAAGAGATTAAAGAAAACATACCTGTATTAGCACTAACAGCAACAGCTAATAGAAATGTTATTGAAGATATTCAAAATAATTTAAATTTTAAAGAAAAAAACTTAATTCAATCATCTTTCTATAGGAAAAATCTCTCATATGTTGTCGTTAAATGTAATAATAAAAATGAAATGTTGCTGAAATTACTGAGTAAAATTAAAAGCTCTGTCATTGTCTATGTCAGCTCAAGAAAAGAAAGTAATCAAATAGGATTGTACTTAAATAAAAATTCAATATCTGCAAGTTCATATCATGCAGGAATAGATATTAAAAAAAGAAAAAAAATCCAGGAAGAATGGTCAAATAACTCAACAAGAGTGATAGTAGCAACAAATGCATTTGGATTAGGAATTAACAAGACTGATGTTAGGTTAATTGTTCATATGCAAATACCAATGAATATAGAATCATATTTTCAAGAATCAGGAAGAGCTGGAAGGGATGGAGAAACTGCATATTCATTTCTTCTATTTGATAAAAATGATGTAAGCGAAAATTACAAGAAAATACAAGAAAGATATCCTGACCTTAAGGAGATACAAAAAATATATCAAAAGATATGTGATTACCTACAGGTTGCTGTTAATATACTGCCAGATGAAGATTTTCAATTTAACATCAAAGACTTTTGTAATAGATATAATTTAAATATTAGAGCTACATATAGCATCATTCAATATTTAGAAAATGAGGAACTAATCAAACTGACTGACACTCAACATACATCTTCAAAAATTAAAATCATAATGAATAATGCTGAACTCTATAAATTTCAGATTGCTAATAGTCACTTTGAAAATATAATTAAATTATTATTAAGGAAACATAATAATATTTTTGGAAACTATGTAAGTATAGACGAAGAATTCCTTGAGAAGCAAATGCATCAAGACAAACAATCTATAAGAAATATCCTAATTAAACTAGAAGAAAATGAAGTCATCAAATATCGTAGAAATAAAACTGGTATTCAGCTAAGATTTGTTCAAAATAGAAAGGATTCAGAAAAGTTAAATATATCTGAAAAGAAATTAATTTCTGACAAATCAAATGCTAAAAATAAACTTGAAAAAGTAATCAGATATATACAGGACAACCAAAGCTGTAGAAGTATCATGTTACTTGATTATTTTGGAGAAAATCAAGTTAAAAGATGTGGGGTATGTGATTATTGCATTAAAATAAATAAAAAAACCATAAAAGAAAAAACATTCAAAGAGATGTCAGATAATATTATGAAATTATTAGAAAATAAAGAATATAGTCTTGAAGAAATTATAATAAAACTAAAAAACAAAAAGAAAGAAAATGTCATAAATGTAATAAACTACCTTTTTGATAATGACCTTATTTATAAATTTGGAAATAAATATATTATTAATAAAAAATAAATAACACATAATTGTAATTTTACAGTTTAAATAAAAATATGAAGATAATTTTTTTTGGAACACCAGACTTTTCTAGTCAAATTCTTAAGGCAATAAACAAAGATCATGAGGTCTTATCTATAGTTACGGCTGAAGATAGCCAAAAAGGAAGAGGTAAGAAATCTCAGAGTCCATCTGTTAAAATAATAGCAGAAGAATTAGAAATACCAGTAATACAACCAAAAAACCTAAAAGATGAAGATTTCATTAAAAAAATAACAGAACTAAATGCTGATTTATATGTTGTCATAGCATTTAGAATATTACCAGAAAAAGTATGGAGTATACCAAAAAAAGGAACTATCAATCTACATACATCATACCTGCCTAATTATAGAGGTGCAGCACCAATAAATTGGGTTCTTATTAATGGAGAACAAACAACTGGTGTTACTAGCTTTTATATAAATAATGAAATAGATAAGGGTAATATATTATTACAAGAGAAAATAGAGATAGATAATGATATCACTGCTGCACAACTTCATAATAAACTAATAATTAGTGGAACAAAAATTATTCTTAAGACAATAGAAAATATATCAAACGATGATACTAATCCAATACAACAATCTGAGGGTAAAAATCACGAGATAGCCCCAAAAATTAATAAAGAATTAAGTAAAATAAAA
>Ga0209403_10006045_pt1 | contig 12398 bp, 6 predicted proteins | sample ArcticOcean_MG_C_8_FD_187440 | JGI IMG/M metagenome (GOLD analysis project Ga0209403, IMG submission 187440) | Marine microbial communities from western Arctic Ocean - ArcticOcean_MG_CB11_86 (SPAdes) (version 2) | ecosystem: Environmental > Aquatic > Marine > Oceanic | place: Arctic Ocean... | reverse complement strand
TATTGTTTTAACTATAATCTCTTTACTAGGTTGCTGAGTTGACATGATATTAAATAATCTCCTGAAAACTAGAAACTGAGCCTCATTTAGATAAATAGCTAAATTAGGTTTCGTTATTCAGCTTTTAAAAAAAAGCTTTTATATAAAGTATGGTTCATTTTATCATCAAGCTAAGAGAAATTACATACAAATTAATTATAACCTAGGGTGATACCACAGGTTTTTTTGCCTTTATCTCTTGTTTAATGTTTTAATGATTATACTTAAGTTGTAAAAATATAATACTTGTCGATAGATTATTATCATCTTTGTAATCATAATAAAGTAATAAACTTATGAAAAAAGTTTTACTATTATTTCCTCCAGAGTGGGTTCCTACAGCGCCCTACCTAGCTCTTCCAAGTCTCACTTCGGTTCTTCGTGCAAATGGTATTGAGGTTGTGCAAAAAGATATCAACGTGGAAATGTATGACCACATATTCTCACGAGAGTTTCTTGTCTTTGTCAAAGGACGTATTGATCGACGCCTGCGGGACCTTAGAGAAAAGCAGAGGATGGGAGAGATCACGAGAGAAGAAAAAGATATCAAGGGTATGCTCAAGGAATATAGTTTTGTTGACCTTGAACATCATATTAATGAAGTTGAAAGAGCTAAGGAGATCATGCGTGGACCCGAGTTTTATGATGTGTCTAAGGCCGAATGGTCCCTTAACGCGTTCCGAGAAGTAATGAGTTATGTTTCTGCAGCGTATCATCCAGCAGATATTCAGTTTTATCCAGTTGAGAGTAATCTTAATACTTATCGCCCCTGGGTTTCGGGTGATTTATTAAAGGCCCCTCATGACGACACTGTCAATATATATGCCGATATTTGCCGGCAATTGGTTTTTCGGGCAATTGAGGATGAAAAACCAGACTTAGTCGGTATCTCAATAGGAACTCCTGTTCAACTTATGTCGGGGATTACATTTTCTACTCTGATTAAAGAAAAATTTCCGAAGATTCATGTGACAGTCGGTGGCAATATAATCACCCGATTGCGTGATGAATTTCAAAAGAAAGAAGAGTTTTTCGGGACAGCATTTGATTCGATTATATTTTATGAAGGAGAACATCCAATTGTTTGGCTGACGGAAGCTCTAGATGGTAAACGTAAAATGGAAGATGTTTCTAATCTTATTTATCGTGAAGAAAACGGAAATATACGAGTAAATAGTACTTATCAAGAAAAGGTTCATGAATTGCCACCTCCTGATTTTGATGGAATTCCATGGGAGAAATATTTTTCTCCGGAACGTCTTGTTCCCTATCTTGGGACTCGTGGATGCTATTGGGGAGAGTGTACATTTTGTGATCATGGAGCTGGCTACATTGATCAATTTAGAGCGAAACATGCTGATCAGATTATTAATGATCTGGAACATTTAAAGAAAACATGTAATGCAAAGCACTTTTTGTTTACGGATGAATCATTCCCTCCTGCACTGTTTAAAAAACTCCCACCACTTATGGTCGAAAGAAATCTCGATATTTATTGGACAACTCTTATCCGCTTTGAGTCCAGTTTGCTTGAACCTGAGGTTTGGGATCTTGCTGCACAGTCAGGATGCCGATCGCTTTACTTTGGGTTGGAATCTGCCAATCCACGTATAATCAAATTGGTGAAAAAGGATACAGATATTTCTGCTGCAGTAACAAATCTAACTGAAGCCAAACGAGTCGGTATATGGAGCCATGTTATGGCCTTTTATGGATTTCCTTCTGAAACAGCAGAAGAGGCTGAGGATACTAGGCAATTTTTGCTAAAAAATCAGGAAATAATTCACTCCGTTGAGATGTATTTTTTTGTTTTATACAAACACGCTCCGGTTATGAATATGATCAAGCAACTGGATATTGAAGTTAAGGATAACTCTGAGCACGACTTGGCTTTGGATTTTTATTACACTCCAAAAACAGGGCAGACTATTGAAGAAGCTATGGGGCGTTATGAAAGTTTTTACCAAAACGATTTTGGTCCATGGGCCATGCGGATCAATGCCCGTGAGCACGTTTTTCTTTATATCACCCATCATGGTACGAATAATCTTCCAGACCTATATGTTAAAAATCAAGTTGTACCTGTTGGACGAAGTAGATTTTGATTTTTAAGATTCCTATGTATCGTTAGCTTAATTTTTTAAATGCAATAAATATAGTAGCGGGTTTGTATAAACGGTTACTTGAGTTAAGTAATTTTTTTAGCTACCCTTATTTTTTTTATAGTTATAAGGGAACTAAAAAATGATTAAGACTACCTTGATCGGACATGCATGTCTCCTTGTGCAGTCTAAGGAAACCACGATACTGACCGATCCGGTTTGGTTTGACTATCTTTGGGAAGAGATAAACGTATTATGTCCTAGTATTGTTTTAGAAAAGGACAAAATACCTCCAGTGGATGTCCTTAATCTTTCCCATAGACACCAAGATCATTTTGATGTGCGGACCTTGTCTTATCTAGTCCAAGATAAAAGAATTCTCAAACCAGATTCAATCGTTCTCGCCCCTAAAGATGATCTTCTACTTGATGTCCTTAATGAGCTTGAATTTAAAAATATAAAGATTGTTTCAGATTTCGAGCCTGTTCACGTTAGAGATGTCATCATAACGCCGACTGCTTCACTTAACCAATCAAGCACCGCTGAGGATGATTTTCCAGAACATGGGTTACTAGTGAGCGATGGAGAAGTAACTATTTGGAATCAGGTAGACTCGCAAGTTAACCCCGATATAATTCAGAGGATTGGAGAACTACATGGTCAAATTGATTTTTTTCACTCTCGGTTTGTCCCGTTACTAGAAGGTAACTTTGCTTATAACAAACCATTTACTGTCCCCATCGATGAGTATTGTACTTTCCTAAATGTCGTGAAGGCACTTGGACCTAAATTTGTGGTACCTGGGTCGGCTGCTTTTAGGTGTAGAGATGAATTGAATTTCTTAAACCAATGCACATTCCCAATTACTCAGGATCAGTTTATACGCGATTTGTCCACGTTTTGCCCAGAAGTTCTAAGTGCTCCATTTTTCCCTGGAGATGTTGCTTATATTTCCACTGGAGAGATTCGGGTTGATAAGCAGTCATCCGATTTTGTTCGTGTTCGTGAAGATGATAGTCATCGAATAATATTTAAACCTAACGCAGAAGTCCCGCCTATCAAAACTCAGACTTGTGATTTAGTAAAATATAAAAAAGAAATGGGAGTAGTCAAAAACTTTATCGAAAATAGTTTTATTGATAAAATTTTAAATAGTGAACTGCTCAGTGGTTGGCAACATTGGCAGATTGTTTATCAATTGGAAATATTCGGACAGGGAGATTCTCAAGTCTGGACTATAGACTTTGGGCAAACAGACAAACCAAAACTTCATAAAGGAGACCTTGGGAAAATTAATTTATATGAAGGCATATCCTCATCTGAAATGAGTCGATTGATTGAAGGAACTACATCATGGGACTATGTGACTTTGTGTGGCAATTATCGAACTTTTAATAATATCTATCGTGTTACAGACGGTGGGTTCGAACTACCCCCGGAAGATAAGTCGAATTACGCTTTGGAACCTTTAATGGATATTTTCCCTTGGGATAAGGATATGGATCGTAGAAAATTCATGCGAGATGTTCAACGCTGGAAAGGGAAGGCCTGAAGGAAGCGATAGATTAAATTTTTATTTTTAAGGTTTAGGTCTTAGTCCTCTCGGTCAAAATTGCGCAATGGGATAATGGGTTCAGAAACTGAATTCACCTGTGATTCTGTTTCAGAGTTGGATGAAGGAGTCGACACCTCGGCTTCTAATTCTTTTTTGGTTTCTGCAGAACCACGTTTCTCAGTTAGAAAAACTGTTATGTCTTGGTTAATGAGATTTTCTGGGCACAGCTTAAGGTGTTGTCTATAAAAAGGCATATTCATCATGAGATCACTGTAAAGACAATCTAAGCCGTAATGATCAAACATCCCTTTAATTGCTCGCGGTCCCACTAAAAATAAAATACCGTCTGGTAAAAGAGCACGGACTGATGAAGCTAAAATCTGCTGGCATACTCCCCGGTCTTGAAAATAAAACATAGGGATCCATTTAAAAATCATTCCATATTTATCATTGTAAACTTCTTCTAAATGTTCTTTCTCTGGGAGAAAAGAAACTTTTTTTAAGTTATCGAGTTCTTTTCTTTTTGCGGCATAATCCCACAATTGGTATGCATTTTTTTGTGCAAGCTCAGGGTCACTAAATAAAATAGTATATTCGCGCTCATGGGTAGAGTCGACGCATCCTGCTATAGACATGTCAAAAGTATGAACCAGTACACGCTCAACTTTTTCCAGTTTGGCAGACATTCCTGGTGACATCTCCATGTAGTAAATAATTTGATCTAATGCGAGGGGTTGCAAAGCAGGCTCATCTATTTCTGTATTGCCTTCAGGATATAGGGGGACGGTGTAAATCGATTTAATGCCGTCAGTTTTTGGAGGGAAGCCATTAAAAAACCATTTCCAGTTGAAGGCATACTCTGGAATTTTTACAGGTGAATCAGTTTGCGGCAAAATATTCCAGTCGGGATGAAATGGAAATTCTTTTCGCTCTTGATCGTCTATTAGTGTAAAAAAATTAACCCCAACTTGTACTTCTCTTTGGCAAGATGGTTTCCCGCCTAAGGAACGATTGATGTAAGGTATCGGGTTGGTTTCATCGTGACGGGTGACCTTATAAAGATGTCCATCTTGGATTGTAAGACAAAGCTTTGGCTCATGACTGAAGTATCGCCATGGAGGGTTGGGTTGCGAAGACCAGGTGACCTCGTGGGACCGTTTTGTGTCCATGAATATGCGTAAAATATCTTTTTCTTGCCCGGGTGCCTTGGGTATAAAAAAAGAGGCGAAGATATTGAACGCCCCTTTAGATGGGTAAGTGGGGAGTCCACGATAGCGAAGGGTATCTAATGGTATCTCGCGAGATTGATCCTCGTAAATGCCCCAGATAAATTCAAAAACAGCTCCGCCACTACCCGGAATAGTAGATTGGAATAACTCAACAACAGGAATAATATCTAATCGTTCCCAGTTAACTTTAGATAGATAACTTAAAAATATTTTTCGTCCATCAAAGGTTCCATCAGGTAAAGCGTAAAGCGTATCTTTTGTCAGCTTTACTTTGTACTTTCCATCTCCAAGTGGCACTAAACTATCTTCTTTATAAAAATAATTAACTTCTGAAACAGGCACTCGCCAGACTTCTGCAGCCTTTTCACGGAGAAAATCCAAAGTCATATCTTCCCAACCCGGTTGACCTTTTATATCTATCTGAGATTCAAAGGTGCGAGATTGGGGTTTAATGCCAACCCACTGCAATGAGTCAAGTTGCATGCGAGCTAATTCAAGGTAGGTTTTATCAGTTTCTGGGTCTTTGCTCCATTTGGCTTCATGAAGAGGGTGCCCACCAGGGTCGGTTCCCAAAAAACGACGTCCTTCGTCGTTATAAAAAGCCATGTGCCCTGTTTTATAAACTTTGATACGTGTATTGGCAATATTAGGAACATCTTCATTATGAAAAAATGTTTCACCATTTTGTTTGGTAGAATGCAGTGAGGCTATACTATTAAGAATAGACTCAGCCGACACTTCGTTGTCATGAAATGAAAAAGAGCCCTGACGCGATAGGGCCAATTGGATTCTTTTTTTTAGCACAGGATAGTCCTTCTTAAAATTAAATTGATGAAGAATTGATTATAGAAAGCCACATCTTGTTATGTCAATAAAACCTGTCAGGTTGATTTTTATTTTAAAATAAGACAATAAAAACTTTTTCAGCATATTGTTAATTGATACAATACTGTTATGCCATTAAATATTGCTTTGATAAACATGCCATTTGGGTTTCATATTTACCCATCCATTCAACTGGGAACTCTTTCAACATTACTGAAGTCGTATGGCTGTGCTGTTAAGAGTCATTACCTGAATCTACACTTTGCCCACCAATTGGGAATGCCTATCTATAATCAACTTTGTGAAAAAAGATTTTTGGTCGGCGAGTGGCTCTTTTCGCATCTTCTCTTTGGGACAAATCATAAAAACCTTAATTACATGAATCATTTCGACTCTCATATTGATGATGTCTGTCAGTCCATTGATCGTCCGCGCGAATTTTTAATAGATGTTAAAACAAAAATGGTTCCTGAATTTCTTCAATGGGCTTTAGAGTCAGGTTCATGGGGTCAATACGATGTTATTGGATTTTCATCGACCTTCAATCAGAATTTGGCGAGTGTAACACTGGCTAAGTTAATTAAGGAGAAATATCCCTCGGTTAAAATTATGTTTGGCGGAGCTAACTTTGAATCAGAAATGGGGTTGGAATACTTCCGTGTATTTCCTTGGATTGATTTTGTTGTTCCGGGGGAAGCCGAAGGTGTCTTGATTCCTTTAATAAAATCATTGGAAAAAAATGAACCAATCCCAAATGGAGTGGCCCATAGAAGTAATGGCGGTATAGCTTTTGCGGAGAATCACGAACTTCACGAAGATTTTAGTGTTAATGCTCCCCCCGATTATGATGATTTTTTCGATCAGCTAAGGCAGATCGACCCTGACTCGTCGCTATTGGAGAATCCAGTCATCCTTTATGAAACAGCCAGAGGTTGTTGGTGGGGGGAGAAGCATCATTGTACTTTTTGTGGATTGAATGCCACTACTATGAAATTTAGATCGAAGCCAATGGAGCAGGTTCATGCAGATATCTCGTACCTGTCACAGCGCTATAATTCTTTTCGCTTTCGACTTGTGGATAATATTTTAGAGATGAAATATATCGAAGGTATTTTTGGAGAAATGGCTCGTAATAATTTTGATCTTCAATTTTTTTTGGAAGTTAAAAGTAACTTGACCAAACAGCAAATTAAATCACTGGCTCACGGTGGAGCCAATGTGATTCAGCCGGGAATCGAAAGCTTTAGCATTAATCAATTGATGGAAATGGATAAAGGGGTGCGACCTTTACAAAATATTCTCTGCATGAAGTGGGCAATGTATTATGGAATTGAGGTCAACTGGAATATTTTGATAGGGTTCCCGGGGGAGACTAATGAAGATTATCGTCAGCAAATTCAATTGGTTAAACAGTTATTCCATTTGCCTCCACCTGAATGTGTTGGGGATCTTTGGTTGGAAAGATTTAGTCCCTACTATACCCGACCTGAAGAATACGGAGTTACGATAACAGGACCAGGCGAAGCCTATTCTTATGTTTATGATTCAGAAAATATCGACTTGTTTAAAATTGCTTATGATTTTGAGTTTACTACTAAGAATGAAATCGAACCGGCTCTAAAAAAGGAATTAACCGAGATCGTCCAAAATTGGAAGGCGAGACATCAGTCTGAGGACTTACCTTATTTGTTTTTCACAAAATCTATGAATTTTGTGACTGTTTATGATGATAGGTCGATCGGAAACCCTAATAAAAACCGCTTTGAAGGAGCTCCCGCCAGGATCATAGTTTTTTGTAATGAATCACCGAAAACCATGGTTCAGATAGAAAAACATGTTCGAGAGTTGAGCATAGAAGAAGGTGCAGTAGAAAAAGATGCAGCAGAAAAAGGAGTTTTGCAGTTGGAAAAAATGGGCATCCTATACGGCGAGAAAGGAAAGTATTTGACCCTTGCGCTGCCCCATAACGCAAACTTATAGACAAAGTCAAATTCTTGGCAAATCTATCTTTTGGCTAGTTCATACTATTAAATCTACTATCAACACCCCAAGTGCTATTTTTTTAAATGTTTCTTTAAACAAGCTTTACCTTCTAGGAGGAGGATGTTTGACAGAGAAGAGTGAAGGCTTTATAATCCTATCTATTAACCCTTAAAACAATTAGTTGGCTTCTAACTGATTAACCAGTTCTTTTAGTGGTTATGATTTAGAGCTTTTTTTATATTGAATCATCCTTAAAAAGGCAAACTTAATGGCAGAAATTGGAGAGGGACGGAAGTTTGAAAAGATTGCTTTGGATTACATGAAGCAGAATAACCTTTCTGAGGCAGAGTCCAACTTTATTAAGGCTCTGACGCATATGAAGCAGTCTGGAGACGAGGAAGGTCAGGCGTATGTGCTAGGCAACCTTGGTAATCTTTGTTTTCAAAGTCGTCGACTAGATAAGGCTGAGGATTACTACGGCAAAGCGTTGACATACATGGAAAAGGTAAATGATCCTAGAGGAATAGAGAGCTCTCTAGGTAACTTGGGGAGTGTTTTTTTCTATAAAGGTAATCTTGATGAAGCTGAGGCAACTTATAAAAAAGCTTTAAAGTTCCTTGAAGAGGCTAGTGATACGGAAGGCCAAAGCATTTACAACGAAAACTTGGGAAACGTTTACCTTAAAAAGGAGGAATTGGCAAAAGCGGAAGATTATTTTAACCGGGCTAAAACCTTACTTGACTCTGAGAAGAATAAAGACCAAATCAAGCAGGTAGTCGACAAGCTAGATGCTTTGCAAAAACACCCCAAATACGTAGAAGGTAAGGAAGGAAAGTTGCTCAAGGAAGTAGACTCCCTGATAAAGGGAGGGGAAAAACGAGAAGCTTTATCCAAGTATCAAGAACTTGAAGAGATCTACTATCAAGGAGGAAGCATAGGTAAGGCAGCGGACACGATTTCCAAATCTATAGAGTTATTTGAAGAGCTAGGGGATAAAAACTCGGCAGGAATATGCATGGGTAATCTGGCCGGACTTCTACTGCAACTTGGTTACTCTGGTCAACCTGAACAATTTGATAAAGCTGAAGAATATTGTAAACGCGCGTTAGATATTATTGGTGCAGGCAAAGACAAGCGCCGGCAATCGTATTTGCTTGGTAGTTTGGGTAATATTAATTTACATAAAAAAGACTTGGATAAAGCATGGGAAAGCTACAATCAGTCTTTAGGTTTTATGGCAGAGCTAGGAGATGTCTTAGGAGAGGCACGAGGCTATTCCAACTTAGGTAATGTAAGACTCTTACAGGAAAATTATGATGATGCTCGGGTTCAGTTCGAAAACTCACTGGAACTGATGGAGCAGTTGGAAGACCGACCCGGTATAGCCCAGCAGTGTGAGTCCTTGGGGGATATTTATTTAAAGCAAGGCAACCTGCAAAATGCAGAGATATTTCTTAGCCGCGTTATCGCTCTTTACGAAGCCATGCAGGACACGAAAGGTCTACAACAGGCTCAGGATAAGCTGGTTTATCTCATGGGAAAACCAGAATATATAAACCGTAGACAAAAGGAGTTGTTGCTTGAACTAAAAAAACCAGAGCTAGAGAAAGACGATGAGTCTCGATTGGTTGTTTTGAATGAATTGGGTAATCTTTATTTCATGGCTGGGAATATGGATCAGGCCGCATTAAAAATGAGGGAGACAGCAGACCTGCAAGAAAAACTAAAAGATGAGGTTGGGCTTAGTTCTACCTTAGATAGTTTAGGGAGTATTCTAAAAGAAAAAAATGATCTTGAAGGCGCTGAGGAATGCTTTGGTCGTGCTATGGGCTTTAAAGAAAAACAAGGCGATACGGAGGGGGTAGTAGAAATTTACAGAAACCGAGTTACGGTACTTTTGATGCTCGGTAAACTTGATGTTGCAGAGAAACTTATCAAGAATTCTTTACGGGCTAATAAGAAAAGTGGAAATGAAATTGGACTGATGAATGATTACCGCAATATGGGTAACTTAAGTATGCAAAAGACAGATTGGGCTAATGCAGATAAGTTTTATAAAAATTCTCTAGAGATAAATAATAAGACAAACAATCAATATGAAATATCTGAAGATCACAGAAATCGTGGCAACTTATATTTACAGAAAGAGGACTGGGGTCTATGTGAAAAGTTATCTTTGCAGGCTCTGAAGATAGCAGAAGAAATTAAAGATTTAAGAAATGTGTGCCACGACAGTCGTATTTTAGGAAAAGTCTACGCTGAAAAAAAATCAAGGAATAAACAGGAGGAATACTATAAAAAAGCTCTTGAAGCCAGCGTGGAGCTAAAGGATGAAGTGGGGCAGCAAGTCGATCACAGAAATCTTGGGGAACTTTGTTTGGGTAGAGGGTACAAGGACAGATCAGAGAATCACTTTAAAGCCTCGCTGGAAATCTCTCTAAGAACAGCTGATAAAAAAGAAATTGCTACAGACTACCGCCATATGGGGAACTTGAGTTTTAATAATGGCAATCGAACCGAAGCTGAAAAATATTATCGTGATGCCCTCAACTTAACTTTGGAAGTAGGCGATAAAAATGGTACCGCGCAGGATTATACTTATATCGGTAATTTAAAATTCAAGGATGGGAATGTTGATGAGGCAGAGGAGAGCTTTGATAAAGCGATAGATTTCTTTAAGGAGTCTAATAATAAGGCGGGTCTTCTCCAGTTGCTTATGACAGTAGCGCGTATGGAATTGCTTCTTAGCAGGAAAGAACAAAGTGAGAAATACTTGGATCAGGCAAAAATAATTTGTAAAGAACTTGGAGATCCTGAAGACTTAGTTAAAAATATTAAAGAAATCGAAAAAGTAAAAGATACGGTTGATCAGAATAGATAGAGCTGTCAATTTTTTTAAAAATTACATTATGCAGAAAAAAAACTATAAAAATAGGTGGATTAAAAAAAAATAATATACTTGTAATGTGTTCTGGATGTATTAAGTGCACTTAGTTAATCTCGGAAAATGTTTGTAGCTAAAATGATCGGAGGTTTATTTAAAGCTTTTAAAATCATTAGCTTGAGTTGGTTCTTGCGTAATGTATTGAGTTGCGATAATAATTAACAAAGTCTATAGTAAGATAAATTTAATATTTAAAGGATTTCCTCCAGTTTTGTCATAAGGGAAAAGCGCCCTATTTCCTTGACAACAAGATTGAAATTAAATATAAATTCGTTATATCCTAGGGCTTAATGAAGGGACTTTGTATGATCTGTTTTATTTTTTCTAGCAGATTTTTTGCAGAAGGATCGAAAGGTGGTCTATGAAAGTAATTTATAGTCCTCAACTTATGGAAGAGGCAGCGTTCCGACACCTTAGTCATTTAGAAAGGTCTGGGTATCGGTCGGACTATGACGAGTATCATTCTTTAGCCGATCCAATTTATGAACTTCCCGAGGACGATAGAGAGGTTGCTTTCGAGAAGGTTAATAGAATATTTTTTATAGAGCGACTCAAACTAGGCGATCATGTTTTAAGAGCACTTGAAGCAGTAGGGCTAATTCCGAAGAGGAAGCGCACAACAAAGAGAGCCCAGCTAGCAGCGTATGCTTTAGAAGAGGACGAAGCCTCTGACGAAGAAGAGTCAAGTGCATCCATGCATCTTCCCCCAGTAGATGATGACTCTCAAGAAACTATTTCCGGTGATGACTCGCAAGAAACTACCTCCGAAGAAGATTTAGCTCCTCCCGTTGATACTGACCTCCAAGTAGCAGATAACCCACAAAAAGATGATCCAGACAGCGAGGAAACAGATGGTGTTGTTTCTTACGACATGATTCGAGATTTCGAGGAGCGGATAAACGAGGTGCATGTGAAACGTGCGATCAACAAAGTTGATGAAGGATCAAACGTCTTAAACCGGATTTCAGGGAAGCCCATGATAGAGATGCGAGTACTTGCCAGTCGATTTTGTAATCCAGAGGAAGCTCAAGAGTTGGATGCTTTTCTTATTCAGGAATTTATGCATGCGAAAGATATGGTAGATCCCGAGTTTGACTATGAAGACGCTTTTATTCCAGGCAACCCCTCTGTTAAAAATCTAATCACGGCGCGGTTTCGCCTATTGTGGAACTTGTACGTAGATGCGCGGTTGGCTCGATCTGGAATTATTTCCACCATGCCTAGAGAGGCTCGATATAGAGAATTTGATAATTTCTACAGAAAAATACCAGAGAAGCAGCGACGGGGTATTTTTGAGGGGATTTGGGTAACTGAGAAGTTTACGCACGAAGAGTTATTGTCTATGGCCACTGACCTCGAGTCGTTGATGAGTAAATATGTAGATGATGCTGATATCTCAGAGGAGGAAAGAGACTTTATTCATTTGCAGGGGTCTCCTTGTCCATTGTGTAAATTCCCGACTTACAACTGGGTGGATGATCCTGAGAGTATTTGTGACGAAATGGTAATCGAAGCGATCCAGATTGATTTCCCCGACTGGGAAAATAAAGATGGTGGATGCGATCGATGTATAGAGGTCTATGAGTTGAGAGCTGGAGTGTAAGCCCGTTTTTGAATTTAAGCAGGAATTTAATTGTTTCGAATGTAAATTATTATAGAAATGTATCTCGCTGGGCAGTATGTCCGCGTGAAAATCTAAAAAGGTTATGGTGCTGGGGCCT
>Ga0209403_10006043_pt1 | contig 12400 bp, 8 predicted proteins | sample ArcticOcean_MG_C_8_FD_187440 | JGI IMG/M metagenome (GOLD analysis project Ga0209403, IMG submission 187440) | Marine microbial communities from western Arctic Ocean - ArcticOcean_MG_CB11_86 (SPAdes) (version 2) | ecosystem: Environmental > Aquatic > Marine > Oceanic | place: Arctic Ocean... | reverse complement strand
GACATGCCTGGAGTTGCCTTTAATCCATTCATTATTTATGGTGAGTCCGGTGCTGGGAAGACACATTTGCTGGAAGGAATCAATCACGAACTGCAGCAAGGCAAGCCAGAAATACAAACGGTTCAGGTTACAGCAGAGGATTTTTTGAATGATTTCATTGTCCATCTAAGAATGAACAAAATGAAAGAATTTCGTGATCGTTACCGAAAGGTTGATGCTTTTCTGCTGGATGATTTGCAGGCAATGTTGCCCTCGGCCAAGTGCCAAGCCGAACTCCTCAACACAATTAATGCCTTACGCAAGAAAAAAGCCCAAATCGTCATAGTCTGCGAACAGGCACCTACACAAATTGAAGGCCTCATTTCCGGACTGCGCGGTCGGCTTGAATCAGGACTAACGGTTGATATCGGTATTCCTGACGATCAAACACGTATTGTAATTCTGGAAAACAAAGCCGCCGAACGTGGTATTCCGCTGAGCAATGAACTGGCACATTTTATTGTGCAGCATATCAAGGGCGGTATTGGACGCATGGAAGGTGTTTTGATGCGGTTGGGAATACATGCTTCATTGTTAAATGAAGAACTGACAATAGATTTGGCAAAATACGCTCTTAAAGATTGGCTGGACGAGTCTACTCAAAATTCAAATTCTGCTCAATCCTCCAATGGTAGATTTGCAGATGATACAGCAAATAAAATCATGCAGCGCATCTATGTCATGTTTCAAATAACAGAGGAAGGTCTGCTTTCCTATCGACGTGACAGAAAACACAGCAAAGCTAGGCAGGCAGCAGTTTTTCTGCTCAAACAACTTACCTTACTTTCATTGAGTGAAATTGGTAAAATTGTTGGACGTAACCATTCGACTATTCATGCAACCTTAAAAAAAGTTGCCGAGAGGATGTCTGCAGATGATTTCTTTCTCAAACAAATGCAGTCTTTTCTGCTTGAATTTGAAGATAAATCTGATTCCTCAAAGCTACCTGAACAAAAACGTCGTTACCGTTTTTGAGTTCCTGAAGAATATTTTCCGCAGAAGTAATTATTAGTAGTACTTCCCAACATTGCCTTTCCCTGAAATTTCAGCTAAATTAATCTGCAATCACTAAGTTCCTGAAACAGAAACATTCAGTCTTATTTGCTTCATGTATTTTAGCTTATACTTGTTTTTTTTCGGAATCACTGCTTTGCTGCTGATTACTGTTTCCGGATGTTCAAATCTGCCGCAAAAGATTTATGTAAACCATCCGAAAATATTGCGTAAACAAGCTGAATTGGTCTGTCAGAATACAGATGCTTCACATTTTATAGTTGAAAATCTGCTGGTTAAACTGAAACGTCACGATGGCAAGGAGCTTAATTTGAAACACTACAATTCTTTGCTTCCGGATGGATATTATTTTTGTACACGGCAAAACCGCAAATCCTCGATCCTCGATTGATATCAGCTTATGTCCGAAATTTCGACGCCGAAAATCCTGATCCGTACACCAAACTGGCTCGGTGACCTTGTGATGGCAAGCGGTTTTGTCAGAGCAGTTCTTGACTTCTATCCGGAATCAGAGGTTGATTTGATCGTTAAATCCGGATTTGAAAATTTACCTCTGCCACGGCGTGGAAAAATAATTGTGCTTGAGCCAGAAAAAATCTCTGCCGGTGCTTTCGGAAAAAATTTAGACTCCGGAAATTATTCTCACTTTTACGTCCTCCCTCCAAGCTTTTCCTCTGCCTGGATGGCATTTCAAAGTAACATTCCGCAGCGCATCGGTTATTCCGGAGAGTTTAGAAGTCTGCTGCTGAGCAAAGCAAAAAAGCATGAGGGAAAGCCGCGTTCAGTACACATCCTCAAGGAATACCTAAATTTACTTGATCCGCAACTTTCTGTGGAAAAATATCCTCCCCAGCTTGAAACAACTCCGGACTGGATCGAAAAACATTTAAACTCTTTTCAGAAACCGCTGCCGGAATCTTATATTGTCTTTACTCCGGGCGCAGTTTATGGTCCGGCAAAACAGTGGCCGATTGCACATTTCCGTACTTTAGCTACTAAAATGATTCGGCTTTTTGGAACTTCAATTCTTATTTTAGGAACTAATGAAGATGCGGAATCCGGAGCGAAAATCTCACAGGGACTTGAAGGCGTTCATAATTATTGCGGACAAACTTCTTTAACCGAGTTCTTGGCAATCCTCACAAAAGCCAAACTGCTGATTGGCAATGACTCCGGAAGTATGCATTTAATGGGTGCTTTGCAGCGGCCGCAAATTGCTATTTTTGGCTCAACTTCTCCCACCTGGACTGCACCTGTCAATCCCTATGCATCGGTCTTGAACCAGAATTTGTCCTGCTCACCATGTTTTGCGAGAACCTGCCGTTACGGTCACTATGACTGTCTGACTAAAATTCAACCCGAACTCCTGCTACAGGAGGCACAAAAAATACTCTCTAGGAATAAATAGTGCTTGCTAACGGCCAAATCCTGCAAAAAGAATCCCTTTATTTTTCAAGTCCGGCACGGTATTCCTGCCAGTTAAGATAGGCAGAAGCACCAATTGTGGCGAAAGGTTCCGGAGGCAGACGCGTGGGTTGAGCTTCGTTGAGGTAATCTTCAATGTATGGATTTTGGAATCCGCAAGCGTACTCAGCAGCCAGAATTCCTGAGAGAGTTCCTTTGGAAACTCCAAGTCCGTTTTGACAACAAGCAGCAAACATACTTTCCTCGAGTTCACCAAACACGGGTACATTATTCCAGCTCAGGCAAAGCCGTCCGCCCCAACTGTGTTCCATTTCTAATCCTTTGAGCATTGGGAAGCGCCGCTGGAAACTGCGTTCGTGGTCGCGTACCGCTTTTTTTACATCTCGCTCACCGGCTTCCATTGCTGAATTGAAGTGAAACTTGTTGCGTATCAAGATGCGGTGACCGCCCACACCGTAAATTTTACGTACAGAAGAGCCGAATGGATTCGCGGGAGCAACTCCCCAACTCGGTTCTCCACCCAGCTTTTTGACTTCATCCATGCGCATGGCCCGGGTCATAGAGGCATAAAGGAAAATGTGCATCAGCCTGTTCTGCATGAAACCAAAGCTCTGAAGGTGTCCATTTACACTCAGAATCACCTTGGATGCCTTAACAGAACCTTTGGGGGTTCTTGCCTGCCAAAGTCCGTTTACTCGTTCCAGTGCGATTACAGGTGTTTTTTCGTAAATATCCACTTTTTCGGACATCCCCCTCGCAAAACCCCGAGTATATGCAGCCGTTTGAATGGTGACAGTTTTTGGGGTTAACAGACCGCTCAGGTAATATTCACTACCGGTGACACGCTTCATTTCTGCTGCATCAAGCCATGTTGATGCTTCACCCATGGCGTTCAAATGTTCTACATATTCAAGGTTATGCCGATCACCGGATTCACTGGCGGCCGCGTTTATTTTTCCGCAGGGATTGAAGACCTCCTGTGGAAATCCATAATCTTCGGCAACTTCTGCGGCAAAGGAGATGGCATAACGATTTTTCCGCGTTTGCAGTACATCCTGTTCCACCGCACCCGCATAACTGTCTGTACTGATGTCATGGGGTAAATCGATCATAAAGCCCGAATTGCGTCCGGAACTGCCCTCGCCGATACGAATTGAATCCAGCAGTACAATACTTTCATTTTCACGAAGTTGACTGAGTCGTCTTGCAGCAGACAAGCCCGCGAAGCCCGCACCGATGACCAGCCAGTCCGCAGTAATATCTTCCTGCAAAACACGCGGTGGCTCAGGTTCCGGAAGAATTGCGTTCCAGCCGGAAACACCAGGATTACCGTGACGTATATTACTGACTCGAATCGATGATGACATGTTAAGTAGATGCTTGATATATTTTGTAAAACCTGTCCCTAGGTACTAAACTTTTTCCGCCCTTACTCGTAATTATTCATGTTCAACAGTTGTTTAGTTCGGATAATTAGAGAAGTCAACCATCCACGATAATCTTGGAAATTTCAGTTTCCAGGTTTAGAATCACCTTTTCAAGTTCACTCATTTCCTCAGAAGTCAACGGTTGCAAGGGAAGACGCGGAGGTCCTGCTTGTAAACCTGCGAGTTCACAACCGTACTTGACGCTCTGAACGAATTTTCCACCCTGTTCCAAAACACGCATCAACGGCAGCATGGCTGACATAATTCGGCGTCCTTTTGTATAATCACCTTCAAGCACGCAGGCTTCATAGAGGGCAATGTGGACTTTAGGTAAAAAGTTGGATCCTGCACAAACCCAACATCGCGAGCCCCATGCAAAAAACTCCAGCGCCTGATCATCCATCCCACAGCACAAACCGATCTTCGGATAGTCGTAAGCTAGGAGGTGAACACGATTGATGTCACCGGAACTTTCCTTGATACCACAAAAATTTCCGGATTTACCAACCTCGTTCAGGAACTCCTCACCCATGTGAGTGCCGGTACGTCCCGGATAGTTATAAAGCATAATCGGCAAATTCGCGGCCTGATCTATCTGCAGGGCATGTTTAGCGTTCTCTAGATCGGTCGGCACCGCATAAGGAGGTGAATTAACCAGCAGGAAGTCAGCCCTTGCTTTTTTGGCTTCTAAAGCAAACATCACACTGTCCTGAGTGCGTGTTGCTCCTGTGCCCACCATCAGTAGAACTCGCTGGTTGACAACCTCACTGGCGAAGTTCATCAACTCAATGCGTTCCTCATTTGTCTGTGCATAATATTCCCCGGTAGAACCTCCGACTATAATGCAGTGTACGCCTGAACTAATCAGGAACTCCACCACTTTGGCAAAAGCATCCTTGTCAATCACACCGTCCGCTGTATGCGGTGTGATGATCGGTGTATATATTCCTTCAAATTTCATAGCTCTCCTATAGTTTATTTGTTCGCTAACAGGATTATCAAATGATCCTCATAAATGCAACTGCTAACAACAATTAATTAAAAAACTGAAAAAAATCTTTTACCCAGTCAATTGCTGACTGCTGAAATATTCTTGATTATCTATAATTCATAATAATATTAGTGATATAAATAATTTTTGATATGCTTCTTTGCCCGAAAGCAGACGTTATTAATGCTTTTTAATGTTTCATCATCTTTCAAAGTTTTGTTCACAATTCATGAGGTTATGCATTCACAGATTGATTATTCAGTTAGTACTGAGGATAATTGCACAGAGAATTTTTGATCTTCCTGCAAAAAATTAGTTAATTCACAAACTGATCTGCTAAAAATCAAACTCCGGATTTCTTTTTTTACTTTTGATGCATTCGTAAATAATTGTCATTCCCTTGAAAGCGGTAATGACATACAAGTAAACCATTTAAACTTGTTACGGGTTCATCACTTTTAATATTTAAACTTTGTTTTCAGATTGACATAACCAATGGATTGGCTACAAGCCCTTGTTCTGGGCATCGTTCAGGGATTGAGCGAATTTTTACCGATTAGCAGTACAGCTCATTTGCGTATAGTCCCGCACCTGCTTGACTGGCCTGATCCAGGAACTGAATTTTCTGCGGTTATTCAACTGGGAACTCTGGTTGCAGTGATGTTTTATTTCCGTCAGGACGTCTGGCAGCTTTCAACAGCTGCAATTGAAAGTTTGCTTAAACGCGAACCTCTGGGAACAGCGGAATCACGCATGGCATGGAGTATTGCAGCAGGAACTATTCCGGTGGTGGTTTTAGGTTTGAGTTTTAAGGATTTCATCAAAAACGAAGCCCGCGAACTTTGGGTGATTGGAACAGCACTTATCGTCCTCGCCATTTTTCTTTATCTTGCTGAAAGACTTTCCCCACGTAACCGTGATCTCAAACAATTAAGTTTTTTGCAAATTCAATGGATAGGACTCACACAAGCATTGGCTCTAATTCCCGGATGTTCTCGTTCCGGTTCCACCATCATGGGCGGACTGATGGTCGGATTAAACAGGGAAGACGCGGCGAGATTTTCATTTTTGCTGGGATTACCCGCAATATTTGGCAGCGGGCTTTATGAGTTGAAGGAGTTGATTGAGATTGGAATCAGCAGTGACGGTTATTTAAATTTAGCAGTAGGAATCTCCGCTGCTTTTGTAACAGGTTATCTCTCGATCGAGTTACTGCTACGCTTTCTCCGAAATCACGGCACTCTAGTTTTTGTCATTTACCGCATTGTAATTGGAACAGGAATATTATTGTTTCTGGTTTAATGATTATTTTTTATTTTCAAATATCGCATGCTGAATTTTAAAGTTAAATTTTTCTTTTTGCTGAGCTGCCTCTGGACAGTTGCTCTATCACCTGCACTGGCCAGTGTGGACAGGATTGAGCAGTCCGTTTTTCGTATCATAAATTTTCAGCAAATTCCGGACTGGCAGTCACCGTGGAAATTGAAAGCCACAAGCAGAGGACAAGGCAGCGGATTTTTGATAAAAGATGATTTAATCTTAACAAACGCCCACGTTGTCAGTGATTCACGGATGCTGCTCGTCAATAAAATTTCGAGTCCGGAACCTTTTATAGCAGACGTTATTGCAATTGCTCATGACTCAGATCTGGCTTTGTTGAAAGTACGTGACTCTAATTTTTATTTAAATTTAAATCCGCTCGAACTGGGAGGGATTCCGGAATTACGCAGTAGAGTCCGGGCGTATGGTTATCCGATGGGTGGTCAGGAACTTTCGAGAACTGAGGGTGTAGTTTCACGCATTGAATTTGGTACCTATGTACATCCTGGAATTGATTCGCATTTGCTTGTACAAACTGATTCTGCGATAAATCCAGGAAACAGTGGAGGCCCTGTCACCCAGTCTGGAAAAGCAATTGGGGTCGCATTCCAGTCTAATTTACGCCTGAACGATGTAGGTTATTTTATTCCGGTTCCGCTAATCACACGTTTTCTGAATGATATGAAAGACGGAAAATACGATGGAGTTCCGGAAATAGGAGTTGAAACCAGCTCGCTAATTAATCGTCATTTTCGCCATTATCTCGGACTTCCAGAAAATACTACGGGAATTATTGTTGATCGGGTTGTTCCGCGCTCTTCCGCAGAAGGAGTGATTTTAAGCGGTGATGTAATGACAAAAATTGAAGACATGCAAATTGACTCTGCAGGAATGGTGAATTACGGTGAACAGCAAGTCACATTTTTCATCGAAGCAGAAAACCGGCAAATTGGAGATTTACTCAAAATTCAAGTATTGCGTAACGGTAAATTTCATGACCTCACCCTCACCCTCAAGGCCGCGCCTTTCGGTGATGAAATGCGTAACAGCTACGATAAATCGCCGGAATATCTGATTTTTGGCGGACTTGTTTTTATTGCCCTGAACCGTAATTATATCCATTCAATGGGAAATGTAACACCAGCTCTGGCTTATGAACACTGGTATCGTGAGCTTGATCGTCCACGCACAAGAAATGATCAAGCTGTCTTGATTTCACGCGTTTTGCCAAGCTCTGTCAACAGTGGATATACCAATTTACACAATTTTATTGTCAGCACTTTAAATGGAAAATCGATCAACACTTTGAACGATTTAGACAAAATGCTGAAAGATCTGCCACCTGATACGAGACACGTTGTCTTTGAAAGTGAATGGCAAAATATGCCTTTGGTGCTCGATTATAAAAAAAGTCTTGAGCTGCATCAATCTGTGCTGGAACGTTACGGAATTTTGGCTGGTTCGAATCTTTCCGGATTGCATGAAAAGGGTTCTCAATGATAAAAAAAACCTTTTCATCTTTTGTTTTTGGATGGTCCTTGTTTTACGCTTTTCTCATTTTGCCTGAAGTGTTGCAGGCAGAAGCACCATCAATCAAACCCTGGTTTAAACAGGCTGTACTGCTAAAATCATATCAACAGTCATACGACTGGCTCACTCCCTGGGAAAAACTTGAAATCCGAACTCAAACCGGGATGGCACTGGTTGTGCGTTTGCCTGTTTCCGAAAATAGTGAAACTAAGGGAACAGCCTTCAAACAAGACTTACGTCTGCTGACAACCGCAGAAATGGTTGCGGACGCAACTCTGTTAGAGGTGACGCGTAAAGACATCCGCCAACCGTTTCAGGCTAAACTTGTGCTCATGGACTATGCGGCAAATCTGGCCCTACTAAACATCGAAGATTCTAAATTTTGGGCCGGCTTGAATCCGATTGAATGGTCACCGGTAAAATCCAAGTCTAAAGCTAATACTGATGATGTTTACTCATTAAAAATAAAATCTCCACAAGAGTGGGAAATTGAGTCAGGCACAATCCAACTCATGGCAGTGGGACACCGCAGAGTAAGCGATGCCTGGTTACCGTTGCTGAAATTGAGCGGCGTTTCAAAAAGCGGACAGGGATTTCCGCTGCTGCAGGATAACGAAACTGTAGGAATGATACTTGAGGCAAGTAAAGCAGAAGCGAAAGCCATTCCCTCGCAAATGCTGCTCGAGTTTTTAGCACATGCAGGCAGTGGTTTCTACAAGAGTTTAGCACATCGTGGATTTAGCTGGCTCAGGCTACCGCAACGTAGCACAGCAGATTATTTTCAAATCCCTCCGGAACTTCCGGGAATATGGATTAACCGTGTTTTGCCTTACGGTACAGGTTCTAACGTTTTACAGCGCGGGGATTATTTGACTAAAATAGGTAAATGGCCACTTTCCCATGATGGAAAAATACAACATCCGGAATGGGGACTTTCACTCTTTGATCTGCTTTTTTTGGATCAACTTAAAGTCGGGGACCCATTGGAACTTGAGTTGATTCGTGATGGAAAAGCTATAGTTTTGCAGTCGAGAGTTTCTGCATATGAAGAAGATGGACGAACTGTGCCCTTAAAAAGAGTAGGATATCCTCCACGTTATGTGATTCAGGGAGGATTTTTATTTCAGGAGTTGACCTTGAATTACCTCTCCATGTGGGGAGCAAACTGGAGATCACGAGCGCCTGTACGGCTACGTTTGTTTTTGGAACAAAATAAGACTGTGTTGATGGATGACAATTATAAAAACGTGAAGGTCGAGTCTGCATCCAAAAATACTGAGTCTGCACCGCGTGTCGTTCTGGTGACGCAGGTTATCCCTGATGAGATCAACATTGGTTATCAAAAACTTTCAAATGCCATTGTGCTGCGGATTAACAACCAGAAAATACGTCGCCTGAAGGATGTTAAAGAAGCGTTTTTGAATCCTGAGACAGAATTCCACCGCATTGATTTTCTGCCAGGTTCCGACCGTCTGAGTGTTATTTTACCAGTTGCAGGCCTCAAGCATTCAAATCAACGTATAAAAGACAATTTCCGTATTCCCAAACTTCAATCATACTAAACCATAAAATCATTTTTCTTTAATTTATTTGCCGCTTTTAGTTCAGAAATAAAAATACGATGAAAATTCTATCCAGCGACCATAAGCAGTTAAAAACTTATCTGCAAGCAGCCAGTGAGTGGATAGGCAAAGAAACTATGCGCTGCTTTCCGGATGGCGAACCAAAAGAGTACCTGTATGATCTAATGCGTGACTATCCACAACGTGGAGGTAAACGCTTCCGGCCTGCATTGGTTTTGCTCTGTTGCGAATTGTTTGGTGGTGATCCGCAAAATGCGCTGAATTCTGCGGTTGCACTTGAGTTGTTTCATAATTTTGCATTGATACATGATGACATAGAAGACGAATCTTTGTTGCGTCGCGGAAAACCGACTTTACATCTTCAGCACGGAATCGCACTTGCACTGAACTCAGGAGATGCTTTGTTGGGTCTGGTCCATGAAACCCTGCTGAATAACAACTCTAGATTGTCAAGCAGTCTGTCATTGCAAATTCACCAACATTTGAACAAGGTCATGCGGGCCACCTTTGAAGGACAAGCACTCGATATCGGCTGGGTCGCTAAACGTACTTTTCCTGACCGTGCTGAATACCGCGAAATGATTGCTAGGAAAACAGGCTGGTATTCCGGACGTGGACCATGCCAGTGCGGGGCTTTGATTGCAGGTGCATCTGAGAAGGAGATAGAAACAGTCGGCAGTTTTGGAGAAGCTATTGGTATCGGTTTTCAGGTGCGTGATGACTTGCTGAACTTAACTGAAAAAAGTGAAAACGAAGCTCCGATTGCAGGTGCAGGAGGTTATGGAAAAGAGCGCGGTGGCGACATCGCAGAGGGAAAGCGCACCTTAATTACCATTGAACTACTGGAGCGCCTTGCTGAAAAAGACGCAGATCGATTACGTAGTGTCTTGTTAGCAGAACGGGAACATGTCTCAGAGTCTGATATAGACTGGTGTATTAGCAGTGCTGAAAGAACAGGTGCTCTGGATGCAGCGGTTGATTACTGTCAAAAACAGGCCGATCTGGCTGCATCCGCCTTGAAAAAACTCCCTGAACATTCCGCAAAAACTTTGCTTGCTGAACTAGTCGACTATTTGACAATAGACCGAAAAGCTTAACCAAAACTAAAAAAGAATCGACAAATCACAACAAAACTGATAAATATAGGAGTTAGCTTTTAATCTGTAAATTTTACAGCTTGCTCAAAACGAAGCGGATCACATGGCTCGAACTGAAGAAAATTTATTTAATCTGCTGGCTGTACCGATTAAAATTAAAGGTTATGAACTGATAAATGTCGAATTTAACCGGCATGGTTCTGAGCAAACAATACAGTTGTTTATTGACAGTCCGCTCGGAATTGGAATGGATGATTGTGTTGTTGTTAACCAGATCGCTCTGGAAGTTCTCGGTAGTGATGATCCTATTTTTGAGACAAATACGATAGAAGTTTCTTCACCAGGAATTTTCCGAAAGTTAAAGACAGCTGAGCACTTTAAGTCTTTCAAAGGGCAGCGAATCAAGGTGAGGATGCAGCAAAAGATACAGGGAGTCAAGAATGCAGTTGGAAAGCTTGAGGAATGTTCTGAAGAGGAAATACACTTAATACTGGAAACTGATGGCTCAGAATTAGTAATTCCGATTACGCAGATTACCAGAGCGAATCTTGAACCAATCTTGGATTTTTGACTGTTTGACTAAATTTTTGAACGAAAAACGTAAAATTAAAAAGGTAAATTTTGAAAGAGAACTTATTTGAAATCATCAAAGACTTTTCCAGAGAGAAAGGTCTGAACCACGAAGTAGTGATTAAGTTGGTGGAAGAGTCGCTAATACAAGCCGCTCAGCGTAAACTACCCTATCGCGAAATAGAAGGTAAGATTGATGAAAAAACTGGCAAAATAAACTTATCCCATTTTAAGGAAGTTGTTGAAATAGTTGAAGATACTGCCAATGAAATCTCGGTAGAAGATGTAGAAATAATAGATCCGGAAGCAGGACTTGGTGATGAAGTTGAATATGAAATAAGTGATCGTGAATTTTTACGAATTGCTCATTCAACGCGTCCCATTATTTTTGCAAGTATAAAAGAAGCAGAACGGCAAATGGTGGTTTCTACTTTTACTGACAAGATTGGAGATGTTTTGACCGCAACTGTTATACGTGTGGAACCAAACGGACGTATAGCTTTCAGTTTGCAAAATAAAGTTGAAGCATATTTATTCAAGCGTGAGCAGATCTACGGAGAGAATTTTACTTTTGGAGACCATGTACGTGTATTATTGCTCGACGTAAATGACAATCCGCATAAAGATTCTCAACTAACTATTTCAAGAACGCATCCTGGTTTGCTGATTAAGTTATTTGAAATGGAAGTGCCAGAAATTTTCGATGGCATCGTTAAAATTGTCCATGCTGCCAGAGAACCTGGTCGAAGAGCAAAAATATCTGTCTATTCAACCGATGAAGATGTTGATCCAGTAGGTTCATGTGTGGGTATGCGAGGCAGTCGTGTACAGACAATTGTCAATGATTTAAATGGTGAAAAAATTGATATTGTACGCTGGAGTGAAGACATTGATCAATATACCTGTAATGCTCTTGCTCCCGCTGAAATAGAAAGTCTTGAAATTGACGAGGAAGCAAATCAAATTGATGTTATTTGCTCTCCTAGTCAACTCTCTCTAGCAATAGGTCACAAAGGACAGAACGTTCGGCTTGCTTCAAAATTAATCGGCTACAAAATCAATATCGTTCCTAGTGAAGAGGAAGAACTTTCCATTGACGAACAGTTGGAAAAAGAATTAGCAAAATCTAAAGAGAATAGTGAAAATAGTATTGAAGCATCTGCAGAGCTGACTGAAGAAAATAACGCAGAAGAAAGTGAAACTGCTGCTGAAGTTGAAAGTCCGGTAGAGGAAATTGCTGAAGAAATTGAACTCTCAGCGGAAGCTGATGCGCATCTTGAGGCTGAAGAAACTAAAGCTAAACCTGCAGCAAAAACTAAAGCTAAACCTGCAGCAAAAACTAAAGCTAAACCTGCAGCAAAAACTAAAGCTAAACCTGCAGCAAAAACTAAAGCTAAACCTGCA
>Ga0209403_10006042_pt1 | contig 12400 bp, 10 predicted proteins | sample ArcticOcean_MG_C_8_FD_187440 | JGI IMG/M metagenome (GOLD analysis project Ga0209403, IMG submission 187440) | Marine microbial communities from western Arctic Ocean - ArcticOcean_MG_CB11_86 (SPAdes) (version 2) | ecosystem: Environmental > Aquatic > Marine > Oceanic | place: Arctic Ocean... | reverse complement strand
ACAAGCCGATATTCTGCGCCATCGCTTCGACAAGCGGAATGTGATGGATGAATATGCCGACGGCAAAATTTCGCTTCGCCGGTTGCCCGTGCAGCAAACCATCGATGATTGGTCAGAAGTGTGGAACGAGTATAAGAACCTCTAGACCAGAATTAGCGGGCCGTTCTCTCTGGGGGACGGCCCGTTTTTTTCTGCCATTCTTCCGCTAATCTTAAGCGCTGGTTTAATGCGCCCTATGGCCCGTAAAGTTTTGACACAACAGGTTGCCCCCGAAAGGGTGGGAACGGCCGTGCGCAAGCACAAGGTCGAAGGTTACGCCCTGTTTTGGGGCGCGCCACTCGCCGTGTGGCAGTTGGTATTTTTTGTCGCGCCGCTGGTTTTTCTTGTCGTAATGACCTTCTGGACGGTCAGTAATTTTCGCCTTGCACCCGATTTCGATACCGTCAATTGGGTTAATATGTTTTCCAAAGGCTATGTTATTGACACCTATTTTCGTACCCTCGGCTATGGGGCGCTGGCTGCGGTAATGTGCAGCGTGCTGGCCTTTCCGGCGTCATATGCTCTGGCCTTTAAGGCCTCTCCCGTCGCGCAGCGTATAGGTCTCTTTATGCTGATTACGCCGTTTTTCACCAGCTATTTGGTGCGCATCTATTCGTGGCAAGCGGTGGTTGCAGAGAATGGCGTGCTGAACGGCCTTTTTGATCTTGTCGGGTTGGGCCCGTTCACTATTCTGGGAACGCTGTTAGGCACGATGATTGGCTATATCACTCTAACGCTGCCGCTGGTTATCCTGCTGCAGTTTTTTAGCCTATCTGGTGTCGACCGGAACTTGGTCGAGGCTGCGCAAAATCTCGGCTGCGGTCGCCTGCGCACAGTGTTTCTGGTAATTGTCCCGCTGGCGAAGACTGGCATTATTCTCGCTGGTACGTTCGCCTTTATCCTCTGCTTTGGAGATCTGGTTAGCCCAACATCGTTGGGTAGTAGCAAGCCACCGACCTTGAGTATCCTGATCGTTGATACGGTAAAACAGGGAAATAATTGGCCGCGCGCGGCCGTGGTGGCGCTGGTGATGGTGCTGACCCTGATCGTTGTTGCTTTCACGGCAATCTTTTTTGCCTATCGAGTCAAGAAAGAGAAAATATGAGCACCGATCGCCTTATCGCCTATGCGTTGCGCGGCTGGTTCTTTATCGCGTTGATTTTTATTTTTGTGCCGATCATCATCAATTTTATTTTTTCCTTCAGTCCCGAGCGATTCCCCACCCTTCCACTCGGCGGCTTCAGCACTGGCTGGTACGAGCTTATTTTGAGTGAGGCGCCGGTACCGCGCGCTTTCGGAAACAGCATGAAGGCTGGCGTGATTGTCGCCCTGATATCCACTTTTATCGGATTCGCCGCCGCCTATACGGATTACCGCTACCGCTTTCTCGGCAAAAATTTCTATCTCGCTTTGGCGCTTCTGCCGCCGACAATTCCAGTGCTTATCCTCGGCTTGGTAATGCTAATGTTTCTCAGCCGGGTTAGTCTGGTCGGCGAACTTTATTCGGTCGTCCTTGCTCATGTGGTGTATTGTATCCCCTTCGCCATGGCGCTCATCCGCCTGCGTTTGGCGCAGATGGATCCCAATCTTGAAAGCGCCGCCTGGAATCTCGGCGCCAATTCCTGGCGCGCGATGCGCGAAGTGATCCTGCCCTTCACTTTGCCTTCAATCTTCGCTGCGCTGGCGTTGACCATGGCGGTTTCGTTCGATGAATATATGATCGCCTTCTTCGTTGGCGGGGTGACCGAGACCTTGCCGGTGCGCGTGCTTGCACTCTTGCAAGGCCAGGTCAGCCCGCGCATCAATGCTATTGGCAGTGTCGTATTTACCATATCCATGAGCCTGGTGATCCTGTCACAAATTCTCTTATTGTCGCGTCGCTCCGGCGAACGCAATGTTGCCGCTGGAGGCAAATAACCATGTCGGAAGCCTTGCTTGTGTTGGATAAGGTCGTAAAACGTTTTGGCGAGCATACCGCTGTAAATGGGGTAGATTTACAAATCAGCCAAGGTGAGTTCCTTGCCATTATGGGGCCGTCCGGCTGCGGCAAAACAACAACGCTCCGAATGATTGCCGGCTTGGAGGAACCCAGTGAGGGCGAAATTCGCCTCAATGGCAAGCGCATAAACGAGCTCAAACCGTGGCAACGTGATACCCCGCTGGTGTGGCAAAATTTGGCTCTATTTCCCCATTTGAGCGTCTTAAAGAATGTAGAATTTGGCCTGAAGATGCGTAATGTCGCCGCACGTGAGCGGCGCGAGCGTGCAATGAATTGGCTGGAACGCATGGACCTTCACGCTTATGCCGGGCGCAATATAACGCAGCTTTCAGGCGGCGAGCGCCAGCGGGTTGCGATTGCCCGGGCGTTGGTTACCGAGCCCGAAATTCTCCTGCTTGACGAGCCCTTAAGCGCGCTTGATGCGCATTTACGTATCCGGATGCAATCGGAAATCACCCAACTGCAAAAACAGCTCGGCATCACCTTTGCCTATGTCACCCACAATCAATCGGAAGCCTTCGCCATGGCGAGCCGAGTGGCGATCATGAGTGACGGCTTGATTCAGCAGATTGGCAGCCCGCGCGAGGTTTACCGGGCGCCGGCCAACCATTTTGTCGCTGAGTTTGTCGGCAGCAACAACATTCTCACTGGTACGGTGGTGGCGCTCGACGGGGACCGCGCAACGGTGGATACGGCGCACGGCAAGTTCAACGTTCCGGTGCCGGACCCGGCGCCGATCAAGGGCGACACGTTAGAACTTGTGGTCAGCGCCGACCTCATCGCCATATCCGACAGTGCCGGCGAATATGAAAATGTGATTGCCGGCGAGCTGATCAGCGAGGAGTTCATCGGCTCGGTAATAACGCTTTATCTCGATATCGGCGACGGTACCGTATTTCGCGTACAGAAGCAGCAGCACGAGCTGGATGCTCTCGACTACGCCTCGGGGCGTAAACTATTCGCCTCGTGGCAGGGCAAAGATACATATGTATTGCCGCGGTAGAGGCGGCTTCTGATTTGCCGCTTAAGAAGCGGCAGTGAAACAAGGAAAATAATATGACCATCCATATCAAGGGCGCCAAAATCATCGCCATGGATTCCGCCCACGGCAGCGAGGCGTTTGACGGTGATATTATGATCGAAGGCCAGCGCATTGTGGCAATGGGAGCGGCGCTGCCGGAGGCGGATGCCGATATCGTCATTGATGGGCATGACAAGCTGGTCACGCCGGGTTTTATCAACGCGCATATCCATACGCCGGAGGCGCTATTTCGCGGGCGCTATGAAAATCTGCCGCTCGAAATGTGGATGACGCTGGCCTATTTCCTGGTCGGTGACGGCCAGCTTGCGCCGCGTGCGCTTTATCTACGCTCTATGCTGGTCGCCATGGATGCGCTCCGCAACGGCGTCACCTTCATGGCCGATGATATTCTCGAGCCGCCGCTGCAATCGATGGAGACGCTTGGCTGTATCTTCCAGGCCTATGACGATGTTGGCATCCGGGCCAATATTTCTGGCCACGTCATCGACCGGCCGATCGCCGATACCATTCCTTTTTTCAGCGAAATATTACCGGACGATCTGTTGGCGCAAATCAATGCTGGCAAGCCGCCAAGCGTGGATGAGTATGTTGCCTTTGCCAAGGAGGCCTTCTCGCTCTATCACGGCCGCGCCGACGGGCGGCTACGCTTCATGGTGGCGCCCTCGGGGCCGCAGCGCTGTACGGTGGAACTGATGCAGGCGGCCGACGAATTGGCGCGCGCCAACAACACGGCCTTTCACACCCATATCGTCGAAAGCAAGGTGCAGGCGGTGGCTGGCCATGAGTTTTACGGTAAAACCCTGGTGCAATATATGCACGATCTTGGCCTGCTTAACCGCAACACCACCATAGCGCACGGCGTGTGGACCACGGATGAGGACATCGCGCTGTTGGGAGCGGCCAAATGCTCGGTGGTGCATAATTCGCTCTCCAACATGAAGCTCCATTCCGGCGTGGCGCCGATCCGGCGAATGATCGATGCCGGCGTCAATGTGGCGATCGGTACGGACGGTGTTTCGACCAGCGATACACCGCGCATGTTCGATGCCATGCGCGCAGCAGCGAATATGCACGGCGTGACGACCGGTGATTACGATGCCTGGCTCAGCTCCCATGAGGTAATTCACGCGGCGACGATGGGCGGCGCCTATAGCGCTCTGTTGGAAGACGATATCGGCTCGCTCGAAGTGGGTAAAAAGGCCGACCTCGTCATCATGGATTTGCGCAATGCCAATTTTGTACCGCTCAACGACCCGCGCAAACACATCGTCTATAGCGAGAATGGTAGTTCGGTCGAAACTGTGATCGTCGACGGTGAAATCGTCGTGCGCGACGGCCTGCTGACAAAAATAGATGAGGAGGCATTGCTCGATGAATTCCGCGCGTTGGTACCGGAACTGATGGCCAAGCATGTGCCGCAGGAAAAACAGAACGAAGTCTTCATTCCTTATCTACAGGAAGTTTACAAACGCTGTGCCGCCGTCGATCTCGGCATTCACCGTTATGGCGGCAACGATATGCCGTCTTGGCCATAAAATTGACCGCCATGAAAGGAGTTTGCGATGCACGATAACATTCGAATTTGCGAACTGAACTGGGTGGAATATGACCGTCGCCTGCGTGAAGAGGCGCCGGTGGTGATGCTGCCGGTCGGCTCGCTCGAACAGCATGGCCCGCATCTGCCGATGCATTGCGATTCCCTGATTCCGACAGCGATCTGTGAAAGCGTCGCGCAGCGGTCCGGCGGTTTGGTCGCCCCAACGATCAATTATGGCTACAAGTCGCAACCCAAATCCGGCGGCGGCAATCACTTTCCCGGCACCACCAGCCTCGATGGGATGACCTTAATCTCCTTGGTGCGCGACGTGATCAAGGAATTCGCACGCCATGGCGTGCGTAAAATAGCGCTGATGGACGGCCATTACGAAAACAATATGTTCCTCGTCGAAGGCATCGACCTGGCGCTGCGCGAATTGCGCCGCGACGGCATCCATGATCTCAGCATCGCCAAGCTGCCCTACTGGGAATACGCCTCGGAGGCGACACTCGATAAGGCGTTCCCGGACGGTTTTCCGGGTTGGCCGCTGGAACATGCTGGCGTGATGGAAACCTCGATGATGCTGCATCTCCATCCCGAGTTGGTGAACATGAACAAGGTGCCAACGCACCCGCCGGCGGATTTTTCGCTACACGATATGTACCCTTACGATCCGGCGACGGTGCCGTCTTCGGGTGCGCTTTCCTCGGCCGCAGTGGCGACGGCCGAAAAAGGCAAGATGTTCATGGATGAGTATGTCACGGGCGCGGCAGCGGCGCTCGATGAAGCCTTCGAGCAACCTGAAAAAATTATTATTATCGACGATAAAAGCTAAAGGGAAACAGGATGAGCTATTTGATCAAAGGCGCAACCATTGTCGCCATGGACAGCGCGCACGGCGCCGAGCCGTTTACCGGCGATATCCTCATCGAGGCCGACCGCATCAAGGAAATTGGCGAAAATATTTTTGATGGAGGCATTGACCAAACCATCGACGGGCGCGGCAAGCTGGTGATGCCGGGGCTGACTAATGCCCACGTTCATTCCTGGGAAGCAATGATGAAGGGGCGCTATGACAACCTGCCTCTCGAACTGTGGATGCTACTTTGCTACCCAATACTTGGGCAGGTACCGTTGCCCCCACGGTTAGTCTATCTACGCACAATGATAGTTGGGATGGAATGCCTGAAAACAGGCGTGACTAATGTGCTTGACGATGTCCTGGAAATGCCAACACAGGACTTGGATCAGCTCGAAGCGACATTCAAAGCCTACGACGACCTTGGCATGCGCGCCAACCTTTCCGGCCATATTATCAACCGACCGTTTAGCGAGACCATCCCCTTCTCCGATGAATATTTACCCGAGGATTTGAAGGCCAAGGTCGCGGCATCAGTCCCGCCGACGACCAAATACTTTGTTGAACTTGCCGAGGAGGCGGTATCGCGTTTCCATAACAAAAAAGGTCGCCTGCGTTACGTGGTTGCACCTTCCGGCCCACAGCGCTGCACCGACGACATGCTGATTGCCGCCTATGAGCTCGCCGAAAAGCACGACATGGCCTACCACATCCATATTTTGGAATCGAAAATTCAGGCCGTTACGGGTCACGAATTTTACGGCAAAACCCTCATTGGCCATATGAACGATATCGGCGCGCTCGGGCCGCGCACGACCATTGCCCACTCGATCTGGGTAACGGACGAGGATATCGCCATGATGGCCGATGCCGGTTCGACCGTAGTACACAATGCGATATCCAACCAGAAGCTCGGCGCCGGCATCATGCCGTACCGTAAATTGATGGATGCTGGGATCACCATCGGTCTCGGCTCAGACGGCATCTCAACCAACGATACGCCGCGTATCTTCGATGTCATGAAGGCGGCGGCGCTGCTGCACAAGGTCTCGACACCGGATTATCCGCAAGGGCCGTCAGCGAGCGAAATCCTCCACGCCGGCACCATTAATGGTGCGCGCACCGCCATGATCGATGGCGATACCGGCTCGCTCGAAGTGGGCAAGAAAGCCGATCTCCTGGTGCTCAACATGAAGACACTGAACTTCACGCCGCTTAACGATGTGCGCAATCACCTGGTCTATTGCGAGAATGGCACCTCGATCGAGAAGGTCATGGTCAATGGCGAGATCGTGGTAGAGGACAACCGCCTAAAGCGGGTGGACGAAGCAGCCCTCCTCGAAGAGTTACGTGGCCATTTGCCGGAATTTCAAAAACAGCATGAGCAATTGGAAGCGCTCAATAGCGCCTTCCGACCGGCTTTCGAGAAAATACACAAGCGATGTTGTGGGCATGATTTAGGGATTAATAGATTTTCGCGACCACCATCTGAATGGTATAAAAATAACCTGAAAACCTGAGGGGACGGAAATGGATTTTATTCTTAAAAATGCCAATGTAGCGCATCGGGATGAGCCGGTTTGGCAGGCGGACATTGCAATAAAAGGCGGGCATGTTGTAGCTGTTGAGACCAATATTACGGCTGAAGCTAAGCAGGTAATTGAATGTAATGGCAAGCTCGTAAGCGGTTCATTAATTGATGGCCATGTTCACCTGGATATGGTCCTCGCGGCAGGCTTGGAACGGGAGAATGAGTCTGGCACTCTTCATGAAGGTATTGAAGTCTGGTCTGACTTCAAGGGGAAGCGCACGGTAAATGCGATTAAAGAGCGGGCACGTCGCGCGATTGATTGGGAAGTAGCGCAAGGCACTGGATTTATCCGCACTCATGCAGATTGTGTTGACGATAATCAGCTTTCTACCCAAGCGCTTCTTGAACTTCGTGATGAACTTCGTGATCGGGTGGACCTTCAAATAGTAGCCTTTAACCAGATAGATCTAGAATCTTACCCAGACGGTGAAAAACATATGCGGGCTGCACTTGATATGGGTGCAGATGTTGTGGGTGGTCTTCCACACAACGCTGTCACCCGAGAGGCCGGTGTCGAAAGCCTGATGTTTATATTTAATGAGGCTGAAAAGCGTGGACTGATGATTGATGTCCATTGTGATGAGATTGATGATAGCCATGCGCGTTTTGTTGAAATCATGGCAGAACAGACTTTAAAACGGGGCATGGGTGGGCGTGTGACTGCAAGCCATTGCGTGGCTATGCATTCTTATAACAATGCTTATGCCTACAGACTGATGGGTTGGATTCAACGTTCAGGGCTGAATGTAACGGCTAACCCATTTGATAATATTATTTTACAAGCGCGAGAAGATACTTATCCAAAACGGCGCGGTATGACGCGCGTGAAGGAGCTACTGCAGGCAGGGATTAATGTAGGCATGGGTCATGATTCGATCATGGATCCTTTTTATCCGCTGGGTCGCGGTGACATGGTGGAAGCAGCATCCTTGACTCTTCATGTGTGTCAAATGTCAGGAGTTAAAGAAATTGATTCCTGTTTCGATATGATCACTTGGCGCAATGCACACAACCTGGGTCTGCAAGATTACGGTGTGACGCCAGGTGCCAAGGCTGATTTAGTGGTCTTCGATGCCAGCAGTAAGGCGGACGTATTACGAATCAATCCAGCACGTACCCATGTCTTCAAGAATGGAAAGGTAGTAGCCGAAACCAAACCGGCTGAAAGCAGAGTATTGGGAGACTCAGTGGATTTCACGCGCAGCAATTGATTCTATCTTTTCAGGACTTCCCTAGTGGCAACAGGAACTAAAGCTGGGCATTGGCGGCCCAGATGATCCTGCGAATAACCTCGGGGGCGCCGTATTATAGAGCGGCTAAACTGAGTCGCGCTGAGCCAAGCACTCGACGCCGTGGCCCTCTACACGCACCAAGAGAGCTATCAAGCTAACTAAATCCCTGTTGTCAGTCAGTAGCGTTTGAATGTGCTACATGTGTGCGCGCCTGCAGGTCGCGAAGCACCGTTATTTCCTGCGCCGTCGGTGCTACAGTCGTTGCCAGTTGATCAAAAAATTTTACGGGCCATCCACAGGTCTCCTGCACATTTTTCCGCGTCACGCCCGGGTGCAAAGAGTGTACGGTAAATTCCTTGGTTTCCGGGTCTGGCTTCCAGACAGCAAGGTCTGTGACCATCAGGGTTGGGCCTTTGGTCTTGATGCCAAGATTTTCCCGTGCCGAGCCACCCACGCCGTGACCAAATGATGTGACGAAATCAACTTTCTGCACCAGGCCGCGCTTGCTTTGCTTCATGGTGATGAAAATCTCGCCGCAAGAGGTGGCGATTTCCGGCGCACCACCACCACCGGGCAAACGAATCTTCGGGTTATGATAATCGCCAATCACTGTGGTGTTGATATTGCCAAACTTGTCGAGCTGGGCAGCGCCGAGAAAGCCAATCGTTACTCGGCCACCCTGCAACCAGTAGCGAAACATCTCCGGCACGGAAACCGTGGTGACCGCTGTATCGCACAATTCGCCATCGCCAATCGACAGCGGCAGAACATCCGGCGCAGTGCCAATGGTGCCGCTCTCATAAATTAACGTGATATCCGGCGCATGGGTGAGCCGAGCCAAATTGCATGCGGCTGACGGCGCGCCGATACCGACAAAGCAGACATCCTCCGAGCGCAATGCGCGCGATGCGGCGATGGTCATCATCTCATCGGGGCGAACGTCGCTCATGTTGCGCTCCTGAAATTCTTCACGCGCTCGGCAAAATTATCCGGCGACGCATCGAGCACATTGTCCTGCATCCAGGCCTTGAACCGATCCCGATCCGCCGCGATCACATCCCAGGCCACATAGCTCGCATTGTCACGGTCATAATAGCCGTGCGTATAGCTCGGATGCGCGCCGCCCGGCACCTCTGAAATCGCTGTCACCGCCCAGCTTGGCAGGACACAGGCATTGGAATGCACATCGTCAAAATTATCGACGATTTCTTCCACGGTCACGACGGCGCGCTCAGCAGCCAGCACGGCTTCTTTCTGGATACCGATAATGCCCTCGATCAAAACATCGCCCTTTTTGTTGGCCTTTTGCGCGTGGATAAAGCTCACATCAGGCCGAACGCTCCGAACCGCCGCTAATTTTTCGCCGGTAAAGGGGCATGTGACTGATTTAATATTCGGATTGACCTCTGCCAACTCGGCTCCGACATAGCCGTGAAACACCGCCATTGGCAGCCCGGCCGCGCCAGCCTCATAAGCATTCGCCATTGCCGCATGGGAATGCTCTTCAATTTCCAGATTATTCGGCCAGCCGTTTTCAATCGCATCACGCACCCGACGCAGCAACCCCACACCCGGATTGCCGATATAGGAAAACACCAGTTTTTTCACCATGCCCATGCCGATCATCTGGTCATAGACGATGTCCGGCGTCATGCGAACCAACGTCAACTCCCGGCGCCCCTGCCGGATCGCTTCATGGGCTGCGGCATGGGGAATGAGGTGGGTGAAACCCTCGAAGGCGGCGAAATCACCATCGTGAAGATTCTCCGCCACCGCATCGCAGAGGGGTTGAAATTTAGCCATTCGTTAAGTCCTCATCCCATTTTCAATGCTGCGACCACCGCATACTGTGCGAGATATTCACAGTCAATGGCAAGTTCATCGCCCGTTACGATATGGCTCGCCAATCTGCCAGTGTGGCACAAATCACTGGCAATTCAGCCAAAGAACTGCAACCCTTTGCGACCTCATACCCTACCGGCAGGTATCATCATGGCTCATAATCTTCAGCACAATTACGCACAGGAAGTCTGGGACAAAGATCGCCAGCATTTCCTTCACCCGTGGACGCATTTTGAATCTTTCGACAAGGAAGGCTCTTTGGTCATGAATGAGGCCGATGGTGCCTATGTGACCGACATTCACGGCAAGCGCTATCTCGATGGCATCGGTGGATTATGGTGCGTCAATGTAGGCTATGGGCGTGAGGAAATCGTCCAGGCGATTGCCGATCAGGCGCGCAAGATGCCTTATTTCAACCCCTTTGTGGATACGACGAACGTCCCCGCAGCAGAGCTAGCAGCCAAATTGGCGGAGTTGGCGCCGGGCGATCTCGACCATGTGATGTTTGCCGGCGGCGGCTCAACCGCCAATGATTCGGCCTATCGCCTGATACAATATTATCAGCGTGATCGCGGCAAGCCGGAGAAACGCAACATCATCGCGCGCAAAGAGGCCTATCACGGCTCGACCGATTTAGCGGCCAATCTGAGCGGCAAGACGGCAGACCGTAATCCGAATTTCGAATATATCTACGACAATATTCATCATATCTCGACGCCCAACCCCTACCGCCGCCCGGACGGTATGAGCGAGGCGGAATTCACCACTTTTCTCGTCGACGAGTTCGAGCAGAAGATTCTTGAGCTCGGGCCCGAGACGGTATCCGCCTTCTGGGCCGAGCCGATCATGGGCGCCGGCGGAGTGCACGTGCCGCCGCAGAATTATTTCACCGGCATCCGTGCGCTCTGCGATAAACACGATATCCTCTTTGTCGCTGATGAAGTGGTGACAGGCTTTGGCCGGGTCGGCCATTGGTTCTGTTCGAAGGATATGTTCGGCATTCAGCCGGATGTGTTGGTCTGTGCCAAGGGACTGACATCGGGATACCAACCCTTGGGCGCGACGATTATCTCCGACCGAATTTATAAATCGATCAGCGCAGATCCCGGCAATTGGTTTAACAACGGCTTTACCTATTCGGGCCATCCAGTGGCCTGTGCCGCAGCGCTGAAGAATATCGAGATCATGGAGCGGGAAGATCTCTTCGCCCATGTGCGCGAAGTCGGCCCCTACTTCATGGAGCGCCTGCAAACCTTACGCGATGTGCCCCATGTCGGTGATGTCCGCGGCAGCCACTTCATGGCCTGCATCGAATATGTCGCTAATACAGCAACCAAGGAAATGTTCCCCTACGAGGTCAATATCGGTAAGCGTGTTTCCAACGCTGCGGAAAAACGCGGCTTGATCGTCCGCCCTGTCGGCCATCTCAATGTCCTGTCGCCCTGCCTTATTCTCACCGAAGCGCAATGCGATACGATCGTTGATGTGCTGCGTGACAGCATGACCGAGGTGCTAAGCGAGTTAAAATCTGACGGCGTTATCTGACGCACGCCCGCCATCAAAGTTGGTGCGCTTGCCCGATATAGCTGGCGGATTGCATTTCGCTCAGGCGTGAAACAGTGCGGGCGAATTCGAAGGCGCCGTGGCCTTCGGCATAGAGCGCTTCAGGGGCGACTGCGGCCGAACAGATCAGATTGACGCGGTGTTCGTAGAGCACGTCGATCAAGGTGACGAAGCGCTTAGCCTCATTGCGATTATCCGGCCCCATGCGCGGGATATCGTGCATGATCAGCGTATGAAATGCTTCTTGTAGCGCGATGTAGTCCTGCGCGCCCAACGCTGTGGCGCAAAGTTCTTCGAAGCTCACCATGGCGACACCGCGTGCGGTGCGGGCGATGGTGAGGGTGCGGCCCTGGATGGTGAAGCTTTCCGGCTCCGGCGGGATGCCATCGCTTAAATGGCTAAAGATACGCTCCAGCTTGCTCGCCGATGCCGGCCCGAGCGGCGTGTGATAGAGGCGCGAGCGTTTGATGAAACGGGTGCGGTAATCGATCGCACCACCCAGCTCGACCAACTCAAGTCGCGCCTTGATAAGATCGATAAACGGCTCAAAGCGCGCGCGATTAATGCCGTTTTCATAGAGCGCATCGGGCGCGCGGTTGGAGGTCATGACGATAACCACGCCGGCGCCAATCAATGCCTCAAACAGCGGTCCGAGAATCATCGCATCGCCAATATCGGTGACATGAAAATCATCGA
>Ga0209403_10006040_pt1 | contig 12405 bp, 11 predicted proteins | sample ArcticOcean_MG_C_8_FD_187440 | JGI IMG/M metagenome (GOLD analysis project Ga0209403, IMG submission 187440) | Marine microbial communities from western Arctic Ocean - ArcticOcean_MG_CB11_86 (SPAdes) (version 2) | ecosystem: Environmental > Aquatic > Marine > Oceanic | place: Arctic Ocean... | reverse complement strand
AACTGGAAGCTGGGCGATGGTAAGGATGTTGACGGGTAGGTCGTGGACGTAACGTCGTAGGGGCGGGGCTTGCTCCGCCCGGACGCGGCTTGACGGTTGATAACGCGCTGGCGACTTGCCGCTCTCCGAGCGGCACACCCCTCACCCGAACCCTCTCCCGACCGGGAGAGGGGCAATACGATTCTGTCCTTCGGCTATCAGCCAACTGCTCGCGCCGAGGACTGGAAGCTGGGCGATGGCAAGGATGTTGACCGGTAGGTCGTTAGAAGACGTTGCCGCACCCCCCGCCCTTCGAGAACCTCAGGGTGGGTTAATTCGAGCTTCACATTGGGTTTACGGGAGAGTCGCGCGGTGGGTTTACAGGAGGCCACGCGGTGGGGTTGGTCGCGTTGTAGGGGCGTATGGCAATACGCCCACCCCGGTCCTTCGAGAACCTCTGGGCACGGTTTACGAGACCCTGAGGACGCGGATCATGCGTTGTAGATGGAAACCGTGGGCGTATTGCCATACGCCCCTACGACGCCGAACCTGCTCTAGGCACGCAATCTGTCATCCCGAGCGTAGCCGTGGGACCTTCACCGGCACGCCGAACAGCGAAAAATACTGGTTTGCGAAACCCCCTTGTCCTCCCTCACCATTCCTGCACGCAGACCTCTCCAACCGAGAGGTGGAGAAAGCAGACCGAGAGCGAGCCACTCGCCAGCACCCCGAGGCTCTCGAAGGGTCGACTCGTGGGGCAACATTGTCATTCCACGATCCGCGGTAAATGTGCGACTAACGCGCCGACAGAGGCAACGTGAACTGAGACTGATTGGTCTGTCCGGGCCAGGGCGTTCCAAGCATGAGGGATGCGCCTATTTCGCCGAGTGCGTCGGCTGCTTTTGCGCCGTGACCGTTGCCGCCCGTGAGGACGACAACCTTGCCGTCATGAACGGCTTCGGCGTATGGCCGGAGTGAGTGGGTTTCGCTGGTTACGCATGCTGCGGTGATCGTGCTCGAGAGGTCGAGTCCGGGCATCATGCGGTGCAGCTCGGCGCGGTAGGCGTCCGCCATTACCGGATCGCCTTCCGAGTGGAGCCACGCGTTGAGTTCATCGAGCGTTGCAATGCGCTGCGGGCCTTCTGGTCCGCCGCCGATTTTCAGGTAGGTGCGACCGTCTGGGTATTTGACCGGCGGATGCCAGTACGTTCGTACCCTGTCACCTCCCGGGTGGCACCCTACGCTGGGCATGCCGTCCAGCTCGGACAGCATGGCGTCATCGACCGGGACCATGACGATGGTCCGGCCACGGACGTGCAGCGGGACGAGGATCGGAAGCAGCCTGTCGAATGTGGCGTATGCGCCGGTGGCAACCAGGACGCGTTCTGCCTTGATGGTATTGCCACCCGCAGTCCGTACTTCTACCCCGTCGTCCTTCACCGTCATCTCCACGGCGTGATCGTCGATCACCTTTGCGCCCTGAGACGACGCCGATGCGCTCATCGCAGCTACGTAGTCGCGCGGGTTGATCCGGCCCGCATCCTGTGACTGGTAGCCGATGGTCTCGGTCGGCTCAAAGTGGAAGAACGGGAAGCGTTCGTTGGCGTCGGAGCCTGAGATCACTTCGGGCCGGTTGCCGGTGAATTGCTCGGCGTGGTCAACGGAGCGTTCCACGACAGCCCGGTCGTGGTGGATGCGCGTGTATCCGATCTGTTCAAAGAAGTTGATGCCGGTGGACTTTTCTAGCTCCCGGTAGCGGTTTACCGAGGTTGCGCCGAGTTCTGACCATACAGGGTCTTCGTCCAGTGAGTGTGCGTTCCGTCCCTGGTCGTGGTGGCTCGACTTTGGGACGGCGTGGTCGGCTGTGGCCATCGCTTCTGTCGGCCCGAGGACGGCAACTGAGTCGGACTGCGCAGCGAGGTGCATGGTGGCGGCGGCGCCCATGATGCCGCGGCCGATGACGAGTTGGCGGTAGTTGTTAGGCATGTGGTTTGTTGGCCCTGAGACGCGAGTGATCGTTGTGGTAGCAGAAGGTTTTCCCTCACCCTAGCCCTCTCCCACCGGGAGAGGTGGCAGTAACAACGACTCGCCCCGGCCTAGCTCCCGCCGCAAGTGTCGTAGGCCAACGCGATCATGCACTTGGTTGCCGAGATGAGGCTTGCGATGCCTACCGATTCGTCGGTCCCGTGCGCCTTCGAGAGCGTCGGGTCGTCGTCCGGGTGTACGCCGTTGAAGCCGTAGGTGACGATTCCCAGATTTCGAGTGAACCGTGAGTCGGTGAAGCCGTTGCTTACCGCTGGGACCCACTGGATATCGTCCCGGGATACGGCCAGCGCCTGCGCTCTCTTGATCGCCTCGGCAAGCTCTGTCTCAAACGGCGATTCGTTCGGCACCGACATGTAATCGATGTCGTACTCGGCCCCTTCGATACCGTCGAGCACCTTATCCAACTCGCCACGTACATATTCTTCAGTCTGGAACGGGAGAGTACGAACGTCGCAAGTGAGTTCGAACACTTCCGGCACGCTGTTGGACTTGATACCGCCGTTGATCATGGTCGGCGTCAGCGTCATGCGGGAGAGCGCCCGGAGGATGGTCCCGAGGCGCGGGTTAGTCTCGTTGGCCTGCGACACGATCGCATCGATGTTCGCCGGGGTCGGTCGGTCTTCGATAGCGAACGTCCCGAGATGGTCGAAGATATCCAGCGAGGTATCTAGCTCCGGCTCGTAGGCCTCTATCGCGGCCAGTGCCTTCGCAAGCGCGTAGCTGGAGTTGGTCCCCGTCCATGCGACCGATGCGTGGGCGCTCACGCCCTTGAATCGAATGTGGACCTCCATCCTGCCCTTTTCGCCGGTGCCCAACAGGTATGCCAGGCTATTGCCGGTCTCGACCGGCGTTCCGCCGCCCTCGTTGACGGCGAACTCGGACTCCAGCGTCTCGGGATGGTTGTCGGCCAGCCAGCCAAATCCCCAACGACCGCCATGCTCTTCATCGGCACCGCTGACAAGTCGAAGGCCGTGGGAGAGCCTGACGTCGTTTCGTTTCAAGATCGCCATCGCCATTAGCTGGCTGGCGAGCAGAGCCTTACAGTCAGAAGCGCCACGTCCGTAGATGCGCCCGCCCGATATCTCGGCAGAGAACGGATCGAACTGCCACTTGTCCCAGTCCTCGACCGGCACCACGTCCGTGTGTGACATGAACATCAGGCGCGTCTTGTCGTGATCGGCGCCCGGCAGTACCGAAATTATGTTGTCGCGCCCGGGGTCCCGCGCCAGAAGCTGCGATTCGATGCCCTCTCCGGACAGCCAGTCCTTGATGTATACGGCGACCTTCGTCTCATCACCTGTCGGCATAAACCCGGTGTTTACCGTCGGAATCCTGACCAAAGACTGATGGAGTTCCACGATTTCGTTGGTGGACTCATCCACCTGATCGAGTAGTGATTGCAACGAGGGCATGGTTGTTCCTGTTGAGCTAGTGACCATTTCAAGGCGGGGAGAAAATCATCTTCTCCCTCACGGCTGGTGCTTTTGTGCCCTCTCCCGCCGGGAGAGGGCATATTCGACCGATTTCTAGATGTTGGTGTGCAGGTTGGTCTGGTCTCCGCCTGCCGGAAACTCGTCATTGAGGTCGCGTCCCATAACCACCGGGATAGTACCCGCTTCACGAGCGTCTTGCGTGCGCTTCCACTCGCGTTTCAGGTCGGCCGTGTGGCCGCGGAAGTGCGGGATGACGTAGCGGGCAAATAGCTCCATCGAGTATCGACTCTTGTCGTGGGGTACCCACTCGTGCGTCGTGAGCATCACCCCGCCAAGACCGCCAACCTCTTTATCAAGCGCTTCCAGTTGCTCGATGGCGTCGTCCGGCGTGCCGATGATCCAGCGTCTTCGTTTGGCGACGAATGCCGGTGTGATGTCTTCACTCCGCTGATCCGGGGACTCTTCCCAGCCTCCACGGGTGTTGATGGTGAAGAAGTAGTCGTGCACGTCACGCTGTATCGAATCCTCGACGTCCGCCCACGCCTGCTCGCGCGTGTCCGCCAGATAGATGTATGTGGCGATACGCGTGTCTTCGCGTTCGACGGTATACCCGTGTTCTTCGGCCGCAGCCTTCAGGCGCGGGTAGTGCTCACGGAATGGGAGCGCCGGCGGTGGGGCCTGAGCTGAGGGCGAGAAGATCATCATTCCGTACTTGCCGGCAAGGTCTATGGAACCTGTACTTCCAGAGGTCGCCATCGCCAGCTTGAGACGGGGCTGCTGGTACGACCTCAACTGAATGGCCATGCCACGAAGATTCCAGAACTTGCCCTCGTAATCGATCGGGTCGGGCGACTCCAGAAGCTTGACGATGATGTCCAACGCCTCCTCTAGCATCGGCCGGAGTCGGGTCGCCGGGATGTTGAACAGCTTGGCGTCCGGGGGAAGACCGCATGGTCCCAACCCTAGAATCACGCGCCCCTTGGACAGGTGATCAAGAAAAGCGAACCGTTCTGCCAGGTCAAACGGGTGGTGGAATGGAGCGCTAACAACTGCGGTGCCCAGCTTAATGACACTGGTCAACCCGCTTGCCTTGGCAAGAAACATGTCCGGGGCCGGGATGTTCTCCCAGGCCGCCGTGTGATGCTCGCCCACAAAGAACTCGTCATACCCGAGCTGCTCCGCGTACTGGAGAAGATCCAGATCGCGATCAAACGCAAGCGCGGGGGCTTCTGTCGGTAGATGGAGCGGCATCATAAAAAATGCGAACTTCAAGGCTCCGGTTCCTTCCATAAGTGATTTACGTTCTTGAGATGCAGCGCACTCGCTGACGGAGGCGAAGCCTAGCACCACAAATCGTCCGCGGGAAGCTAAACGGAACCGTGTGCATTGGTCGTAACGCGTCGCGGGCGCGGCGTGCGCTCTGAGGCGACGAATCAATAGCATCAGCGTCAGGTGAGTGCGCTCCCTCTCTTGGATATCGGATTGGATATCGGAAATCTGGGGATCGCTTGAAGACCTCTACTGGGAAGAGGCCACTTAACCTCGCCAAAGACTCGCCTCAGGCAACTCGCATCAATGAATCAGCCCACAGACATAACTTCCATAACATCTGGCGGTCTCTTCACAAGACCCGCCCTCCATGCACCGCTCGCCAAGTTGATCGTCTCGGCGTCGGTGATTGGCGACGAGGCTCTGATCCTGTTCCCGAGCAAAGCCTTGCTATTTGGTTATTACATCGCCTGGTTCGGTGCGCTTCTAGCCGTCATCGGAGAGGCATCACTGGTTATGCGCCTGACCAGGCGCGTCCGTTCCGACGACTCTGCGAATAACGCGGCGTCGGACTAATTGGGAGTGCATTTGATGAGACAATCCGTGTTCTCGCTTCGGCCAAACCACTTGGTATCCCGAGTGCTACTGGCATCTATTGCCGGAGCTGCGCTTTCGCTGGCGATGGTCGGCTGCTCAACTGATAGTACGAGCAGCGACATCGTTTTCACGTCCGAACGCGATAGTGACAACCCCGATATATACACCGTCGCCAGTGGAGGCGGTGAAGTACAGCGACTTACCAACACGTCCGCCACCGAGAAGGACCCGAAGTGGTCCCCGGCACGGGACAAGATCGCCTTTCTCTCAGATCGCGGTGACGATTTTGAGTTGTACATCATGGATGCCGAGGGCGACTCTGAGCAGGTCGCGGGCGGTGGAGATGGTGAGCGGAAGGACTTCGCATGGGGGCCGAATGGCAACCGGATCGCATTCGTCTCTGACCATGAGGGCAAGGACTTTATCTACGTGAAGGACCTGTTGCTCAACCAGCAGTTCCGGCTATCGACCATCGACGCCCCACAGTCGCTTGGAAGCTGGTCACCAGATGGCGAATGGATCGTCTTCTCTGTCCTCAGCGGCGATCGTCAGGGCATCCACCGCAAGAACCCGGGCGGAGTTGACGAGGTCCAACTGACCGAGAACGCGGACTCTGATCCCATCTACTCCCCTGACGGCAAGCTGATCGCATTCATCTCAACGCGTGACTCCGATGCTACCGAGATTTACGTCATGTCCGACGAGGGTCAGGAGGAGAGGAACCTCTCCAGAAAGTCTGGAGCTGATTTCGACTTCGCCTGGTCTCCAGATAGCAAGAATCTTGTGTTTGTCTCGGAGCGCGAGGGTGAAGGTGTGCCTGAGATTTTCTTGATATCAACCGGCGGGGACGATCCCGTGAGACTGACGACGAATAACTCTCAGGAGCAGTCGCCGCGTTTCTCTCCGAACGGAAACAGAATCATCTTCGTATCTGACAGCGACGGTGATTCCGACATCTTCTCCATGCGACGTGATGGCACGGCGCAAGAGCGAATTACAGCTACGAACGCAGACGACGAATCGCCGGACTGGTAGCGCCTGTAGAGCCCCCTCACCTTTGAATCATTTGGCCCTCTCCCGCGGAAGGGAGAGAGGGCACGTTCTTGAGCGATACGTGCCTGGAATGGCGGAGCCTACTTCGCCCCTACACGCGTCAATAATTCGTTCCAACTACCGAATGTCATCCTGAACTCGATTCAGGATCCGGTCATCGAATATCACCGAAGCGACACGTCAGATACGGTCCATCATGGTCTGGCTAATCGGCGACAAACGAATCTGATCTAGAAATGGATCCTGAATCAAGTTCAGGATGACAGTCGGGTTGTGGTCGCGGGTAAAACCGCGGCGTCGTGATTGGGCGAGGCAAGCACCGTCCCTACGACTGTCACACAACCGACGTTGATCTCGCTTAAGCCACGTCCATCCGCGTCAGACGTCTTATAGCCAGCGCCACAAACAGGACAATCACGATTCCCGCTGCGGGGAGCGCCTGTGACAGGTCTAGCGTTCCAGAGTCCCCGGCAAACTGAGCGTCGTCGAAGCCGTGGATCGTGGCCTCTGTGTAGTGTCTAACGCTGAGCCACCGCACGCCTTGCAGGAAGCCGACGATCGCCGCCTCCCACACAAACACGTACACCAGCCCAAGCGCCAGGGCGTGGCTAGTCATCAGGCCGGCCCACGTAAAGATGGACGTGTACGCCAGCACTCCCACGGCCAGCCCTGCCGCGACCGAAGCCGACGTGGTCAATGATCCGTCAGGGACGATGGCCGTCGTTAGAACTCCACTGCCAATTACGACTACTCCGGCGACGGTGATCGTGGCCAGGAACTTTGGCAGTACCAGCCCCCACCGAGGCACCGGCTTTAAGAACAGATAGGTCATAGTCTGGTCTTCAATTTCGTGCCCGAGGGATGCCGTTGCGAGAACCACCGTCACGATCGGGAGAACGGCGGAGATCACCATCGGCCCCATCAGGATGTCGTCTCGGAATGAACCCAGATCGTTAGCCACTGGCGGGAAGATCGCGGCCACGACCGACAGTACGACCGGGACCGACGCAATGAACATGAGGATGAGCAATCGGCGGGGCCGAAGCATCTGTCTTAGTGAAAGCTTGTAAATCGTCAACATGATGGGATACATGCCTTATCGACCCGAAAGATAGGTGAACACGCTTTCCAGCGAGTCGTCTAAGGGATCAACGCGAGTTAGCCGAATCCCGAGCGTCTGCGCCGCCTTTGGGATTGCTATCTGAAGTTCACGAACGCTTCGACTCAAAATCTGGATATACCCCTCCCCGTCCATCGATATCGATTCGACAGAGGGTTCGGTGATCAGTCCTGCGGCAAGGGCACGGACGTCTGTTGCGCCGACGCGTACGACGTAGGGCCTATCGCTCAACTTCTGCCGAATCACGTGGTAGTCGCCGGACGCTGCCAGCTTTCCGTATACCAGCAGCAGGATTCGATCTGCTACGGCCTCCACTTCTTCAAGGATGTGGGAGGAGATCATGATCGTGCGGCCTTCTTCGGCCAGCCGGTCCATGAGCTCTTGGAACTCTATGCGTTGCCGGGGGTCGGTTCCGCTCAGAGGTTCGTCGAGTAAGAGTATTTCCGGGTCATGGACCATGACGGCGGCGAGCCGCATCCGCTGCTTCATTCCACGGGAGTAGCCGCCTAACGACCGATTCTGGGCGTCCTGCATGTCAACCTGTTCGATCGCCTTATCCACCGCTTCGCTGACATCCGGGACTTGCTGTAGCCGGGCGTTTAGCTCTACAAATTCACGCCCGGACATGAAGTCGTACGTCGACTGATGCTCTGGCATCACGCCAATGCGCCGATAGAGTTCGGGGTTGTTCTGGACCTGTTCTCCCAGAACCGTGATTTCTCCACCGGACGGGCGGGTTAGTCCGCAGATCATCCTGAGGAGTGTGGTCTTGCCGGCGCCGTTGGGTCCAAGAAGGCCGGTTAATCCGGGACGGACTTCAAGAGATACATCGTTCACTGAAACGACATCGCCGAACCATTTCGAGACGTTGCTTACTCTGATCGTCGGGATGGTCGACTCAACACCAGAATTATTGTTCTGTGTGGCCTCGGCATCCCTGGCGGGTTCTGTGCTGGAGATGGTCATCTATCAGGCTCCAAACTTCCTGTACCGGAATCCCGTGATGCCGAACGCTGCTCCGGTGATGGCGGAGATGGTGGCCACGTTCCACCACGGCGAGATCGGGAATTCGGTTCGGCTCCCGAATATCCATCCTGTTAATCCCTCGACCACGCTGTCCGGGAGTATGAGTAGCTGTAGATAGTGTGCGGCGTCTCCGTCAGGAGCCTGAGGGCCATCGTGCTGCTTGAAAGGTTCGTGTTCTTGACGATACTTTTGGCGATCTTCGTCAGATGTCAGTATTTCCTGGCCAAACCCGCCGACCGCGGCCGTAATGAATATGAAGGCGATCACCCCGGCGGAGGCGAACGCTCGACGCGTTGTCAGTGACGCAGCCGCCATCGCGAGACTTGTCATAAAAGCGGCCAGGATCAAGCCGACCCCGATGAACGACGCCAGGTCCCTCCCGTGGTCTTTTATGTACCCACCTGGACTGTCGTCGTATAGCAGGAATGACAGATATAACAAGGCCTGCGGAATCAATGCGAATGCGACCGAGAAGGTGAAAAATGCCAACCAGCGCGCCAGGGAGTAGTCCAGCGACTTGAGTGGACGCACGGCATACAGGGCGAGGACTGAGTTGCGCCGGTCAGGGCTGAGTAGCGCCGGTCCGATTATGGCGGCGAAGAGCAGCATGATGATGAATGTGAACTGGAAGTAGTCCTCGTGCCCGGGCAGTTCTATCTCGTCAGGATCACTGGCGAACAACGTGACAAAACTCGTAAGGGACACGATGAAGAGCGCCGGGCCGAGCGCAAGGAGGGCGAAGATGGTCGGCATGATCTTCGCCGGCACGCCGCGACCCAACCCCATCACGGTACGTAACCCGTCCGAATACAGCGCTAAGAACGCCGTGCCACGTCCGCCTCTCGGGCCGTCATAGTGGCGGTAGCCAAGGTCGAAGACTTCTCCCTCTGGCTGGCTCTTTATTTGCGGGGTTTGCGGGGTTTGTGGGTTATCTCCCAAAGACTGCGACATTACTGGACCGGCCTCCGGAAGATATCGCTTAGAGAGTGTGCCCGTGGTGCCAGCCTGTGGAGAAGGGCGCCGGTCTCTACGACGACGTCACGTATCGTGTCCAGATCGTCCGGGGAGGCGTCTTCAATCACCAACGCTCGACCTTCAAATATAGACACGATTCCCCATCGTGACAACGCTTCGGCGACGGCCTCTATGCCCTCGTCGAACTCCAGCACCAGCGTCTCGGTATCGGTCGTGTATCGGGAGACTTCGCCCTGCTCCAGCAGGCCACCCGCCTCAAGCACGATGATGCGATCACAGGTTCGCTCGATGTCGCCCATAAGGTGAGACGAGATAAGCATCGAGATTCCGAACTCATGGCCTGTGCGTGCGATCAGCTCAAGCATCTCCTGCCGACCGGCAGGGTCCAGCCCTGCGGTCGGCTCGTCGAGCAACACGAGCTGCGGGTCATGGACGATCGCCTGTGCGAGCTTGGCGCGCTGCTTCATCCCGGTGGAGTAGGTGCCCATCGGCCGGTATCGCTCTTCGTCCAACCCGACGTGCCGTAGGACGTCCGTAGCGCGGGTTCTCGCCTCTCTACGTGGAAGACCGCTCACGCGTGCCATATGCATCACAAACTCGGCGGCGGACACGTTTGGCGGAAGACATTCGTACTCGGGGGAGTAGCCAATCAGCCGGTGGGCATGGATCGGGTCGCCGCCGTCTTCGCCGAACACGCTGAACTGGCCGGAGGTCGGCTGGATGATCCCAAGGAACAGGGTCATCAACGTGCTTTTTCCAGCGCCGTTAGCGCCCAGCAGCCCGGTCGTGCCTGCTTCGACGTCAAGCGTCACGTCATTCAGGGCTACAGTCTGGCCGTAGACCTTGGTCACATTGCGGGCGGAAAGAAGTGCGGACATTGGCAGGGACTCTATAACTGCCCCCGTAATTGACATCAATGACCGTTGATCGACCATCATCCTGAATGCGTGTGTCGGAAGGCACATTCATCTTAGACGCCAATTGTCTGGAAACTGTGAAGATGCAGTAGTTTGATAATTTCAGAAGGCCGACCGAAGATCATAATTGTTAAGGATGATTTTTACAGCCCGTAAAACCGTTCAGCATTCCCGCCGAAGACGGCGGCGCGGTTGTTGTCTGACATCGGGCCAAGCACATATTCGGCCGCTCGAAATACTTGCTCGTAGGTTCCGGCGAGTGTGCAGACGGGCCAGTCGCTGCCGAACATTAGACGGTCGTAGCCGAACATTTCTACGACGTTGGCGACGTACGGTGTGAGGTCGTCGGGCTTCCATTTTTCTGTGTCGGCCTCTGTCACCATGCCGGACACCTTGCAGTGGACGCCCGGGATCTCAGCAACGCGCCTGAGGTCCGAGAGCCAGGGCTCGAACACGCCTTCGGAGATGAGCGGTTTTGCGATGTGATCGACGACGGTTCGCAGATCGGGAACGGCGTCCAGCACTCGCGGGATGTAGGGCAGATGTTGGGGTCGAGGAAGGAGATCGAACGGTATGTCTCTTTTGGCTAATTCCTTGAGGCCGTTCAAGACCGCAGGTCGCATGATCCAGGCATTGTGCGGTTCGTCGTGCCAGATATGTCGCACACCCTTTAAATAGGGGTCGTCCTGGAGGATGTCCAGCGTGTTGCCGACATCCGGGTCGGCCAGTTCAACCCACACGACTACCCCGGCAACGAAGTCGTTTGAAGCAGCCAGTTCCAACAACCAGCGCGCTTCCTCTACAGAGGAGTGGGCCTGGACGACCACCGTCTTCTGAACCCCAACGCCCTCTATGAGCGGTCGCAGGTTATGCGGCATTCGATCCTGTCGCAGGACGTTGTCGCCGGGCGGCATCCAGTCGTAAGCGAACTCGGCCAGATCCCAGAAGTGGTGATGGCTGTCTACAACGTATGCCATTGAGTGTTCCTCGTTCCGATCATGGGCTGTGGTCCGGCGTGTCACCCCGAGCGTGGTCGAGGCAACTTCACTTATCGGTCTGTCAGCGAACTAACAACGTTCACGCGAAGACTTTTGTGCTCCGTCACGCTAGCCCTCTCCCACGAGGGAGAAGGGACGACGTTGCTGCCTGTGGGCGAATTGCCATACGCCCCTACGGTAGGAAACCGTCAATGCACCATTAACGAAAGGGCCCGCTACGATAAGGTGCAGGCGTGCCAGCCCCCGTCAGGATTCGGTGCAGGTATGCCTGCTACCTGGTTATGCGGCCTATTTCTGGTCCTTCCCTTACAGGGTCGTCATGGCCTACGCCGCTGATCATCATGGCGTCTGAATACCAGAGCTCGCCGTCCTTGATGGTCAGTCCGTGCGGTGCCGGGGAGTCATCGCCGAACACGATACGATCCTGCTCTACGCCGGACTCTGTGTCGTACTTGATGATCACCTGATCTGACGTGTGGGCACACCAGATACCGTCACCATCGAGGGCTAGCCCGTGCAAACGTTCGGTAGGTACTTCAAACGTCTCGAGAACCCTCATGTCGTCGGACGGGTCACAGATGTGAATAGCCTTGGGGTTAAACGCCGTGACCCAGAGCCTGCCGTCGTCCCACTCAAGGCCGTGGATGCCGCCGCCGTCCGGCGTGCGCCAGCGATTTACAAACGCGCCGGTCTTGATATCAAGCTGGTAGATCCAGCCGATGTGGGTGTCCGTCGGACGGTACTCCCTGAAATTAGTGACCCCGTTAGATGCCGTCCATAGGAATCCGCCGCCGACCGTGATGCCAGAGCCGTTTTCCGTCGGCGTATCCATGACCCTTGTTGTGTAACCCTCGTCGTTCATGACGTAGACCTGATCGGTCTGCTGGTCCATGACGTAAAGCTCGTCTTCGAACCACTGGAGACCGTTCGGCATCCGGCATGGGGGATCGTAAGTAGTGACAGTCTTTACGGCCAACGTAATGCTCCTCGAT
>Ga0209403_10006034_pt1 | contig 12418 bp, 11 predicted proteins | sample ArcticOcean_MG_C_8_FD_187440 | JGI IMG/M metagenome (GOLD analysis project Ga0209403, IMG submission 187440) | Marine microbial communities from western Arctic Ocean - ArcticOcean_MG_CB11_86 (SPAdes) (version 2) | ecosystem: Environmental > Aquatic > Marine > Oceanic | place: Arctic Ocean... | reverse complement strand
TGATTTTGATTACCGCATCGAAATCTTCGTGCCCGAGGCCAAGCGCGAATATGGCTACTACGTCTTTCCCATATTGGAGACGGACCGGCTAATCGGCCGGATCGACATGAAGGCAAGGCGCGACGACGATGCGTTGCATGTCACGGGCCTGTGGCTGGAACCCAAGATCAAATTCACCCAAGCGCGGCAGAAAAATCTGACAGCGGAACTCAACCGGCAGGCCAAGTTCATCGGCATGGATCAGGTGACCTTCGATCCGGGTTATCTCAAGGCATAAAAACGTCCCAATATCGACTAAATATTCTGGACTTCCACCCTTACAGTCGCGACGATAAGCGATGGAACAGGCGCGGGACATTCCCATCATCGATGTCGGCGGGCTGAGCGCCCCCGGAGATGCCGCCGAGGCGGCCATCGCCGCGCAGGTACGGGCGACCTGCCTGCGTTGCGGGTTTTTCTATCTCTCCGGGCACGGGATCGAAGCGGATTTACTAACCGCCGTTTTCGCGGCCAACCGCACCTTTCATGCCCGGCCGTTGGCAGAAAAGCAGGAAATTAAGCTGAACCAGTGGCATCGCGGTTATCAGGTGCGGGAATTGATGGGGAAACTGGGCCTGGACATCGAGTGTGTGGCGAATGGCTGCGAGGCGGTCCAGGCCGTGCAAAAGCACGACTATGCCCTGGTCCTGGTGGACGTCAGCACGCCCACAATGGACGGCTTGCAGACGACAAGGGAAATCCGCGCCCTGGACGGACATAAGGCAGCTATCCCGATCATCGCCATGACCGCCTCGGCCATGGACGAGGATCGCTAGCGCTGCGCCTTGGCTGGCATGAACGACTATATCTCCAAGCCCATCGAAGTAGAGGAATTGCGGCGTCTGATAGCACGATGGACTGAAATGCCTTCTGTCAAATCCGCGGCATCCTGACCATGCGGCTCGAATCCCTGCCATGAAGACTGGCGCCCTGAAGAAAATCGAGCCGGGCGGCGACCGTGCCGCGGCCGCGGAATTTTTGGCCCGTCCATGAACGAAGCCCCACAGATAGGCGGGCAAGGCTGGCTTGCCGCCGTCCGGGTTTATACGGACCGCCGGGTCATCGCCATTCTATTTCTGGGCTTCTCCTCCGGCATGCCGTTGCTGTTGACCTTCTCTACCTTGTCGATCTGGCTGGCGGAGGAAGGCATCTCGAAAACCACCATTGGCCTATTCGCCCTGGTCGGCATGCCCTATTCCCTGAAGTTTATCTGGGCGCCGTTGATCGACCGTCTGCGCCTGCCCCTGTTGACCAGGTGGCTGGGCCGGCGCCGTGGCTGGGCCATTCTGACCCAGGTTGCCCTGATGATCGGCATCACCGGCCTGGGCGGCAACGACCCCGCTAACGGCGCCTGGGCCATGGCGGCCTGGGCCTTGTTCGTTACCTTCGCCTCGGCCTCTCAGGATGTGGTGATCGATGCCTATCGCGTGGAAATTCTGGAAGAGAAGCAATTCGGCGCCGGCGCAGCGATGATCGTGGCTGGCTATCGCCTAGGCATGCTGGCCTCCGGTGCGGGCGCCCTGTATCTGGCCGAGGCGGTAAGCTGGTTTTGGGTCTATGTGGCCATGGCCGGGCTGATGGCCGTGGGAATGCTAGCCATATTGTTGAACCCGGAGCCGGGACGCGGTGAAACAGACAGCACGGCTGCGGATGGCCGCACCCATCCCATCAAATGGCTGCGCGATGCGGTGGTCGAGCCGTTCGCGGAATTCCTGCACCGGGGCGGCTGGCTACCGATCCTGCTGTTCGTGGTGTTTTATAAGTTTGGCGATAGCTTGGCCGGCATCATGGCCAATCCGTTTTATGTGGAGATCGGCTTTTCTAAGGCCGAGATTGCCTCCGTGTCCAAGATTTTCGGCCTTGGCGCTACCTTGGTGGGCGGTTTTCTGGGCGGAATGCTGGTCATGCGGCGCGGCATAATGCAAAGCCTGTTGTGGTGCGGCCTGTTGCAGATGCTCTCCAACCTGATGTTCGCCGTCCAGGCTATGGTCGGCCACGATATATCCATGTTGGCGGTGACCATCGCGGTGGAAAACGTGGCGGGCGGCATGGGCACGGCGGCTTTCGTCGCCTATCTCTCCTCGTTGTGCAACATAGCCTATACCGCGACCCAATATGCCTTGTTGTCCTCGTTAATGGCCCTGGCCCGCACCGCGCTGTCGGCGCCGGGGGGCGCCGTGGCGGAAAGCACCAGCTGGGTGAGTTTTTTCCTGATAACCACGATCGCGGCCCTGCCGGGGCTGGCCCTGTTGTGGTGGCTGATCCGACGTGGCATCGTGCCTAAATCCGAAGCGGATCCGAGCCCGCCATGACCCTATCCATGGAGATATTAGAGGCTGACATCACGACCCTTAATTTAGATGCCATCGTCAATGCGGCGAACGAGAATTTGCTGCCGGATATGACCTAACCGCGCGCCACGTGATCCACGCGGTGCGCCCGGTCTGGCACGGCGGGGGGCGGAATGAAGCCGCTCTTTTGGCCAGCGCTTATCAATTCTGCTATCAACTGGCGGACCAGGCCAGGCTGTCGTCCTTGGCCTTCCCCGCCATTTCCACCGATATATTTGGCTATCCCGTGGGTCCTGCGACGGGGATCGCGCTTAGCACTGCGCGGACCTATCAGGCCGAGCCGGGCAGTCGTGGCACATTGTTTTTTGCTGCTTCGGCACAGAAGTGAGCAAGACCTACCACGACATTCACCAACAGCTGTTTTTCTGACCCCGGCTTTTGCGCGCCCGGGCCTGTGTGTTGCGTCTGCGCCGGGCTTTAGCTACCGTTCGCCCTGAACCCATTAGGATAAAGATAGAGTCATGCTGAAAGCCTTAAGTTTCGCAATTGTTGGCGTCTTCCTGTCGAGTGGTGCCCTGTCGGGCGAGGTTGGGGCAGGCGGATGTTTTGGCGTGGAACATACGGCGTCGGCACAGCAGTCGATCGTGTATGCGCCGACGACAGCGCCAGCTACAACTTCAACGGCGGCGCCAACCACGACCGCGCAGACGCCAATTCTAGAGACCACCAAACCTGAAAGCAAAAGCTAGGTCTACCGCGTCACGGCTGCCGCTAGCGCGGCCGGTCAGAATGGGTCATAAGGAACTTCCGTTTGATTTGATCGGAGGTGGCTCGGCTTATGAACCAGGCAATGCTGTTGCACAAAGCGGCCTTGAGTTTTGGTGACCGGCCCGCGGTCAGCGCCGGCACCATGTTATTATTCACCTATGGCGATCTGTCGGACCGGGCGGCGCGCCTGGCCACTGCCTTGCGCGGCCAGCTTGGCCTGAACAAGGGCGACCGGGTCGCCATCATGATGAAGAACGAGCCGGCCTTTTTCGAGGTGCTGTACGGCGCCTGGCACGCCGGTCTGGCCGCCGTCCCCATCAATGCCAAGCTGCATCCCAGGGAAGCCGCCTATATCCTGGAAAATTCGGGGGCGCGGGTTTGTGTTATCAGCGCCGATCTGGCCGCGACCATTACGCCTTTGCAGGACGAAATTGATAGCCTTGATACGGTTGTGCCGACCAGCGGCGGGGATTACCAGGCCTTGTTTTCAGGGCCCGGCGCACCAATCGTGGACTGCACGCCCGAAGACTTAGCCTGGCTGTTCTATACCTCCGGCACCACGGGGCGGCCAAAGGGCGCGATGTTGAGCCAGCGCAATCTGATGGCCATGGTGATGAATTATTTCGCCGACATGGATAGCGTCGGCCCCGACGATTGCATGATCCACGGCGCCCCACTCAGCCATGGTTCCGGCCTGTTTGCCCTGCCACAGGTGGCCAAGGGCGCCCATAACATCATTCCGGATTCCGGTGGTTTCGACCCGGTGGAAACATTGGAACTGCTGCGCCATTACCCCCGTGCCAGCTTTTTCTTCGCACCCACCATGCTGACCCGACTAATCAATTCGCCCGGTATCGAAGCGGCCGATACCACCAATATCAAGACCGTGATTTACGGCGGCGGGCCCATGTATGTGGAAGACACATTACGGGCCCTCGCCGTGTTGGGGCCGAAACTGGTGCAGCTATATGGCCAGGGCGAGGCCCCCATGACCATTACCGGACTGTCCCGGTCCGCGCATATGGATACGGCGCATCCCGACTATTTGAGCCGTCTGGGTTCCACCGGCATCGCGCGAACGGACGTGGCTGTGCGGGTCGTCGATGCCGACGATAATGATGTCCCGGTGGGCGAGATGGGCGAAGTGGTCTGCCAGGGCGATGTGGTCATGGCCGGCTATTGGCACAATCCAGAGGCCACCCGGGAAACCATGCGCGGCGGCTGGCTGCACACCGGCGATGTGGGCGCCTTTGACAACTATGGCTTTCTAACCTTGAAAGACCGGGCCAAGGACATGATCATTTCGGGCGGCAGCAATATCTATCCCCGCGAGGTGGAAGAGGTCTTGCTGCGCCATCTAGGCGTAACCGAATGTTCCGTGGTCGGCCGCCCCCACGCCGATTGGGGTGAAGAGGTCATTGCTTTTGTTGTGGCCGGACCTGACGGCAAGGTCACCGAGGCTGAGCTGGACGGGCTGTGTCTGGAGCACATCGCCCGCTTTAAGCGGCCCAAGGCCTATCGTTTCATCGCCACCCTGCCTAAGAACAACTACGGCAAGGTATTGAAAACCGAATTGCGGGCGCAATTGGCGGCGGAGGAGGGGGCCGGGACATGACGGGCAGATTGCAAGACAAAGTAGCCCTGGTGTGTGGCGCGGGCTCCATCGGCCCGGGCTGGGGCAACGGCAAGGCCACCGCCGCCGCCTTTGCCCGCGAAGGCGCCAAGGTCTTCGCCGTCGATCTGAACCTAGCGGCGGCGGCGGAAACGGCCGCCATAATCACCAGCGAAGGTTTTGCCGCCACCGCCCATGGCGCGGATATCTCGGACCAGGGTTCTGTCGCGGACATGGTCGCGGCCTGCACCGCCATCTACGGCCGGGTTGACATTCTGCATAACAACGTCGGCATCGCCTCGTTGGGCGGACCGATCGAAACCACATTGGAACAGTGGGAACGGGTGATGCGGGTCAACGTTACCTCGATGTTCCTGACCTGCCAGGCGGTGCTGCCGTTGTTCCTGGAACAAGGCGGCGGCGCCATCGTCAATGTCTCGTCGCTGTCAGCGGTGAAAGCGGCCCGGCCTGAGCTGGCCTATGCCACCTCGAAAGGCGCGGTAAACGCCCTGACCATCAACATCGCCATGGAATTCGCCGGCCGTAACATCCGCTGCAACGCTTTGGTACCGGGCTTAATGAACACACCCATGGTGGCGGACGCCATGAAAGATCACTATGGCAAAGGCGGGATGGACGCCATGATCGCCGCCCGCGACGCCATTTCTCCCACGGGCCGCATGGGGGAAGCCTGGGACGTGGCCAATGCGGCGGTATTCCTAGCGTCCGACGAGGCGCGTTATATCAATGGTGTGCTGCTGCATATAGACGCCGGCCTGCAACACCGCATTACCTCCGGCACCGGTTAACGTGGATTTTGAGAGGCTTCTACCATGAGTGAAAACCCCATCCGTTATGAACTGTCGGACGGCATCGCGACCATTACCATCGACCGGCCGGACGCCATGAACGCCATCAACGGCGCCGTACGCAAGGGCCTGTGGGCCGCCTTTCGCCGCTTCGTCGACGAAGACGAGGCCCTGGTGGCGATCCTGACGGCGACGGGCGAGAAGGTTTTTTGCGCCGGCGCGGACCTGAAGGAGATGTCGGACATGGCCTTGAAGGTGCCACCCCCCGATTTTCTGCCCTATCTGAACAAGAATATCCACACCAACAAGCCGGTGATTGCCGCCGTCAACGGCCTGGCCTATGCGGGCGGTTTCTATCTGGCGCAGATGTGCGATCTATGTATCGCCGCCGAGACCGCCAAATTTGCCATTACCGAGCCGAAATGGAGCCGTGGCGCGCCCTGGGCCGCACCCCTACCCTGGCTGATCCCGCCCCGCGTGGCCATGGAATTGCTGGTCACGGCCAAGCCAATTTCGGCCGAGCGGGCCTATCAGGTAGGTCTGATCAATCAGGTGGTGCCCCTGGCCGATCTGGCCACAGCGGCCCAGGACATGGCCGCCACCATTGCCCAGAATGCGCCTTTATCGGTCCGCGCCGGCAAACAAATGGTTTACGCTGTCGCTGAGGTGGGTTGGAGCGAGGCGCTGGAGGCTGGCGATGCGGCTTATGAGAACGTCTATTTGAGCGAGGATGCCCAGGAGGGCCCCCTTGCATTCAAGGAAAAACGCGCACCGGTCTGGAAGGCGCGTTAGAGCAAACAAGATAAAGGAAGAAGAATATGCAACTCGGCGCGAACCTACCACTACAGGATATTGGCGGCGACCCGGGGGTGGTTCGGGACTACGCCCAGGCGGCAGAGGAAATGGGCTTTGATTTTCTCGGCGCCGCCGACCATGTGATCGGCGTGAATGCGGCCACCCGGCCCGATTGGGGCGAACGCAATACCTCCGCCGATTTGTTCCATGATCCCTTTGTGCTGTACGGGTTTTTGAGCGCCTGCACCAAGAAGATCGGTTTTTCCACCCAGGTCTTGATTCTGGCCCAGCGCCAGGCGGCTCTGGTGGCGAAACAGGCCGCTTGCGTCGATGTGCTGAGCGGCGGGCGATTTCGCCTGGGCGTCGGGGTCGGCTGGAACGCCGAGGAATTCGTCACCCTGAACGAAGATTTCTCGAACCGGGGCCGACGTTCTGAAGAACAGGTGCAGCTGATACAGGCGCTGTGGGCCGAACCCCACGTTACCTTTGAGGGCAAATGGCACAAGGTCAACGATGCCGGCATCAATCCCCTGCCGGGCGGGGGCGGCATGCCGCTATGGTTCGGCGGTCATGAAGATGTGACCCTGCGGCGCACGGCAAAATGGGGTGACGGCTGGATCATGCTAGCCCATCCGCCGGGCGATAGCGCCTTGGCCGATTTCGCCAAGTTGCGGGCCTATACCGAAGCCGAGGGCCGCGATCCCGCCCGGATGGGTATCGAAATTTGGACCTCTGTCGGGGCCGGCGGGCCCGATGATTGGCGCCGGGAATTTCAATTCTGGCAAGATGCCGGCGTCTCTCACATCACCGTCAACAACACCTTCAACCGTGGTGACCACCACACCCGCATCACGGGCCGTTCTCTGGCCGATCATATGGACGGTATCAAAAGCTACCGCTCTGCCGTCGCGGATCTGCTGTAGCGCATGGGTCACTACCTCGAAACCGATGTTCTGACCATCGGGGCAGGCGGAGCCGGTATGTATGCGGCCATATCCGCGGCGGAAGCGGGCGCCCAAGTTTTGTTGCTGGATAAAAGCGTGATCGGGCGCTCTGGCGCCACCATCATGGCCCAGATGACCGTGGCCGCTGCCATCGGCGAGGAAGAGCCGGACGATTGGCGCTTTCATCTAAAGGATACCATTACCGCCGGGCGGGGCCTTGTTGATGAGCCTCTCGCGGAAATTCTCTGCCGTGACGCGCCGGCGCGGATCTGGCAGATGGAGGAATGGGGCGTCGGCTGGGCCCGCAAGGGCAACCACATTACCCAGGCCCACGCCCCGGGCCATGACCGCAACCGCTGTGTCTATGTGGACTTCCTCAACACTGGGCCGGCCTCATCACGCACACTGCGCAATCAGGTTAGGCGCCATGATACGGTTCGCCGCATATCCGATCTGATGGTAACCGATCTGGTAATCCAGGATGGCCAGGCGGCGGGCGCCGTGGCGCTGCACCTAGAAACCGGCCAGGCGGTGACCATTGCCGCCAAGGCCACGGTGATCGCCGCCGGCGGGTTGACCAGCCTGTACGGCCGCAATTCCGCCTCCGCCAACATGGGCGGCGATAGCTTTGCCCTGGGCCTACGCGCAGGCGCCGAACTGATCGACATGGAATTCGTGCAGTTCTTTCCCATCGGCCATCTGGCGCCGCGTTTGATCGGCATGGACCCGATCATGTGGGATCCCTTTCGTTACAAGCTGGGCGGCCGTCTGCTGAATGGCGAGGGAGCGGAGTTCACCCAGAATTACGGCACAGCGGAGGACGGCAAATATGTGGTCACCCGGGATACCGCCACCTATGCCATCTACAAGGAAGTGGAAGCCGGGCGCGGCTCCCCCCACGGCGGGGCCTGGTTGTCCTTCGAACATATCCCGGATGCGGACCTGCGCGCCGCTTTTGGTCCGGTGATAGACCGCCTGGGCGCCGCCGGCATCGACCTGACCAAAATGGCGATAGAGGTCTACCCCATCGCCCATTATCACATGGGCGGTTTGCGGGTAGACAATACCCTGGCGACCACTGTCCCCAACTTGTTCGCGGCAGGGGAGGCCGTGGGCGGCGCCAACGGAGCCAACCGCCTTTCAGGCAATGCCATTACCGAAGCGTTCGTGTTTGGCGAGCTGGCCGGGCGATCCGCCGCCACCATGGCCAAAGGCACCCCTGCGCCAGATATTCGAGACGCCGCCAAGCCGTATATCAGCGTTATCGGGAACGCGGCGGCCAAGACGAGCGACGGACCCAGCCCGACCGCCGCTATTGCCGCGCTGAAGGACTTACTGCAAAGGGAGGTCGGCCCCTTTCGCACGGGGATAGGTTTAAACCGTGCATTGGACGCCATAGCGAAAATGACCACCGCTTTGCCCGAGATGCCGACCGGCGATCCGGCGCCCTTTAATCAGCAACTGGCCGACTGGCTTGGCCTGCGCAATATGCTGGTGGTGGCCCAGTCCATCGCGACCGCCGCCCTGGCCCGGACCGAAAGCCGTGGCGCCCATCAACGGGAGGATCATCCCGGCCTGGAAGAGGCGTGGACTAATAATCAGGTCATGCGGCTGGTGGGCGATGAACTGCAATTGTCCCGGCACGAGGTACGCCGCCTAGCCGGAGGGGAAAAATTGTCATGAGTGATAGCCAATCCACCAACCTAAAAATCCGCCGGGGCGGACCCGAGGGGCCGGTGCAGTACGAGCATTTCGACTTTGCCTTCGAGGACGGGCAATCGGTTTTGGATGCCCTGCGCTGGATCCGAGGGAACCGGGACGCCTCCCTGGCGGTGCGTTATTCCTGCATCAACGCCAATGCCTGCAAGGAATGCGTCATACGCATCGATGGCCGCACCGGTTATGCCTGCACCACGCCCTTGCAGGCGGGCGAAATGCTGATCGAACCCCTGCCCAACAAACGCCTCATCCGCGATCTGGTCACCGACACCCTGCCCCCCGACGAGCGGCTAACTAAACCATAGACGCGGGCGCACAAGGGTGACGGCCAGACAGGCCAACAGGCCGGCACCGGCATAAAGGAATGTTGACTGAAAGGCGGATAAAAATGCCGCCGCGGTGTCCATCCCGCCTTCCGACCGCGCCTGCCGCAGACCGGCGAACACAAGGGAAAGACAGGTCGCACTAAGAACGTTCCCAATGGTTCGGCTTACCATTGCCAGGCTGCCGGCGACGCCCCGGTCCTTGACGTCCAGGCGCCCCGTGGCGACATCGAGAATACAGACCTGAAACAGACCCATGCCCATGCCTTGCAGCACAAGGGGCACGCACAGGGCCCAGAGACCAACCCCCACACCCCAGGCGCCGATGAGCATAGTGCCGCCCGCGACCATGAACCCGGCCAGCAGGGCCAGACGGCTGGCCCAGGGCCGCCAGCTCAACAACCAGCCACACAGGGGAGCGATAGCCGCCTGGCCAATGGCCGAAGTGGCCAGAAGCACGCCGCCGACGGCCAGGGAATAGTCCGTCGCCCGGACCAGAAAATAGGGCACCAGCAGGTAGGAGGAGAACCCGACCAGATTAACTAGGCTGTTGACCACGTTCAGCATGGCGAAGTCGAGGCGGCGAAAAACCGCCAGGGGAACAATGGGCTCCCGTGCGCGCAATTCGCGCCGGACAAAGGCTATCAACGCCAAGACCCCCACGGCGGCGACCACCACGCCACGCACCATACCCACTTGCATCTGGTTCAAGGCCAGCATCAGAGCGCCCAGGCCTACCGCCAACAACAAGGCGCCAAAAAGATCGAAGCCCCCGGTCCGCTGCTGCCCCAGCACCGGGCGCAACCAAGGCAAGGCCGCCAAAGCCAGCAGCGAGAGCGGCAGGCGGAACCAGAATACCGCCTCCCAGCCCCACTGTTGCACCATGATCCCGCCCAGGGACGGCCCCACGGCGGCGGCAATACCGAACATCATGGTATAGGCGCCAAGCGCCCGGCCCCTTCGGTTATCGGCAAATAACGCCGTTGCCAAAGCCGGCCCACAGCTCAATATCAAAGCCCCGCCAAGCCCCTGCACCATGCGGGCGCCCAACAGCCAGTGATACGTCGGCGCCATGGCGCACAGGATGAAGGCCAGGGCGGAGAGCATCAGGCCCGCCTGAAATATTCGCTTATGGCCGTACAGGTCCCCCAACTTGCCGCAGACCAGCATGAGCGAGGTGTAGGTCAGAATATAAAAGATAATAACCCATTGGATATCCGCGATGGGAATAGAAAAATCTGCGGTGATATCGGGAAAAGCAATATTCAGGGCCGTGTCCAGGGGCACTACCATGGTGCCCAGGCCTACGACCAACAGGCCGGCCAGAGCCCGGCCCTGGCCAGGCGGCGCCTCCATCTGGCTCAATAGATCGCTGTCATGCCAGACACTCCAGTGTTGGCAAAAATTTGCCTATGGCACGTCGGTTTCCCAGAAAAATGCCGCTAACCCAGCACCTCCGTGTTTATGACATTGGCGGGATCCAGTTTGCTATCGAAACAATCGACCACATTCTGCGCCGCAACCTGACCCATGCGGAAGACCGATTCTTGGGTAACCCCGGCAGAATGGGGGCTAACTAGAATGTTGTCCAACTGAAACAAAGGATTATCCGCCGTGGCTGGTTCATCGACAAAAGGGTCTATCCCGGCGCCAGCAATAATTCCGGATTTCAGGGCATCATAAAGCGCGGCTTCATCAACGATACCGCCACGGGCGGTGTTGACCACGTAGGCGGTCTTTTTCATCGTCGCCAGTTCCGCCTTACCCACCATGCCATTGGTCTCGTCATTTTTCATACAATTGACCGAGAGGAAATCGACGGTGCCCAGGGCGCCGCGCCAATCGGCCACCGGGGTCGCGCCGGCAGTGCGGATACCGTCCTGAACCACATAAGGGTCGTGCACCAGAACGTCCATTTCCATAGCCACGCAGCGGTTGACCAGACGCCGCCCAATCTTGCCAAAGCCAAGAATCAATACCGTGCGGCCGGCGAGGTCAAAGGCCGGCTGCTCGAACCGGATGGCCCAATTACCCTTGCGGGTTTCCCGATCGTAGGCCATGGCCTGCTTGGCCAGGGCCAGCATGAAGAATAGGGCATGTTCGGCGACAGTCACGGAATTGGCAATGCCCGCGATGCTCAAGGGAATGCCGGCCTTGGTCAGGGCCGGCACATTGACCGCGTCATAGCCAACCCCGAAGCGGGAAGCGATCTTTAGCTTTGTCGCCGCCGATATCAGGCGCGGAGTCAGGGGCGCAATACCCAAAATAACAGCGTCGTAGTTGCCTATATGCTGGAAAATATTGTCCTCGCCCAGCTCAGTAAAAACTTCGACTTCGATATCGTCCCGTGCGTCCAACACGGACTTCAGGCCATCGCCGTAGGGCAATTGGATCATGACGCGCTTTTTCATCGGTTCTCCCTTCTGCTTTCCAAGGTGGCAAGTGCTGCCGTCTTTCTAACCCTATTTGTGGTAATTGCCCAAGGGGCTGATTGGGCCTAGAACACAATTGAATGAAAAGTCGGGAGCGCTCAATGGCACTGAAACACATAGCGGCCGGCGTCCTGGATGTCGCCTATGAGGAGGCCGGGCTACCGAATGGCAGGGTGGCGATCCTGCTGCACGGGTTTCCTTACGATATCCGGACCTACGATGAGGTGACCCCGCGCCTAGTAGCGGCCGGCTGCCGGGTCATCACGCCCTATTTACGCGGCTATGGCCCGACCCGGTTTTTGGCAGCCGATACCCCGCGCTCGGGCCAGCAGGCGGTGTTGGGCAATGATCTGCTGTCTCTGATGGACGCGCTGGAATTACCCAGGGCTGTGCTAGGGGGTTATGACTGGGGCGGCCGGGCGGCCTGTATCGTGGCCGCCCTGTGGCCGGAACGGGTCGACGGACTCGTCAGTTGCAATGGCTACAACATCCAGAATATCGCCGGCGCCTCCCGCCCAGGGACACCCGATATGGAACACCGCCTGTGGTATCAGTATTATTTCCACGGTGCGCGCGGAGAGGCCGGTCTGACGGCCAATCATCACGCGTTCTGCAAATTGTTGTGGCAACTCTGGTCGCCTAACTGGCACTTTGACGATACGACCTATGACCAGACGGCGGTGTCA
>Ga0209403_10006025_pt1 | contig 12429 bp, 10 predicted proteins | sample ArcticOcean_MG_C_8_FD_187440 | JGI IMG/M metagenome (GOLD analysis project Ga0209403, IMG submission 187440) | Marine microbial communities from western Arctic Ocean - ArcticOcean_MG_CB11_86 (SPAdes) (version 2) | ecosystem: Environmental > Aquatic > Marine > Oceanic | place: Arctic Ocean... | reverse complement strand
CTTCAAAATGTTCAACTTCGCGGTGTATCTGAACACCTGATTCAGAGGCGTAGGCCAGAAGCGGGGATATATTAGCATCATCGCGGTGCCATGGGTCACCAAAATCGTCGTATGCAAAACATTCATATCCCATTGCTTGGTAAACTAAAGTCTTGTCCATGGCTCCACAGCCAATGTCTAGGAGCGAGTTTCCGGGTTTAGAAGTTTTTGAAATTGCTGTTGCCAAAGCGATGATAGCATCCTCAGTCTCATCCAATATCTCAGGATAAGGATATCCATCTCTCACTGCTGAAATCGCGTCTGAAATTGAGTTCATGTATTCTGAAATTCCAAAATGTTCCAGGTGTATTACAGGGCGCTTGGGGTGCTTATTGGAAGTCTCGTCTAGAGTCACTTCGCAACCCGTTATATTACCTTTCTGGCATGAAGAGAATATTGTCGTAGGAGTATCGATCTTTTACCTGATGGACCGAGAAACGGCCGTCGGAGAACTCATAAGGCTAATAACCTTTGCTTATCAGGTAATTTATCAGTTCGCCGCTACTAGGAACGCCTTCTATGTCGATATCACCGACCTCGACAGATATTATCGGCCGCGAGTCTTCCAGGATTCTGGTCATGCCTCTTAATATTTCGTATTCAGAACTCTCTGCATCAATCTTTACGAAACTTGGGGTTATCGCTTTTCCCTCGACATAGTCGTCCAAAGTGAGGGCGGTGACCTGGATTGTCGTGGGGCGGAGTTTGTTAAACGATTTCTCGTCCATTCTTGGGTGATACCTGGAATTTGAGCCCATGTATTCGATGCCGTAGTCGTTAAACGCTATTTTCCCGGCAGAAGATGAAAGGGCTTTCTGGTTGAGATGGACATTGTCATTCTCGATTGTGTTTGAACGGAGAAGTTCAAACGTACTGGGCGTGGGTTCAAATGAATGGACCTGCCCTCTCTCTCCAACCAACCAAGATGCCAATAGTGTGTAATATCCTATATGCGCGCCTATATCCAGAAACGTGCTCCCTGGTTTGACGTGCTCAAGAACCATCTTGGTCAAGCCTTCTTCATAACAACCATACCGTGCGAGTTCAATCGACACTGTATCCGGGTACACTATATTGATCCGTTGACCCCAGACCAAACTTACTTTCTGCTTGACCCTGTTGCCCGTCTTTCTTGTGTAGGCTTCCAAGAGTTTGGAAAAGAGGAGCTTCACGTGCCCGTGCTGCAGACGGGCAATCTTGGAACTTCGGTAAACACCGAATTTTTCGTCGAAACGTCGGGCAATCTTAGGATCAACAGATGGTGTTCCAGAAGTGGCAGACACTTTGTCACGCACCTTTATTCGGCTGACCCAACGGAGTCAGCATCCGGATACTCCGCAGGACTTTACGGAGATTGTCAAAAAACCCGTTCAGCATCATACATGACAACTTCAACGGTAGAGGCATCTTGGGGTATAGGACCTTGCTGGTCCGCAACGATCTCCAGAGCTTCCAACCGTCGAGCGTCCTTTTCAGGCCGTTGTGGGTCAGCTTATGGGTACGGTCCCTGATACAAAAGAAGTACGGTGCGCCCCCGACCATTGCCCGGTTACGCTGGGCTTCGATGCCAGTCCCGATTCCAAGCTCGCCCTCGGGGTGGTGGGAATAATCGTGGTCTTGATGGATGCTCATAACAACATCGGTCGAATCTATGACATCTGCTTTCATCTGCCGGGCTTTGTACAAACACCAGCTTTCAAAGGCGATGCGGCCCACGGCAAGGGGAGGAATCCCTTCTAGCAGGCCCTTAGGGTAGACCCAAAAATCTATGGCAGAAAAATGCGCCAATTTCCCGTTCACTGACACATCACCCAATAGTCTGGTTTCCCAATCCTGGTCGTATTCCAATAGCGTGTCTTGAGAATAATCCCACCGGCGGGCGGTCATGAAGAAGCGGTCCGTCTGCTCGCGGACCTTTTTGAAGGCATCAATTAGACTACTAGTCAGTATGATATCGGCGTTCACATAACATAGGTACGGGTTGGTGGCCGCATCTTCGGCTAACTGATAGGCAGAGTCGAGCAAAGGCGTGCCGAACTCATTACGCGCGACCTGAGGAATGTTTGATACGCCGAGTTCTTCAGCAACTTCGGCAGTTCCTGGGTCATCCCCAATCAGAATCACCTGGCAATTGGGGTCCAGTCGTTTCCAGCTTTGAATGGCGTTTCGTTGAATGACATCCATGTGCCCTTCAAACGCCTTGGGAATTGAGAAAATAGTCAACATATAGTGAAGGCCTAGAACTTAGGATCCATCTTGAAAATCAGAAGAGAACTAAATTCGGTTTCGTCTTATTTTATCTATTTGGTCGTTGGTCATGCATTAGGGACTGTTGACCGGTCAAGATCACTTACGCTGACAGTTTTCCCCACTCCCAACATCACGTGCTCGGCCACTGTCTTGATTTCGACATTATCTACGATACGCCAGCAATCGATTAACACTTTAGAACCGGGAGGGGTGAATAATGCAGTATCCAGAGTTTGAAATTGACGCCATGGCGTTGTGATGACCACTACCTGAGACTGTTTTATACAAGATTCAAGGGAGTTGGCAAATGTAACCATCCCTCCAAGTATTTTTCCAGCTTGTTCCATGGCAGACGGGTCGTAAGCAACCACCGGTATCCCTTCTTCAGCCAATTCCCGGGCAAGAATCAATCCTTGAGATTCTTCGACAACGTCTGTCTCTGGCTTGTAAGAGAGGCCGAGCACCCCAACCACTCCAGAATCAGTCCGTTTTGATTTTATAAGGGCTAGGAGTCTGTGAACTTCCATCTGATTTGCCTTATCTGTCGCCTCAGAGAGCCGAGCACTCGCTCCAATCTCATTTGCCAAGGCGCTAAGCGCGATATTATCCCGCACTAGGCACGGTCCGCCGTAGCCGAGCCCACCCTTGAGGAATTTCCCCCCTATGCGGCTGTCCAATCCCAACGCGGATGTAACCACGTCAACATGGGCGCCTGGTAGACGCTCACACATCTGACTCAGCATGTTCCCAAAGGTAATTTTTGTGGAAACATACGTGTTATTGGCTAATTTGGTCAATTCAGCATTTACGAAATTCATCCTGATGATCGAAGGGTCGTTATCGCAGAAAGCCTTATATAGGTTTTCAAGAACAATCCCAGCCTGTTCGTCGGACTCACCGATTAAGAGGTAGTCCGGTTGGAGAAGGTTCCGAATAACGCTGCCCAATGCTATAAAAGTAGGCCCGTAACAAAGGCCGAAATCTACTCCGCAAGTCTTGCCGCTCCGGTCTTCAAGGGTCTTTTTTATCTCAGAATCGGTGCTGCCGGGCATTACGGTACTCACCACCACTACCAAGTGATAAGCCTCTTTTTGAGCCAAAGCCATAGCGACCGACTCACAGGCACTTAGAACGTAACGGTTATCAAATCGCCCGTTGGCATCACTTGGTGTTGGTACGATTATGAAAGTTACATCACTGGACGCAACGGCATCCGCAAAGTCTACCGTGCCTCGCAGATTGTCGGATGAACTTGCCAACATCTCTTCAAGACCGGGTTCGATACCTGGCGGAATACCAAGATTGAAAGTCTCAACAGCACTTGGATTTACATCAACCCCAATGACATGGTGTCCTTTATATGCGAGACAAGCGGCCAATGGGGAGCCCAATTTGCCTAAACCGACTACGGATATTATCGGATTATTTTTTACCATATTTCGGTTCTACCATCCCTCGTCGGATGAATCCTGCCGGATGGACTACAGGATTCATAACCAACAACAAGTGTCTCTAAACCTTCGTGATTTGTAAAACCGCAGAGGTGTATTTCGAGTTCCATACAGCGTGGATCATTTGGTTTGGTTCTAGTGCTAATTTCTAAATGTTTCCAGTATCCAAGATACCGCCACATCCAGACAAGGCACTTTCAGGTCTGGTTGAATCCGGTCGGAGGGCACGGAGCCTGGTGAGTCATTTGGAGATATATTTTCGATAAGAACCGTTCGACAACCTGCGCTTCGACCCGCCTCGATATCTGTCAACCGGTCGCCGACCATTACACTCTTAGTCAAGTCTAAATCCAGGTCTGACGCAGCTTGCCGGAGCATACCGGGGTTCGGTTTCCGGCATTCACAGGTTTGGAGGTAATCGCCCATGGCTTCGGTTGGATGATGGGGGCAGTAGTAAAATTTCATGATCTTGGCTCCAAGCCAGGATAGTTGTTCAGATAGGTGAGAATTTACCTGCTGAATCTCAATCTCGGAGCAAATTCCCCGGCCTATGGCTGATTGGTTGGACACCACTACCACTGAAAATCCTGATTCATTTAGTCTCTTTACGGCAGATCCAACGCCAGGAATCAGGCTAATTTGATCGGGTCGGCAGATGTAACCTACTTCTTCGTTCAAAACGCCGTCGCGGTCTAAGAATACTGCAAGGAGCTTTCGTGTTTGATTGGTCATATGCCGTTGACGAACCGACTTCCGTTTAGGCTATTGCCTAGAAGTGATTATGGAGTAATTCAATGCCCGGCTAATATCAAGAAGAACACCAGATTTTGGGAGAACTTCGATTATTTTTCTTGCCAGCTAAGTTTCTTCAGACCTATGGCCATTGATGCCACGGCAAAACCTGCTAGAACAAGCAGTTCCAGCCATACGTCATTATTGCCGGAAATCGATTTGGTGATCCCGTCTGCAGCGTACCGCATAGGAGATGCCCATCCAACGATCTTAAGGGCACTGGGTGCTTGATCCATAGTGAAAAACACTGGAGATATCATCACAAGAACGATACCAAACAGGTTCGACATGATTCCGCCAACCTCCAATGTGGGGGCGACGCTTGAAATTAATAGACCTATTCCAGCCACGCAGAGCAGGGTTACTAGTATCAACGGAAAAAATGGCCAGGAGATCTGTAAGTCCACGTCTACAGAGCCAGAAAATACCAACAGAATGATGATGATAGGCACAGCTTGAATCGTGGAGAACAATAGAACTCCAGAGGCATAGGCCGACTTTGAGACAGGCATGGTCACCAATAATTTCAGACGACCCAGAAACCGGTCCTGAAGTATCTGCTGAGAAAGCATATTGGCGGTGGACAATGAAATGCCGAAAACGACTGCCCCCGCCATGATTCTAAGGTTGGCTTCCTGATCGTCCGGTACCATCACCTTCAACCAGAACAAGACGCCAAGAGGAAAAACCAATGGCCTGACGGCATACCAATACCAGCCGCGGACCATGAAACGTATTTTCATCTCCACTATTGTAAAAACGTCCGAGAAATACTTTTTTATTTCAGTCGTTTTGCGGATTTCCTCATTCCTGAGGCTGTCACTTTTAATCTGGCGCATAGTCGATCTCAGTTTTCTCGCCAGTCAAAGAAAGGTAGATGTCCTCTAAGTTGGTTCGGGATACTGAAAAATTCTGGATGCCCATACTCTGCATTTGGAGAATTAGCTCCTGCTCGTCATCCCCGGTGATGCTGTAATTCTCACCGTTGGCGAAATAGGTAACTTTGAAATCAAATTCTAATTCGGATCTAAGATTCTCAACCGTGCCGATTCGTAACAGCTTGCCATCTTTGATTATTCCCACTCTGTCGCAAAGGCTTTCAGCTTCTTCCATGCTATGGGTAGTTAGTAAGATGAATGCGCCATTCTCTCGGTAAGTTTTCAGAAGCGCCCAAAGGCTCCTGCGAGATTGGGGGTCAAGCCCGGTTGTCGGCTCGTCTAGCACCATCACCGAGGGATAGGCCAAGCTGGCGATGGCAACTAAAACGCGACGCACTAATCCACCGGAGAGTTTCTCGACTGGAACATCTCGATGCCTAGTCAGTTCAAGTTGCTCGATTAGTTCTTCCGTCCGATCGACCGACTTCCTGCCTGAAAGGCCTCTCAATCTGCCAAACATCCGAATGTGCTGAAACACAGACAAGTAGCCAAAAAGTGTGGCTTCTTGAGGCATTATTCCGAGGAAACGCTTAACAGCTAAGGAGTCTACTACAACATTCAGGCCCAAGACTTCAATACTCCCGGAGGTCGGGACAAGTTCGGTGGTGATTTGACGGACGAGGGTAGTCTTACCTGCTCCGTTGGGCCCTAATATCCCGAGAATCTCCCCAGGATGACCTGTCAAATCAATACCCCGGTTGGCCCATGTTCCATCTGGGTATCGTTTCTGCAGGTCATGAATCACTAGAGGGAGAATGGTCCCTCTAGTGATTCATGATTAGATTGGCTCTGATTATCAGAGGAAGTGGTAATTGAAGACACCAGATAAGACCGTCCCTAAGGCGGGAATATTCAGAGGAACACTCGGTATTTGGAGAACATCTGGAGAACTGAGTATTTGACTGAGTATAGCATGCAGCTTCACGATAACCGTGGATTTTCGTTCATAGAACTAGGCTCCTACTTTCAACTAATGGAGTACAAGAAGCTAGGCTGGCATTGGAAGTAGCCAATCAGGCGTCAAGAACAGCCGTAAAAGTAGATGTGGGAAGCCCTAGTAATCTCCTAAGTGCTTGGAATCGCCTCGATCTCAGTCACCGAACAGAATATAGGCGTGCAGGTTCTCACGTCCTCTTTTCGCAAACGAACGGCCCCATGACCAGGGAATCTATGTCACACCGGATGAATGTGTCGTAAGCTGCCGCTGGAGTGTCGACTATTGGGTCTCCTCTGAGGTTGAAAGATGTATTTAGTACAACCGGTACTCCTGTGGCGGCACCGAACTTTTGAATCAGGCGATGGTAGAGCGGGTTTACTTCCTGGCTTACGGCCTGAATCCTGGTCGTATTGTCAGCATGGGTTACGGCGGGAATCACTGATGTCTTCTCTGGTTTTACCGGCAATACGTATAGCATGAACTGGCTGGGATAAAGTGCCTCGGGTCCGGGTAAGTCAACGAATTCTGAGGCTCTTTCGGCCAGCATAGACGGAGCAAATGGACGGAAGGGCTCACGGAATTTCACCTTCTCATTCACGATGTCTTTCATTTCTACCCGGCGGGGGTCGGCCAGTATAGAGCGGTTTCCCAACGCTCGAGGCCCCCACTCTGCTCTGCCTTGATACCAACCTACGACCTTACCCTGTGAGAGCGATTCAACTACGTGGTCAATAATCTGGTCTTCGTTGGCGCCTTCCCAAAATGATATTCCAGCTTTGGTCAGGTATTCTGAGATTTCGTTATCGGTTGTCCTGGAACCCCAGTAAGAATGGTCCATCTTGAAGTCGCGATTGTTGCCAAGTACGTGGTGGTAGGCCCAGAGAGCTGCCCCAAGAGCTCCGCCGGAGTCTCCTGCTGCAGGCTGAATGTAAACACCTTCGAACCCAGCTTCTTGGGCGATACGGTGGTTGGCCAAACCATTCAGCGCCACCCCTCCTGCCATACAGATGTTGTTCGCTCCTGTCCGCTGGCGCAGATGCCGGGCCATCTTGACTAAGATGTCTTCGGTGACCTGTTGTACGCTGGCTGCCAGGTCAGCGTAATAAGGCTCCAAATTATTGGATTCAGCCGCCGTTCTGGGTTTCCCGAACAGTTCTTCGAAACGGGAATTGAACATCCGGCTGGTTGAGTTTGGAAAAGAGAAGTATTTCAGGTCAAGCTGGAAACTACCGTCAGCCGACAGGGTGATCAGTTTTTCCACTTTGTCTACGTACTTTGGCTCGCCGTACGCCCCCATACCCATGACCTTGTATTCGCCGTCATTGACCTCGAACCCAAGGAACGCCGTGAAGGCGCTGTAGAGCAGCCCCACCGAGTGCGGAAATTTAAGCTCCTCCAGTATCTGAAGGTGCCGTCCATCTCCTATCCCCATTGTGGCAGTGGCCCACTCCCCTACGGCGTCGGCGGTGAGCACGGCCGATTTATCGAATGGAGAGCAATAGTAAGCTGAAGCCGCATGGGAAAGATGGTGTTCGGAGAAGAGGATATTGTTCTTGTTCTTGAATCCCACCTTGTCTCGGATTAGCCCTTTAATCCAGAGTTTTTCGGTGAGCCAGGACACAACTGATTCCTGAAACATCTTCCACGAACCCGGCACGGTGTGGAGGGAAGTTGTCAGTAATCGTTCAAATTTAGACAGCGGTTTCTCATAAAAAACCACATAGTCCAACTCGTCTGCCGTGATGTTGGCTTGCCGCAGGGCAAATGCTATAGCTGACGTGGGAAAGCGTGAGTCATGCTTGTTCCGCGTGAATCTTTCTTCTTCGGCGGCTGCAACTAGCTGCCCATCGACCAATAAGGCCGCGGCTGCATCATGATAATGGCAAGATATTCCTAGGATGGCTGTCAAAACTGCCGCCTGCTGGTCTGACTTGGGTCCATGCCTTCTTTCCGGGGCTGCCACCCAAGTTTGGACCGCTTGTTCAATGGGTCTGATACCAGCCGGGCAGCTAGGCCCATAGGCAGTACCATCAGAATCCAAACGACCGATAGCAATATACGGGCCTGGAAATCTCCCAGGCGTCGAATAAGTACCATCCAAACACGAAAGAAACGGCCCAGTAATCTCATTGGGCCCTCCTGGCGCTTAGCTCTTCAATCAAACTTTTCTTCCAATCATCAGAAAAAATCCTCCCTCGCTGCCGCCCGAAATAAGCATTCCAGTCTGGACAATGAAGCGGTCCAGCCAGCTACCCTGTTGGTTGGTATCAAACAACTTCTCATCAGCTTTGATTGAATCGAACGCCGTGGCCTTAGGGATACTGTTAACAAACTCGAAGCCTGAGTCATCGAACCATTTCAGCACCTGTCCATAGGTATGTTTCGATTCGTAGGGATGTTTGTATTGATCCATGAACCAGGTGTGACGTCGAACCTCGCCGACGCTTTTGTCTCTGAGACGACGGTCCAAGAATTTGAAGCGGTTTCCGGATGCCCGGAATATCGCCCGGCGTAGATCAGTGCTCAAACGACCGTACCGGTTATATAGACCAATGATTATCAGGCCATTTTTTTTTACCAGTTTGCTGACTGACTTAAATCCAAGTTCCGGGTCGCTGGTGTGGTGGAGCACTCCACTGCAAACGACCAAGTCGAACATTTCGGGTTTGAAAGCGGGACGAAACAGGTTCATCTGAAGGAACGCCGAGTGTTCAAGCCTGTGCTCAGATTTGAACTGGTGCCCCAGAGACAGGGAGTTGAGACAAATGTCTGCGCCGAACACAATGCGGCCCCTGGACATCCCAAGAAAATTACTCAACTGACCTGTCCCGCATCCTACCTCCAGGACCTTGGCGTTCCAAGGCAGTTGCTCGTCCAATAATCGGGCGAAAATTCCCCGATTGGCCGACTCCTTGAGTAACCATTCGGAGTCGATGTCCTCGTAATTCGGAAAAGGATTCACTTCATAAAAGCCCTTCACGGTCTCGGTCACATCGGACTTATCACCCCAGTCGTTTCTCCTGAATAGAAGGGGGATCCCATTGTCGACCGCGAAAGTCTCACTGCAATCCGTACAGGTCAGACCGTCGTCGGGTTGGGAAACCGCTAGTTCACTACCGCACGACGGGCACTTGAACAAAGCCAGGTTGTCGCGAACCAGCGATGGTATTTCATTAATGCTTGTGCGCTGGTTCAAATCCAACAGTCCTTAACCGTTTTGTGCCAGGGGAACTTCATGACTTAACTAAGCTGCGCACCCTTGATTAATTGTTGAATTAAAAGAGGGTGTAGATAAATGGCCCAAGGGGAGTCGCCTGTCCCAGTACTATGAATACGGAAAGAATCGCCAGCATGAACACGATGGGGAACAGCCACCAAAGCCGCTGAACCCACAGAAGTTTGAATAATTCACCGATAGTCGAAAAATAATCGATGACAACGGCTAATTTTAGCCACATGGGTAATATCTCTTCCGCTGGGTTCCAACGTTTTGTCCGACGGTGGATAACGAGGACCAAATTCAATGTTCGGCGCCGTAATTATAACTCCTCTGGTTTCGTAACAGAACCGCATTCTCAACCCTCAATTTTCATATTTCATAGACTTGCGGTTTGGACGAACATTTATTTATCCAAAAAATCGGCATATATTCAGACAACATACGGTACACCAAGGTATTTCAGACGGAAAATCCTAGGTGACTTCACTTACGCCTGTGTTATCGTTTAAGCTAATTTCAGTAGGGCAACTTCCTCCTCTACGGTCAGAACTGTGGGCATCAGACGGCAGTCTGATTACCGAATCAAAGCGTTTTCCCAGGTACTATTATTCGTCCCGTGTAATGGTTGGCAGAGTTAATTTGTAATGGCACTTAACGGATCGATAAACCCAAACACCGTAGCCACGGTCAATCGGTCTTTGGTTGACTCCAAAGGCTTGCTTGTTGCATATCTGGCCCATCTGTTGGTGCCCGTGCTCCTCGTCCTAGACATCGTCTTGTCTTGGGCTATTCCACCAAGTACGAATGGTATTCAACCTCCTGCGGAATGGTGGCACAGCTTTGGCCCCTCCGCGCAAGTACTATTACTTGCGTGCTCAGCCTGGATAATTGCCGGGCTGATACTTTTGGCGGCTTCACGGTTCGTCGGGATATTCTCTGCCAATCGCATCCTAGGGCCTCTGATATTGGTCTACTCAATCATCTTTTTCTTGCTCCTAGCTGAATTGATGTTAAATGTTGCTCCCGGCAACAACCACAAACCCGCCCTTTGGCCGCCAGGCCGGGAGGCTTTACTTCTACCAGACCCCGATTTTATGCCGGGGGTTGAGGGCGTGGGTAAGTTCACAGGGAATGATGTAGGGTTACGCGGGCCAGATTTCCCCGTTGATAGCGATGATGTTTATAAGATCGTCACCATCGGCGGAAGTACCACCGAAGGTCTGTACCTAGACGATACTGAGGAATGGTCCAATCTACTGATGACGGGTCTCAATGCAGAATCGCCGGACGCCCCAACTTGGGTGGCGAACGGTGGGCAAAGCGGCCGAAACACCGTGGACCATGCGGAGTTGGTCAGAGTCCTTCCCGTTATTAGCCAAGCGGAAATGCTCATCTTTCTGATAGGTATCAACGACCTGGGGCCTGTTTTATCACTGGCAGGAAAATCTACCCAAACTGTACTGGAGTCTGTGGCCCTTGATTTTGGTAACCAAGTGACAAACGGGGGGGAGCGAGTCCGACCGTCCCGGCCGTTCTTCAAACGCACAGAATTATTCTCGTTGGTCAAGAGGTCTTCAGCTGCTTTGCTGGACAATCTATCCCCGTCATTGGGTGTGGGATGGCTGGGAGTGGGAACTGGCCGGTTCATTGAAGAACGGCGCCAATTACGGGCCGAGAATCCAACGGTGACATTGCCAGATATCCAACTGGGATTGGAGGAGTATCGCGCACGAATCCGGACGCTACAGTCGCTGTGTGACGAGCGTGGTCTACGCTGCCTATACCTGACTCAGCCAATGATGTGGCGGGCTGATCTTACGCCCGAAGAAGACTCTTTGATGTGGTTCGGTTGGGTCGATAATGGAGTTGATCCACCGGGCTACGGGTCCATTAAGGAACTTGCCGCTGCGATGGACGAGTTCAACGGTGAGTTGTTATCGGTTTGCCTGGAAGATGGTCTGGAGTGTTTGGATTTAGTCCCAGACGTCCCCAAAGACACAACGGCATTTTATGATGACGCCCACTTCAATGAAAACGGCTCACGTATCATAGCTTCGTTGTTGACTGATTATTTATCAGATAATCCACCGTATATCGAAACCAGCAAATAGTTTTGCCTCCTAACATTGGAACGAAGGTAATCTTTGACAGTAAGTGGTGAAAAAACAAGCTGAGGTTAACACTGATATTGCCGCCTGATATAATATCAGCGGTTGGGGCCAATTTAGTTAAGATTTACAACGCCACACAATGGATTAAACTTTGCCCATTAACATGCTGTCGGAGCGGTGTGCGTCAACGGCAAAACCAGTTATCTACTGTCGGTAGGCACAGAATGGGTGGTTAGCTCAGTTGGTTAGAGCACCTGCTTTGCATGAGGAGTCCCTTAAGAGCCGTGCTTCACGAGTGGGAACCAAGAACCAAAAGCCGATATAATGTGCCCTGAGAACTTTCTTCAGGGCCACTGCTTTATAACAATAAAAAGGCCTCCGAAAACCGGAGGCCTTTTTCATTGGCAGAAAGGGCAACGCCACTATGACCAACCCTAGGTTTTGGCAATGGCCCCGGTTGGCTAACTGGCGACGTTCCCAGCGCAAGAAACGGATCTGGCGTAACCTTATATGGTTATCCGTCTATCCATATGGCGAGTACCTCAAACGCAGTACCTATATGTATTAGTATACGTAGTAGCTGGAGTAACTAATGCCTGACAACCCATCAGAGAAGTACCAATACCAGCGGCCAGACTCCGTTTATGACCGCATCGAACCAGGTGCCTTCCGAATAGTTGAATGGCAAAGA
>Ga0209403_10006019_pt1 | contig 12435 bp, 10 predicted proteins | sample ArcticOcean_MG_C_8_FD_187440 | JGI IMG/M metagenome (GOLD analysis project Ga0209403, IMG submission 187440) | Marine microbial communities from western Arctic Ocean - ArcticOcean_MG_CB11_86 (SPAdes) (version 2) | ecosystem: Environmental > Aquatic > Marine > Oceanic | place: Arctic Ocean... | reverse complement strand
GTCCGAACCGGGCGGCCCGGTACAGGCCGCACGACGGGTGCGCGATCGGCGGCCCCGTGGCAGGCCACACGGCCGGGCGGACCTAGGGTCGAGACCCGTCGGGCCTGGCGCAGGCACCGGCAGTGGACAAATGTCGGTGGTGGACTGCACCGCCAGACCGCCAGACCGCCAGACCGCCAGACCGCCTTCGGAGGGTGAACACATGGACCAGCACTATCGGGCGGCGTGGGCCGCTCTTACGGCACCCGGAGCTCCCTTCGCATGGTCGGTGACCGACGTGAGGGGCGTGCCGACCCGCACCTACGACGCCGCGCCGCCGAACCTGACCCTCCTCTGGGCGGGATCGGTTGCACACGGCGATGCCGACTACCTCGTCTACCAGGACGAGCGCATGTCGTATGCCGAGGCCCACGTACAGGTGGACGCCATCGCGTCGCACCTGGCGGCCATCGGGGTGGGTCACGGCGACCGGGTGGCGCTGGCCATGCGCAACTACCCGGAATGGGTACTCGGCTACTGGGCCACGTTGAAGTTGGGAGCAGCCGTCGTGGGCCTGAACGCCTGGTGGACCGGACCCGAGATGGAGTTCGGCCTGGTGGATTCCTCTCCAAGGGCACTGCTCTGCGATGCCGAGAGGCTCGAGCGCGTCGCCCCCTACCTGGAAGCCCTGCGGTCCGATGGGCCCATGCACGTGGTCGGCGTCCGTCTCGGCCCCGATGCCGGATTGCCCGAGGACGCCGTCCGGTGGGAGGACGCCGTGGCCGGTGCGGAGGGCCTGCCGGTCGCACCCATGGCCGACATCGGACCGGAGGACGACCTCTGCATCTTCTACACCTCGGGCACGACCGGGCACCCGAAGGGAGCTGTGCTGACCCACCGTGGCGCCGCCTCCAACCTGTTGAACCTGGCCTTCTGGCAGACGATGGCCGGAGCAGCCCAGGACATGGCCATCGCGGCGGGTGATCCGCCCCCGGGTTCGGACAAGAAGCCCGGTGAGTCATATCCAGGCTCGGTCCTGGCCGTTCCGCTGTTCCACGTCACCGGCTGCAACTGCTGCCTGCATCCGGTCACCGCGGTCGGTGGCCGCCTGACCCTCATGCACCGCTGGAACCCAGAGACGGCCCTCGAGCTGATCGAGAGGGAGCGGCCGTCGACCTTCACCGGCGTTCCGACCATGGTCCGGGAGCTGATCAACAGCCCGGACTTCGACCGACGGGACACCTCCAGCCTCGCCCACCTGGGTGGGGGCGGAGCCGCTGTGCAGCCGGACCTGGTGCACAAGATCGAAGAGCGCCTGGAGGGTCGGCCCAGCACCGGATACGGCCTCACGGAGGTGAACGGCGTCATCTCCATCAACGCCAACCAGTTCTTCCTGGCCAAGCCGGCATCGGCCGGTTCGCCCTGTCCCGTCATGGAGGCCCGGATAGTCGGGGAGGACGGAACGGACCAGCCCACAGGTGGACACGGCGAGCTCTGGGTACGCGGCGGCAACGTGTTCCGCGGCTACCTGAACCGACCCGAGGCGAACGCCGAGGCCCTCACCGACGGCTGGTTCCACACCGGCGACATCGGCTACCTGGACGAGGACGGCTTCCTGTTCCTGGTGGACCGCGCCAAGGACATGGTCCTGCGCAGCGGTGAGAACGTCTACTCCGCAGAGGTTGAGGCTGCCATCTACGAGCACCCGGCGATCGCCGAGGCGGCGGTCTTCGCCGTGCCCGACGAGCGCCACGGCGAGGTGGTGGGCGTGGCGGTGGTGCTGCTCCCAGAGGCCGAACTCACTGCGGACGGCCTCAGGGACCACACCCGGGCACTGATCGCCGGCTTCAAGGTGCCTGAGTGCGTCTGGTTCCTGGAGGATCCGCTGCCCCGCAACGCCAACGGCAAGTTCGTGAAGCGCACGTTGCGCGACCAGCTCGTCGGAACCCCGGCTGAATGACCGGGCGGCGGCCATGACCGATCCGTCCGACACGAACCCTCCAGACCCGGCACCATCGGATCCGGCGACGGCCGTGATGGCCCTGCTAGCGCCCGGTGGCCCATTCGAGATGGCCGTCGAGGACGTGCTGGGCGAACCCATGCAGGTCTTCGTGCAGAGGGACCGGTCGCTCCGGGAACTCCTGGAGCAGGCCGGCCGGTTCGGCGATGCCGACTACGCCGTCTTCCACGACGGGGCACGCAGGCGGGTTCTGACCTTCGCGGGCCACGAGCGACTGGTGGCCTCGGTGGCGGCCGCCATGGCTGACCGGGGTGTCGTTGCCGGTGACCGGGTGGCGATCCTGGCCGCCAACTGCCCGGAGTGGATCGTCACGTTCTGGGCGACGGTGTCGCTGGGAGCGGTGGCGGTGGCGTGCAACGGCTGGTGGACCCGAGACGAGATCCAGCACGCCCTCGCCCATACCACCCCGAAGTTGCTGGTGGCCGACGCGAAGCGCCTGGCTCGTCTGGAGGGTGCCGATCCCGGGATGCCCGTCGTGGTCATCGAGGAGGACTTCGCCGACCTGGAGTCGTTCGCCCCAGATGCACCGCTGCCAGGTGTGGCCATCGACGAGGACCAGCCGGCCCTGCTCCAGTTCACCTCGGGGACCACCGGTCGACCGAAGGCGGCCGTGCTCAGCCATCGCAGCCTGGTGGCCTTCGTCCAGGTGGTGAGCTTCCTCGGAGCGGCGCAGGCGGCATCCGTCGGGTTGCCGTCCACGGGGCCGAGCCGCCCACGCCTGGCCGTGTTCCCCATGTTCCACATCTCCGGGCTGCAGAGCGCCAGCATCACGCCGATGGCCACCGGGGCCGGCAACGTCTGGCCGATGGGGAGGTTCGATCCGGCCACGGTGATCCGCCTTACCACCGTGGAGGGCATCTACGCATGGAACGGGACGGCCACCCACATGTTCCGCCTCCTCCAGGACCCGACGATCGGGACACTCGACGTGTCGCTGGTCCAGACGGTCGGCATCGGTGGCTCGGCCACCACGCCCGAGCTGGTACGAGCCACAGAGGAACGGTTCCCCCACCTGGTTGACACGTTCACCTCCGGCTACGGCCTGACCGAGGCCGGGGGCATGGTCAGCCACGCCAGCAACGCCATGCTGCAGGCCAACGCCGACAGCGTGGGCATGGCGATGCCGACCGTCGGAGTCCGGATCGTGGACGAGGACGGCACCGAGGTGCCCGAGGGCGTGAACGGTTCGATCTGCGTACGCAGCCCGTTGGTGATGCTCGGCTACTGGGGGGACTCCGAGGCCAGCAGTGAGGCGTTGCTGCCGGGTGGGTGGCTGATGACCGGCGACTACGGCCGGCTGCTCGGCGGCGAGCTGTTCCTTGCGTCCCGGCTGCGGGACCTCATCCTGCGAGGTGGTGAGAACGTGTACCCCATCGAGGTCGAGTCCCGCCTGGAGCAGCACCCGACAGTCGTCGAGTGCGCTGTGTACGGCGTCGACCATGCGTTGCTGGGCCAGGAGGTCAAGGCGGTCGTGGTCCTGAACGCCGGGGAATCACTCGACCTCGACGCAGCGCGCGCCTTCTGCGGCGAGACGCTTGCGGGCTACAAGCTGCCGGAGCACCTCGAGGAGTGGAACGGTCCGCTGCCGCGCAACGCCTCCGGAAAGGTCGTGAAGGCCGTGCTGCGCGGCGAGGCCACCCAGACCTTCATCGAGGAGTAGACAGCGTTCTCCACCAGGAGGCCGGCGCCAGACAATGGGCAGGCCGGCGTGCCGATTCAGACCGAGCTGGCTGCCTCGCAGAGCACCCGCAGCTTGGCGATGGCCAGGTCCCGGCCCAGGTAGCCCAGCCCGCAGTCCGGCGCTGCGACCAGGCGTTCCCTGTCGATGTGGCGAAGTGCCGTGGAGAGCCGGTCCCGCACCTCGTCCACCGTCTCGATCCGGCTCCGGGCTATGGCCACGCAGCCGAGGATGATGGTGGTCTCCCGGAACCGGGGCAGCAGGGCCGCCAGGTCGTTGGGGCGGTGGGCGTCCTCCAGGCTGAACCGGTCGATCGGGGCGGCGTCGATCGCCTCGGCGAGGTCCAGGTAGGCCTCGGGCGGGGCCTTCTCGTAGGCGTCGTCGTCCAGGTGCCGTGGGTAGCCGCAGCAGCAGTGGACCGTGCGCACCACGTGGTCCGGGACGCCATCGAAGCAGGCGGCCAGGGCGTCCACCCCGAAGGAGAGGGCGTCGTCGAGCCGTCGTGCGAAGACCGGCTCGTCGACCTGGATGTGGGTGCAGCCGGCGTCGACGAGCGCCCGGACCTCGGAGTTCACGGCCACCCCCAGATCGGCCACGAGGGCCGCCCGGTCGCCGTAGTGGCGGTCGACCGTGCTGTCGGTGATCGTCAGTGGGCCCGGGATGGTGACCTTCACCGGATGGTCGGTGGTGGCCTGTGCGGCCTTCCAGTCGTGGACCAGGAACGCATTGCCGGCCACCACCCTGCCCGTGATGGTGGGCAGCGTGGTCGTCATCACGCCTCGCAGCATCGACTCGGACCGGTGCTCGAAGTCGAGCCCGCTGAGGTGGCGACAGTGGTAGTGGATGTAGTTCTCGCGTCGCACCTCGCCATCGGTGACCACGTCGACACCCGCCTCCACCTGGTCGGCGATGACCTCGGCGGCGGCCCGCACGAACGACGCCTCGGCGTCATCGCCGGCTGCCTCCATCTCGTCCGCCCAGCGTCCCGCGTAGTCGCGGTCCGGCAGGTCGAACCAGTCCGAGACCGGTACGTAACCGGGCTTGGGGTAGGCGCCTATGACGGTGGTTGGGAGGCCGAGGCTGGGAACGGTTGCCATGGCCGTGGACGGTAGCCCGCCTCGGGGGCACGCTTCCGGGTGCAGGCCTGCAGGCCCTGCCTGCGGGGCCACGGGGACCCGTGTGGGAGGCTCCGCTCATGGGCGACGACCTCCTGGGTACAACCGCCGGCAACCGGTACCTGGAGGGGGCCATGGCTCCGGTGGTCGACGAGGTGACCGCCGCCGACCTGCCGGTAACCGGGGCCATCCCGGAGGAACTGGAGGGACGTTGGCTGCGCAACGGCCCCAACCCGCTGGGTGTCGTGGATCCGTCCACATACCACTGGTTCCTGGGCGACGGGATGGTGCACGGCGTGCGCCTCCGGGGCGGACGGGCCGAGTGGTACCGCAACCGGTGGGTGAGGGGCCCACGGGTCGCCGCGGCCCTCGGCGGACCGGCGCCTTCCGGCACGTCGTTCGGCGGTCGGGACTTCGGCCCCAACACCTCCGTGGGGGGCTTTGCCGGGCGGACCTGGGCCATGGTCGAGGCGGGTGCCACGCCGATGACGCTCACCTACGAACTGGACACCATCGGGTTCGACGGATTCGACGGGACCCTTCCGGCGGCGTTCACCGCCCACCCGAAGTACGACCCGGCCACCGGGGAGCTCCACGGGGTCTGCTACGCCTATCCGGAGGCCATGGACCGCGTACAGCACGTGGTGGTCGACCCGGACGGCCGGGTGTCGAAGGTGACCGACATTCCCCTCGAGGGGATGCCCATGGTGCATGACATGTCGCTCACCGGCTCGAGCGTGCTGGTCTACGACCTCCCGGTCTGCCTGGACCTGGAGATGGCGATGGGCGGTTCGCCGTTCCCGTTCTCGTGGAACCGGGACCATGCGGCCAGGGTTGGGGTGCTGCCCCGGACCGGTACGGCGGACGACATCGTCTGGTGCGAGGCGCCGCAGGCCTACGTGTTCCATCCCGTCAACGCCTATGACGTCGGGGACGGCACCGTCGTCGTTGACGTGTGCCGGTACGACACGATGTTCGACCGTGACCGGCGGGGGCCGGCCGGCGACTCGACTCCCACGCTGGCCCGCTGGACCGTTGATCCGCTGGCGGGTCGGGTCGTCGAGACGCCGCTGACCGATGGCGCCCATGAGTTCCCGACCCATGACCCGCGGGTGGGGACCAGGCGCCATCGCTACGCCTTCACTGCGGCCGGTCTGGGTCTGGGACCGACCGCCCGGGTGGATGTGGAGACGGGCGAGACGGTTCTCCACGACCATGGGCCCGGCAGGTTCGGTGCCGAGCCGATAGTGGTCCCGAAGGCCGGGTCCAGCCTGGAGGGTGACGCCTGGATCATGGTGTGCGTCAACGACCAGGCCGGCGGGCCGGCGGACCTGGTGATCCTGGACGGAGCCGACCTGGGCGCGCCTCCGGTGGCCGTGGTTCACCTTCCGCGCAGGGTTCCAGACGGGTTCCACGGATCCTGGGTGCCCGACACCTCGGTGGCGCCGGCATGAGCGCCGGCATGAGCGCGCAGCTGGCCCAGGCCGAGCGTGCCGCCCTCTGCGACCTGCTGCTGGATGTCGGGCCGGATGCACCCACGTTGTGCGAGGGTTGGACCGCTGCGCATATGGCAGCCCACCTGGTACTTCGGGAACGCCGGCTCGATGTGGGCCTCGGCCTGGTGCTGCCGGGCCCGTTCGCCCGCCACACGGAGCGGGCAACCGAGCGCCTCGCTGAACGGTCGGCCGAACGGCTTCCCTTCGAGCGTCTGGTGGCGCGGATCCGCTCGGGCCCGCCACGGCTCATCAGGTTGGTCGACGGCCCGATGAACATCGTCGAGTTCTTCGTCCACCTGGAGGACGTGAGGCGTGCCACAGACGACTGGACTCCCCGGACCGGTCTGGACGACCTCCAGGACGCCCTGTGGCCCTTCCAGAAGTCGGGTACGAAGCTCCGCACGCGACGGGTCAAGGACGTGGAACTGTGGATCGCCCGTCCGGGCGGCGAGCCGATGGCCGTTCGTACCGGTGGCCGACAGGTGACCGCCATCGGCGATCCCGGCGAACTGACGATGTTCTTCTTCGGGCGCCGCGACCAGTCACGGGTCGAGTTGACCGGAGATCCCGACGGAGTCGCCGAGGTGCGGTCGGCACCGATCGGCTTCTAGGTGAAGGTCAGCGGTCTGCACCATGACGCCGGTGGCGGCGTGCACCTACTTCCGGTGCCGCAGGGCGTGTCCGGAGTACTGCTGGCCTGCGCCTTCGACGTCGTGGGGCCGGCGCCGGATGCTGTCATGGCCGAGTTCGAAGTGGACACCGTGGTCTGCCTCATGGAGTCAGAGGAGGTTGACCGGCGGTTCCCGACCTATGCCGCCTGGTTGGCGGCGGCCGGGCCGGGCCGGGCGGTCCATGCGCCCGCGCCGGACCACGGCGTGGTCGCCGATGGCGTCGCCGCCGCGGTGGCTGCCGACGTGGTGGCCCGCCTGGAGGCGGGCACGACCGTGCTCCTCCACTGTGGTGGCGGCTACGGCCGAACCGGGGTGGTCGCCGTCCAGGCCATGGTCGCCCTCGGCATGGGCTTCGAGGACTCGCTGGTGGCCGTGCGTGCAGCCCGCCCGGCATGTGGACCCCAGAGTGATGCCCAGGATGAGCAGCTTCGTCGCCTGGTGGGCGGTACCGGCGTCGACGACACAGGTCACCCCGGCGTTCACGGTGGTACTGCGATGGCCGCCCTGTGAGCAACCGACGGGCCGCCACCCATCCGTGCCTCGTGGTCTGCCCACCCGGCCTGGAGTCGGTGGTCTCCGACGAGTTGGCCGATCTGGGAATTCGAACCGCCCGGTCCTCCAAGGGATCGGTGTCGGCGGACATGACCACCAGACAGTTGTACGCGGCCAACGTGTTCCTCCGCTGCGCCACCCGGATCCTGGTCCGCGTGGCGGGCTTCACGGTGAGGACCTTCGCAGACCTGGAGCGTCGTATCGGCGAGGTGGACTGGGACCACTGGATCGGTGCCGGGGACTCTCCCCGGTTCCGGGTCACGACCCGTAGTTCTGAGCTCTGGCACGACGGTGCGGTGGCCCAGCGCTTCGGGGCCGTGCTGGGTCCGCCGGTCGAGGGTGCTCGAGAGCAACTGGTCGTGGTGCGGGCCGTGAACGACCGTTTCACGGTGAGCGTCGATTCGTCGGGTGCGCCGCTCCACGAGAGGGGGTGGAGGCAGGCGATTGCCAAGGCACCCCTCAGGGAGTCGGTGGCGGCGGGCCTCCTCGTGGCGGCGGGGTGGGATCCGACCACGCCGCTGGTCGATCCGATGTGCGGCTCCGGGACCATTGCCATCGAGGCCGCCCTGCTGGCAGGCGGTGTCGCTCCCGCCGCCGGCCGTGAGCTGGCGTTCCGGTTCTGGCCCGGCTTCGAGCCCGGAACCTGGGCCAGCGTCGCTGCCGAGATCCAGAGACGACGGACCGATGCCGCCGACCCGCCGACCATCGTGGCGGTGGACCGGGATGCCGGTGCGGTGGATTCCGCACGGGCCAACGCCGAGAGGGCCGGGGTGGCCGACCTCATCGAGTGGCGGAACGCGCCGATCGCGGAACTGGAACGGCCGGACGGAACGGATGGACGCCCTGGCCTGCTGGTGGCCAATCCGCCCTGGGGCGGCCGGCTGGCGGGTGGTGACCTGCGGAACCTCTACGCCACGTTGGGCCGGGTGGCCTCCGAGGGGTTCTCCGGATGGTCGCTGGGCGTGCTGGTGGTCGACAGGACGTTGGCCCGCCAGGTCAGGCCGGGTCTCACCGAGGCCCTGCAGCTCGATCTGGGTGGTCGGCGGGCCTGGTTCCTGACCGGCCGACTGCGCTGAGGACCTTCTGTCGGGGTCAACCCACGATCACCGTGGCCGTCATGTCGGGATGCAGGGCGCAGTAGATGGTGAACGTGCCGGCCTCTGACGTGTCCAGCAGGTAGTTGTCGCCGGGGTTCAGCAGGCCTGAGTCGGAGGTGTCCGGGTCAGGATCCTCCTCGGTTCCAGCGGTCACCGTGTGGGGGACCGAGTCGCTGTTGTTGAAGTAGACGTTCTGGCCGACGGCGACCTCTATCACCTGCTCGAAGGCGAAGTTGGCGATCAGGGACTGGTGGGCACCCTCCGGGAAGTCGCTACCCCGGACCGCCCGATCTCCTCGGATGGCGTCCGGGTCGGCGACAGGGGCGATGGTCGGGTTCCACATCGAGAACACCCCGAGCTGGCTGTCGTGGCCGGGGGCCACCCAGGCGTGGAGCATCCATCCGATGGCGTCATGCCAGTTCCCCCCGGAGTCCCTGCACTCGGCTCGGGTCACAAAGGTGTCGCGCCCGCTGGCATTGCCGCGACAGAGGTTGAAGTGTGAGTGCCAGTTGTCGAGGCCCCCGGTGAATGCCTCCGGGTGCTCGATGCCGATCACGTCGGGAGGCAGGAGGAAGGCCGTACCCACCAACTCGAGATCCGGTCCGTTCCAGCCATCCTCGTCACAGTGACCGAGCGGTCCGGTGGTCAGGGTTCCGTCCGATGGGGCGTAGATGAGGATCTCCGGCCGCGACGGTTCGAAGCCGTCACTGAACCAGTCGGAACGGTAGAAGTGGGATCCCATGTTCGGGGTCTGGATCGAGTCCGATACGAAGCCCTCGGCACAGGCCGTGTCGACGTCGGCGTGGCGGGCGGCGAAGGCGGCAAGCTGGTCCAGTTCGGAGACCAGTGAGGACAGCTGGTCGGTTGACAGGCCCAGGGTCGCCGGGATGGGGTCACCCGAGGCCCGGAGCGCCACGAGGTTGTCGTAGGAGCAGGGCAGCTCCGGGTCCTGGCATCGGGTCTGGGGGCCCAGCGGGCCTTCGAGCAGCGTGGGCACCACGCCACCTGAGGTCTCGCGGAAGACATAGCGCGTGTACCCGGGAGCACCGCCGGCACTGGGGTCGAGGTCGTCGGGAAGGAGCATGTCGGCTTCGGCCTGGGTGAATGAGGCCGCCTCGGCGATACGGGCCCTCAGCCACGCAGCGTCGCGGATCGCGTCTGGGTCGGTGGTAGTGCTCGTGGGGGCGGTGGTCGGTGGGGTGGTAGTGCTCGTGGGGGCGGTGGTCGGTGGGGCGGCGGTCCCGGCGTTGTTCGTAGGTGCGCCCACCGGCTCGAGGGCTCCCTGTCCGGCACAGGCAGACATCAGAACCACGGTCGCAACTGTGATTGCCGCTGACCGCCGGGTCATGGCTGGGCGGTAGGTGGCGGAATCCGGTAGTTCGGGTCCATCGTCCGTGGGCCCTCGCGTCGAGCCAGGGCCGCAGACACGGCGCCGGCCAGTCGTTCGTCCCTGGCCGCCACGTGGGCCGGGTCCCGTTCGGCGAACTCACCCATGACCTCGCGGGCGAAGAGCTCCATCGACTCGCAGATGTGCTCGTGCCGATTGCGTCCGGCCTGGCTCACGAAGATCACCTGGTCGATGCCGGCTGCCTCGTACTCCCGGAGCAGTTGGCGGATCTGGTCCGGCGTGCCTATGGCCCCCCTCAGCGAGAGCAGCCCCTCACCCTCCATCCGTGCCCTCAGGCTGACCGCCGTCTGGGAAGCCGTCTTCCGGTCGAACCCGAAGGCGCTGCGGTTCTCCTGGAACTCAGCCCAGATGTCGGTTGTCCCGGGGCGGTGGTCGCCGAAACCGTAGAAGTGGCCGAGGGAATAACCGAAGAAGTGGGCACCGTCGATGCCGCGCTCCAGGGCCGCCTCCTCGTCCTCGTGGCACATGAACGGCAGCACGCAGGCGATGTTGGGGTTGACGGCGAATCCGGCAGGCACGCAGGCCTCGGAGGCGATGATGTCGTGGTACTCGCCCACCCACTGTTCGGCCTCGCCGGGTTCCACGAAGGCGAAGGTGAGGGCGCCCATTCCCTTCCGGGCGGCCAGGTGGATGGTCTCGCGCTGGCTGCAGGCCACCCATAGCGGGGGATGCGGGCGTTGGTACGGCTTGGGTACCACGTTGCGGGGAGGCATCTGCAGCCACGGGCCGTCCCATCCGGCGAACGGTTCCTCGACCATCATCCGGGTGGCGGCCTCGATGTGGTCCAGCCACTGCTCCCGCTTGGTGGTCCGGTCTATGCCGAAGCCGTCCAGCTCGGCGTTGGATGACGACTCGCCTGAGCCGAAGTCGACCCGGCCGTCGGACAGGATGTCCAGCGTGTTGATGCGTTCGACGACCCGGGCCGTGTGGTTGTAGGCGCCGGGCAGGAGGGTGATGCCGTGCCCCAACCGGATCCTCTGCGTGCGCTGGCTGGCGGCGGCCAGGAACACCTCCGGTGCGGAACTGTGGCTGTACTCCTCGAGGAAGTGGTGTTCGACCTCCCACACGTAGTCGTAGCCGAGTCGGTCGGCCAGCTCGACCTGGTCCAGGGCGTCCTTGAGGAGCCGGTGTTCGTCGCCGTCGGACCAGGGGCGGGGCAGTTGGTGCTCGTAGAAGATTCCGAACTTCATCGCACCCGACCCTAGGAGTTGGGGCGCGACAGGGAGCGATCGGGAGGCGGGACCTAGTGTCGGAGGATGAACAGGCGACGGCTGGCCCGGATGGTTCTGGGTGTTGTGGCGGTGGTCGTCGTCGGCTGGTGGTTCGTGCTCCGATCCGACGCCCCACCCGCCCCCGACCTGGCATCGGCGGTAGAGACCGCCAGCGTGGCCCAGACCGGTTCCACGGGCGCCACCACCGCTGCTCCCGCCTCCAGCACCGCGACGTCGACGACAGCGCCTGCCTACGACGCCACGACGTCGACAACCGCCGCTGCCTCCACCACGGCCCTGCCGGTTGTCGGCCCGGCGGGGACCTGGGCGGTGGATACGAGCATCGGCTCGTTCAGCGACTTCACCTCGACCTGGGTCGGCTACCGGGTCGAGGAGGTCCTGGGCAACGGAATCGGATCCAACACGGCGGTTGGGCGCACACCCCTGGTGGCCGGGTCCGTGGAACTCTCCGGCGACGCCCTCCTGGCGGTAGAGGTGAGGGCGGACCTGCGCGGCCTGCGGTCCGACAAGGTGTACCGGGACGGAAGGGTCCGCGGCGCACTCCACACGGACGACCATCCGACGGCGACCTTCGCCCTCGTGGGACCCGTCGCCCTCGGGGAACTGGACGGCGATGGGGTATCGGTCGAGGCTGTTGTGGCCGGCACGGTCACCATCAACGGAATGGCCGGCCCGGTCGAGGTGACCATGGCTGCGACCCTGGTCGGTGACGTGGTCACGGTGGTCGGTTCGTTCCCGATCGTGTTCTCCGACCACGCCGTCGAGGCTCCCAGTGCGTCGATCGTGGTGTCGGTCGAGGACCATGGCATCGTCGAGTTCCAGTTGTTCCTGACCCGGTGAGCGGCTCGGCCGGATCGGCCGGGCCGGGAGATCCGGATCGGGCCGGACCGGCAGCCGGCGCCAGCCCGTTCAGTTCCCTACGCCATCCGGCCTTCGCCCGCTTCGCCGCAGGCCAGGCCCTCTGCGGGACCGCCCAGTTCCTGGGTGGCCTGGCCACGCCCTTCCTGGTGAACCAGCTCACCGACTCGAACACGTGGGTGGGGGCCTCGTCATTCGTGGCGCTCATCCCGGCCGTGGTCGGTACCCCTCTCTCAGGCACGCTGGCCGATCGGATGGACCGTCGCAGGCTGCTGCTCGTCGGCCTGTCCCTTCAGGTGCTGGTCATGTCGGTCGTCGTCGGCCTCTAC
>Ga0209403_10006018_pt1 | contig 12438 bp, 11 predicted proteins | sample ArcticOcean_MG_C_8_FD_187440 | JGI IMG/M metagenome (GOLD analysis project Ga0209403, IMG submission 187440) | Marine microbial communities from western Arctic Ocean - ArcticOcean_MG_CB11_86 (SPAdes) (version 2) | ecosystem: Environmental > Aquatic > Marine > Oceanic | place: Arctic Ocean... | reverse complement strand
AAAAGTACAAATTGCGTTGGGACGCGCTGGGGAACTCCTCGACGATCGACTGGGTCGCCTCGCGAACGGTCCCAGGATCTAATTGGTAGGCTTCGCTCCCGCGCAAAAGCTGTCTACAAAACATGGCTTCTGCTGTCATCGTCGGGCTCGCACGTCCATCCGGTCGGTAGGCCGCCAGTCCACCGGCCGAGCCACGTTGAACCTTGCGCAAAAACCTTTCGATACGCGTCCAGGTCACCGTCGGCACTTTGATGCCGGCGAGTTCAGCGCTTTTGAGAGCCATGAGCTGCCAGCCGAGTTGGCTGGTGTCTCCCGTGTCGCCACGGCGATAGCGCCAGCCACCGTCGGTAGGATGCTGCATGGAGAGGGTGTAGCGAACTGCGGCTTCGGCCATGGGCGCCAACCGCTCGTCGTCTGTCAATGCGTAGGCCTCACAAACCGCGAAAGTCGCCATCGAATGGCAATACATGCGGGCGAACATTTGAGCTTCGCCGTACAGCGCACCATCCGATCTTTGAGATCGTCGCAGGTACTCTAGCCCACCGGCAACGTCCTTGGCGTAAGGACCACCGAGGTGCGTGTGCCCTGAACCAAGAAACGACAGCAGTGCTAATCCGGTTACCCCGGTATCTGCATTCATGCCTGCATGGTGCCGATCTTCTCCGAGCACTCGATGTTCTTTGCCTGCGCCAAATTTTGATGCATCCCAACCGCCATTGTCTGATTGGACAGACGCTAACCAACCCAAGGCGGCCCGCACGGCACGTTCGGTTTGTGCGCTGCCGCCGCGCTGTTCGGCAAGTTCGGTACGGTCTTTGGCAAATCGATCGCTGTAGGTCTCTGGCACCTCTGGCTCGGCGGGAGTCGGGGCATCGACGGCTGACTCAGGGGCCGGGTGGGGCTCACCATTTGGCGGCTGCTCGTTGTTTTCAGCAACCGAATCAGGCACGGGCTCGCTCGCTTTAGCAAGCGGCTGCTTGCTGAGGGCAGGGGAGGGGAGGGGCTCAACCTCTGACGATGGCGCCGCAGCGTCAAGCGGTTCAAGTTGAGGCGCTTCCAAGGGCTCAAGAGCAGGGGCCTCGAGCGGCTCAATTTCTGGAGCCACGAGTGGCGGCTCAGCCGAAAGTTCCCAGTCGGGTGTGATCTCCTCTTCGAGTTCCGTCTCTTCGGTTTCGGCGCTCGCTGTGACAACCGCCACACGAATCGGCGACTCGTTGCCCAACTCGGGAGCCCCGGTGACGATGCATACAGTGGTCGCGGCGCAGGCCAACAGCACATGCACCCACAGCGACAGGATCCCACACTTTCGCCACGGTCTTGCTTTCGACCACTTGGTGCGGAGCAGGACGAGCAAGAGTACGGTCAGCGCTGCCAGAACACACCATAGAATCAGCCAGGTGGTGGACGTGAGTCCCCAGATGGCCAGTAGTGGATGGTGGATGATGGGCATGGGGCCGTCGAAGGCTGTGTTCGGTGTTTGCGCGGCGCGCTAGTGGACATCGCGTTAACGGACGGTGCTTTGGGCGGCTGCGGCAACTCGTACGGTAATGCCCAGTTCAGAAATCTTGGCTTCCTTGCATGCGGCAAGGCTAGCTGCGACATGTTGAAAAGCACAAGTCGCGTCGCCGCGGATCACCACGCTGAGTGCCGGATATTCGCTACGTGCAATCGTGAGTTGGTGTGTTAACTCGGCGAGCGCCATCCGCTTGCCGTCGAGCGCAATTTGGCCGTCGGCATACACGGCAACAACTTTCTGCTTGGGTGCAGAAGTCATTGCCGCAGCGGCCGCCACTTCGGGGAGTTCGAGCTCAATGTCTTGCTCCATCTCCGCAAAACTCGTCGCCACCATGAAAAATATAATCAGCAAGAACACGACGTCGATCATCGGCGTCAAGTTAAGACTAGGCTGTTCGTCTTGCTGAGTTTTGAGGGGCATACAAAGATTGCGGAATTCGGATTTCGGATTGAAAAGAACAGTCCGCACTCCGTAATTCGTATTCCGACTTCCCTAGGCTACTTTTTTTGTTTTGGCAGTGCGTGCGCCGCGGCGTTCTTCTAGTGCTTCGGCGGATATTAAATTGACTAAGTCTTGGCCCAGTCGGTCGATTTCCATGACGAGCGTGTCCACTCGGCCGACAAATCCCAGATAGAGCACGAGTGCCGGAATGGCCACGGATAGTCCGGCAGCGGTTGAGAACAAAGCGCCGCCGATTCCGTCAGCCAGCAATTCGGGCCGTCCCATGGCCGAGCTGCCGGCAATGGCCTCAAAGGCTTCCATCATGCCCCACACCGTTCCCAGCAGTCCCAAGAGCGGAGAGACCGTCGCTACGCCATTGATCATGCGCAAAAACCGGCGCATTTGGTTTGCGGCGCGTTCACCTTCGTCGAGCACGGCCTGCTCCACCTCGACGGCCGGCTTGCCCCATTTACGCAGGGCGGCAGCAAACACCCGCGCGACATGGCTGTCGTTCACCTCGCAGCGGTCTAAAGCGCCCGCGCGGTCGAGCGCCCCTTCACTGATTTGCAGTAGGAATCGCTCGGCAAACAATCGAGGCAGCACACGACTACGGCGCAGACTTAAGCTACGCTCGAATACAACTAACAGGAGCAAAAAAGAGCAAAGCACAATCGGCAGCAGGAGCGGACCGCCCGCCCAAAGCATGTCCCACAAGCTCGTGGTGCGCAGTTGCGTGCCAGGAAGGGGCCCTTGTGCCGAGCAGTCAAGTGCCGAACACGTGACCAAAAGTAGCGTGGTCACTACGATCCGTTTGATTTGCCGTGATTGTACTGTGTGCTTCAAGCGCATCCTTGCCTGTTCCAATCTCTGTAATTCTAAGTTTGTCGTGAGCCGTAGGCGCTAGCCTCGGGCTTTGTGCAGGTCGGCTCGAGCTAGCGCCTACGGCTCAGTGAAATCTGATTATCGTCGTAGCATTTGTTTTTCTGTCCAATGCAACCGAGCTTGTAACTGCGAAGCGGACTCCGAAGCTTGCCAGCGCTGGAGCGCCGCTTGATAGACGTCTCGAGCCTGCTTCCAATCTTCTTGCAATTCCCAACACTTGCCAGCCTGAAGCGCCGCACGGGCTTGCCAGTCTGACTCTTCCTGATACTCCATCACTTTCGCATAGGCCGCTCCGGCGCGCGGATAATCCTGTTGATGAAAGAATGTTTCTCCTATCATCCACTGGGCCCGGGCGGCCGTTTCAGTATTTCTAGCTACGTCATTTTCGAGTACGCGATGGTAAGATCGCCTCGCCGCCGTCATTTGTCCAAGACCGGCCTGAGCGCGACCGTGGAGGTAGTCCACTTCGTAGCGCAAGGGGAAATCTGGAAAATCTCGCTTGAGCTGCTCTGCTTGCTTCAGTACTTCTGCCCATTGTTGCCTTCGCGCTGCCAGCTGAGTACGCCTCAGGGGCACCATGGCCACCCAGGATTCACTCATGCCAATGATTAGCGGCTGAAGCTGCGCAAATTGCACGCGTGCCTGCTCAAAATGCTTCGTGCGAAACTCTGCCTCTGCCAACCAAAAGAGCGCCTTCGTGCGATCAGCACCTTCGTCCATTTGGCCACTGTGCTCAGCGAGCAATTGCTTGATGGACTGCCACTGACCGGTTTCGGCAGCCAGCTGGCATTTTAGGCATAGGGCCCGTTGCCATAGCCGCGTATGCCTCTCGCTACTGCGCCGTTCTACTGGTGCCAGCTCCTGGATCAGCCAATCGACGTAACCCAGCGCTGCCACACCCTCTTTTTCATCGGCTGCGGAGAGTGCCAACCAATAGGCGGCCTCTGGAGCTTGGGCGCTCTGGGGGAAGTTTGCGAGCAGTTCACTAAACCGGTTGCCGGCATAATCGGTTTCTCCCAGGGCCAAATGGGTCCAGGCGAGCATAGCCAGGGCCTCGGCAGCCCGCTTGCCTTTGGAGAATTCCTGCAACTGCTTTTGGTACAGAGCGCGCGCTTGATCGTACTCGGCGCCTTGGTAGTAGAGGCGAGCGCATCTGCGCAATGTTTCCTCACGCACCTCGCCAGTCAGAGATTTCCCAAGCAACTCTTTGTACGCGACCAGAGCCGATTCGAAACGGCCCTCGCGTTCCAGGCCGGCAGCTTGGTCTAAGAGTTTGGCAGCCGCATTTTTGCCCGACGCAAACGTCTCAGCGGACGCGTTAACAGCGACCACCAGAGCAGCGCACCACAAAAGCAAGTGTTGACCCAGGAGCTGCCGCATCCGATGCCTCGATTACCAAGCTCCCCTGAAAAGAAAGGTCTTAAAACTGGCTTCCCTTTCCCGTGTCGACGTCACCCACCATGTGCAGATGGTTGTGATCGACATAGATCACTTCTTGCGAATTTTCATCACGCAAGGTGTGTGGTACTGGCCAACCAACTCGTCTGACATCTTCGTAGTAAACAGTGCACTTATAATGAGCATGGTGTTGCTGGGCTGGACCAATCATGGGATACACGCGAGGTGGATCAATGTAGTCGGCAATCTTTTCCTTGACGATTCGGACGTCGTTACGACTGTGTTCGTACAAAAACGGTATACCTCCCTGGACTGGCTGAGCCTTTTCAAGTGCCAGCATGACTTCGTCGTCACTGGGCGTATCCAGGGCGATCACTTCGGCCCCCGAAGTAATGGGGCCCAAGATGGGTACGCGGTCATAGCGTTCGTGCCACCAAAACGCGTCTTCCTTTCGCTTCGAAAGCAATGGGCTGACGGGAATCGGAATCGAAAAAGGTGCTAGGCTCGGGCCTAAAGTTGGAAGTCCCCAAAAGCAACCTGTGGTCGAGAGCGCAGACAGCGCAGTGACAAATGTTAAGGTTGCCAGGGTGAATCGGTTCGGTCGTGACATCGAATCTACCTTTACCCATCCGTGAAGAGCGGAAAGTGAATGTAAGCGTTATCGAGTGAATCTAGGTAGAACTTGCGGCCTTTTCCGATTATGAGGGTAAAATAAAAAAACCCTTGCCAACCGTGAAGTTGGCAAGGGGCGTTGTTGGGGTTCCAGCTTTAACCATCGCCACTATTTGCAATGCTTATCAGTCAGAGAAGTCGAGGTTCCACCAGCCGTCGTCCCATTCCAAAGCCACTTTGCGCCAGCCCAGCGGCACCTGCGGATAGGGATAAAACGGGCCAATGTAAGGCCAAGCTGAGGCGGAATACTGTTTCGGATAAGTGATCGCAGCGTAGTTTGGCGAAGCGGCATAGCTCGGCCAGGCGTAACCGGGCATTTGAGGATTGTCGTAGTTGATCGCTTGGCCAGCTGCTACCGGACCTTGGGGCCTCATGGGAGCCGGTCCCATTCCTCCGCCCATACCATTGCCTGGGAAGTATTGAGCCTGCCGATTGTAGGCAGCGGGCTGAACGCCTGGGCGCTGGTTGGGATTTCCTGCACGTGCATAGGGCACCGGCATATTGCTTCGAGGAGTACGCCGCTGGGCAAAACCCTCCGGCTGCTGTCGCGGTTGCTGTCTCGGTTGTCGTCGCAGCTGCTGTACTTGCCGAGCTTGCTGGACTGCCTCCGCAGGATTGCTAGCAGCCTGGATATTGAGATCTCGCTTCGGCGAAACCTGCTGCGTTGCACTCTCGACGACGAGCCGACTCACCACGTGCGAGACTCCTTCGCAGGTGCGGGCCAATTGCTCAGCAATTTGCTTCTGCTCTGGACTGGTGACGCTCCCCATCAGCGAAGCGACACCGTCTTCGTATTTGACACCGACACGGTAGTCTTTGAGCTGACCACTTTGCTGGAGAATTGTAGCAATTTGTTCCGCTTTTTTGCTGCTGTCCGGGCCGGCAGCCTGGACTTGAACCCAAGGCACTATCGCGACAGCAAGCGCAAGGCCAAAAATGAAACTCCGCATGGTTTCCCCTCCTGAGAATGAACGCCATCGACAATTTTACGATGCCAATGACTACTACGTTTTGGTGGGCAGCACCCTAGCTTGGTACTACTGCCGAGATTGTTCGGTCTGGTTAGATGTTTCGGCAGCGAACCCTGCCGAAAGGGAGTTTTTTTCCGATTTTTCCGATGATTGCGCGGCGCCTTGAGAAGCTAGGCGAAAGAGGTTTACTTTGCGGCCAAATGACTCCTGTTAGAACTGCTTTATTGGCACCCATAAATCGGATTTCAAAGCACTAAATGCCAGCTGCAAGCGGGCGATCCAGCCGGAAATCGATCACAGCCAGCAGAATCATCATTGCTAGCGTCGCTGCCGAGAGGTGCCACAACTCGAAACTGCATACGTGTCCAACAAGCGTCGTTACCGAGACCAACAGTAAACTCATGAGGAAGCAGGTTTGCGTGAGCGATTCGAAGCGACCTCCGCAATGCATGCGGAGGCCCCACGCTGCCACCAGCCCAATCAAGTGAATTCCCATCCAAGCAGCAGTGAGTGTTGTGGCGTAATCCATACTGAGTCTTTCCGATCCTTCGTTCCCGCCCTTGGCTTTGAATTTACGGATTCTGCGTCAGCTGATTCCGTTGCGTGACTTCTATTGCGATTTACGTGCCAAACTTGTCACCGGTTTGAGCGTGTGAAAATTATCCGATTTTTCCAGCTGTAACGCGCCCGGTTGACGTACCAGCTTAGAAATGCAATTGCGCAATAATGCCATCTCGATTGAAAAAACTACACGCTAGCGGGCCATCCATCAAAAGAGACGGTATGGCCTTAGGAAATGCTGCTGCTTTTTTTCTATTCGACGATTGGCCGCGCATTTAGAACTTGCCGCACGGCAGGCAACAGCTTCTTGAGTTCTGCTTCGATCTCGGCAGCCTGGACGTTGTTGCTGATCACCAAACCTTTAGGTCCGACGAGCAGCATCAGTGGCACCGTGACCACACCCATCTCCTTGGCCAGCCGACTATCAAAGCCGCCCTTTTCGTGAAGTTGCTTCCAAGGCAAACGGTTGGCTTCGAGGTAGGTCAGCAAATCGTTGCGCACAAAATTGAGATTCACGCCGATTATTTCCAAGCCACGTGATCCGCCATACTTTTTGTAGAGGTCGCCTAGGACGGCGTGATCGGCTTTGCAGATATCACTTGAGGTGGTCCAATACTGGATCACCACGACCTTGTCGCGGTAGTCACTCAGATCAACTTTGCCTCCTCGGACGGCGTCGCCCTGTAATCGAATCTGACGCCCTTTCGAAGTCAACCGAACCACCGCCCCTTTGGCAATTGCCGCGGCTTGGCTTTGAGGATATCCGTCCAAAACCTGCCCATACCACTTAACGGCGGCCTCGTCGTCGCCCGCCATTTCACTATTGGTCGCCAGCATACGCAGTGCCTCGGCACCATGTTCGCTCTTCGGATAACGCTGGACAAACGCCTCTAAATCTTCTTGCCATTTTGCCTGCGCCTTGGCATAATTGACATCCGGATCGGCAAGAGTTTCTGAATAGTATTCCGCCAGCATGCGATGAAACTCAAAATAGGAAACGATGTCTGCTGATTCCTTCGCCGCTTGCAGTTTTTCCTCCATGCCGCGTAAGAAGTCGACGCCCTCGGGATAGATGCCGCCTTGGGTCGCCGCACTTACCATATTGGCCAATTGCTTGAGCCATTGCACACGTTCAGCAGGGTTGGGCATGGCGCCTGCTATGGTCTCTAGCAGATCGGCTCGACTCGCATTCAATGCCGGCTTTTCCTTGTCTGCCGAAGTCGCAATCTGTGCATCCAACTTCTCTAGACTGGCCAGTAATTCTTGGACTCGCTCGGTAGGCTGATCGCCCAGGTTTGCCACAGTACCTACTCCCGCGCCGCCTCCACTGTCTGGAACGAAGAAAAAACCACCAAGCCCTTCTTGGCTGCTGCCAAGCACAGGGCCATCGATGAGTTTCCAAGCCCCTTTCATGCTTACCATCGTGCCAAGTTGGATCTGGGGATGGTCCTCGCCACTTTTCACCATGGCCCAAGTATTTTCGTAAACCATCACATCCTTACTTGCCCCATTGGTTCCCGCTGGGACCATGCCGGGCTTTAAGCCCCCAAAATCACTAAACTCGCAGTCCTTATCGAGCTCTTCCGAATTGAGCAGCCTCTTGAATGTGGCGATTGCCGCCTTCGCGCGTTTGGCCAACTTCTCAGCTTGCGCCGGGGCCAATCCTAGTTTGCTGATTTCATCGGGCTGCAGGACTAAGCTTTCGAATCGTTTCACATCGCTATTACGCAGGGCAAGCACGACCTGCTCGGCCGTCTCTTCGGGCGATATCAATTTCCAGTTGTCGATGCTGTTCTCCGAATCGCCATCGGTGTTAATTCCCCACCGCGTGCCGGCCCAATGAAACCACCGATATTGGTCTGCCTTGCCGTTATTATTGGAGTCGATATCACGATAGACCTCTAAGCCTGCACGAAAATAGCTCCAGGTATCGACAACATTGTCGTTATTCGAATCGGAAAATAGCCTTACCAGAACACCATTCGGGCCTCGCACGACCCAAGCAGGCGAGCCATTCAGCTTTTCGGCCTTGATCGTGCAATGCTGCATCTCCTGCTCGGTAGGATGGTCAACTTGAATCCCCTGCTGGACGGGCTTCAACTTGAGAGCATCGGCGACCGAGGGGGCCGCCTGACTTGCCTGTGGCAGAAATATCACAGCACATCCAAGCGTCCAACCCAAAACGCGAAACGGAGAAATCATGCAAACAACCCTTAGATACGGGGCAAAATTCAGTCAAACCGACTAACGAGTTTATAGTCGCTAGACCCGCAACCGGCCTAGACCGATGCAGTGAAGCGGCTGAAAGGCACCAATTGCCGTTTGACAGCTCACGGCAGCGACCTAAAATGGCCGATTCGACCAATATTCTTTGTCACAAGCTTTGATAATGAGGGGATGCTGGCACACCCCTAACGGTCGGTAGATCCCGAGCAGAGTAGGGTTCAATTCCCTTGCCCGGGCGTGTAGCTCAGTTGGTTAGAGCGCAGCCCTGATAAGGCTGAGGTCCCAAGTTCGAATCTTGGCACGCCCACTGTGTTTGGCCAAGCCGGAATTTTGGTAAGTGCTGACGCACTTACCAAAATATCCGTTTGGTGGATGGGGTGTTTGGCCAAGCCATATTGTCCGTGATGTTGAATTTAGTGACTTGGAATGCCGTGCTGAGGGATCCAGCCCTTTCAAACCGCGATCCTCCTGCGGCAAGGCGATGGAGGGAAAGTCCGAAATCCCCAATCCGAAATCGATTGGGGCCGTAGCTCAATTGGGAGAGCACCGCCTTTGCAAGGCGGGGGTTAGGGGTTCGAGTCCCCTCGGCTCCACTGGTTTCTGGGGCAAGCCAAACGCTGTATTTCTTGGGTCGAGCCAAACTTTTCGGATTGTTAGGGGGCGTGCTCGGTGCTGCGCGCTCTGTGTGCTCGCATGCTGCCGAAAAGATTTGTTCGCCCCTGGGGCTTCGCGGGAAGCCGGGCTGGGGCTGAGCCTATGGCTGTTGCGGCGAATACGTAGCGGCTGCGGATTCGCTGCATCCGTTTTCATCATTCGCACGCTTGCTCCCGTTTAATCGTTCTATTCGATTCTGCCGCTCTATTGCAGATATCCCTATTCGTGTAACGGCCGGCGGACGCGCTTTCAGCTCGGCCGGAGTTTGATATGGTTCATGCTCAACCTAGTCTTGCGTAACGAACAAATAACGAGAAAAGGCGAGGAAAGGCCATTTCTCTGTACTATTTGCAGCCAGATCGCCAATGCGCCAAACAGAAAACGCCCCAAACTGCTTGTTATTGGATTGACATGAATTATTTACTTGTAGACATGCCCAGAGCCTTCGGCGGACTTGTGGTCGGATTCTTAAGCGCGTTGTGGTATGCGCGCTACAAGTCGGATCATTCCGGCCATGAACAGCAGACCGCCGAAGACTCGAAGCAAAAGGAGCAAGAGGTCCAGGATGCCGAGCACGCTAATATGGCAGCGCTCCAATTGCGTGATTTGGCTCAGGACGTGGCGACAGATGTCGGAGCCCACAATACTTTGGTTGGTGATATTTCTAGTGAATTGGGCACGATTGCCGAGGGAGCCTCCGGTTCTGGGGCTGCCGTCGCCGAAGCCGTGGCCAAGATCCTTGCGGCCAACGACAAGCTACAAGATCGCCTATTGGACGCGGAGCAGAAAATTCAGACTCAAGCCGATGAGATTCGTACGCAACAATCCGAGGCACGGACTGATTCGCTGACGAAAATCGCGAATCGACGCGCCTTCGACGATGCCTTAGAGCAGAATGTCGCCTGTTTCGTTGCCGACAGAAAACCGATCAGCCTGCTCATCTTTGACGTCGATCACTTCAAGAAATTCAACGACACCCACGGACATCAGGCGGGTGACGAAGTGCTGTGGCAGGTCGCTCGAACTCTGACGAAAACCGTCAAGTCCTCCGATGTCCCTTGCCGCTATGGCGGCGAAGAGTTTGCGCTGGTGATGCCGAATACAAAGATCGACTCCGCACGCATTACGTCAGAGCGTGTTCGCAAAGCGATCGAGTCGATGGAGATTCAGTTCGAGGGGAAAACCTTGCGCGTGACCGCCAGTATCGGGGTTGCAGAAATCGGCCTCGGAGAAGATGCCGTACGACTGATTCGACGGTCGGACGATAGCGTCTACGCTGCTAAAGAAGCAGGTCGCAATTGCAGCTACTGGAACGATGACCAACAGTGCTTGCCTGTTATCGGTGCGTCCGGCGAAAAGCCAGCTGTTGAGCATCCGAATACCCCTGGAAAACAGGCATTGGCTCAAAAAACCAGTTCCTCGTCGATCTCGGAAGAATTGCCTAGCAGAACCGTTTTCTCGGACGAGCTTACCCGCAGAATCGCCGAAAGCCACCGCTTTGGAGTCTCCTTGTCGATCATGCATATTCATGTGAGCGACTACGAGAACCTGGTCAAGCAGTACGGTGACGCAGTCGGCCAGCTGTTGCTGGACTCGGTTGCTCAGTTCGTGCGATCCACTCTGCGAGACATGGACCTCCTGGGCCGCTTTCAAGACGGCGACTTTGTCGCCATGCTGCCGGGCAGTTCGGTAAAAGAAGCGAGCCTAGTTGGCCGGCGAGTCCAGGAGGCTATCTCCGACTGCGCCATTCAGCTTGGCGACAAGCAACTTCGCCTAGAACTTCAGTTAGGTGTCACGGATGTTTATCCGACCGATGACTCCGAGAGCATGATTGCCCGAGCTATCCAAATGGTAGAATCGTCCACGATCCAGCCAGTGGGCTAAGCTTCAGGTAAATAGTTATGATCGACGATTTGAGTCCAACTCCGCCGCTGATTCCGCCCCCAACTGGCCGAAATTGGCAATTTAGTCTGCGATCGCTGTTGATGGGCATGACTGCCTTTTCCGTGTGGTGTGCTCTGACAGTCTCGCTTCCTAGTGCGTTTAGCCAGGCTCTGATTGGTACGGTCTGGATTGCCGCCTCTGGCATAATCGTCACAGGTCTATTTTTCGCCAAAGACGATCAGCGTGCTTTCTGCATTGGCGCGGCAATCGTGGTCTCCTCGACGTGGACGCAAATCGGCGGCCGTTTTCTACAGGGTATTTTTAAAATATTCTCCATGCTATCCGGTGGTTTGCCGCTCCCCGAGTCGGTAGTCATGTGGCTAGACTTGGTGCTAATTACAGTCGCTGCCGTTGCCAACGGCTGGCTCTGCGTCCGCGCGCGGCGCTACTTCGAGCATACTTCGTCCGACTGATTCCTTCCTGCCGACAAGACTCCCGAAAGCTTGGGTCTTTCCCCCCCCGTGTGGCCCGTGGGGTGGGCCGTAGAATACGCCCTCGCGAATCATTCGAATTTTCTCCCTCTGGGAGGGAAGATACCCCTTTGACACATCGGAGGAAATCGCTATGATTTGGGGTTCCCAACTCGCTGGGTTCTACTCAGCGGGCGGGGACGATCACAAAGGCTTGATTAATTACCAAGCCCTATCCATTTGGAAGTGGTCGAAAGGTTCTTTGACAATTTGGTGTAGATAAAAGCAAGAGTGGCATCTGAAATAAGTTCAGACGTCTCGATTGGTAAAAAGTGTCGGATCGCGGAGCGCGAGCTGGGTTTCCACCTGGTGAGAGCTTCATCGTCCCCGACCCCGATAGCCAATCAGCAGAGGGCGTCTGATACGAATCTCTTTTGTCCTTAGATTACAAGAGGATCAAACAAGCGTTGCTCAAAGACCTCTCGGAGAACCGTTGTTGACCGTTTCACTCGTGGAGCATTTACAACGGGGTAAAACCGGGGCGCAAGGGTCTTTATATAACTTAGCAATTGTCTTGAGTTTTGAGCCGCAAGGTGAAGAGCTTTAGATAAATGTGGCCAAGTTACGAAGGGCGCATGGGGGATGTCTTGGCATCAGGAGGCGATGAAAGGCGTGGAAGTCTGCGAAAAGCTCGGGGGAGCTGACAAACAAGTGATGATCCCGAGATTCCTGAATTAGTACCGAGTAAATACATAGCTCGGTA
>Ga0209403_10006016_pt1 | contig 12439 bp, 11 predicted proteins | sample ArcticOcean_MG_C_8_FD_187440 | JGI IMG/M metagenome (GOLD analysis project Ga0209403, IMG submission 187440) | Marine microbial communities from western Arctic Ocean - ArcticOcean_MG_CB11_86 (SPAdes) (version 2) | ecosystem: Environmental > Aquatic > Marine > Oceanic | place: Arctic Ocean... | reverse complement strand
AGTGAAAAAAGCAGCAGCAAGCCAAAGATCAAAGTTCATCATGAATTTTGATAGATTAGATAGTTATTTATCTCAGCTTTAAGTTAAAAGGTTTTGATAGCCTCTTCCATCTTGTTCCAGTGTTTAATTTCAAGAGGTTTGATCTGAGAAAGAGGCCATTCTAGCGCCTCTTTATTGAACCAAATAGGATTCATATCACAGTCGTAGCTTGCTTTTACATCATTGATTGGGTGATCTCCTACGTGACATATCTGTTGACTTTCATGCCCGGTAAATTCTTTGACGGCTTCAAACATCACAGGATCTGGTTTACTGGCGTTTAAATCTGACGCAGAGAAATTGAAGTCAAAATAATGATCAATACCAATTTTCTTAAGGTCGGCATTTCCGTTGGTAATAACCCCTAAGGAGTATTGTTTTTTTAAACTCTCCAAACACTCTTCGACCCCTTCATACAACACGATATTATTTCTTTCACTAAAGAATATCTCAAAAGAGCTACTTGCCATTCTCTTTGCTTCTTCTTCTGTGTACCCTGCTAATAAACCCAGTTCATTGAAAGATAATTCTCTTAATTTAGATAGTTGATTTATTAGGTCAGGATTTTTTTTTAATAAATTATCTCGAATTTGGATAATGTCCTTAGAACCAAGAAGAGACCCAACTCCTGGATAATTTTCTTTAATCCAATTATTGGTAACTTTCTCTGCATTTAAGATAGTAGGCATAATAGGCCAGAGCGTGTCATCTAGATCAAATGAAATTACCTTTATAGTCATGTTTTGTCTTTCTTTTTTGCCCTTGGATGCGATGCATCATAAACTTTTGAAAGGTGCTGAAAATCTAATTTTGTATAAATCTGAGTAGTCCCTATATCTGAATGCCCTAGCATTTCTTGGACAGCCCTAAGATCGCCGCTTGATTCAAGCATATGGCTAGCAAAAGAGTGTCTTAACATGTGAGGATTAATTGGAGGTAGTCCTCTCATTTGGCTTAATTTTGCTATCCTTAGTTGGACTGACCTTGGGGAAATCCTTTTACCTTTATTGTTAAGAAACAAAGCTAAAACCCCTTCAGGGTTTTCTTTTTTAATAAAATTACTTCTGTGTATTAACCAATCTCTAATAGATTGGATGGCTTTTCTCCCTACAGGAAGATCCCTTGTTTTATTTCCTTTTCCAGTTACCCTGCAACTTCTCTCTTTTATTGAAATACTATTAAGATCTAGGCTGCACAATTCTGCCAACCTTAAGCCAGAAGAATAGAGAAGTTCGGCTATAGCTTTATCTCTTATTTCTATGGCACCCTGTGCCTTAAAGTTCAATAATTTTTGAACTAAATCTGCGTCCATGGCCTTCGGTAATAAATTTGCTGCTTTAGGAGAATTAATAGCTAAAGCGGGGTTGAGATGAATAATATTTTCATCAACCAGGTAATTAAAAAAACTTCTTATCGAAGACAAGATTCTTTGTAAGCTTCTAGGGTTTAATCCCCTTCTTCTTTCCTTATTAATATAACTTCTTACTTCGTGTTCTCTTGCCTGTTCCCATGAAGAAATTTCTGCTTCTACAAGAAAAGCACAGAATTTATCTAGATCTCTTTTATAGCTGTCAATTGTATGAAAAGATAATTGCTTAACAATTTCTAGATTAGAAAGGAATTTATCTACCTCGCTTAGAAGCATTTATTGATTAGATCTTTCTATTAGTTTATTGGCAACCTCAGCAATAAAATCTAAAAATAATGTATCTTTTTCGTCATTGTATTTCCCCTCTTCGCTTGAACCAATGGCTATAAGACCAGGAAACTCTGAGCTTCTTAAAGGCACCAAGGCGCATTCAATAATCTTTGTTCGTTTGCCAAATATAAAAGCAGCTTGGTTTTCTGAAATAGGACCACAGTAGATATCTTTTGTATTGTATTTATCACCAAAATTCTTATGAGAATCTTTAATATTTTTTAATCTACCCTTAGGAATATCCTTGTGTTCTTTAAAGAATATAAGACGACACCTGGTAGCATGGAATTCTTTTTCAAACACGTACTCAATCTTTTCAACAATTTCAGCTATCGATTTTATTTCAATGAGAGCTAGAATTAATTCTTTGGTTTGAGAAAAAATTTCTTCGTTTTCTTTAGCTATGGATAAAAGATCTAATAAGTTATTCGTGGTTGAATTATAATTTTCTCTTAATACTTCAACTTGCCTTTGTATCAGAGAAACAGCTCCGCCTGTTTCATGTATTACTTCAACAGAATTAAGGACCTGGGGGTTTTTGGATAAGAAGTCAGGATTAATTAGAAGAAAGTCAGTTACTTCTTTATTTGTAAGAGGGTTTTTTTTGGTTTTTTTCATATCTCAAGTGATAGCTTATCCAAATAATCAGCCTCACCGCATGCAATTAAGACGCCAGAGTGCTTGTTATAATTAATGTTCAGTTTCCCTTCTTTAAAGTTTACCTCAACATTACTTTCAAGCAATCCTTCGTGACATCCAGCTACTACAGCAGCACAAGCTCCACTTCCACAAGCCAGGGTTTCTCCTGCTCCTCTTTCATAGACCCTGAGGTCTATATTACTCGTTGAGTTCACCTTCGCTATGCCAAAATTTACCCCACCCGGAAACCAGTGACTATCTTGTAATTTCGCACCTATAGAGGTGAGAGGGAAATCTATAATATCTTGCAGGAAGTAAACTGCATGAGGGTTTCCAATATTTATAAAAGCTATTTCAAGATTAATATCTTCAACTTTAAGCAAATGCTTATTGTTTAAGTTTTTTTCAGGAAGAGCCCCCTGTTCTTGAATGAATTCAGGAGGAGGCATTTCCACAGAGAAACTCCCATCTTGATTATCAGATAGGTTCCAGATTCCTCCATCAGTATTAACTGAGAATACTTTTTGCGGAATTAAACCACTATCAGATACGTATTTGGTTAAGCATCTAGCTCCATTAATACAGTTCTTAGCTTTTGACCCATCGTTGTTAAAAATCTGAACACTTAAGTCCATCTGCGGTTCTTTGGGAGGTTCAATGGTTATTAATTGATCAAAGCCAGTCTGACCTTCTCTAACAATTTTTTCTATATCTGAGCTTCGTACTTCTCCTGATTGTCTTATCAAATCTACTAGGAGGATTATATTTCCTAGGCCTGACAGTCTGTGGGCTTCTAGCTTCATAGAGTTACTCTTCCAGAGAAATTAGTTCTTCAAAGCTTTCTCTTTTTTTTATTAAACTTACTTTTGATCCATCCACTAAGATTTCTGGCGGTTTAAGTCTAGAGTTGTAGTTTGAGGCCATAGCGTAGCCGTAAGCGCCTACGTCATGAATTGCTACAATAGAACCTTCTTTAATTTTAAGAATTCTGTCTTTGGCTAGGCTATCAGCACTCTCACAGACCGGACCAACTAGCTCATAAGTCTTTTCTTGAGTATCAGTTTGTTTAACGGCAGTAACGTCATGCCATGCAGAATATAGAGACGGTCTCATGAGGTCATTCATACCCGCATCTACGATAGCAAAATTTGTAGTTTCAGTTTCTTTAATGTACTCAACTTGTGACAACAATATGCCAGCATTTCCTATTATTGACCTGCCAGGTTCAACCACTAAGACAAAATCAAGGTGTTTTATTCTATCTATAACTCTATTTATTATATCTTTTGTATTTGCTCTTTCTTCGTCCTTGTAAGTGATACCTAAACCCCCACCAATATCTAAGAAGCTAATATCTTTTGATTCTTTATTTATCTCTTTGGCCAAGTTAATAAGATGTTCAAGGCTGTCAAGAATCAGTTCAGGTTTAGTTATCTGAGAGCCTATATGACAGGCAAGGCCTATTAAATTAACGTTTTCAATTTCCTGTATTCTTCTGGACATCGTGAGTGCAATTTTCTTTGTAACACCAAACTTAGAAGATCTTAGGCCTGTTTCAATGTAGGGATGTGATTCAGCAGATATATCTGGATTTATTCTTATAGCACAATTTGCTTTTTTGTTTGTTTCCTCAACAACCTGAATGACTCTTTCCAACTCGCTTTCAGATTCTATGTTTATAGAAAAGATACCTTTTTCTAGAGCCAGTTTAATTTCTTCTTTTGTTTTACCAACACCTGAAAAGACAATATTTTTAGGGTCTGCCCCTGCCACCAAACACCTTTTTAATTCATTGCCGGAAACAACATCAAATCCAGAACCCATAGAGCTTAAAAGCTTGAGAATATTGGTATTTGAGTTGGACTTGACAGCAAAACATACTTTATCGTCTATTCGTATCGAGTCTTTGTATTCTAAGAAGTTATTGCGGATCAGAGAAGAGGAATAAACGTAAGAAGGAGTGCCGTACGAAATTGCTAGATCAGATAATGATATATCGTCTAGGTACAGTTCTCCATTTTTTCTATTAATCCCATGCATGAGAGGCATTATATGTTTCTTTAGGAATATACAGAGGTCCTTTTTGACCGCAAGCAACAAACATTCCTGAGCAAACAGAAAGAAGTAGAATTATTCTTATTAATGAAAGAAACATCTATTTTCTACTTTTAATTAATTTTTGGGCTCGTATCACTTGTTTTTTAACTTGCTCAGGAGCTGTTCCGCCTTTTAGATTTCTGGCTTTTATAGCTTTCGCTGGATCAAGATAATTCTTCACATCACTAGAGATAACCTTTGAGAATTTTTTTAATTGGTTTACTGAAAGATCAAAGATTTGTAAGTCTTTACTTTCTGCGTGTTTAACAATTTTTCCAACTATTTCATGTGCTTTTCTGAAAGGAACATCACGTTCTACAAGATAATCTGCTAAATCTGTAGCGGTTATTTGTCCTAAATTACAGTCAAGTCTCATTTTCTCTGTATTAACAATTATTCCGCCGACCATATGAGAAAAAAGCTCCAAACTAGTGGTGCAATAATCTGATGCTGAGAAAATAAATTCTTTGTCTTCTTGCATATCTCTGTTGTAGGACAAAGGCTGGTTCTTCATGAGAGACAGTATCCCCATTAAGCTGGCAATGGTCTTGGATGAGCCACCTCTTATTAACTCAGCAACATCTGGATTCTTCTTCTGAGGCATAATCGAAGAGCCTGTGCAGAATTCATCCGAGAGCTGGATATAGTTGAATTGAGAAGAAGACCAAATTACAAGCTCTTCGCAAATTCTTGAAAGGTGAATTCCAAGTATGCTGGAGTTTGCAGCAAATTCGATAACAAAATCTCTGTCACTAACAGCGTCCATTGAATTGTTTGATGTGCTGGTGAAATCTAAACGTTTTGCAAGTTTTTCTCTGTCAATCTTGAATCTACTGCCCGCTAATGCAGCAGATCCTAGAGGCAAAACACTCATTCTTTGCTTGGTTTCAGAGAATCTAGAAAAATCCCTATCTAACATTTCAAACCAAGATAAAAGATGATGACCAAAGGTGACTGGCTGAGCTATTTGCATATGCGTGAATCCAGGCATGATGTCTTCTGCATGAACTTTAGCTTTTTTAACAATAGAGTTTTGAGCTTGATTTATTAAGTTAAGGATATTTTTAATTACAGTATTTAAATGTAGTCTTAGGTCTGTTGAAACCTGGTCATTCCTAGACCTTCCAGTGTGTAGCTTTTTCGCTGAATTTCCTGCTTTTTTAACCAGAGCAGATTCTATGTTCATGTGAACGTCTTCGAGACTTTTGTCCCATTGGAATTTACCAGTTTCTATTTCTTTGAGTATGGATTTAAGGCCTTTAGATATTTTTGAGTAATCTTTTACAGAAATAACTTTGGCCTCTTTTAATGAAAGTGCATAGGCTAAAGAACCAGCTATATCTTCCTTATAGAGTCTTTTATCAACATCAATCGAACTTGTGTAGTCTTTGGTTAGTTCACTAGCTGCTTCAGTGAACCGTCCTCCCCATAGAGGGTTTGTTGTAGTTTTTTTATTCATCTTATAACTTCAATGATTCTACTATAGTTTTTGTAGGTTCTAATTTATTGATAGTATAAAAATGTATTCCAGGGGCTCCAAATGATAATAAGTCTTCACCAAGCTTGGTCAATACATCAATTCCATATTTTGTGACATCTTCATCATTTAATTTGTCTAAGTCTGCAATAATCTTTTGCGGAATCTTTGCACCACAATTATTAGCCATTCGGAAGAGAGATTCTTTGTTTGTAATGGTAATAAGCCCAGGAGTAACTGGTATTCCTAGGTTTTCTTTTTCACACCTCTCAATAAATTCATAATAGGCTTCAGGTAAAAAGAAGAATTGAGTTATCGCTCCGTCTGCTCCAGCTTTAACTTTATTAGAAAAGTTAACAAAGTCTTCATCAGCAGATTTTGCTTGAGGATGGACTTCTGGATAAGCACCAACTTCGATATGAAATTGATTGTGATAAGCACCCTTAATGTATTCAAGCAGATCTTTTGCGTAAGGAAAGTCTCCGTAACCGCCTACTCCAGATGGCAAATCTCCTCTCAATACAACCAGCCTCTTGAACCCAGCCTCTTGATACGAGTTAAGTATAGATTTTATCTCTTCTTTATTAGATGTACCTCCAGAGATATGAGCACAAGGATCAATATTTGTTTTTTCTTTTAAAGCTAAGCAGGCATTGAAAGTACCTTCTTTCGTTGAGCCTCCTGCACCAAAAGTTACTGAAAAATACTCCGGCTTTAAGAGTTCAAATTCTTTAGCAATGGAGATGAGTTTTTCGTTTCCCAGATTAGTTTTGGGAGGATAAAACTCAAAACTTAATTTTTTTGAGTTCATTTCCATAATCTTCTCTATTAATACTTATAGATCTCTGACTTAAATGGTCCTTCTGTAGGAACATTAATGTAGTCTGCCTGTTTATCTGAAAGCTTGGTCATTACACCTCCAAAACCTTCAACCATGTAAGAAGCTACTTCTTCATCAAGCTTCTTAGGAAGCACCTCAACTGTGATGAGATCTTTTTTAACTTCCTCATCATTAATATTAGCGAATTTTTTTTCATACAAATACATTTGAGCCAATACTTGGTTCGCAAAAGAACCGTCCATTATTCTAGAGGGGTGCCCAGTAGCGTTTCCTAAATTTACAAGCCTTCCTTCAGATAGAAGTATTAAGTAATCATCGCTTTCCAGGTTTGGTTTGTCCCCAGCTTTGGTATCTTTGAAGATCTTATGGACTTGAGGTTTTACTTCTTCCCAGGCCCACTCCTCTCTCATGAAAGACGTATCTATTTCAGTGTCAAAATGACCGATGTTACAAACTACTGCTCCTTTTTTAAGAGCTTTAAGCATGTGTTTATCACACACTTTATAGTTACCTGTTGCAGTAACCACTAAATCAGTATCTGCAAGAAGAATCTTATTTATAGATTCCTCGTTGTTTTTATTAATCCCGTCTACGTAAGGAGAGACAACTTCGTATCCATCCATGCACGCTTGCATGGCACAAATAGGGTCAACTTCTGTGACTCTAACAATCATGCCTTCTTGCTTTAAGCTTTGCGCTGAACCTTTCCCTACATCGCCGTAACCTATAACAAGTGCCTTCCTGCCGGCCAAGAACATATCTGTTCCTCTTTTGATCCCATCATTTAAGCTATGTCTAGTACCATATTTGTTGTCATTCTTAGATTTGGTAACTGAATCATTAACGTTTATAGCAGGTACTTTAAGCTCATTTGACTCTATCATTTCATGAAGCCTAACAACTCCAGTGGTGGTTTCTTCAGTTATACCATGAATATTTTCTAGTATTTCAGGGTATTTTATGTGAGCCATTGCTGTTAAATCACCACCGTCGTCTAGAATCATATTAGCATCCCACGGAGTTCCATCTTTTAAGATAGTTTGCTCAATACACCAATCAAACTCTTCATCTGTTTGGCCTTTCCAAGCAAATACAGGTATTCCTGCAGCTGCTATAGCTGCAGCAGCATGATCTTGAGTAGAAAATATATTACAACCAGACCATCTAACTTCTGCTCCAAGCGCAATAAGGGTTTCTATAAGTACCGCAGTTTGAATAGTCATGTGTATACACCCTAGAACCTTGGCCCCTTTTAAAGGCTGTTCATTTGCATAACGCTCTCTTAGTTTCATTAAAGCAGGCATTTCAGATTGAGCAATTACTATTTCTTTTCTTCCCCATTCTGCTAAGGACATATCGACTACTTTGTAATCTTGGTTATTAGTTTTTTCCATTTTTTTATTTTATATTTTATGCTTTGAGGGCATCAACTTTATCTGTTTTTTCCCAAGTAAATGCATCTTCTTCTCTTCCAAAGTGGCCATAAGCTGCAGTTGCTTGATAAATAGGTCTTTTTAGATCAAGCATATTGATTAATTGTCTGGGCCTAAGGTCAAAGTGCTCTCTTACTAGATTAGTAATTTCTTCTTCTGAAATCTTCGATGTGCCGAAGGTATTTACGCTAATTGATGTCGGCTCAGCAACTCCTATGGCATACGAAACCTGTATTTCACATCTATCTGCTAAGCCTGATGCTACTATATTCTTAGCTACATATCTTCCTGCGTAAGCTGCAGAACGATCTACTTTTGATGGGTCTTTACCTGAAAATGCACCACCTCCGTGCCTAGCCATACCGCCATAAGTGTCTACAATAATTTTTCTACCTGTTAATCCGCAATCTCCAGCCGGACCCCCTATAACAAATTTACCAGTTGGATTTATAAAATACTTGGTATCCGAAGTTAACCAATTAGAAGGCAATACAGGCTTCACTATTTCTTCCATAACCCCTTCTTTCAGGTCTGCTTGAGAAATGTCTGGATCATGTTGAGTAGAAACGACTACTGCAGAAATAGATTCAGGTTTGCCGTCATCACCATAAACAAAACTTACCTGGCTTTTGGCATCTGGTCTTAACCAGCTAAGTTTTCCAGATTTTCTTATAAACGCTTGCTGTTCAACTAATCTGTGAGAATAAGTTATTGGTGCAGGCATTAAAACTTCTGTTTCATTTGTTGCGTAACCAAACATTAATCCTTGATCCCCTGCGCCCTGATTTAAGTCTTCACCTTCACCTTCATTAACTCCTTGTGCAATATCTTGAGATTGTTTACCAATTACGTTCATTACTTCGCAAGTTGCTCCATCGGTACCAGTAGCTATATCGTCGTAACCAATATCAGTTATAACTTTTCTGGTTATAGCTTCTAAATCAGGAGTAGATGAGCTGGTGATCTCTCCAGCAAGCACCACCAGGTTATCTTTAATAAGAGTTTCACACGCAACTCTTGATTCTGGATCATCTCTTAGCATTGCATCCAGTACAGCATCTGATATTTGGTCTGCCATCTTATCTGGGTGACCTTCAGAGACAGACTCAGAAGTAAAAATTTTATATTCTGACATTTTATTTCCTTTAAAAGGGTGGGCATTTTACACTTTTGCCACTTTTTTTTACCACTTTTTAATTTTTAGCGGTTTAATCTATATACAGAAATTTTCTTATCGGCGAGAATATAACTTTAAATCTAAATAAAGCTAACCCCCAATGACAAAACTTAATTCGGATGTTCTATTAGCAAATGCTCTGAGAGTTATTGCAATGGATGCAGTAGAAAAAGCTAAATCAGGACATCCTGGTATGCCAATGGGAATGGCTGATATTGCCGAAGTTCTCTGGAGGCATAACTTAAAACATAATCCACTTAACCCTGAATGGACTGATAGGGACAGGTTTGTTTTGTCTAATGGCCATGGCTCCATGCTTTTATATGGATTGCTGCATTTAACTGGGTATGACGTATCCATGGATGAAATTAGAAACTTTAGACAATTAGGTTCTAAAACTCCTGGCCACCCTGAATACGGTATTACTCCGGGAGTTGAAACAACCACAGGTCCTCTGGGACAAGGCTTATCAAATGCAGTTGGAATGGCTATTTCAGAGAAATTATTATCACAACGTTTTAATCAAGAAGGTTTTAATGTCGTTGATCATATGACTTTTGCTTTTACTGGAGATGGCTGTCTAATGGAGGGCATTTCTCATGAAGCTTGTTCTTTAGCTGGAACACTGGGCTTAGGCAAGCTTGTAGTTATTTACGATGACAATGGTATTTCAATTGATGGACCCGTTGAAGGTTGGTTTACAGAAGACATACCAGCAAGATTTAAATCTTATGGCTGGCAAACAATAGCAAACGTGGACGGTCATGATCCAGAACAAATAAGCGCAGCGATTATAAAAGCTAAAGAAGAAGACACGAAACCAACCATAATTTGTTGCAAGACCATTATTGGCAAAGGGTCGCCAAATAAAGCTGGAACTGCTTCTTCGCACGGAGCTGCTTTTGGAGAGGAAGAAGTAAAAAATATAAGAGAAGAGCTTCTTTGGAGTCATGAACCTTTTGAAATTCCAGAAGAAATATATGAAGCTTGGAACTTCCAAGAAAAAGGAAAAGAATTAGAAAGTGATTGGAATAAATTATTTTCTGAATACGCTTCCAACTTCCCTGATTTAGCTCAAGAATATTCAAGATGCATGTCAATGGATGATCCAAATGGTCTTGAGGCAGCTTTATTAGAATTTGCCAATAGTATGCAAGAACAAAAGCTTACCGTAGCAACTAGAAAGTCATCAGAAATGGTAATAAATGTTTTAGGACCATTAATGCCGGAGTTGGTTGGAGGCTCTGCAGATCTAACAGGTTCAAATAATACTAATTGGTCAGGAACTGTAGCAATAACTAAAGACAATTTTAAAGGAAACTATCTTAACTATGGTGTTAGAGAATTTGCTATGACAGGGATCATGAATGGCATGGTTCTTCATGGAGGAATAAGGCCATACAGCGGAACTTTCTTAACTTTTTTAGATTACGCAAGAAACGCAGTAAGAATGGCAGCATTAATGGAGATTCCCACAGTATTAGTTTATTCACACGACTCAATAGGACTTGGTGAAGATGGGCCTACCCATCAACCCGTAGAACACTTAACAAGCTTAAGAACAACCCCCAATATTGAGACTTGGAGACCATGTGATACGGTTGAGACAGTATTTGCTTGGAAAGCAGCCATACAGAATAAGACTAAACCTACAGCTCTTATCTTATCGAGACAGAATTTACCAACAATAGATAGGGATATTAATCAGGTCGCCTCTATAAACAAAGGAGGATATGTTATTTATGAATCGTCAAATCAGCCAAAATTAGTCTTAATATCTACAGGATCTGAGCTTGCAGCAACATTAGAGGCCGCAAAAGTGGTCGAAGATAGCATAAGCGTTCGGGTTGTATCTATTCCGTGCACTGAAAGATTCGATGCCCAGGGTAAAGAGTATATAGAAAGTATTTTAGGAAAGGACTCTATTAGAGTTGCTGTTGAAGCGTCTCATGAAGACTGGTGGAGGAAATATGTGGGGCTAAGAGGAAGTGTTATTGGTATGGATTCTTTTGGAGAATCAGCTCCTGGAAATGTATTAGCTGATCACTTTGGCTTCACCAAAGAAAAAATAGTTGCCTCTCTCAGAAATTATCTTTAATAGTAAGGCAGATGAATAATCTTCTGGAATTCGATCTATCCGATAAAAAAATTCTGCTGCGAGTAGATCTAAATACACCTATTAAAGATTCTCAAGTTTCTAACGATGAGAGAATCGTAAGATCTTTACCTACAATTAAGCATATTCTCAAGAATAAAGGAAAATTAACGATCTTAAGCCATTTGGGTAGACCAGAAGAAAATGGAGTTATCCAGCCAGAATTTTCTTTAAAACCCGTTATGCAGAGATTAGAGGAATTACTAGGACTAGAAGTTGAATTAATAAATTCCATAGAAGAATGGTCAGAGCCAGGCCCAGGTAAATTAAATATGTTAGAGAATGTGAGATTTTTACAAGGAGAGAAATCTAATGATCCTTCCCTTTCTAGGAAATTTGCTGAAATGTGTGATATTTTTGTAATGGATGCTTTTGCTACATCTCATCGGGCGCATGCTTCCACCACAGGAGTAATCTCTTTTTCTCGTAAAGCTTGCGCTGGTTTTTTGCTTCAAGAAGAAGTTGAATCTCTAAATAGACTAAATCAAAATGAAAACAGACCTTCAGTGGCAGTCCTTGGAGGTGCAAAGATCTCAACCAAGTTAGATTTAATAAATTCTTTATCGGACAAAATGGATTTCCTAATCCTAGGTGGAGGAATAGCCAATACCTGCTTGGCTGCCAAAGGTTTTGATGTCGGTTCATCTTTGTGTGAAAAAGACATGCTTAAACAAGCTCTGGAGCTGGCAAACAAAGAAGGAGTTATCTTGCCTAAAAAGGTTGTCGTTGCAGGATCTGTAGAAGAAGAAGGAACAGTAGTAGATGTAAATTCTATTAATCCAATGGACTCAATATTTGATATAGCACCAGAAAGTTTTGATGAAGTTAAGTCTATTCTCCAAGAAGCAAAAATAATTCTATGGAACGGCCCTGTTGGTCTTT
>Ga0209403_10006015_pt1 | contig 12443 bp, 9 predicted proteins | sample ArcticOcean_MG_C_8_FD_187440 | JGI IMG/M metagenome (GOLD analysis project Ga0209403, IMG submission 187440) | Marine microbial communities from western Arctic Ocean - ArcticOcean_MG_CB11_86 (SPAdes) (version 2) | ecosystem: Environmental > Aquatic > Marine > Oceanic | place: Arctic Ocean... | reverse complement strand
GCGCTCGATCCGGAAGTGAAACCGGCGACAGGCAAAATGCCGGCGCCACGTCATGATTCAAGCCCGGTCGTTCTTGCCGGCTATACCGGCTCGCACAGTAAAGCAGCAACGGCGGCGTCATCCGTTCCGGCCGGAATCATCATCTCTGGCCAATATAACGGCAAGCTTGATAGCCCGCGTATCTGTAACCGGGCGCTTTCCCGGGCAGAAATTGAAACCATGAAACTTGGCGCTCAGCGCGGGATGACCGAGCGTCGCAACGCTGGGCCGACCGGTGCCCTATCGAAGACAATTGTCGCCGCATGGGATTTCTCCGACGGTATCGACACCATTGTTGGTCGCGATCAAGGACCCTACCGCTTTGACGCACAGATCGTTGGTTGCCCGACCCGCGCCATGACCGGCCATAATTTCTCCGGCCATAATTTTGATTGGAAGCATGCGCCGAAGGAATATGGCGCTATTCATTTCCATGATGATGATGTTGACGACGCCCGCTGGGATATTGACATCGAATGGGAAGTGCCGAAGGGTTTTGAGAGTGATTCATACTGCGTGAAACTCACTACCAAGGAAGGTGATGAGGATTACATCCCGTTCTTCGTGGTGCCGCATGTGGGTGAAGAGCAGGCCAAGATCGCGGTGATGATCCCAACGATCAGCTACATGGCTTATGCGAATGAGCATCTTGCCAACAATGCAGGCGGTGCGGAACTGTTGGTCTATCGCGTACCAATCATGCAGCAGCAGAACATGTTCCTGTCCGAGCACCGCGAATATGGCGGCTCGATATATGACACCCACACCGACGGCAGCGGGCTTTGCCTCTCTTCGCGCTTGCGCCCGATCCTCAGTGTGCGGCCGAAATATGATCACTTCCTGATGCAGGCGCCGTGGCAATACCCGGCCGATCTGCACTTGATCTATTGGCTCAATCAGCTCGGTTATAAGTACGACATCATCACCGATGAAGATGTCAATTATGACGGCCTGGCGCGCCTCGAGAATTATAACGTCGTCATTACGGGCTCGCATCCGGAGCATAATACCGGGCCGCAGCTCGATGCCTTACATGATTATACCGAGCAGGGCGGTCGCCTCATGTATATGGGTGCCGATGGCTTCTATTGGGTCCATTCCTACCACCCGTCCTACGAGGATCGGGGCCGTGGGGTTATCACCGAGATGCGTCGCTGTGAATCCGGCATTCGCCCCTGGCGCGCCGATCCCGGCGAGTATTATCACCAGTCGTCCGGTGAACTCGGCGGCATGTGGCGCTACCGTGGTCGCTATCTGCACTCTGTTGCTGGTACTGGTATGTCATCGGAAGGCTTCGATATTTCGAGCTATTATTCGCGCACGGAAGAGAGTAACGATCCGCGCCTGGCTTGGGCCTTCAAGGGTATCAAGCAGAATGAGAAGATCGGCAATTTTGGCCTGGTCGGCGGCGGCGCTGCCGGCACCGAGCTCGATATTGTCGATACCATGCTCGGGTCACCGCCGCACACGCTTATCGGCGCAACCTCGGCTGGTCGCCACACCGAGGCCTATTTGTTGGTGATGGAGGATTATGGTTTCAGTCAACAAGGTATTGACGGCACCCAGCATCCTCGCGTGCGTTCTGATATCGCCTTTCATGAAACACCCAATGGCGGCGGATGTTTCGCCTTCAGCTCGATTGCCTTCTGCGGTTCGTTACCGTGGAACAATGGTAATCCCAAGAAGAACAATATCTCCCAGCTGGTGAAGAATGTGCTGGATCGTTTCGCCAAGGATGGACCGTTGCCTGATGCGCCGAAGAGCGCGTTCAAGCATCGCGGACGTGCCGATTACGATCCGCCCATGAACAAGAAGCGCAAATAGCACAAGCCAGTTAGGCGCCATACCCCCGCGTCGGCGAGTTTTTCGCCGGTGCGGGGGATATTTTTCGCAACAGACTGACGCGCCATGAATGAGCATCCCGAGTTAGGCTATTACGACGAGGGCCTCGATCTCGTCCAGCCGAAGCTGTACGCCGCGGCAACCAAGCCGTTCGGTCGGGCGCAAATCCTGCCGCCGGCTGCCTTCCGCTCAAAAATATTTGCCGACCTCGAAGACGAAAAGGTATGGACTCGCAGCTGGGTCTGTATCGGCGTTCACCAACAGATCCCCAACAGCGGTGACCTTCTGCCCTTTACAGTCGGCCATCACGGTATCCATGTGCAGCGCGCCAAAGATGGCAGCCTGATCGGTCGTTTCAACCGCGCGCAACATGGCGGCTGCCGCTCAATTCCGGCGCAATGCCGGACCGGCATCAAAACCAAATGCTCGTTCACTTCCTGCGGCTATAGCCGTGACAGGGAAGCCATTCAGGGTGAGCAAACCGGTGAGATGGCCGAGCTTGGTGGTCAATATCTTGGCGATCGGCCGGAGCGGTTGTTTCCGGTAAAGGTCGATAGCTGGGGGCCCTTCATCTTCGTCAATCTCGACAATGGCTGCGCGCCATTGGCGACCCAAATGAAAGGTTTGGCCAAGCAGATGGGGTCACTGTCTGACGATAGCCTCGTATTGGCATGGCAGATTCGCCTTGAGCACGACTGCAACTGGAAATTATCCGGCAACGCCTTTCTCGAAAATATTAAGCTGCCCTTTGCTGCGGAGAGTACTGCAAAGACTGCCGCCGATGCGCCGGCTCATATGGTACAAACGCTCGAGCTTTCGCCCGACTATGCGGTGCGTTATCCCGCTTTGCCGCCGCTCTGCGGTTTTAAGCCCGCCCAGCTTTGTACAACCCGGCTATGCTGGTCGTTCCCCAATCTGTTGCTCGTGGTTATGCCGGACCATGTGGTCAGCATCATTCTGCAACCGACGGCGACGGCGGCGACGCTGGCGCGCATCAGCTTATTTGTTGATCATAGCGTTGATATTAATGCGCACGGCTCTGAGATTGCAGAGCTGGCGGGTATCTGGGAGGCGACGCTTGATGATAGCGCAACGCTTGGTGTGGAGCGCCAACAGCAGTTCAGCGAGTGGAACGCCACAGCGAGCCGCTTGCCCAAAGAAGACAGTGCCGCCGGTTATGCGCTGCAAAAGTTCCTGGTGGACAGTATTTTACGTGAGCATGAATATGTCTGGTCAGCGCCGCTATTTTCCTAACCCGGTCGCTGATTTAAGGGACGAGAAATTCTGCAATGGTCTATAGCGTGCAACAAATCAAGTATGAGGTGCTGGCCTATATCAAGGAATTCGGCGGCGACTTCTCGGACTATTATGTCGGCCTAACGGACGACCCGCAGAAGGCGCTGTTTACCACCCACAAGCTGGACCGTGACAAAGACCCTTGGCTCTATAAACAGGCGCTAACCCACGGCGCAGCGCGGACGATTCAGAAATATTTTCTCAGCCAGCTTAAATCTGATGGGCAACCGCCAACAAACAATGATGAGGATACGGACTGCGTCTATGTCTACAAAAAAAGCAAACGAACCGCGCCCTAAGAAAAAACCGACCGCCAAAAAGGCCGCGCGCAAGAAAACAACATCGCTGGCCAAGGTGTTGGAGGAGGGGCGCGTGGCCTATATGGCGGGGGATTTCGCCAAGGCGCATGGTATTTGGCTGGTGCTTGCTGAGGCCGGAACGGACGCTCCAGAAAATGCCGAGGCCCAGGCCTGGATCGGCTCACTCTATGCCAATGGCGATGGCGTAGACGTCGACGATGCTGCGGCCTTTGCCTGGTATTTAAAATCCGCCGACGGCGGCAATGTTCAGGCGCAGAGCAATATCGGCGCAATGTATGCTATGGGCAATGGCGTCACGGCGGATGACGTTAAGGCAGTGGGCTGGTTTGAGCGCGCGGCGGAGGCGGGCGATGCGCATGGCCAGTTTAATCTAGCGGTGCTGCTGTCAGAGGGCAGGGGCGTAGAGAAGGATCTCGCCAAGGCGGCCGAGTGGTATCAGGCTGCGGCTGAGATGGGGCATTATCCTTCCCAGGCGCGCCTCGGCCATATGTATTCCACCGGCCATGGTGTCGAAAAGAATCGGGTGCAGGCCTTTCTCTGGCTGTCATTGGCGGCGCAGCACGGCATCGGCACGGCGCTGAACGCGCTTGAAGCGATCTCCAATCAGATGTCGAGCGAGGAGAAAGCGGAGGCGCTTGGCCTATTTGATGCCTGGCGTGGCCGCACCGCGGCATCTGCCGGACCTAGCCGTATTGTGCCTCTGCCGGGCTAAAATCACCAAAGCCAATTTTTAACCCGTTGTTATTTGTGAATAAAATTGGCTTTGTTTTGAAATCGAGAGACTTTCTAAAGTTTGACAGCGGTTTAAATTAGAACTCAAACCCGATCCCAGCCCCAAGCCATCTTAGCACAGCCGTGCGCCGACCAATAACAATCCGCCACGCACGTAGACAGGCCATATGGTTCTGCCGTCAATGGCCAAGGTATGCGCTCTCACGAGATGCCCTAACTGCTATTCATTTGAGCAAACCCATATCGCGGGTAATGACACTTGCTCAAGATTTACTCTAGCACGGGAAGTTATCAATCAGCCCGGTTTTGTCATGCACTAATATGCGAAGCGAATAGCGCGTAATTTGCGCCATCACCCGCGTATCAATCGGGCAGCCCGTGGCGGTGGTGATGTCACCGGGCGGTGCGCCTTTGCCGTGGCGGCTGTCGCCGATGCGCGGCGCGAAATAGAGCGTTACTTCGAGCTGGCTGGGTGCGGCAATCTCGGTTTCCGCCACTTTCCAGCCGATCGGTAGATCATGCGAGCGATAATAGCCGTGGATAATCGCCTGCGCCTTCTCCACCGGGATATCACCGCCATTTATGCCCTCGCTAGCTCCGCCATCTGCGTGTGTTTCCTCATGCCGTTTGAGTTCTTTATTGGTTTCATAGACCGCAATGACGACCAGCAAAGCGGTGATCGCCAAGCCCCAAATGATAAATCGGCGCTTGCCTCTTGTTTTCCCCTCGCTCACGGCCAAACTAACCGCAGCGCGGGCCGATGGACAAAACGAACAAGAAGAATGAGAAGGGAATAAGGCAATGGCTGTTCCAAAGAATATGCAGCAAGAGTTAGAGAAGCGTGACGAGCTGATCTTAGCGCTCGAAATGCTCACGGTCGATCAGGCAAGCCGCCTACTGGCGCTGGAGGCGCTGGTGGTCAATATGGCGGCGGCTAAAAAGGTCAAAGCGGCCGACATTAAGTCGCATATCACCAAGCAATCCAAGCGCTTCCACCAACATTTTGAAGGCGATAGCTTAAAAGGCTTCACCGAGCGTGCCGAGCGCATCGCCAAGCAGCTGGGCGCTCCGGCAAAAACCAAGAAAGCGGCGAGCAAGAAAACCGCGAGTAAAGCAACCAAGGCGAAAAAAGCTCCGGTTAAAAAAGCTTCGGCTAAAAGGGCTTCGGTTAAGAAACCCGTGGCTAAGAAAATAGTAGCTAAAAAGACCCCAGCAAAAAAGTCAGCGGCAAAAAAAGCCGTGAAAAGGGCAAGTCCAGCAAAAAAAGCGGCTGCCAAACGCAAGCCCACCACTAAGGCCCAAAAATAGCGCCGCAATTCGAGTCAGCGAGCGCAAAATAGGCAAAACGTGGCGCCAGCTTATGGCCAGACATCCATGCCAGAGCGCTGGGAGGTTATGGTGTCCTGCCACCATTATAACTGTGAGCCACGTCATTCGGGATTCATTCGGGATTGCGGAGACACCGCCGTTAATTTACGTAGATGAGCGCGCTCGCACCTTGGGGGCGGCTGGCGACCAGCGCAAGCACGCATCCTGTGGATATTGGTCCAAAGCAGCCATTAAGGTGCTGTCGCGCGCGCAAGAGCCGCCGGACGGGATGCTGCATTAGTTGTGCAAAACAACCCATCAAGGCCACAATCTTCTCCCTTGCTCTCGCCCTTGCTGCACCGGAGGCAGCAGGGGGCTTCCGGTGCAGGCGTAGAAGCTTATTGGCGCGGCGACTAACCGGAGTTAGAGACCGCGCCTTGCGTGCTTAATCGGAGACGGACAGGTTCTCGGCGGAAGATTTGCCGTTTTGTCCGGGCAGAAGCTCGTACGTGACCTTCTGACCTTCGTTAAGCGTAGACAGTCCGGCGCGTTCGACAGCTGAAATGTGAACGAAAGCGTCATTTGAACCGTCTTCCGGCGCGATAAATCCGAAGCCCTTAGCGGAGTTGAACCATTTTACAGTACCAGTAGTCATAATAATTTCCTCAAACAAGAATTTTGGTTCCGCGCATCACATCATGTGACGGCGCGGTCAGTTAAACGCTCACATTGTCAGGGAGAAACTAAGCTATCCGGCGCACCGTAAACCTAGGCGATACAAAACAAATGCAACACGTATGTGGAATGTGTAGAGGAAATTACGGTGAAGTCAATGACAGGCGAGCGACCATCGGCCCGTTTTTCATAATAAATGATCCCTACTGCCCCTGTGTCATCAGGTCCACTTATGGCTAAAAACGGCTGTTTAACCGCAGCCTGATTAATGTCTGAAGCTGGGTGCAGAGCAGACATCCATCGCGCAAAATCCGTTTTCCCGAAATTAATGTCCATTCTCGGGGGCAAAGCGGACCAAAATATGAATGAGAGAAAACAGCCGCTGTTGACCTAATTCGGACATTCATAGCCACATGACTTCGAGCGTTCCCGGGATACTTTCAGCTAAGATATTGAGTTTCTCCCTTGCCCGCGCCGACGGCCGAGTGTTAGTCCGCCGACAGGTTCTTTTTATCTCTTCCCCTTGAAGTAATCAGTCAAGGCGGACGGCGCTGACCTGGGGGTCGGGCTCGACAGCAATCAGCCGGCCATCTTCCGCGACTGAAATGCAGCCGCATCTTGATCAGCACAATGCACAGTAACCTTGTACACGTCGCGTTGACTCGCTTGCGCTCAACTCGGCCTCCCGGCAGTTTTCTCCGTTCGTCCTATTGCGGGTCGATTAGATATTCGTCGCCCGGGCGAATATTCTGTTTGAGCTATTTTGAAGCTCCCGCACGATTTGGCATCGTGATCTCGATTGGCGCTCGGCGAACCGTGATTTTACAGCGTAATTTTTCGTTTTCGCGCTAACGACAGTCACGGTCCGAAAATCGATTTCCACGCCATAAAAGTATTTTGCCGTCTTGTAAAGCCCCAATTCTATGTACCATTATCTGATAGAGTCTCAGGCAGCGGTGGATGCATGTTTAAAACCTGATGTACCAAAATCTGGAAACAAACTAACATTCAACTTGGACCACTCAAGTGGGGCTGACCAGAAAAATCACCTTTGTTTTAAAGCAAGGCAGGTCCCTATAATGATAAAAGTTGATTAAAAAAATGGGGTACTAAACTATGAAGCTTAGAGAAAGAGTTGCAATCGTTACAGGCGGCTCGAGAGGAATGGGTGCGTGCATTGCCACTCGGTTTGGCGCCGAGGGAGCCAGTGTTGCGGTTGTTTCAAAAAATAATATAGATAATGCTCAGTTGGTTGTTGATCAAATAAGAGCTGCAGACGGAACTGCGCAAGCTTTTTGTGCAGATATTTCAGATCCGGAAAGCTGCATTTATCTGGTCAGTGAAGTAAATTCAGTATTTAACACTATTGATATCTTAGTTAATAATGCTGGTATTTACATGCCCCAGTCAATCGAAGAGACGACGGAGTTGGATTGGGATGAGCAGTTAAATACCAATCTCAAGGGATGTTTTTTTATGATTAAATCTGTACTCCCTATTATGAAAACTAAAAAGCGGGGAAAAATTATAAATATTGCATCAAGCTTTGGATTGGTCGGAGCAGCAAATGCAAGTGCCTATTGCGCGTCCAAAGGCGGTCTCTTGAATCTTACAAGGGCACTTTGTTTAGAGCTTGCTCCTCACAATATTAACATCAATGCGTTGGCTCCTGGAGGAGCAAAGACCGATATGAATTTAGAGCAAAGACAAATACCTGGCTTTAAAAACAAAGTTGATAATATGACACCATCAGGATCTTATTTTATGGACCCAGATGGTCTTTCGGGCGCAGCTGTGTTTTTAGCGTCTGCAGATTCAAATTCAGTGCATGGTGCTCACATTGCTGTAGATGGTGGATGGACCGCTGGCTGAGGCACTATCAGAGCAAATCGGCTTGAGTGAGGCGACGGACTGCCCTTGTAACGCCCCAATTCTATGTACCACTATCTGAAGGAGTCTCAGGCACCGGTGGTCGCATGTTTAAAGCTTGATGCAGATATTTACGGACTGCCCTAGGAATGGCTGACGTATCAAATGCTGTAAACATTCCACGGCAGCTATTTAGGGTAGCCGTCAAATTTCATCAAGGGCGGCGTCACCTGCTTGGTTGCCTGCTCACCGCATTTAGAGCAGCGCGGCTTGAAATCGAGTATTGAGCGGTTGCCGTGCTTCGCCACAAATTAGGCGATGCATGATATAATATGCCTATGGTCACCATTTATGTTGATGCGGATGCCTGCCCGGTGAAGGACGAAATCATGCGTGTCGCCTCCCGTCACGATTTGAAAACATATCTGGTCTGTGATGGCGGGCTGCGTCCGAGCCAGTATCCGGCGGCGGAGCTGATTATCGTTCCCCAGGGCGCAGATGCTGCCGATGACTGGATTGCCGACCACATTCAAAAATCCGACATCTGCGTTACCAACGACATCCCTCTGGCAGCGCGCTGTTTGAAACAGGACGCGCTGGCCCTAAAACCCAATGGGGAACCCTATACGGAAAATGGAATCGGCGTCGCGCTGGCCACACGGGAGCTGATGCAGGTCTTGCGCGAAACTGGTGAAATTACCGGCGGACCGAGACCTTTCAACAAATCAGATCGGTCTCAATTTCTCAATCGCCTTGAAACGACTGTTCAGGCTGCGAAAGAACAGAGCCGATTGTCTCGCGCGCCGCCTCTGCCATGAGCCTTATTCGCCGCCGCTCCATCACTCGCCTTAAATTATCAGCTTCCTTCTCGCTTATCGCCGCCGTACCCAGCATCTATTCTAGCAGTCGTAATGCCGGGTCGATTCCTTCATCAGTCTTTATAAGCCTCCTAATGGCGATGTCAGATTAAACGAGTTGGGTTGCAGAACCTCACGATCTATAGGCTTTAGGCGGCAAGTTGACGCCACTCGGCCAGGGCATTAGAGCGCTGGACTTTGAAGTTTTCGCGGCTGCAGAGATGACGCATTTGGCTGAAATGGTTGTGAACCGAAGAGTGGATTGAGGCGAATTTCTGTAGAGAATTTAAGCTCCTGAATCTAGCCATCACTCGCTCTCGTCGTCGAAACGGCTGATGCGAATTTTTAGCCCGATTATTAATCCAACGTTCGATCTCCTGACGCTCGGCATTCCCAATGATTTTCATCGCTGCGCGGTAGGACCGAAGCCTATCTGTCACGAAAAAAACTGGACGGCTGTACCGTTTCATCGATTTGCGGAAGAACCTAAATGCAGCCTTTATATCCCGCCGTTTCGCGGCAAAAACTTCAAGTACCTCGCCTTCGTGATCGAACGCACGCCAAAGGTAATACGTCTCGCCGTTGATGCGAACGAACACCTCGTCCAGGTGCTAGCGCCAGTTGGAATATGATCGATGATGAACGCGTCGTCTTCGGAGTTCAGCAGCGAGTATCGGGCCAAACTGGTTCCACCTGAAACGAATCGGCTCGTGGCAAATGTCGATGCCGCGTTCGTGTAGCAAATCCTCGACCTGACGCAGCGACAGCGGGTACCGCACGTACATCATCACCGTAAGGCGAATCACCTCGGGCGAATTGTTGAAATAACGACAGGGATTTCTCATCCAACGGAGCTACGGACCGCCCATCCTCGCCTCAAGCCGATTTGCTCTGACAAAGCTCGCTCTATGAGAGTCCAACCGGAGGCGACTAATAAGTGGTTAACCATACCTGAGTAATATGGTGAACTATATCTAGGAGTGACCAAACATGGGTTAGTGATGCTGCAAGATGACTTGATTCTCCGCACGAAATCTCAGCTTGCTGAGGAGGTTAGCGAGCTTCGACGACAATTGGCGGTGCTGAAGAACGAGATCGATCGCCTCACCAACGCGCCCACGTTCACGTCCGATCCAAGAGACGGTGAAAGCCTCTACCAAACGATATATGAATCTGCAACCGTCGGCATCAGTATCGCCGACGCCAACGGCCTCCTCATCCGTTGCAATCCCGCCTATCAAGACATGCTCGGCTATTCCGCGGACGAGCTGTCAAAAATAAAATTCAGCGACATCACCCCTGCTGAGGACCTTGATAACAATCTTGCCCTGTTCGAGGAATTGAAAGCGGGCAAGTGCCAACGTGTGGATTTCGAGAAACGTTACATCCGCAAGGACGGCAGTATCTGCTGGGTTGAGATGAGTACATCCATGCTGAGAAATTCGGCGGGAGAGTGCGATGCCACGCTCAGTGTCATGCACGATGTAACGGATCGAAAACGTGCCGAGCAAGCGAAGAATACTTCCGAGCAGAAATACAAGCACCTGTTCGAAACCGCGTATGACTCGATATTCGTCATAGATCCGTCTGATCTCAGTTTTATCGATGTGAACGAGAACGCGGCGAGGCGGTTGGGTTATACAAGGAGTGAGCTGCTTCGGCTCAAATTGTCCGATATCAACTCGACCGACAGTGCCGCGCTCAGTCGTAGTTCTATACGTAGAACCCTCGACGCAAGCGAAAATGAATTCGAAATCACGCATGTCTGCAAAGACGGTTCACTTTTGCCGGTGGAAGTGACCTCGGGCCGCGTCGAAATCGATGGCCAGGTTGTGCTTCAGAGTAATGTTCGGGATATCAGCGAGCGCAAGCAAGCCGAGGAAACACTTCGTCGAAGCGAAGCGAATTTGCGCGAGGCGCAGCATATTACCAGTATCGGTGATTGGGAGTCAGTCGGCGCCACGAAAGACCGGCGTTGGTCGGACGAGATTTATAGAATCTTGGGGCGCGACCGGGGCGATTATGAATCGACCTATGACAGTTTCATGGCATGTGTGCATCCGGATGACCGGGAACAGATCGTTGCGGAAATCAGGATTGGAATGGCGTCGGGCCAGCCATATTCCTTTGAATACCGCATCGTTCGCCCGGACGGAACTGCACGCCACGTATTACAACGCACGGTTGTTCTTCTTGCCGAGGATGGCGAATTGGCGCGCGCCGGCACCATTCAAGATATTACCGACCGCAAGGTGATGGAGGAGCAGCTTTACCAAGCGCAAAAGATGGAGGCAGTGGGCCAGCTTACCGGCGGGATCGCGCACGATTTCAACAATCTGCTGACGGTGATGATGGGTAATATGGAACTAGTCGGTGACAGACTTGGTGATGATAGTGTCGAGAGCGAGATGATCGAGCGCGGCATAAAGGCTGGTGAACGCGGCGCGGCGTTGACCCACCGACTTCTGGCCTTCTCCCGTAAGCAAACATTGCGGCCAACAGCTATTGACCTCAATGAGCTGGTCTCGGGCCTGACGGACATGCTGCGACGCACACTGGGAGAAACAATTGAGATAGCTACCAAGGGGGCGCAGGGTCTGTGGCTCTGCCATGTTGATGGGGCACAACTGGAAAACGCGCTGTTGAACCTGTCAATCAACGCACGCGACGCCATGGTGAGTGGTGGCACGCTCACCATTGAGGCAGCAAACATATCTGTGGCCGATGAGGCCGATGAGGCCAAAGACGATCTCGATCTCGGTGCTTATGTTGTGCTCACCGTGTCAGACACGGGAAGCGGCATTTCGCAAGAATCTCTAAAACATGTCTTTGAGCCGTTCTATACCACCAAGGAGGTTGGCAAGGGCTCGGGTTTAGGGTTGAGCATGGTTTATGGCTTTGCCAAGCAATCCGGCGGGGCGGTAACAATAGACAGCGCGCTCGATTTCGGCACTACGGTCAAGCTCTATTTGCCTCGAGCAACTGAGCTCGGTGATGAAACAAGCCAGAACAATTTGGCAAAATCGGCGGCGCTGGCGCGTGGCGAGCGTATTCTCGTTTTGGAAGACGACCCGGACTTACGCACCTTAGCTGTCGCTCTGCTTTCCGGCCTCGGTTATGAGGTTCTGGACGCTGACACGGCGGAAGCGGCCCTTGAAGTGATAGAACAAGGCGAACCGATCGATCTGTTGCTATCGGACGTGATTTTACCGGGCACCATGAACGGCCCGGATCTCACGGACATAGTCCGGCGCCAAAGCCCGACCACACGGTTCGTCTATATGACGGGTTACGCCGAAGAGGCGTTCAATAACAATGCCGAGCAAGATGGACACACGCCTATCATTCGAAAGCCGTTCAAGACAGTAGAACTCGCGGCGGTGATTCGGAGTGTGTTGGATCAAGAATAAGGAGGCCCTCAGAAGTTGGAAATACGATTTGCCGATATTGATGTCCGCTATCGGGGAGAAAGCAGATCAATTTTGAGGTTGGCATGTTCGTCTCA
>Ga0209403_10006014_pt1 | contig 12443 bp, 12 predicted proteins | sample ArcticOcean_MG_C_8_FD_187440 | JGI IMG/M metagenome (GOLD analysis project Ga0209403, IMG submission 187440) | Marine microbial communities from western Arctic Ocean - ArcticOcean_MG_CB11_86 (SPAdes) (version 2) | ecosystem: Environmental > Aquatic > Marine > Oceanic | place: Arctic Ocean... | reverse complement strand
AATCGAACCATCGCCCCCAGCAATTACAGTGCGCGAATAGACGCTCGAACTGACACATAGACTCAAGAGAAGAAGGAGAAAGGCTTTCATGTTCGATAGTGCGGCATAAATAGGAGGGGACTGCAAGAATTCGTCGGCCAGTTCACTTCTCTTTCAAATCGAGTCGATGATTGTCATTTGACCAGCGAAGAAAAGAACCTGAGCGCATCATTTGCTATCAATTCGGGAAACAATGAATGCATGTTGTGAGAGATTTCTTTATACTTCTTCCAGGTCCAATTCTCTCGCTGTAGTTCCGACAACGCGGACAAGTCTTCATTTATCAGGCCGCCGACATCCGGGTCAGCCTGCATCAGAAACGCCGGACAACGAATCTTCTAAATATGACCCAAGGCATCCGACCGTTTCCAAAGGTTACCATCCATCGCCAGCTCAATAAGATGGAGATCCATTTGGCGAAGGGTCTTTGCCATGTAACGGTAAACCTCCAATTCTTCTGGTCCCAAATTTTCGACCATCTCGCTAACCATCGCCTCTTACGACATTTCAGATCGACCGAGCTCCAGCCAGAATTTAAATAGATCGAGTATGTCCTCATTCGGAATTCCCGATTGCAACGGTGGATCCTCCACGACTATGGCGCTTGCAAGGCTCCCGTGATCCGCAGCCAATTTCAAGGCCTCTGCTACCGTGGCTATAGTGCAGCCGACAATCATTTGATTGCAAACCTTGGTGATCTGGCCGGCACCGGAAGGTCCCATATGGGTCAGGCGTTGGGCCACATGTTCGACCACCGGGCGAATTCGCTCGATATCTTCATCCTCACCGCCGGCCATCACCACCAGCGAACCTTGCTCGGCGGCCGGAACGCCACCGGACACCGGGGCATCCACCCAGGCGGCGCCGCACGTGTCACGGATTGTCGAGGCGATGCGGCGAGTCTCGACTGGGTCGATGCTTGAGAAGTCGACGATCACCGTAGCGCCATCCGAACCCTTACATAACCCGCTGTCATTTAGGGCGACCTCCGCTACGGCTGCCGTATCGGTCACGCACATCATGACGATATCGCTAGTCCGTGCGATATCTGCAGGTGAGCTTGCGCGGGTTGCGCCTCGTTCAACCAGTGTGGCTGTCTTTTCCGGAGAACGGTTCCAGACAGAGACCGTATAACCGCCATCGAGAAATCTGCCGGTCATCGGCGTGCCCATGACGCCGAGACCGATGAATCCAAGCGAAGGTTTTCCGTCCATAATCATTCTCCTCGGGTCCACTCGACTTGTCCGGCGTGGGTTATCACACCTAAATTCGCCGGTGCTACCGTGGCCGCATATTTTTGCAATGCGCCCGCGAGGAGACCTCGATGGGGCGCTTGCCAGCGAGCCCGTTGCACGGCGAACTCGGTGTCGGTCAACTTGACGTCGATCGTTTTGGCCACGGCGTCTATGCGAACGATATCGCCGTTCTCGACCAAACCGAGGGACCCGCCTATCGCGGCTTCGGGGATGGCATAGCCGATGCACATCCCGCGGGTCGCGCCGGAAAAGCGTCCATCGGTCAGGAGCGCGACCTGCTCAGGCGCGGAGGAGAGTTTGTCTTCTCGCTCATTCGTCGCTCCGATTTCCGTGAATTGGGCCCGGCCCGTAGGAAATTCCTATCACAGTGGTCACGCTACGAACCAGGGCGCTGCGGTCATGGCCGTGCCCAACCTGATCGGTGGGTTCCAAAATTCTGATACAATTGTCCACGAGCGTCTTCCTCAATAATGCACGGCAGAGATGAAATTTTGTTTGGTAGGTGAGGGAGCTCAGGGCCAAACTTATATGGAGGCCATAAGCGAGATTGGTAACGTCGAGGTGGTATCGCTGGCTGGCGGTCTCGCCGAGAAAACGGCTGCCTTTGCGAGCCAGTGGGGCATTCCGTATCATTCTCTCGATCTCGATGATGCGCTCGGTCAACCGGGTATTGAGGCCGCAATCATTGGCTCGCCGAGTCAGATCCACGCCGCCCAAGCGGAAACCGCACTCGCTATGGGTAAACACGTCCTGCTCGAAATTCCCATGGCACTCAATATCGCCGACGCGCAAAACCTCGCAATGCTTGAGGCAAAGACTGGGCTCACTTGCATGGTGGCCCACACCCAGCGCTTCTCTACCGTGTACAGCGAAGTGCGGCGGAGAGTTACGGCGGGCGAGTTACACCTTCATCACATCGTCTTCGAGATCTATTTCTTCCGGAGAAAATACACCAACCGGTTCGGCGAGCCACGAACCTGGACGGACAGCCTTCTTTGGCATCATGCGTGTCATTATGTCGATACGATCTATGCACTCTTTCGCGAACCCGATATGGAAGTTTGGGGGCAAGTCGGTCCGAATCACCTGGAGCTGGGGGTGCCGATGGATCTCACCATTGGTATGCGGTCGCGGAGCGGCTGTCTCGTTACGGGCGCGGTGTCCTTCAACAATCATGGATCCATCCACTACGACATGCGCTTTATCGGTGAGGAAACCACGCTAAACGCGCTCTCAAAAGATGGCGCGCTTTACGATCACGACGGCAATGTCCTTGCCCAAGAGCAGTCGGTGGGGCGCTTCGAAAAGCAATGCCGAGAGTTCTTCGAGGCGATTGAGGCGGGCCGCAAACCCTTGACCCGCTTTGAGGAGTGTCTTCCCGTCATGGCAACCCTTGATCGCCTGCAGTAATCGATCGAGACTCAACGCGCTAGCGGATAAAGCCCATGCTCTCCAATTTGACCAGCACACGCTGCGCCGCGAGCTCGGCGGGGAGCGCTTCGGTATCAATCACCATCTCCGGATTCTCAGGCACTTCGTAGGGATCATCGATGCCGGTTACGCCTTTGATGATACCTGCGCGCACTTTCGCGTAGAGACCCTTAGGGTCGCGTTGCTCGCATACCTCTAGCGATGTAGCCACATGAATCTCGACGAAACCGCCGACAGCTTCGATTGTCGAGCGTACTTCGCGGCGGGTTGCGGTGTAAGGGGCGATCGGAGCGCAAATCGCAATACCGCCATTCTTGGTGATCTCCGCGGCGACGTAGCCGATGCGGAGAATATTGATATCGCGATGTTCTTTGGAAAAGCCCAGTTCGCTAGAGAGGTTCTTGCGAACGAGATCCCCATCAAGAAGAGTGATCCGGCGGTCGCTGTTCTCCATAAGCTTGACTAGCAAGGCGTTTGCGATGGTTGACTTCCCGGCGCCCGAGAGGCCGGTAAAGAAAACCGTTACGCCCTGCTTATGACGGGGCGGATACATCTTGCGAAGTTCTTCGATCACACCGGGAAACGAGAACCAATCGGGAATTTCTAATCCCTCCTGCAGCCTGCGGCGGAACTCGGTGCCAGAGATGCTCTGGATCTTCATCTCCTTCGTGGTCTCATTGATCGGCAAATACTGCGCACGATCTTCGACGTAGACCATCTCCTGAAACGGCACCATCGAGATGTCGAGTTCCTTTTCATGCTCGCTAAACAACTCTTGCGCATCGTAGGGCCCGTAGAAGGATTCGCCGTCGGGCCGGATGCCCGGTCCCGCGTGGTCGCGTCCGACCATGAAATGCGTGCAGCCAAAATTCTTGCGGATAATGCCTTGCCATACGGCTTCGCGGGGACCGCCCATGCGCGTCGCCAGGTTGAGCAGGCTCAAAGCTGTCGTCTGCTCGGGGTAGTGACGCAAGATTTTCTTATAGCAACGAACCCGCGTGTAGTGATCGACATCGCCGGGTTTGGTATGGCCGACCACCGGATGGATTAACAAGTTTGCTTCTCGTTCGCGAGCGGCGCGGATGGTTAGCTCGTGATGGGCGCGGTGCATTGGATCGCGGGTCTGAAAAGCAACCACCTTGCGCCAGCCTAGCTTTTTGAAACGGCCGCGCAGTTCTTTTGGAGAATCGCGCAACCGCCTGAAGTCATAATGGGTGGGCGGCGAATTACCCCGCAATATTCCGCCAAGGTAAACCACATGGGCACGGTTGATTAGAAAGTCGACACCCGGATGTGCAGTGTCTTCGGTGCCGAACACGCCGGCCGCTTCGCGCGATTTATCGGGCTCCCAAGCCTCCTCTATCTTCATAGTCGCGACCAGGACGCCTTCATGATCGCGGAGGGCAATGTTGTCCCCCACGGCCGCTTGATCGGCAAACTCGGGCGATACATCGAGCATGATTGGCATCGGCCAAATCAAACCCGATGACAATCGCATGTCGGTCACGACGCTGTCGTAGTCTTGTCGAGACAGAAAGCCGTCAAGTGGCGAGAATGCACCATTTAGCAACATTTCGACGTCGCACAGTTGACGGTCGGTCAGGTCCCATGACTTGTAGTCGCGGGCGTTAAGTTTTTCTTTTTCGGCCTCGGCTTGGCCGAGGTGCAGATCAACCAACGCACCGCCGTGTGCTTCTTTGAAGGCACCCATTTCCAACAATCCCTTATTCGCGGGAGATTATAGGCCACGTAACACGTATCGTTTACCTGTGATAGAGCGAAGAGCGATTTATCCTTCGTATTGCCAGCTAGTGACCGCGAGATCGACGGCAAGGCTGAGTGATCGCGTCTGTTTGGTACATCACAAAGCGGTCGCGACCGCGCTCGTGCCGACGAGAATGCAGGTGGTCGCCGCGGCAACGATCACCAAGACGATATGAGGCGAAGCGCAATCGCAAGATGTCGTGCCGACCCCAACTATATTCATTGCATTTTGCGCGCTTGTAGATTGAGCTCCCAAGTCTCGCTGATGAGGTCACGGCCGAAGCTGTGGACTGAATTTTCAGCGACGAGTTTGAAGCCCGACGTGCTGTAGATATGCCGCGCCGGGTGGAGCACGTTCATGGTCCACAGCGTCATGCGGTGATAGCCACGACGCGTGGCGAAACGGATCGCTTCGTCGACCAGGCGTCGCCCAATACCCATTCCTCGGGCATCTGGATCCACAATCATCAGTCGTAGTTTGGCGATAGTTTTGTTCTTTTCGACGACCAGGATCGAGCCAACGATGTCGCCGTCGATCTCGGCGATCCAGCAGCGCTCGCGGGCAGGTTTGAAGTTATCGATGAAATCCGCTGTAACCCGGGCCACTAACGACTCGAATGTCTGATCCCAACCATATTCCTTGGCATATAACGCACCGTGGCGTTGGATGATCCACCCCATGTCGCCGGGCTCGTGGGTCCGCAATACATAGCAAGCAGGCGTGCGGGCAGAACCACCGGCCAAAAGCACTTCGATCGTTTCCATCGCGGTAAGCAGCTTGCGCTGATCTGCATCGCCAAGACCCTGAAGCAACAAGGCGTTTTCCTCGCGCGAGCGCTTATCGAGGACCGCGAACGCTTCTTGACCACGATTGGTGAGGCTGATCGAGCGGCGGCGTCTGTCGGCTTCCGACTGCCGTTGGAGGATGAGATTTTGGGTGCGAAGGCGTCGAAGAATTCGGCTCAGGTAACCGGCATCGATCACCAATTGGCGACACAACTCACTCGCCGTAGCACCACCGCGGTGGGCCAGCTCATAAATAACCCGCGCATCGGTAAGCGGGAAGGGGCTATCAAGTAAGCCTTCGCGCAGTACTCCGATCCGCTTGGTATAGAAGCGATTGAAGCCGCGCAGCGATTCGACTCGTTGCGGGAGGGGCGCAGTCATAACGGTTGTAATCATCAATCAATATAGTTGACTATGTCAAATAGATTGGCGGCGAGCGGGAGGACCTAACCCCGGGTTTAAGCACTACGAGGATTAACCATGGGCAATGGTCAGCGGGTAAAATCGGTGTTCTTTGGCGCGACAAACATTGTCTCGCAGTAAACCCGCGCGCTATGAATGAGCGCTCAGTTGTTGTCCGGTCGGAGAGGTCAATGAAAATCGAAGTCATCGGCGGTGGTCCCGCAGGGTTGTATTTTTCGCTGTTGATGAAAAAGCACAATCCCGATCACGAAATTACGATCCACGAGCTCAATCGGCACGACGATACGTTTGGATTCGGGGTTGTCTTTTCGGCCACAACGCTGGGACATTTTCGTGACTACGACGCCGAATCTTATGATCAGATCCGTGAGAATTTTGCCTATTGGGACAACATTGACATCCACTTCAAGGGCGAAGTCATTACTTGCGGTGGCAATGATTTCTGCGGGATGTCGCGCAAGAAATTGTTGTTGTTGCTACAGGACCGGTGCCGCGAGCTTGGCATCACCATGCACTTCCAAACAGATATCACCTCGCTGGAGCAAGTGGGGGACGCCGATCTGATCCTCGCCAGCAACGGGATCAATAGCTGGATCCGCGAAGCCTATGCGGACTCGTTCAGGCCGAGCTATGACTGGCGGCCCAACAAGTTTGTTTGGCTGGGCACCAACAAATCGCTACCCGCCTTCACGTTTGACTTTCGTAAGACCGATGCTGGAATTTGGAACGTCCACGCCTATCAATATGACGGCGAGATGGCGACGTGGATCATGGAAACCACCGAAAAGACCTGGCGCAATGCCGGGCTTGATGATGCCACCGAGGAAGATACGGTCGCATTTGCCAAGGAACTTTATCCCGATCTGTTGGACGGCTGTGAGGTCGTTACGAACAAGTCGTTGTGGCGCAACTTTCCCGTCATCCGCTGCGATAGCTTTATTCACGACAACATGGTGATCATGGGTGACGCCGCGCACACCGCTCACTTTTCGATCGGATCGGGCACCAAACTCGCGATGGAAGATGCGATCGCTCTGTTCGAGGAATTCAAGGCTAACGAAACGGTGCCGGCAGCGCTCGCCGGCTACGACGAACACCGCCATGACGAAGTCGGTCGCTTGCAGCATGCGGCCGGAGTATCGCTGTCCTGGTTTGAACACGTCGATAGGTACTGGGACATGGCGCCGCGGCAATTTGCTTTCAGCTTGATGTCGCGTTCCAAGGCAATCACTTACGACAACCTTGGCGTTAGGGACGCCGACTTCGTTACCGAAACCAACCGCTGGTTCTCGGCCCAGGCGGCTGAAGAGTTTGACGCGCCGGCGCTACGTGATCGGCCAGTTCCACCGATGTTCGCGCCCTTTCAGCTTCGCGATATGCGGCTTGAGAATCGTGTCGTCGTATCGCCGATGTGCCAATATTGTGCCGCCGACGGCGTGTTGACCGAATGGCACTATGTTCATCTCGCCAGCCGGGCCGTTGGCGGCGCCGCACTGGTTTTCACCGAAATGGCGTGCATTGCGCCTGATGCGAGGATCACCCCAGGCTGCGCCGGCCTGTGGACCGACGAACAGGAAGCAGCCTGGAAACGGGTGGTGGATTTCTTCCGCGCGCATTCGACCGCGAAAATCTGTGCCCAGATTGGGCATGCTGGGCGTAAGGGTGCGACCAAGCTTGCCTGGGAGGGAATTGATCAGCCTTTGGATGAAGGCGCTTGGGAAATCATCGCGCCATCGCCATTGCCCTACCTCCCGCATTCGCAGGTGCCGCGCGAAATGACCCGCGACGACATGGACCGGGTGAAGAGCGAGTTTGTTGCGACCGTGGAGCGCGCGATGCGTTGTGGCTTCGATATGCTCGAACTGCATGGTGCCCACGGCTATTTACTCGGCGGGTTCTTATCGCCGATTACCAACAAAAGAACCGACGCATATGGCGGCAGTATGGAAAACATGCTGCGCTACCCGCTCGAAGTGTTTGATGCCTGCCGCGCTGCGTGGCCCAGTGAAAAACCTATGTCAATAAGACTTTCCGCGCATGACTGGATGCCGGGTGGCAATGCCGCAGACGAGGCGGTGGTGCTGGCCCAAGCGTTCAAGGCACATGGCTGCGATCTGATTAATGTGTCGACAGGTCAGACAGCTTCCGAGGAAGAACCGGTCTACGGGCGTATGTTTCAAACGCCGTTTTCGGAGCAAGTTCGCATCGAAGCCGGTGTTCCGACGATCGTTGCCGGCAATATCTTCACCTGGGACCAGGTCAATACGATTATTGCAGCCGGTCGGTCAGACTTAGTCGCTCTCGCCCGGACGCACTTGTACAACCCGTATTTTACCCAGCAGGCGGCTGCCTATTATGGGTGCGAGGACGCTGTTGTGTGGCCGGATCAATATGGTTCCGCCAAATTCGCCGCCCTCCGTCAGTTTGAGCGCGAGCGTGAGTCGCTCTCCGAACTGCGCGAAGCGGCGCGTCCGGAAGCCCACACTGGTCGCGTGCCATCGCTGACAAGTAGTAGGTCCAGGGAGTGGGAGATGAAGGGCGCCCGCGTTGGCGCTGCTGCAGCGTCGGAACTGTAGACTTTTGGCTTGGTCAGGTTCGACCGAAGGATGACCAAGGACGGTTAGGCTTCTTTTCGGCGGCGTCTCGCGAGCAATCCAAGCCCCGCGAGGCCCGAACCGAGGAGGAGTAATGCGCCGGGTAACGGAACAGTCGAAAATTATAAATTGTCTATTCCGCCCGATCCTCCGAGGCGCACAACCACCTGATAAAAACTGGCGGCGCCGAATACCGAAGCGAGAATCGGATCGATACGATTGACCGTCGCGTCACCGAAGATCGCTACACCGGAAGGTCCGTTCGTCGTCGCGAAGCTGACAAACGACCTCAACCCAAGCGATGCGCCGCTGGAAAAGAATTCAAGAAATCCGTCATCGTCTTCGGATGTTCCACCGTTTTCGATGTCGATCAGATCGAGCCCAAATTCGGTGATTGCGACTGTGAACGACAAGGTAATTATTCCGGCCGGTCGATTGCCCTCGTCGTCCGGGATCTGACCGGAATCGTGTTCCTGAATTATCAGTATGTTCCCCATATCTGACGTTATGGGGAGATTTCCGCCCTTCCAATTTTCCCGGCTATTATCGGGGTCTCGCTGAAGATCAGGATCGGCGGTGCTATTGATCGCCTCTGAATCAAATATCCGGCCCTCGTCCGGGCCCGAGGCGGCATCGTTGTCGACGACAAAGGTAACGTTGCCAATGGTGGTGGGGACGATTTGCCCGTGCGTAAGACCTCCGAACGTAATGGTGTCCGAGTTCGCTGGTGCAATTGTGCTCAAACCAACGACAGCCGCGATCGCAATTACAGCGGTAGCCTTGAGTATCGGGGCGGGTAACGTAACGACGCGCATGGGTCTGATCCTTACCGACGGTACATGTTCTAGTTTCGCGAGCCATAGCCCGCAACGCAACGGAGATTAAGAGGTACTCCGAATGGTCTTTTCTCTTCGGTGCGACGGCTCGCGACGTACAAATCTCCGCCCTCATGATGGTTTGGCAACCTATCTAACGACATCCATATGGGACATATGGGACCAAGAATCTTCCCATTACTCTATTGAGACCGAGGGTTTCCCTGGATACGCGGATAATGATTTAATATCGTCAAAGTAGAATTCGGTTCGTTCAGGCTTCGAAATAGGACAAATGTGATATTGCGACGAATTCGGATCCTTGGCCTCTTTGCTGTAGTCGCGTTTGTGCTTGTTGCCTGCGACGATCCCAAGGATCGACTCGACTCGCATATGAAGAAAGGCATCGAGTTCTTCGAGGCCGAGAATTATGACTCAGCGCGAATTGAGCTAAAGAACGCACTACAAATCGACGCCACCTTCGGCGAGTCTTACTTCTATCTCGGCCGCGTATACGACGCCCAAAAACGCTGGCCGGAGGCGTTCAGGGCGTTTCAGCAAGCGGTCAACCAATCGCCAGATCACATCGCTGCCAACGTTCAGCTAGGCCGGTACTCGATCCTAGCGGGCGATCTTCCGGCTGCGCTAGCGCGGGCCGAGCATGCGGTCGAGCTTTCGCAGGAAAAAATGCGGAGAGCTTGGCGCTACGTGGGTCGATTCTTCTCGCCCAGAAACAGCCCGACCCGGCCCAGGTGGATGCCGAAAAGGCCCTGGAGTTGGATCCGGCAAACGAAACTGCCACAGCAGTGCTGGCCGGTATTTTGCGCCTGAAAAAGCTGCCAGACCAGGCGGTCGCGGTGCTCGAGAAGGGTATTAGTCTCAATCAGCAGAACGTCCCTTTACGATTGGCCCTGACAAGCTTTCATTTGCAATCGGACCAACGAGACAAAGTAGAAGCGGTGACGCTTGAACTCATTAAGGCTTTCCAGAGCAACTCGACTACCGCATCGGCCTGGCACGCCTTTACGTGCAGTGGAAGAAACGGGACGCCGCCGAATCCCTATTGAAAGAGGGGCTCGAAGGCCTGCCAGACAATATCCGAGCAAAACTGATACTGGCAGATTTCCTCGCCAACCAGAGGAGTTTTGGCGCAGCGGAATCCGCACTCACCTCGTTTGTCGCGGAAGCGCCGGACCAATTCGCCCTGCGTTTTGCGCTCGCTGAATTGTTTCGCCGCGAAGACAAACTTTCGCGGGCGATTGAGGTAATAACCGTCGCGGTCGCTCACGGTTCCGAGGACTCGGCGACGAAGCTTGGGGCTATGGCAGTTTTGGCCAGCCTGTACTTTGCCGACGGTCAGCTGCCGGAAGCAAAGTCAACGGTCAACAAGGTGCTCGAGTCCGAGCCCATGAACCCACAAGGATTGTTGCTCCGTTCTCGTATCCAATTGAAAGAGGGCGCTTTGGACGAGGCGATCGCATCTCTAAGGACGGTGTTGCGGGGCGCCCCCCAGTCCGTGGTGGCGTTAGGTTTGCTTAGTAGGGCATTCCTCCAAAGCAACCGGTCCGAGTTGGCAACGGATACGTTAACTCAGTTGCTTGATATAGCGCCCGGCAATCTCGCGGTTCGAGTCCAACTTGCGCAGATCGTCGCTAGTCGCGGTCAGTTTGAAACAGCTTTGGCGCACGTCAATGATGCTCTGGAGCGGTCGGCCAACTATGTCCCGGCGTTGGCAACCAAAGCCGATCCCCTTGTCGGGCTCGGTCGGCTCGACCAGGCCAAGGAAGTTGCGGCAAAAATTGGGGGATTGCCGAAGGGCGACATCGTAGCCCTAAAATTGGAAGGCAGGATCGCCAGGGCTGGCGGCAAGCCGGAGGAGGCCCTCGAAGCATTTAAGAAGATCCGCGAGTTGGATAGCGACGATTGGTTGGCCGTGAATGGGATTGTGCAATCATTTTCGGGTCTTAAGGACCTGGACGGCGCCGAGGCGTTACTTCGCGATGTTGTGGACAAGGAGCCGGATCACCAACGTGCGTGGATGCGTTTAGGCGATGTCTATCGTGTTCAGCAAAATGGGGGCTCATCGACCTATGGAAAACTTGTATAGATGCACCGCGTAGGGATCAAAATGATCGATGAATGTCGTATCGCTGAGATCAATCGATCGATTCTCGCCAATAACGCTTACTCGCCCTGCTAAACCAATGTTTAGCCGAAATTTAGCAACCACGGCTTGCGGCCTCATCGCGACGGCGAACAAATAGACAGTATCGTCGCGCCGCTTAACCATCGTCGCGATTTGCCCCGGCTTTTCTGTCTCGATGCTGACCGCGTCGCTCACGCTCGGACTGTTAAGAATGGGCGCCAAGGTATGGAGTTTCTGGTTGATCCGAGTGACCGCTTGCAACATGTCGTTATCTTCAAGGAGCGCGGCCTCGACGAGCTTGGGGCCTCCAAATAGGTGCACGAAGTAGATGATGCCTTGTGAACCATGAATGAGGCTCATCCATACCTGCGTCCTAACCTAGGACGGTGTCGGTTTAGTACGATCGACATGGACGCCGCTGGCGCCGATAACGTTCCAAATCCTCTGCCCGTGCTTGGTCCAATCCACTAAACGCGATACGCCGCGCGCGACGTACTCTAGCCGGTCAGCTACATCCCGATGCGGGTGCCCAACGGGCTAGATATCAAACGCTACCACGTCACTCGACCTAACCATAGGCGAGGTAGTCTTCAGGGTGGTTGGTGCGCCGTCCTCTGCCTTGCCAGCCGTCCCAAGCCACGCCTTGGCCCAACACCAACATTATCGGCCGGGTCGGATCTTTAAGCAGCATTCGACGATATGTCGTGTCGACTAACTTCGGCGGAATCGGCGGGCCGTGCCCCAACAGTTTGTTCAACCACTTGGGTTTGCGCGCCTGTCCATTGTCCGGTTCGCCACCGTGGAGCCAACCGACGATGATGTTGCGGTCTGGATGCTCGAGCCCAAGGTCGTTTTGTTTCGCAATCACGCGTATCCCAACCTTCCCGAGCGCCACAAGTTGCCCCGCAGTCGGGCCTTTCCACAATCCGATATAGAGATTGATCCCGGCGGCTTTGTAACGCGCGGCGTCGCGAGGCTGTTGAAGCCAGACACCGATCGGAAAGAAGGATGGGTCGTCAAACGGACTTGCCGCCAGACGCAGGGCCCGCGCACCTGTGTCATCAGCGCCCGCAACGTTATTGCCTACGACCAATCAAATGAGCAACAAAGACGCTGCTGAAACAATGCGAAGAAGTCGGAACATCAATTCATACGGTGTTGCGAGCGACGATTGCGTAGCGAATAGTAA
>Ga0209403_10006007_pt1 | contig 12449 bp, 11 predicted proteins | sample ArcticOcean_MG_C_8_FD_187440 | JGI IMG/M metagenome (GOLD analysis project Ga0209403, IMG submission 187440) | Marine microbial communities from western Arctic Ocean - ArcticOcean_MG_CB11_86 (SPAdes) (version 2) | ecosystem: Environmental > Aquatic > Marine > Oceanic | place: Arctic Ocean... | reverse complement strand
GCTTTCATGAGAGCTAATTTATAATTTCTAAAAGCTTTATTAACCTTATCTTTAGTTGCCTGCATTTTATCATCAAATTCAGTTGAAAAAGGTGACTCAGGTAAGGTCACTATATCTTCTGCAGACATGGTTGTACGTATAAATTCTATAAATTGTCTTTTGGCTTCCAAGGATGCTTCAGATGCTTTTTTTCTCCTCATAGTTAAAAAATTAGGATTACTGGAGGGATCAGGTTCTGGAAGTACTGCAGTTCCTACAGCAACAAATAAACCATCATTATCACCTTCAGTTAAATTAAATTCATTTAAATATTCTTCAGCTAAGTCTTCAGAAGATGCATTGTCACTATATAAAGGAGTTTTAGATTTTTGTGTTTCTTGAATAACTTCATTTACTGAAGTAGTATCATCCTCATTGTTTTTAAAATCAGCAGCAAAACTATGTATTGGTAAAAAGAATAATATGCATAAAAGTATTTTAAATATTTTTTTCATAATTGATCCCATTTCAGATAATTGTTGTTAAAAATTGTTTTTGTTCTTTGTTGTAATTTTTAAGTATCTTCATCCTAGATTTTGAGTAAGACTTTAGAGCTTCATTATATTTGTTTTTATCATTCTGTTGAAGAGCAATTGAAAGTTCAACTCGACTAACTATTAATGCTTCTTGAAATTTATTTTTTGCTCTTAAGCATGCCGAATAATAATTCCATAATTTAAATGAAGATGGACTTTTAGATAAGGTTTTTTCTATAAGAAATAGAAGGCCATCAAGATCTTTTCCTTCTGAGAACATTTTATCTATTTTTGATATTTCTTTATAAATAGATATATTTATATTTTTTTCAAACCTCATAAAGCCTTTGCAATTAATAAGAGTATCTAAAATTATAGATTTACCCATGAGGATTTTTTTTTCTTGATAATCATCAATATTATTTTTTAGCAAACTATTTTTGAAATCATCATCATGCGCACATTTACCTGATAAAATAGCTAGGTAATCATAAACATTACTTGGTTTATTATTTTTTATATAATTTTCGATAACATAACTAAATGCTGGCATTTTATCTAATAAGTTTAAATTTGTTTTATCTAATTTAATAATTCTCATTACTTTTTTTTGGTATTGGATGGGATTAACTTTACCTAAAACATTAGTTAGATTATATTTTTTCTCTAATTCATAAATATTCCATAAAAGGATAAGATCTTTAAAATTTAATTTTTCTAAAAATTTATTTCTTTCACTTTTAGATAATTTTGCATGATTTTTAGCATTGAAAGATATTATGTTTTCAATATTAATATTATCAATTTTAAATCTTATATTTTTTTTAGGAAAAGAAAAAACCACTAAATACTTACCTTTATAACGTCTATCTTCAATTTTTCTAGATTCAGTAATTTTTATTTTACTTTTAATAAAAAGTCTTACACCCCATTTTTTAAATGTATTAATGTTTGGAATTTTATTAGTTTCTAGAATATATTTTTTAAATATATTAATTGATTTTAAAGTTCCTTTTCTAGACAAGATTTTTCTATTAGAACTTTTCTTCCAATCATAACTTACTTGTGAAAAATAAAAGTCTTTTGTTTCAAAAACTTTTGTGACTTCAAAATTATTATTTCTTATTTTTTTAAATTGACTCAATACGTTTTCTGCAGAACATGCAAAAGGTATGAAAATAAGTGCAAAAAATACATAAAAAAACTTCATTAATTTACCAATCTTTATCTTTATCTATTTTCTTTATCATTTTTTTATTCTTAGACTTTATTTTTTTAATTTTAGCTTTTGCAATATCTGTAGTGGAAGGTAATGACTTAAAAATTGGTCTTATAATAATACTTCCATTTACATTTAGTAGTTTTTTACTTTTATTGAGTTTATCAATCTTAAGCGTTGACTGTTTTCCGGTACCTTCTAAAAAAGATGCTTTACCAATTACTTCTTCAATTCTGCCTGAAAACTCATTTGTGGTTTGATCTATAACTCTTGCTCCTAACTTTACAATGTTATATTTCGATTTTTTATTAAAAAAACTACTGCCTTGATCAACAGTCATTTTATTATTTTTAACAGCTATTAATTTTGCAGGAAAAAAAGTATCTGTTATTTTTCTGGATAATCTATTAGATATAATTTTTGCAAATTTTGATAAACTTCCACCTCTTTGTGATAGCATCATTTTATCAGAAAAAATAATTTGGGATGTGGCTATATCAATGACACTAATTGTTAAATCAGCATTCAGTTCTTTACTTGTTATAGTCTCACCCATCAATTTTTGTCTGATAGTTCTTTTATTTAGTTTATGTAATGAAGATATCACTATATAATCAGCACCGACTTTATTTCCAAGCTTTGCTAACTCTTCAACCCTTATGTTTGCTCCTTTAATTACATCAATTTCTTTGTTAACTTCTTTAGAGTTTTTTCTGTCAAGGAGTGCAAATCTATTACTTTTAACAAGCATTGATCTGAGTTTAGAGTTAAAAATTGTTGCAAATCTCTTAGCTGAAGATAAATCATGGATATTTTTTAATATCCTTATAGGAGATACCACAAAGCGCATCCGTTTAAGTTCTGAGGACAGTTGTAATTTTGATACATTAACGTCAAGATTAGCCTCAAACATTTTTCCAGATTGAGACTTTCCAATAGAAATAATTTTCCAACTTTGGATGACACCTTTAGTGCTTTGTTTAATTATTTCTTGAAATGAAATTGAGGATGCGAAGGTCTCATTCCCATCTTTAACATTCTCAAAAGAGGCCATAGCAGACGTTAACTGAGATGACATTTGCAGTCCATTAACTTGAGATATCGCCTGAAGCAAGCCATCTTTGATAGCATCTTTAGAGTTGAATCCAACACCTTTTACACTAACGGAAATTAATGTAAGTTTACTTCTTGTGCTTTTTTCTTTTGTTGTATTTACAGCTTTTTTATATCCTGCTTTCTTACCTTTTTCAAAAGATCTTGTGTCTTTTTTTGTTTCATTAATAGATTTATCATTACCGGCTTTTACACCCTTTGAAATTTTATTTTCCTTTATCATATTTACGCTTGCAGCATACTGTGATGCCTCCATTGCTCGAGCGTTTTGAGTTGAAGATACAGATAAAGAATACACTGCAACATACATTTTTTGATTGGTAATTGGATGAGTAACTATGTCACTATACCTTTTGGAAGCCCCTTGAATTTGAATGTTTTCAAGTTTTTGTGAAATTTTTTCAGCAAATGAACTTGCTATTTGATTTTCAGTGGAGCCATCAGAATTTATTATTTCTTGAAGTTTATCTTTTGCTTCTCTACTTAGAGTTATGTCACCTTTAAGAGCTATGGCTAATTCTTTTTGTGCAAATAGCTCAGCCCGTCCTTTAGCAGTCCTCATTTGTGCAGAGGATTTACCTTTTATTGGGGTTGCACCAATGCCAAATAAAAAGAATTCACCTTTATCATCTATAAACTTTCTCCCTCCTATAGCAGAAGCCCAATTTGTAGATTTAATGTATTCTTTAATACTTAAGTTCCCTGGTGAGAGGTTAATTGGAATACCTTTCATCAAAGCTAAAGCTCTTTGTTCTTGTTTTGGAGACCACATTTTAACAACAGCAATTTCATATTGTCCGTCGACAAAGGATTCAAAGTGAGCAACTTGAAACGCTCCTACCAAAGTCATTGAAGAGAGTGTTTTTACGGAAGAAATATTTTCTTGAGAGAGTTGTCCCTGAAGTTTTTTTGCTAACTCTTTTAATTCTTTTATCTCTGTTTGGACAGCAAGAAGTTCTTTTTCAGCATTCTTTAAAGCTATTGCTTTTTTATTTCCAGAGGTATCTATTTTAATATTCAATTTAGAAATAAATTGAGATAAAGGTTCAGCTATCAGAGCACTAATATAAATACCGTCTATGTTACTAAAGTTTGATTTAAGTGTTTTATCGTAATTAATAGCAGCTTTTTTATACTTGTTAATTTTACTTTGTAATTTTAGTTCAATGTTATACTTCTTATCATCAAACTCAGTAGACAAACCTGAACTTGGAATAGTTACAATATCTTCAGCAGACATACTAGTACGTATATAAGATATGATATTTCCTTTAGCAGATATATTAGCTTCAAATGACTTTAAAGCTCTAATGTTTATAAAGTCAGGATTAGTGGCAGGGTCAGTATCAGCAAAGTAGCTGTTACCAATAGATATAAAGAAATTTTTATCGTCATTCCAACCTTCAGTAACATCAGCATCGAGAAGAAAATTTTGAGCTAAATCACTTGCGGTTTTATTTTCCTCAATAAATGGCTTAGACATAGCAATGTCTCTGACACGTTCAACCTCATTAGCGTTAGCATTAGAAAAAAACAAGCAAGTTAGAAGGAAAAAAGTTAGCTTGTAAACATAAAAAATTATTGACATTTTATATATTCCTTTAGAACTTATAGACCTTGACCTATAAGGCTGTTAACAATTTCTTGAGCAGCTTTTTCGCCGGCTTTAATTAAAGCGTTTTTTTCAGCTTCATTATCTTCTTGACCTTGTGCTCTTACTTGTATTGGGCCAATAGCTGCCACAACTTCAGGGAAACCATCTATAATTTGGGATACATCAACTCTTATACTTGCAGATACAGTAAAATTTCCACTAACTTTATCAACAAGAGCTGTGTTAACATTGATAGTACCTATTGCAACAAAACCTATTATTTTGCGACATCTATCAGACATCTCAATAGCATCAAAAATTTCTGCTTCAGTATCGTCACTTAATTTGTCAAGTAAGGTAAAGTCTTCTTCGATCAGATCACTTGGAGGAGCACCACACCTTTTAGCAAAAATTGGGTACCGTATTCCTTTGTAACCATTATCACTTAGCGTTTTAGAGATTTTACTATTTAAATCTGAAGATGGCATGATTACCCAAGATCTTTTGGAAGATCGTTGTTTTAATTCTGAGCTGCCGCCTTTTTGAGATTTGACATAAGCACTAGATTGTTTATTTACTACTGTAGTAGTTCCATCTGTAGTTGCAGATTTCTCGGCTGCAACTCCAGCTTCACCCTTAGTTATTTTGGTTACCTTTTTGTCATAAACTTTTGTGTCTGTTGTCACGGCTTTTCTAGCTATGAAAAAAGAAACCATCCTTTTTTTACGTTTTGATCCAGAATTGTTAGCATTAGATGAGTTCTTTTTAGAGAATAAAATAGACTCAAAAAGCGCTCCATTTACTGACGCTCTTATTTTTACATTTAATGTTAATTTATCCTGATTTTGTTTTGATTTGATTATACTTATAAAACTACTTGTTTGAGAATCTACGGAATTCTTCATTTTTATATATTGATCTAGTTTATTTCTATCTGTAATACATTTGCCAATAAAAGCTTGTAGAACATTTTTCTGAGCTTTTAACTTTGCTTGTTCGACAATTTCTGGAGACGGTTTTGGAGTGCCTGAAAAAAAACCTTTTGGTTTAGGTATGTCAACACTTGCAGTTGCATCAAAAGTATCGTCAGAATTACACATTCCAAAAGCATTAATCGGAATAAAAAAAAATATAGAAATAAATATTATCTTAAACATCATAAACTCCAAAATGAAAATTATATATATATAATAGTATTTTAGTCTAGGTAAATATACTTTCAAACATTTTATATTTATTTTGTTGAAAGCAAATTTATACCATTAATAAAAATATTATCAAGCGTTTAGGTTCACAAAAATCTTCAATATATGAATTAAAATATTTTTTTTTACACAAAAATTTTACAAATCTTTCCATATTGATATTATAGAAAAAATATTATTGGATATTTTATATGAAAATAAATAATACTTATATATGCATAATGAGTTTTCTTTTTGTGTTTGTTTTAAATTCCGCTTCTTTTTCACAAAATATAAAAAGTTTAGATGAAAAATTTATTATTTTTTTAGAGAAGGAATTTTTATCAAATAAAATTAAAACAAAGTATGATAATAATAAGAATAATTTTATCATTTTAAGTTTAGATAAGACCCCATACCTAGTTTCATTTCAATTATTAAATAAAAATATAAACCAAAACTTACTTTTAATTCCTACTTTAAAAATAACAAGAAAAAGTAACGGTGTTTCATTTGGTTTTTCAAGGTCATTAACTTTTGAAAAAAACTCAAATTTACTGGAAATAGAAATGGTTTCAAAAATGTTGGTTAATAATATTATCAAACAATTGAAAAAAAATGGTTTGGAATTTAATGAAACTGATCAAAAATTTAAAGATAATAATGAAAAAAAACTTAAGATAAGTATTAACTATTTTAATTCTTGTGAGAGTAATGAAATTATTGAGATAATGGAAAATGAATTTCCAGGTTTTATTCATTTAGAAACAGACGACTTGAGCACTTCTTCAATCAATAAAATAGTTTACTATACAACTTCAACTAAGTACAAAATTAAAAAATGGCTTGAACGGTCTCTTTTTGAATTTGGATTTATGCCAAAAGATTTTTTTGTGAAAATTTATAAATCTAAGATAGACTTAACTAAGTCTAATAATGCAAAAACCATTTTTCTGTGTGAATGAAATTATGAAGTTTTTTCAAATAATTTTAATTTTAATTTCCACCTTAATATCTAATAATTTATTAGCCTTTAATGCTAAACCTTCTATTGCAGTGTTTGTTTTAGGTGAATCTCAAAATATTAATTCAGTAAATATATCTGTTGTAAGTAGTTTGAAGAAACAAGGTTTTATTGCTAAAGATGGAAACTTTCATTTAAAAAAAATCAATTATCTTAATAACTATAATGTAATTATAGAAAACTCAGATTTTTTGAGTGAAGTAACAGATACTGATCTTTTTATAATATTAAAGATAAATCATCAAAGTATAAACAATAATTCTTCTAAAATTTTTATTTACTCAGATATATTTAATACTCAAACTAAAAATTTTATTACATCTTGGTCTACACCTAGAAAAATAATAAATTTTGCAAATGAGTGTAATTTAATTTGTAAAAATATATCAATTAGTCAATCTATTATACTTTTAGCAAATCAATTGGGAAAAAGTTTAGGAGGACTTCTAGATTTATCATCAAATGAAACTCAAAATTTTAAGAATATTTCTAAGACCTATAATTTTAAATCATCTAATATTATTCAAAATGATATAATTTATATTATTGATCTAATGGTTAATGAATTTCCTGGTTATATTAAATTAAGTAATCAAGAAACTTATGGTGATCAAAGTATGTGGACTTATTACTCTACTTCAGAAACAGAAAAATTAAAGAGATGGTTAATTATAGCACTAGGCGAAAGAAACCTTATTCTAGATAGAGATTATGAGCTAACAGTTTCAGATAATAATTTTTTTATTAAACAGTTCCCTAAATTCAATTCAATGGGCTCAAAAGGAAACCCAGAAAAGTTTAATTAATCAAAAATCTTTCTATTTTTTCCATAATAATAATATGGAGAAAATAAATGAATTCAGAATATTCACATAACCCATTAACTGAAGTAGCTTTAGCCTTATCTATGGCTTTTTTCTCGATTATGGTTCTTTCTATTTTTGCTTTATCTCATAGTGGTGTAAATAAAGAAAAAGCAAGTATTTCCATTCAAAAATCAAAAAAATCAATAGAAAAGAATAATACAAAAAAAAGAGAGATAATCTTTTATTTCAAAAATAATTTTTATAATAAAAATTTTGAAATTTGGGATAACACAAAAAATGTTCATATAAAAAATCTTTTTTTGATAGCAGTTCCATCTAATATTACTGTTAAAAAATTATTCAAAATAAAAGAGACATTAAAAAACTTAAATATCAAAATTACCCAACAAAACGATGAATGGAATAATGCCCTCAGAACAAAAATTAAATAACTTGGAGATTTCTTTATGAAAAATATTTTAACTTTGATAATGCTTTTATTTTCTTTTTCTACATATTCAAATGCAAATACAAATGAATATTATAGTAAGCACTACATTAAAAAACTATTAATAGAGAATGCTCTAAAATCTAAATATGTTTCTCCATCCATAGCGCTTGCTGTTGCTAGAGTTGAGTCTAACTTTAGACCTAATGCTGTAAGTAACAAAGGAGCTGTTGGAGTAATGCAAATAATGCCTAAAACAGCATTATTAGTATTTAATGTTAGAAGAGAAAAACTCTTTATTCCCGAAATTAATATAAAATTAGGAATTAGATTTTTAGATAGTTTAATTGTAAAATATAAAGGTAATATAGATATTGCTTTATCTCACTATAACGGAGGCTCGGCTGTTGGAAGATGGCCTAATGTTAAAATTATTCCAGTAACTTATCCCTATGTTGTAAAAGTTTTAGAACATTCACTAAAATATAAAGAAGAAACAAAAGTTTTATCTAAAAAAAGAATATTTAAGGCATCACTAAAATTTAATAAAAATAAAAAAAATATTTCAGAACTTGATTTTTTAGTTCATGATATTGATAAATGGTTAGGTATTTATAACAATTATAAAGTTAAGCTAAAGAAATTTAATATTAATAAAAATTCTTTGAAAACAAAAAACATTGTTTATCAAGGTAGTGGAACTAATTACCAGTCTTTTCATTAAAATTATAAATGGGGTTTATATTGAGAGTTAGTGAATTTATTTTTTTTGATAATTGGAAAGAATTTTCTATAAAAAAGCCAGATGAACAGATTTTAAATCATTACGAGATGATAAAAAATCAAACTGATCTAGATGGACAATTAAAACATAAAAGTAATAGAGAACTAATCAAAGTTTTTTCTATATTAATAACTCATAATTATGGTTCTCAAATATTCGAACTTTGCAATTTTTTAAAATATTTAAACATTATCAAATTGCCAATTTATAAAACAATGGTCACGAATAACTTTGAGATCATTAAAATTCTTAAAAAACATAATTTAAAAATTGAAAATCAAATTTCTAGTAAATTTACGTTAAATATAGATAGTCATACCTTTAATATATCATATAATCGTATTGCTTCTTTAATTATAGTTTTAGACTTTATTGAGGAATTTATTGGCATTGAAGAAGTTATGAGTATTGACCTAATTATAAATGAGGCAAAATCTTATCAAGACCTAAAAGATATTTCTAATGAAATATCAAAAAAAATTTATAATTATTTAAAAAATTTATTGCCATCATCTTATCTACAAAAATTTTCAGCAGCAATATCTGATCACATTTTAAAAGTTAATAACAATGAAAATCATATTATTGTTTCAGAAGATATATCTGATGACTTTATTCTAAATTTTTGGATGCATTCAAATACAAATCAGAGTGATGTTTCTATTAAAACTTTTGCTTTGGCAGCCGATTTTTGTCTTATTTACAAAAAATCTATTGATTTAAATAAATATGATAGACCATATGTAATAGATCAAATAAATGATAAGGAACCATGGAACTTTTTATCGCAAGAACAAGTAGATGTTTTAATGAATGAATTAACTTACGATGATAAAAGTCTTTTGATCTCTAGTATTGAACATGTTGCCGAACTACAAAAAAGTAAAATTAATATATTAAAAAAAAATCAAGTAAACGAATTAAAAATTTTTTCTAAATATGATAAAACAACACTTCAACTTCCCCTAACTATCTTCAGAATAAACATTTTTGGAAATATTCAAAATAAAGTTATAGAAACTACTAGGAGAAAAAAAGGAAATATAAATTTTGAAGATTTTTTTTTAAATGACAATTTTAATTATCAATCTCAAATGTTAGTATACAAAAATTTAATAGACAATATTACTTATTTAAGTGGGATTGTTTTTTATAAGTTATGGGTTTTTTCCACTCCAGAAACCATGCATTTTATCAGAGATTATCTTGATAAAAATGAAGTTATTATTTTTGATCAATATATAAATGATCTAAAAAATAGCAAGTTTATTATAGAAAATGAAGAAAACATAAGTGAAAAAATCTTTGAAAAAATTCAACAATTTATAAAAACTACAAATAAATTTCAAAATTTCATGGATAATATTAAAAAATTGAAACAACTATCCCAAGTTTTTAGAAGAAATGGATTTAATTATAATGAAAATAATAAAAATGTAGGAGATATTGAAACGCTTGAAAAGACTATGAATTCATTGTCGCAAATTAAATTGTTTCTATTGAATTTCATTAATTGCTTTAATTCCTCCACTAATGATTTTAATAGTCAATTCAACGAAGATAGAAATATATTTTTTAAACAGTTTTCTAGTTTATATAATATTAATGAGGTTTTATAATGAAAAATAAAGATAAAATATCTGATTTATTTGTTGCTATAAATTATATTAATTCAGCTAATCATTATAAATCAAAAGATAAAAAAGAAAGCGTAAATATAAGAAAAATTTGGGATGTTTTTTTAAACCCTAATAAATATGAAGGGGAAATAAATAAATTTTTTGAAGACAATATTTTCGCAAAAATTTTTTATAAAATTTTAGAAACTGAAAAATCATTGTATCAACCAAAGTCAATTGCTGCGGCAAGTGATAAAATTTATAAAAGAGTTTCAAAAGATTTTGAACTTGAAATTATTGAATCAAATAAAGATAAAAATACTGTATACTTACTTTTAACATTATTTTCAGATATAAAACCACTTTTTAACTTTTATGTGGTTTGTAAAGATCAATTAGCAACGCATAAAATACCTGTATTAAATAATCAAAAAGCTCAAATTTTATTGCAAAAGGATGATAAATTTTATAATTTGATTACTAACCCTGATGCGGAGATTTTTATAAGGTGAGAACCTTCACTATAGTTATACCTACTACTGAACACTTAGTAGGTATTACAGACATAACTGTTGAAAACCCAATGGTGTCTTCTGTGGTTTGTGTGAATAACAAATTAGAAGCACTTCCAATTAGCAGCCAATACAATGAATTCGTAAAAAGTCCAACAGGTATTATTGAAAAAATTACTGGCAATTCATCTTATAGGATAGATCTAACAAATAAAATTGACCAAGGTAACAGTTGGCAATTAGCATTAGCAATAGCTCATATCCTTCATTATAATAAGAAGATTATTTTTTCTGAAGAAAAAAACTTATTATCTAGTAAATGTAGTTCAATTATTTGGGCAACTGGTCTTATTAATTCTAATTTAACAGTTGATCCTATAAATTTTTTAGAAAAAAAAATTATAATCTCATCTGATTTTTTTAAAGAATGTATAAAAAAAAATATTAAAATTTATATTGTTTTAAGTGAGGCTAATAAAGAGGAATTTGAGAATATTATTAATAAAAATACTTTTTTCAACGAAGCATTAGATGATAAAAAAATTGAAATTATTTTCACTAATGATTTAAAAAAAATATTAATAAAATTAGATTTAAAAAATAATAATAAGTTTTTATCAAACTTTTTTTTGAAAATTAAAAATCAAATAAAATGGACAAGCATCATTTTCTTGTTGGGAATACTTTTCTTTACTTTTTATAATATTTGGGGGATTGTTAATCCCTTATACAAGCTTAATAATAATAATAATTTTAGAGAATTACTTACGAGTTTAAGTTCTTATCGACAAGGTGACTTATCCCAAAGACTTGGAGCTTATATTTTTGATTATTTTCAAACTATTGAAGTTAAAAACTTAAATAACCAGATAGTCTTAAATTTCATACCTTATTCTAAATCAAATGATTTAAACTTAAAAAATAATTGTTTGAAAACTAAAAATTTATTTAATCAAAACTGCCAACTAAATGTTGAATTAACAAATGTTGGTGACAATAAAGTTTTTTTATGGATGTTAAATGTTGAAAAGCAAAATATTAAAAATTTAATAACGTATAAATCTAAATTCAAACATCAAATAATTAATGGTTTAATCCAAAGTAAAGATACTATATCTATAGATATTAAAGATAATGATAATACATCAGTGTTATTTTTTGTTTATGGGAAAAAATTTGATATTAACATTAGAAAATGGTTGTTAAATTTAAGTAAAGGTAATGCATTGTTATCGTCAACTGTAAATAGAATAAAGTCACTAGGTTTTGGTTATCAAATTAAAGAAATTAAAAATGTTAAGTTTATTAATAATATCATGTAATTTTTAAAAAAAAATTAAGAAGAAATTTTATGTTTTTGCCTGAATCAAAATATTTTAAATATAATGATTTTGTTGTATCAGATAGAAATATTATACAAGATTTAACCATTGCTTATCATACTTGGGGTAAACTTAACTCTAAAAAAGATAATGCTATTTTATAATTCATTTTTTAAGGTTTGATATAGAAGGCAATATAACGCATGATTTTAAAACATTATGGACTGTGACTAAACTTAATAACCATTGGGGCATTCAATTACGTTTAAGTTTTTTGACATCTAAGGCAGCAACATCTAGAAAAAGCTT
>Ga0209403_10006006_pt1 | contig 12450 bp, 10 predicted proteins | sample ArcticOcean_MG_C_8_FD_187440 | JGI IMG/M metagenome (GOLD analysis project Ga0209403, IMG submission 187440) | Marine microbial communities from western Arctic Ocean - ArcticOcean_MG_CB11_86 (SPAdes) (version 2) | ecosystem: Environmental > Aquatic > Marine > Oceanic | place: Arctic Ocean... | reverse complement strand
ATATGCTATAATTTCTAGATAAACTGAACAATACAATGAAAAAGCATCCATGCCCCTTCCAAAATTATCTACTGAGGACATAGCCTCCAAATCTATAGTAGGTGTTGAACTTTGTATTATTGATTGAGCTACATTCTTGTAATGCTCTTGAATTTCATCCATGGAGAACAATGGATTGTCTTAATAGAAGCTTTACCCAGTTTGATGTTAAATTAAAAATAGGCTGCTTAAAATAATACATTATGTCATCTGAAAATAATTTAGCATACGCTGTAAAGCAATCTGAAATTGACTACAATGCTGAAAATTTAATCCTGTTGCAAGCCCAATTAATTAATCGTAACGATAAAGGCCATGTTTTAGTAGAGAAAATTCCCGCAGATTCTGGAACATATTCTGCTGGAAAATACTACATTCCGGGAGTTGCAATGAAATTTGGTGAACACCCTGAAGAAGCAGGACATCGTATCTTAACAGAAGAATTAGAAATCGCAGATAGAAAAATTAGTCTAATTGGTAGCCAATCTCATGATGATGATGAAAGAAAACGTTGGTATGTTTTATTTTTATTTGAAACTAATGAACCCGTAACTAAGAAAGAAATGGATAATCCATGTGAAGGAATTGATGAATTACTCTATTTTGACCTAGAAAAAGCCACATCAGATAATTCTACACAAGGTCTACTTGATATTAGGGAAGCTCTAAAAAATCCCGGTAAAACATATCTATAATTAGATTATTTGTTTTTTACCAGTTATAACTAAAGTGCCAGCCCAATCGGTATGTTTATTTGAATGCCAGCTTTCAACCTCAGATAAACCAGCATCTTCAAAAATCTGAATCCATTCCATTTCTCTCAACATAAGCATTCGAGTACCTACTTTTTCTTGCCAAGAATGGCTGCTAGTATTTTCATAATAATGATCTATGCCCACAATTAGTCTTCCATTCTTATTTAGCCAAGAATTCGATATTTTACGTATTACTTCAGATGGATTTTCCAAATAATACAATACTTCCATAGAATGAATTACGTCGTATTTTTCGGGTGAATTAAAGGAATCAATATCTGCTAAAATATATTTGGTACCTTCCCCTCTTGATTCTGCATTATTGATCATTTGCCTAGCGCCATCTATACCTACGGCCTTAGTGCACAATTCATTCTTTGCCACATTACGAACAACCCAACCATTTCCACAACCCAAATCTAAAAAACTGAAATTTTTATTAATATTCAATCTTTCTTTTAATGCAAAATTAATCATTTCTTCGACAGGTATAGCATGTGATTTTTCCATACCTCGGTCTTTACCTTCTTCAGCCCATTTTCCAAATACTTCTGTTGCTTTTTGCATGTTAAATAAATGTTAGAGTGTTAATGGACCGCCGACTGGCATCACTGTTTGCTCAGATATATCTCCACGCAAGGTAGGGCCTTCAGTAATTGTAGCAAATATCCCTATTTCTCCACCATCGTTATGCGCTAAACCAAACCATGGACGTCCATATTGGTCAACTGACATATCAAGAAAATCCCCTAATCCACCACATCGCTCATATCCACAACCTATTGGGTATGCATCACTACTATCTAAAGGGTCATCGGGATTGTTTATCTGAACAGTCGTAAATAATGGATTATCAGAAAAGGCATCTGTTAAGATTGTCATGTAACCATTCCAAGTTTGATTACCAGTATCTCCTACATAACCAAAGGCTACGCGACCTTCTGAACCGGCTGTAACAACTGGAAAACCGGTACCTTCTAATCCAATTGGAGGTGCCAACATCATTGCATTACTCCATGTATTGCCCTGATCGCGTGAATAGGCATAATACGGCATATTATCGAGGCCCATCCACATAGCATGAACATTATTCTCATCATCAATTGCCACCTGAGCTTCTTCAAAATTCCATGTATCTGCAGTACCTGACTCTGTTGTCGGAAGTGGATGCTCAGTCCAAGTAAAACCACCATCAGTACTACGATATATCGAATAACCGCTTCCACTGCATCCTACATTTCCACGATAAAAATTACCATCTCCTGCACCTTCAATATGTGCACTTAAGCCACCACTGTTACAACCTAAAGGCGCCCCGGGAACTTCAGGACTCCAAGTATTTCCACCATCAAAACTTGTAGAACATAAGGGAGCTTCCCAATTTCCATTAATACAAAACACCCATGTTGTGGGATGAAATGCTGCATCATAAGGAGAAGAACCAATCGTTTGGTGATCTTGAACTGAATATGAAGTGGCTGGCGTAGGTGGCGACCATGAACTGCCTTCATTATCAGACCATTCAACAGTCATTCCTAGAAGTGCATGCATATCGAATTTCATGATTCTATCAGTCCATTTATCAACGTAAACATAAGGATCATTACTATTTGCTACAGGGGCAATGGGATTGTATGAATTTACACATGAAAAATCAGAAAGATTTTGCATTTCAATTAAACCAGAACATTGAACTATTGCAGTTGATCCGGCAGGTCCATTACCATAACTGGACATGTATAAATTATCATTAGAAGTAACACCAATTGTTGGTTCGAATGTTGTCATCCCTATACCATAGTAACTACCTTGAGTCCAATAAGGCATATTATTGCCAGTTAGATTAACGGTAATGTTGGCTTGTTCAACGGCTGATTTATCAAGTGCATTAATTCCTCCAGCATAGTGATACCAAGTAGTAGAGGGAATCTCTCGATCAAAATCAAATAAACCAGGCACCTCAATTACAGTTCTTTTATCTTCTGGTTCTAAACAACCACTAAAGGAAGGAGTGACCAAAAATACAATAATTAAAAGTAATATTTTATTCATCTTAAATCTATGACAGTTTCGGGTTTATAAAACTAAATTATCCCATCATGAGAGTAGAAGGACCACCCTCTGGTAATATCTCTAAATATGTCAAATCTCCATATAATGTAGGTCCTTCAGTCAATATACCTATTATAGCTTCATCCGATCCTGCTGCATTATGTGAAAGTGCAATCCATGGTCTACCCTCATCATCTATCTCAACATCAATAAAATCCCCAAAACCCCCACAACGAACATTACCACAATCAGAGGTAATATCTAAAGGGTCCCCAGGGCTGTTAACTGCTACACTTGTAATTAGAGGATTATCTGCAAAAGCATCAGTCATAATTGCCATATAACCGGACCAACCACTATTCGAAGCATTAGTTTCAACATCATTAACTTCTCCAATATAGCCAATAACTACACGGCCTTCATCTCCTGCAAAAATTGTTGGAAAACCAGTTTCCTGAACTTCAGGTGCAGCTACCATCATTGGATTACTCCATGTATCTCCTTGATCTCTAGAATAAGCATACCAAGGCATCATATCAACTCCAATCCAAGTTGCATGAACATTACCTCCTTCGTCTACTGCAGTAGCAACTTCATGAGAATGCCAACCCTGCTGCATACCTATTTCAGTTGTAATAGTATGTTCAGTCCATGAATAACCGCCGTCTAACGAGCGGTAAACTGCAGGTCCATCACAAGAAGGATTACCTCTGTAAACTGAACCATCGATTCCACCAGCTACATGTCCATGAAGTCCTGAGCATTGCGCAGTTCCTGTAGGATATCCGGGCTGTTGAGCATCCCATACACGTCCGCCATCTAATGAACGTGAACACTGAGCCCCAGCTGCAGGAGAACCCGTATTGATACAATAAACATACACTACCTCTCCAGAAATTGCATTAGAATGTGGCATTGAAGCTATACTTTGATGATCTTGAGGTACTGCATATCCTTGAGTTGGATAGGGAGTACTCCATGTACCTCCATCATTATCTGAATATTCCACATTAATTACTGCCAAAGCATGCATATCAAATTTAATCAACCTATCTGTGAATTTATCAACATATATGTAAGGATCATTTGAATTAAGTGTTTGACCCGCACCTCCTTCATCACCACCTAAGAAAGGCCCTACATCCTCCCAAGTTTGTCCTTTGTCCTGTGAGCGAATAATATGAGTTCCATCACCAGCTCCATTATAATTAGTAAAGAAAATCGCGCCTGAAGAAGTCACACCAATCGTTGGTTCAAAGGTATCAAAGCCAGTTCCATAATAAGTTGCATTTGTAAAATAAGGAATATTGGCCCCAGTAAGATTAGCTGTAATATTAGAAGATAAGACTGCAGAAGAATTGGTTGCGTCAACAGCCCATGGTTCTGCAACGGTTCCAGCATAATGATACCATGTAGTAATTGGTTGTAAACGTCCAAAATCGAAAATGGTAGGCTCTTCAATTATAGTTCTCTTATCTTCAGGTTGAAGACAGCCACTAAATGCTGGAGTAATCAAAAATACAATTATCAGAGCTAACGCTTTCTGCATTAAAGTTTAGATGAGCTACTGCTTTATTTAGGTTTGTGAAAGAGAACAATACGATTGGTATTGGTACCCACTTTCATATTATTTATTCCCCAAATATTGGAAGTTTTTGTGAACTCTTGTGAATTTATCATAATACCTGCGCACTCAAAACCTGAACTTAAACCCAATGGAACCACTGATTCATCTAATTTAATCTTACCATTATTTACCTCGCCAACTTCAAAAGCAATCCATCCGCCAGGCAACGTTATTCGGTATAGCTCATCAAAAACAAAAGCCATCCTATCTGACCAGTGCTGAACAGTTCTACATGATATAATTTCTTTTTCAACCCGTCTTGCATCTATAGAATTAAACCAACATCTTAACCAATTATCATTCGCATACCTTACAATATTAAGAAAAGGCGGAGAAGTCACTGTTAAGCTTACACATTCATTTGGTATATGGAAAGTATTCTTGGAATCTTCTGATGAAAATATAGCTTTTTTACCAACTTCAAATAATTGATTTACAATAGACGAGGTAAGATTACGCTGTAAGGCTCTTGATTTTTTCAAGATTATCGCTTTGGTATCTTTGTAAGGCGGAGAGATACCTAATTTTTGATTTATTAATAATTGACCTTTTTGAGTTGCAGCTTGATTTGGAGGTAAAGTGTATCCTGAAAAAAAACCTGCCGAATGTCCTGTTAAACGAGTTGTAGACACCATTTTTATCCAATTGTCCACGAAATTTGAAGTATCTAAATTATTTTTTAAGCATACTATCTCAGACTCAGTATCTCTATGATAAAACATTGATAAATCAATATCTGCTTTGGATTCCTTAAAATGAATTTGATTTAATCTTTCTTCTATTTGTTGAATAGTAGGTATATTCAAACGAGATTCAGTTAAGATGTGACTTAAGGGATTAATATCATTACTAATAATATTTCTATTAAGAAGTGCAGCTTCGATTAGAGTAGTACCTCTTCCTGCAAAGGGATCATAAACTACATCACCTGGTTTCGTAAGTAAATCAATAAAGAATCTTGGTAATTGTGGTTTGTAACAAGCTCTGTAAGAAATTTCATGAAGATTATTCGCTTGTCTTTGTTTGGCAGTCCAAAATTCATTAGAAAAACGTTTATAGCTTTTTGAACTTATTTGAACACTATCTATTTCTGTTTTTTGATTAAATGTATTGAAATTCAAAAGGGTATCTTTTGTTTTTTCTATTGAGGAAACGGGCATTGTATCAAGTTGCCTCGGGGTGGAATTGAGGGAAAATGAAATAGACTCTCTCCGACAGCCGAGGCACACTGAATGCTATCTACGTACTTATAATGATTGTGTTTTTTACAATTCTTCTTGAGGTACCCACCAATGAGGTACCTCAAACCAACGATTATCTGACTCTGGTCGGTTTATCAAAGGTAAAGACAATGGTTGCTCATTGCTAACTAAGGAAATCCCAGCTGATGCACAAGTAGAAGGAAGATAATCTTCACCAGATTCAGTAATCTCTAATTGAATAGTATGTCCTGCAGGAATTATGACATCCATTGGATTAAACTGCATTTGCATTGTATAGGACTCAAATGGTGTAACTGCCTTCGCTTCATGACCACCATCTCGATATCGTAGATCCATAGTTGCATGTCCCAGCCTTAGTCCTGTTGTTCCATCTAACATTGTTACAAACAACTGTCCACCGTTACATGAATTTGCTCTTACATTGGCATGAAAAGTAGGAAGACCTGAAATATGATAATCCGATTCGATAGGGTCACTTACCAAAGTAATAGATGCTAAAGAAGAAACGGTCCCTAATTCACCCCAAGAAGAAACATCCTGTGTGAACCATTCCAAATCAGAAGAAGGCCATGTTTCTTCAACGTGCCATTCACCATCATTTCTTTGGATTTGAACTTGAGACTCCGGTTCAGGTCCTATTCCTTTAAGATAAAAATTAAACCAATTATACAGTTCGATAGACCAATCCATACGAGTCACTTTAGGAAAGGCCTCAGCACCATAACCACTCTGCAAACCTTCGTGAACATCTGGTTGATCGGGATAATTATGACCCCATTGACCCATAATTCCTTTAACATTTAAACCAGCATCACGCAACATTTGATAAGTTGGAAATGCATGATAAGGGTCTACATTCCAGTCTTGCATACCCCATACAATGTAAACACTTCCATTGTAATTATCTATAACATCTTGTAAGTGGTATCGTTCTTCCCAATAATCATTCCACTGATCACCCCCATATTCGGCTGCAGCATAGGTAGTCCATGGACTGGCAGGCCCTATTGCATCATCACTACACATCCTCATGTCGTCTGTTGTAGGGCCAGCTGTAGCTCCTTCATACAAAACATCATAGAGCATAGCTCTGGACTCACTAGATCCATTTCGGTAGAACATATCTCTAACCCCGATTGAACCCGAAATTGGAACTATAGTTTTCAAATGTGGTGAAGGATTCTGGGCAGCTTCCCAATTAGTAGTTCCTGCATAAGATTTACCCATTAGCCCTACATTACCATTGGACCAACTTTGTTCTCCTAACCAATGTACTGCAGCTTGAATGCCTATTTGTTCACCTAGTCCTTTAACATCCTGACAATGTGTTGATTTACCGGAACCAAAAGTAGAGATTTGAGCAAGCGCATAACCGTGAGGTACAAATTCTTCTAAGACCCATTGGCCAATACCTAAATCCGGAATTGTATTTGGATTAGATCCTGCAAATTCATAATAGGGATGTACTGTAGCAATTACTGGAATCAAAGTTCCTTCTGGAACATTAGGCATCCACAGAGATACATGCATCAGTGGATCCTCAGGGTAACCAGCATCTCTTTCTTCAAGAGGAAGCTCCACATCTACAAAATACTCAGTAGGTCCTGTCCAATCATATATTCCTTTTTCAGGTAAAGTTGAACGCCAAGAAGAAAAATTTAAATCCATCAAATAACGCTTTTCTAAAGGCACTTCCCACCATTCATAATTAGAAATATCATCCTCATCTTCTAAAGATGAATTAAGACATCCTGATACTAAAAAAATAGCTCCTATGATTATAGCCTGAATTTTATGCACAAACATGCAAGGCCTATCCTAAATTATATTTGTCTCAGTATAGATTACATACAATGTTAGGCCGTGTTTACAAGAATTTTAAAACTTCGAAGATGCCGACGGGATTGAAATGTGGTTTTTTAGTAAGCTTTTTTGAAAATAGCAGATAATTTGTTATCTAATTGTTCCGGGTCTGTGATTGGACTATCACAAACATAATTTTGACATATGTATGAGGTTTCTTTATTATCAATCTTTAATTTCTTTGATAGTATAGGTATGTCCAAATTTTCATCTGAGAATGCCACGATTTTATAAGGTAAAAGGTAATTTCTAACTTTTTTTACTAAACGGCCATCTAGTTTATCACCGACTATAGCTATTTCGACAGGACCTTTGGAAAGATAGTTATGTGCAAATAAAGCCGTAGAATGTGCATGTGGATATTCGTTAATTGCCTTTCCAAAATTATTTAATGTTTTTTCAACAATATCGCGATATTCATTTGAATCATAATAATATGATAATCTAGACAAAAACAAACAACTCACAAATATAAATGAAGGTGTAGCATTATCCATCCCATTTTTAATATTTATAACTATATTTTTAGATAATGACTGCTTGAAACACCCGTCTTCATAAAAATTATCAATTAGAATATCAGCTAGTCTTTTAGACTCTTTAAGATATGACGAATCAAAGCTAGACTCATACATATCTACTAATGAATTACCGAAGAAAGCATAATCTTCAGCAAATGCATCAATATGTGATTGGCCTGTGCGATGTGTTCTGTACAGACTTCCATCCTTCTTGGACATTTCTTTAAGAATAAATGAAACTGCTCTTGACGCTATTGAAAAAAACTTTGGATCATCTAAAGCTGATGAGGCCTTAGCCAAAGAACTAATCATTAATCCATTCCAAGAAACTATTATCTTATCATCTGTTCCAGGAGGTATTCGTGATTTCCTATATTCTTTTAAAATTAAACGAGACTTTTCAAGTGAACTCTCTAATTCTGATTTGGTAATCTTAAGTAAGTTACATAATGATTTTTTTTCTAATATTAAGTGAGGAATCGAGTTCCCTTCCCAATTACCACCATCCGTAATGTCATAATATTGGCAGAATATGTCTGCATCTTTATTAGACAGTATTCCACTTATTTCAGATTTAGTCCAAACATAATATTTACCTTCTACACCTTCGGAATCGGCATCCATTGAAGAATAAAACCCTCCAGCTTCATCTATCATTTCATCATTAAGCCATTCAAAAATCTTATTTATTACGTTAAGATAGTCTGATTTTTTAGTAATTTGATATCCTACTAGATAAGATTCCATGAGTTGGGCATTATCGTAGAGCATCTTCTCAAAATGTGGAACTAACCATTTTTCATCTACTGAATACCTAGCGAAGCCCCCTCCAATATGATCAAAAATACCTCCCTTATACATTGAATCTAAAGTTTTAACAGCGGGATTTAGAGAATCCTCACTATTGTTAAATAAATAATCATAAAGAAGATGAATGATTGCTCCAGAATTAGGGAATTTAGGAGCAGGTCCAAAGCCACCCCACTGCCCATCATGAGAAAATTTCCACTGACTGAGAGCTTTAGTCATAATTTGGGTTTCAATTACTGTCTTTTGATTTGTACTTGTATTAAGATGATTGACAATAGAATCAGCCTGAGATAATAACTCCGTATTCTTTTCTTTCCATAATTGAGAAAGCCTCAATAATAATGTTGGGAAACCGGGCCTACCATAAGCATCTTCGGGAGGATAATAAGTACCTGCAAAAAAAGGCTTCAAATCCGGAGTAAGAAATACAGTCATTGGCCAACCTCCTTGGCCTTTATTCATGGCCTGTGTAGCTGCCATATAACTTTCATCGATATCAGGTCTTTCTTCTCTATCAACTTTAATATTAATAAAATGGGAATTCATAATCTCTGCAGTGTTTACATTCTCAAAAGATTCTCTTTCCATGACATGACACCAATGACAAGCTGAATATCCAATGCTCAATAAAATTGGAACCTTTTTTTTCTTTGATAAATCTAAGGCCTCTTGAGACCAAGGGTACCAGTCTACAGGATTGTGACTATGTTGTAACAGATAGGGGCTTGTTGAATCAATCAAACGGTTAGTGTGGTCAAATGAATTATTCATAATTTAAATAAAAAGAAACGCTAATGCAATAATGGCATAAGTTACCAAAAGCATAGATCCCTCTAACCAATTTGATTGGCCATCCTGGATAATAAAATTCGTAATTATTACTGCTAAAAAAGTAACCAATGTTTCAAAGACTCCGAATTGCAAAGTCATTGGAACACCAAGTATCCAGCCAAGTAAGACCATTATTGGAGATACAAAAAGAGCGATTTGAATACTAGAACCTATGGCAATACCGACAGATAAATCCATTTTGTTTTTACCTGCAACTGTAACTGCAGTAAAGTGTTCTGCTGCATTACCAAATAATGGAACAAGAATAATACCTATGAATAGCGTTGGAAGGTGATATTCTTCTGCCGCATGAGATATTGAACCTACTAATATCTCTGCCATCCAAGCTACAAAAATTGTTGAACCTAGTAGTAACTTGATAGCTTCTTTCTGAGACATTTCAGCGATTTCATCATGGTGCCCCTCAACTGCATATAAATTTGAATGGGTTTTTAATTGAAATATAAGTTGTAATAGATAAACAAACAAAAGTAAAAATGCAGTATAATGCGATAATTTGATTATAGAATTACCTCCGGTACTGCTGCTATAAACTTCAGGTATAACCATACCCACTAAAGCCAATAATAACAACGAACCATTTACTTGTGAAGCTTGGACTGAAAAATTTTGTGAAGGGTAATTGATACCTCCCCAAACAAATGCGAGTCCAAGAACTAAAAGAAGATTTCCAAGAATAGAACCTATTAGAGAAGCCTGCACAACTTCAATCATTGTACTTGCTATCTCGGGATTATTATATGCTGCAAATATTGCAAGACCTGCAATAATCATCTCTACGGCATTACCAAATGTGGCATTGAGTAACCCGCCTATAGACTGACTTGTGCGTAAGGCGATTTCTTCAGTTGCTTTACCCATTAAATAAGCCAAGGGCATAATTGCTAACATGGAAGTAATAAAGGCTAAACCATGGTTATTAGATATTTCAAAATAAACTGCTAAAGGAACAAAAATTAGCATTGCATTCAATTTAGAATATCTTGGATCTAAAACTTGTAATATTTTTATATATTTTTCCTTATCGCTCATATTGACTCCTATTCTTAATCATACTTTTTTTAAACTAATACGTGGATTCTCAGATTTATCGAGATAGTTCAAGATTGTCTTCTTTTGATCTTTGGACCAACGCTCTGACTTAAGCATCGCTTTAAGCTTATAAACTGACATTTCCTGTAAATCATCCCATAATTTTAATTCTTTAAGACTAGATTCTAATTCATAACGTTTCAAATCCTTCTTACCTGGTATTTTGACTGATTCCGTTGTACTAAAACTTGCCTTATAATCTTTACCAAATACAACGGTATGGCCCGATTCCTTAGAATAATTTAATAATTGTGATTCTAAGGTCTCCATCATTGCATCCATATCTGAAGATAAATTCTTCTTCTTTTCTTTTAGTTCAATTAATTTATTAACCGTTTCTGCAGCTTGTACTGCTGAAATTGTAGTAGTACTCAAAGTTGGCAAATCATTTTGAGAAGCATATTGATGAGAATATTCCGGACATTGAGCCTTGAATTCACACCAATTACATAACATACTTGTTTTGGTTGGGAACTCTTTACGTTCAGTAGCTGCTTCTATTTCATTAATTAATGAAACCGTTGAAGAGATCATACTATCCAATTGCTTTTTATCCCGACTTGAACGAACTTCTTCGTCAAATCTAACATAGTGCCAAATTAAATCTATTTTTTTTACTTCAGGATATCTCTGATGAACTGCTAATGCATAAAGACCTAATTGCCTATCTTTATCAGCTTTATTTTGAGGAGGAACTCTATTTGAGGTCTTATAATCGTGAACTGCAAAGTGGCCATCACCAATCTTATCTAGTCTATCAATATATCCTTGCATTTTCTTGTTTTCAGGTAATTCAATCATCATTCTTTCTTCTAGGCCAATAGTTATAGATTGATCAAATGGATGATATCTATCATAATACATCTCTAAACAAGCTTGACCAGTTTCCTTGAAATTATCTGCAGTTAAATCTTTCTTTATTACTCGTATAGCATCAGTCCAATTTTCATTCCAAAGCTTATCATATTTTTGTAATAAAGTTTCCTTCGAAACTATATTAGAATCTTGTGCTAATTTGTATAACCATTCTAAAGAATCATGAACCATACTACCCATAAATGATTCGATAGAATTACCTAAAAGGGGTTTTACTTTATTGACATAACGTAATTTATACTGAAAGGGGCAGTTTTCATAAGTTCCTAAGCGACTATGAGAGTACAGAGGCATTGTTAATCACGATATACAGATTGATACTTAAAAATATAGAGCCCAAAGAAATATTAAAAGCAAAGTAAATACGGATTTATGACACTAACGACGCTTGAAGATTATGTCAAGAGAGAAATCTTCAAAAGTGACAAAGAACTGTTTGACTTTTGTCCAGCTTGTGATGAGACTGGAAACACCATCGAGGCACTGATGAAAGGCTTATTTCAGGAAGCAAAACAATTACAAAAAGAAAGAGACGATATCCTTAGAATAAATCGTTCTATTGCTAAAAGTGTGAATGAATTAAAAAAAGTTGTAAATAACATTGGAAGTTTAGTCTAATATCTATAGAAAAGTTCATACGAGCTAGCAGGTCTTTTATAGCCTACATAGAAGGCCAAATTATGGTTCTCAATTTAATCAGTGAACAAGTTACCAGAAAACCTTTGCAAGTAGTAATCAGT
>Ga0209403_10005995_pt1 | contig 12462 bp, 12 predicted proteins | sample ArcticOcean_MG_C_8_FD_187440 | JGI IMG/M metagenome (GOLD analysis project Ga0209403, IMG submission 187440) | Marine microbial communities from western Arctic Ocean - ArcticOcean_MG_CB11_86 (SPAdes) (version 2) | ecosystem: Environmental > Aquatic > Marine > Oceanic | place: Arctic Ocean... | reverse complement strand
GATTTTTTTGAAATTCCAATTCTTGAGAGAAAAAGCACTTTAATTGCATGATTCAGTCAAATGGATTTCACGACCATATACTTCTCTCATTCGATAAAGTGGTGGCTTTACAAAAAATAATAATTCTGACAGCATTTTTCGTGTTTAGCGCATTGCACGCATGTGCGGAAGAACTTTGGCGTTTACGCTATTCTATTCCTACTTCAGGTGAAAGCGAAATTACACGTGGTTCAAGTAAAGACGCTGAAAAACTAAATACTTCCGGACACAGTGGGAATTTGGTATTTGCAAATGGAATCGGCTTCGGTTACAGCACTGTACGTACAAACGGAAATATGGGTGGAATTGATTATAAATTCAAGAATCACAGCCTTGATCTGGCTTATACTATTGGAAACGAACTCAGCTTTACTCTGGGTGGAGGCCGATTAGTATACGGCAGGGGAGAACAGAGCATAAGCGGAACTAGTTATGTGACAGAAAGCAGCAGCGGTGAGGCCTTGTTTATGTACTTTGGGATACCTTTTGTTGGAGGAGAGTTATTATTTGGTTACCGCCAAAATAACATCGAATATAAAAATTTTCAAAGCAGGATTGCAGGAAAATCCGTAAAACTTGAGGATTCAGTAAAATTGCTCTCAAGTCAGGTTAAGGCTGGTTTCGGATTTCTATTTTAAAATATATCCTCTTTGGCAGAACAACAACTATCAGCAAAGTTTTTCGCAAGCAGAATGTTACGTACAACTGCCAGGTCAGATTATTGAGGAACGTTAATATTTGATGTCGTCATATAAAGCCCTAATACTTTGTTGTTTCAGAGATTTACAGAACCATTATTTTTAAAACACATATGACTGATTTTAACCAACAATTCATGCTGCAGGCCCTGCAACTTGGTGAACATGCACGAAATAAAACCGGAGACAATCCCTGGGTCGGTTGTGTGATTGTTAATGACGGTCAAGTACTGGGAGAAGGTTATACACATGCTGTTGGAGGTCCGCATGCGGAAGCCGATGCGATTCAGCAAGCTGAAGCTCATGGGCATTCTTTGGCTGGTTCAACACTTTACTGTACTGTAGAACCATGTTCCTTCCACGGTAGAACTCCCTCGTGTGCCAAAACTATAGTCGATAAATATATCTCACATGTCGTAATAGCAATTCGAGATCCGTATCCTCAAGTTAATGGTGAGGGAATACGTATACTCAAAGCAGGAGGAATCAGGGTAACAGAAGGAATTGAAGAGTTAGCGGTCCGCCGTTCGCTCGAAACCTGGTTGAAAGTATACGAATGAGTAAAAACCGAGCATATCCGGAACGTCCTTTTGTTGGAGTAGGAGTAGTAGTTTTACGCGGAGATGAGGTGTTACTGATTCAGCGCGGGCAAGCTCCCAACAAAGGTCAATGGAGTATCCCCGGAGGAAAACAGCGGCTTGGCGAAACTGTTATGGAGGCTGTTCACAGGGAATTACTTGAAGAGACAGGTGTTAAAATCGAACAACCTGCCTTACTTGATGTGGTGGATTTTATAGTGCCGGATGAAAATGCTAAAATACAGTTTCACTACACAGTGGTAGATTATCAAGCAAAATGGCTTGCAGGGGAGTGCCGTTCAGGTGGTGACGCAGATGCTGTAAAGTGGTTCACCTTTGAGGAAGTGAACTTACTTGGATTACTAGAAATAACCAAAAAAGTAATCCTCAAAGCATTCCGTAATTCAGCAACGTAATAAGTTTACAGTTTAACTAAATATCCGCACTCAGGAAGTTCCAACTTGGTCACTCACTTAAAAGTTCAGTTGGGTTATTTATTGCGTTTCCTGAATCCTTCATCTTCCCAGGTAAGAAAACGTTTTCCTATTACATCACCAGTATCTTGAACAGAGATGAACGCGTCCGGATCAGTATTAAATAAATATTCCTTGAGACGCCCCAGTTCCAACAGGTTTATAACTGTATAAATAACTCGTTTTTCTTCTTTTGCGTAACCTCCGGAGGCATGAAAATAAGTGAATCCGCGGTCGAGCTTTTTTAACACGTTTTCCGCAACTTCTTCCGGCCTGCTTGAAATGATGAAAACTGATTTCCGCTGCGAGAAACCGATCTGCCCTTTTTGCATACTCCAACTAAAAACATACATGAATATGCCTGTATAGAGTGCAGTTTCAAGGTCATAAAGATAGGCATTGCTGAAAATAACCACGAAGTTGACCATATTAAATACTGTACCAATAGGAATTGCCAGACGTTTTTTAGTCACAGTTCCGATGATATCAAGACCTCCAACAGAACCTCCTAGATTCAGATAAAAACCTGTAGTAAAACCGGCAATAACTCCCCCAAATATTGCTGCCAACATGGGGTCCTTGATAGAGATCAGTATCCCCTCTGTTAACCCCAGACTTGCTGTGTAAAGCCCCATTCCTATCAATGAAGTCATAATGAATTTCAACGAAAATTCACGGTAACCAATGATAAATATAGGAATATTCATCAAGGCATACAGCAAACTGAAAGGGATAAATTCTTTAATGGAGTCATGAAACAACAAACCTAAACCAGTTAATCCTCCTGCAAAGAAATGGTGAGGAATTAAAATTCCATTAACCACACTGCTGAAAGTAAAACAGCCTAATGCAAGTACTGCTAGCATCCGCCAATACTTCCAGGTACCTAATGCCTGTTTAAATTCTTTGAAATCTAGCCTAAACTGATTCATAAATTTTCCAACTGATTTAGCTGATAAAAAAGCAAAAAAAAACGGGATGACCGCTTGTGCAGGCATCCCGTCAGGATAATAGTTTATTCTAAAATGAATTATGAGGCAGTTTGTACACTTACCGCACAAGGACCTTTTTGTCCTTCTCCAACTTCGAATTCCACGTTTTCTCCTTCTCTGAGATATCCCCCGCGGACCTCAGAATGATGAACGAACAAGTCTTTTCCGGACTCTTGCTCTATGAATCCGTAACCTTTGCGTTCGTTAAACCATTTTACTTTACCTGTTGCCATTGTGACCTTATATATTAATTAACAAATCTCTTCTACATGAAGAGGTAATCTGAGTAGTATGACAGTAAATAAATTAAAAGCAAGCATAAAATACAATTTATTTTTAATAAATATTCTGCAAGGTATTAAGTAATAACATTTTCTGACACAATATCATCCTCCAGCGTTTCAACGAGACCTGCATAAATTCCGTTTTGCCCCATCAAATCATCGTGTGATCCTCGTTCCACAATTTTCCCTGCATCCATTACCAGTATCAAATCTGAATTACGGATAGTACTCAGTCTATGTGCAATAGCAATCACAGTTTTATCATGAAAAATACGCTCAATTGCTTTCTGTATCAGGTTTTCGGTCACAGAATCGACTGAACTGGTAGCTTCATCCAAAACAATCAAATCACTTTCTCCGGCCAGTGCGCGGGCAAAAACGATTAAACGACCTTCGCCCTCAGAAAGATTTTTTCCACCTTCAAGCAATTTTGACTCATACTGCTCTGGTAAATCTTCGATAAATTCATTTGCATAGACATAATCCGCGGCTTTTTTAATTTTCTCAGGAGTAATTTCCTCTCTGTTCAAAGCAATATTGAAAGCAATACTTTCCTCAAACAAATATGATTCCTGTTGCATCAAAGCAATCATCCTCATTAAATGATCCCTTGAAATTGCACTCAGTTCCACACCGTTAATTTTTATTGATCCTTGATAACGTGTGTAAATTCTGGTCAGAATACGGACTATGGTTGATTTTCCGGAACCGGTCGCTCCTACGATTGCAACTCTGTCGCCTTGGCAAATAGTAAAAGAAATACCCTGCAAAACCCAAGGGTCATCTTCTGTGTAACGGAAATGAACATTTTCAAAACTCAATTCTTCAAAATTCTGAAAGCGTTTCTCCAGTTCTTCAGTTGTGTATTTTTCTGAATTCAGTTCTACATCTTGATCTTCCGGAATTTCACGAAACATTTTATCTATATTTTCGAGTGAAGAAAGTGAACGTTGGAAAACCGATATTTGTTGAGTAAATTCACGAATCGGCACAAAAATACGATTCAGTGTGTTGATGAAACCAACTAGGACTCCGATAGAAACTATCCCTGCCAGAATTTGCTGTGATCCATACCAAATCATTAATCCCAGTGCAATTGAAGTTATACCTTCAATTACTGCATATAAAGCCGCGTCATAAAAGTTAGAGTGGGTCTGAGCTGTAAAAAATAATTTTGTTTTTTCTTCAAAATCTTTTTGTACTTTTTCCTCGGACGCATACAACTGAATTGTTTTTACTCCATTCAGGCATTCTTGTAAATAGCCTGTAGCTTCTGCAAGTGCCTCGCGGGTAAGGTTGTAATAATGCCTTAATCGTGTCCTCAAAAAGTTACTGACAAGATATATCGGGGGCAGGATCAACAGCACTACTAGTGTGAGTTTCCAACTCAGAATTATCAGTAAAACAAGCAGGGCAGTTGTTTTCAGGAAGTCTGTAAAAATGGAAAGAACGCCTATGGCCAGCGAATCGTTGAGCGCTTCCATGTCTGATGTGAGGCGTGTCAAAACGACTCCGATCGGCCGCTGATCAAAGAATGAACGAGGCATCGAGAGGATGTGAGCATATAGTTCGCTGCGCATTGCGCTAATGGCTAACTGTCCGGTTTTTTGGAGAGTAAAAGTATAAATCGAATCGGAAAAATAACCAACGGCAACTGTTAACCCCATGAAAGTCACCATCTGAATCATTCCGTCCAGATCTCCGGGAATAACATGATCATCAATAATTCTGATGATCAACCAAGGCAGCAGTAAGGTTGCCCCAACTGAAAAAGGAACTGTACTTGCTCCAAGGGCCAGACTTTTCCAGTGCGGACGTACGTATATGAGAAAGCGCTGAAATAATTCCCAGTCGTTGACTTCTTTGTTCAAGCTTAAAATAGATTTAGGGTTTGAATTTAGACAGCTTCAAGGTTTTAGAAATGACAGTATCACTCCGTATCAAATACGTTGTCTAACAGAAGCTAACTTAACACATGTTACAAAGACCTGCATCGCCTGATCTAAATCCTCCACACTTGGAAAAGTTGGAGCCAGTCTGATGTTCTTGTCTTCAGGATCATAACCGTAAGGGAATGTTGCACCTGCAGGAGTGAGCTTCACACCAGCTTCTCCTGAGAGACGAATTATTTCCTTTGCCAGTCCTGGATTAGAGTCAAACGAAACAAAATATCCGCCTTCCGGTTTACACCAGCTTCCCATCTCTTTTCCAGCAAGTCCGTTTTCGAGATGTTTTTGTACCATCTCAAACTTGGGTCTCAATATTTCTGCGTGTTTTTGCATGTGTGAACGCACACCTTCTATATTTTTAAGAAAAAGGACATGCCGTTGTTGATTGAGTTTATTTGGACCAATGCTCATCACCGCAAGACGTTTACGGAAATGCTCCAAATTTTTCACGGATGCACCTAAAAATGAAATCCCACCACCTGCAACTGTTATCTTTGAAGTGGATGCGGTTAAAATTAAATTATCTTCGGTTCCATATTTACGGCAGTAATCCATCACATTTGCCAATTGCTGAGGTTTTTCCTGCAGGTCATGTACTCCGTATGCATTGTCCCAGATCACCCGAAAATTTGGACCTGCGATTTTTCCAAGTGCAGCAATCCTCTCTACTACTTTGTCTGAATATATACAGCCGGTAGGATTTGAATATTTCGGCACACACCACATACCTTTTATTTGAGGATCGTTACTGAGCAGTTCCTCAACTTTGTCCATGTCCGGCCCATCATCTAGGATGTTCACCTTTATCAACTTGATACCGAGTTCCTCGCAGATGCTAAAATGACGATCGTAGCCTGGAACTATTGCCAGAAATTTTACTTCACTTTCTTTCGCCCAAGCAGTTTCTGCTCCCTGCGAACCGTGGTAATATGCGTGCAGCATGTAAAGATACATCAGAGACAAACTGCTGTGATCTCCGCAAATCACTGCTGATTCCGGAAGTCCAAGCATTTCACCGCCAAGTTTTCGTGCTGCGGGAATTCCATCAAGTCCACCATAATTTCTGAGGTCAGTACCGTTCTCCAAAATCATTTTATTTTTAGGCAGATCCTCCATTGCGTCAGCCAGATCTAGCTGAGCATTTGCTGGTTTACCCCTTGTAAGATCAAGTTTTAAATCTGCATCCTTAAATTGCTGATATTCTGCTGCAAGTTTTTTTCCCCAAGACTGCAGTTCTGCCTGGGTGGCGTTTTCAAGATTCATAATGTTCTTTTGGTTAAAGTTGATGAACCCGTAAAAAGTCTAAATGGTACACTTGTAAGTCATTCCCGCGAAAGCGGGAATGACTTATTTCAGATACTTACAAGTTCCTGGATTCCCGCTTTCGCGGGAATGACAACTATTTACGAAGGCATCAAAGTTCAGCTTTCTATTATCTGATTCAGCTCTCAAAGTGTCAAACCTGAATCCCCTACAGTTTCACGTTGTTTACTTTTCCTGAAATTTCACTCTGCTTTGCATGACCATTCGCTGATTTGTCTGCACAAGGGGCCGCCGTCACCCAGAAAATCATGAATAATATTGAAATGATTTTTGCTTTGAATTGAAATATATTTCGCAGGAACTCCTTGTTTTTGCAAAAAAGCACAGTAATCCTGTGATTGCCGATGAAACTCCAATGATTCATCAGCACCAACCGCAAGTAAAACAGGTGGTGCAGAAGCAGGTTTTAGCAGGAGAGGACTATTATGTAAGACAAGCTCCGGACTGAGCTGCAGTTTAGGTTGAAGCCATGAAAACGGGAACGGTCCTAGGTCGAACAGCCCGCTGATTGGCAACATACCTTTGATAATATCCGCAGGCAGTCCGTATTCTTTTTCCCATTTTGTACTCAGTAACATCCCTGTCAAATGTCCTCCGGCAGAATGTCCTGAAACAGTGATCCGCTCCTGATTTCCGCCAAAGGTCTCTGCATTTCTATAAGTCCATCCTACTGCGGTACGCGCCTGCCGGACAATTTCAGAAAGTGTGACTTCCGGACAAAGTGCGTAGTTGACGAGCACTGCTGTAATTCCGTTTCGTACCAAACCTTCTGCCACAAAAGCAAAATCACTGCTAGAAAGAGAATGCCAGTAACCTCCATGGAAAAAAATATGTATTGGACTGGCAGGAATTTCTGCGGAAAAGATATCAAGAGTTTCCTCTGCAGTAGAACCATATGCAACTCCGGCAAGGTTGGCATATTCTCCGGACACCCTTTCACTTTCAGTTAAATAGCTTTGAATAAGTTCATCTGTATTCGAGACACTGAAGCGCGGATTGTATTCCTGATCGATTTCCTGCTGAGTGGAGAAATTATGGTAAAGCATTTTAGAATCTATCTGCGGATATTATGATCAGTCAAATTTATTTAAATATAAGCTGATACTTGTGATGATTTATTAAAAAGTGTAAGAACTTTTTCAATAGGTCTGTAGGACTTACAGCTTTTCCACCTCACGTTTAATATATAAAGGATTCACCGCTGCATTTGAATCAAAGTTGGAAGAGAACATTTTTTTTGCTCCAAGACGATCTAAAAGAAGGGCATCGGCCACAGGATAATCCAAAGGAAGATGCTCCAATTTTTCAAAGAGCGGTTCCGATTTCCTTCTTTCTGGACTTATACGATAAAGGACGACCGGAACGCCTTCATTACTTTCAATAAATTTTTCAAGACTGGTCAGTTGAGTTGGCGTCTGTGCAAAAGGTTGATCCTCGACAATACGGAATTTTCCATGAAATATCTCTCTTCGGGTGCAGTTCAACAGAACATGAAAATCATTCTTCAAATGCAAGATCTGTCCTGCGAGCAATTCGAGTGACGTGACTGGAATAACCGGTTTGTTGTTAACCTGCGCGAAAGTTTTAACTACAGCCATTCCGATCCTGACTCCAGTATAAGAACCTGGTCCGCAGTTGATTACATAAGCATCGACTTCTGCTATTTCTAGCTCGGCATTTTTCAGCAGTTCATCAATAACTTTAAAAATAATTTTTGAATTCCTCCGCTTGCACAAGGAATAATAATTTGCCAGAGGCACCCCATTTCGAGTCAGGCACAGCCCCAAATGCTCAAAAGAAGTATCCACAGAAAGCCGAATCATGCTCCTGCCCTGATCACAGAGTTTGTAGTTTTTTGCAGAGATGAATTCTCTTGTTCCAAAGTCTTAAAAAGTATGTCAAAATTAGCAGATTCACTTTCCAGACTGAGCCGCCTTTGATGTTCAGAAACTGTTTCAAAACCCAGGTTGAGTACAGGCTCGTCACTCAAATAATTTAAAAGAAATTGCGGCCACTCCACCAGCGTGATGCCTTCATCGGTTATCAGATCATCACGGTCAAAATCATCGAGTTCTTCAGAAGCATTCAGGCGGAAGAGGTCAACATGAAAAACTGTCCAATCTCCTGGATAAATGTTGACCAAAGTATAAGTAGGAGAGGTAACTATTTCAGGGAGCACTCCCAGACCGGCACAAAGACTTTTTGCAAAGGTGGTTTTTCCGGCACCCATACTGCCCCAAAATAAAAGTATTGCTCCAGGCAACAAATGAGCAGCGATCTTTCGGGCGACTGCATCGGTATTTTCCAACGAAGATAAGTCAAGTATTAGTTTACGCATCAAACTGTCATGAAACCGAGGGTGCTTTTAAAATGTGATAATGTAGGCTACTCCTCCAGTTCATCTTCCGGCAATTCTGTTGAAGAAAAATGGGATATCCTGAAACTGAGTTTGGAATTGCATGCCGGAGACAGAGCAGCTATCCGTTTTCAAAATGAAGAGCAGAAGCAAGTATTGTGGCGGTTGTTTCTGCAAAAGCTCAAGCCCAAAACTGGTTCTTTCATCATCACAGCAAAGACTCATATTCATACTGATAACAGTTTGTGGGAAGGTACAGACAAGAAAACGACTTTGCTGGAAAACATGAACTCCAAACTTTTTACGAAACGACCCTGGTTCGGTGGGCAGCGCAAGAATATTGAAACACTGATGGACCGTTTAGCTTTGAACGGTAGAATACCACACCTCCCTGTTGAAGAACTTTCAGAGGAGCAGGCTGCAAGATTCTGGGTCTTGATGCTGGTTTCTGCAAACACAAAAGTAGTTTTGATTGACCGCCTCTTTTCACTGCTGGACAAAGTCAGTTTGCCTTTTGTGCAGGAATGGCTGGAAAGTTATGCGGGAATTATAATCCTCTTTGGAGAACATGCTGAATATTTCAATGCAGTCAAAACTCATCAGCCGGATCGCCAACAAAAAAGTAAAACTTTATTCAATTCCGTTATCAGTTTTTCTGCAGATGGTCAGGCAAAATATTTATCGCAGAACGTTTAAAAGTAGAAAATTTACAAACTTAAGGCCAGCAGATCAAGCCGAATTTTCGCGATTTATTTAACATTATTTTTCAATTCACTCCAAGTCTTAAGAAATGCAGTTCAGTAAAGGTTTTATCCGTCAGGTGGTGGAAGCCACAAACCTTGTAGACTTGATTTCTGAACATGGAATCACGCTCAAACGTGCAGGAACAAACTACAAAGGCCTTTGCCCTTTTCATGCAGAAAAAACGCCTTCATTCAATGTTAATCCTTTGCGTGGTTTTTTCCATTGTTTTGGCTGCAGCACCAGCGGTGATGCAATAAAATTTCTTACACAATACGACCGTCTTTCTTTCAGCGAAGCGGTTGAAGAACTCGCCAAACGTGCCAGTATCAACCTAGAAATTGAATCAGGAAGTTCAAAGCGTACTAATCCTGATGAAGACAGAGGCCTACGTTGCCTTAAAGAGGCGGCTTCTTTTTACCGCTTAAATCTGGCTACTTCCGAAGGAACATCCTCAATGGAATATCTGAGGGAGCGAATGGTTCCGGAAAACATGCAGGAGCATTTTCAACTCGGCGTGTCACCTGACGAATGGCAAGGTGCGCTGAACCGGCTGCAGCAAAATGAAACGACTATTCCGGACCTGTTACGTACCGGATTAATCAAAGTCAGTGAAAAATCCGGAAGACATTATGATACTTTCCGTGGACGTTTGATGTTCCCTATCAGAGATACCCGCGGTCGCTGCATAGGGTTTGGCGCACGTACCATGAAGGCAGAAGATAAACCCAAGTACCTCAACAGTCCGGAAACTCCTTATTACCGGAAAAGCCAGGTGCTTTACGGACTATTCGAAGGCCTCAGTTCAATCCGGAAACTCCGCCGCTTAATTTTTGTTGAGGGATATCTGGATGTGATCCGTTTACACGAAAACGGTTTTGAAGATGCAGTTGCACCCTGCGGAACAGCGTTGACTCCGGATCATTTGAAAATAGTCCGGCGTTATGCAGATACGGTGATTCTGCTCTTTGACGGCGACACTGCCGGAAAAAACGCGGCTTTAAAGCATGCGAATCTTCTGCTGCCCCATGCCTTTGAGTCCTTTATCGTTACTCTGCCGGAAGGTGATGATCCTGATACTTTTTTGTTGAAACATGGTAAAGCAGGTTTTGAAGAATTGCTGGAACAAAAAGTCCCTGCTCTGGATTATCTGGTACAGCAAACCATCAAAAAATATCCTGACAGTATTCAGGGCAGAATGCAGGGACTGGAAGAACTGCTACCAGCTTTAAATGAAATAAACGAGCCAAAACGCCGACAATTATCTTTGCTTGCAATTGGTGAGAGAATGAAAATTCCTGCTGAAATTCTGGCAAATGAATTAAAAAGAAAAAGAAACAAATACTTGTCTAATAAAGACAATAATGCTACTCTAAACCGCTTAGCAACTAATTCAAAAGTTTCGCATGATGAGCAATGGTTGTTACAGTCTTTGTTACGTAAAGGAGAATTGTGGCCTCTTGTCAGGAAGCATCTCAATCAGCATGAGTTCCAGACTCCGCATTTTCAACAACTTTATGCGAAACTATTGCAGTTACCTGATGCGGCGTTTCAAGCTTTCGATCCACTTAAACTAGAATACTCTGATCCTGAATTATTTCAGTCTGTAATGTTGTTGCTGTCAGAAGAAATTCCGAGTCACGACTTTGGTTTATCACTGAGACGCATAAAAGAACGCAACTTGGAAAACAACTTCCAGCAATGGTTGCTGAACAGTACGAGCAATGAAGATCGAGCACAAGCAGGTTTAAAAAGAAGAAAAGAAGAAGAGAAATTAAAGGACATAAAACAAATTTTTGACAACATTTTGACTCTTTAATCTCAGCAAAAGCTATATGAGCAAAGCAAATAAAAATGAAACCGCCCTTTCGCCATTAGAGGAAAAACTTGTCAAAGAGTTGGTCACGGAAGGACGCGAAAAAGGCTTCGTCACTATAGACGAAATCAATGAAAATCTCGGAGATGAAACTCCATCAGCAAAACAACTAGAAAAAATATTTGATATTTTTGCTGAAATGGATATTGAAGTTGTCGATTCCGAGAAAAAGATTGAGCTAGGTCGGGATAATATTGATAGCCGTCCAGAAATTGATTTTGATACAAACGGGCTGGATCTTGATCCAGGAGTTGACAACTCCACAGATGATCCCGTGCGTATGTATTTACGCGAGATGGGCAGTATCCAGTTGCTGACTCGTGACGGTGAAGTAGAAGTTGCCAAAAAAATTGAAAGCGGCAACCTCGAACTAATTGGAATTTTCTCTGATTCAAATCTGATTTTGCTGTACTTGCAAAATCTTGCAAGACATCTCAAAGGCCAAAAAATTAAGGCAAGACACGTCGTTTCCGGATTGGATGAAGATGACAATGTTATTGAGGACGAAGACAAAGCGACCAATCAGGTAATTGCTCAACTCGATGAAGTTTGGAAACATTATGGTACAGTAAGGAAGATCCGTGATATTCAGGCAAGCAGAAAGTTAAAACCTGCGGAAGTGAAGCGTTTGGAAAAAAACGAAATTCTCTATAAAGAAGCTATCCGCAACATAAATTTTAACTCCCGTCAAATTGAATTGATGTGTGATGAGTTGTTCAATCACAAGGAAAAAATTGACCTGACTTTCAGTAAAATGGATGCCAACACAAAAAGTCTACAAATGTCTGCCGAAGAAATAGATGAGATTTTCAAACAACTGCGGGCTGCATCGAACAAAAAAAAGAAAGGGGAAATCAGTAAAGAAATTGCCGCTAAAACCGGTCACCGCATGAGCATCGCAAACCGCTTTTACGAAAAGATAGAACTGAACCGTAAAAGCATCGCGACAATGATTGAATGGACTACCCTCTCTCTGGAGGAATTTGAAGGTGAAGTTAATCATCTTAAACAAGTTGAACGCAGAGTTAAGTCTGCAAAGAGTCAACTTATAGAAGCAAATTTACGTTTGGTGATCAGTATTGCGAAAAAATACACAAACCGCGGATTACAATTTCTGGATCTGATTCAGGAAGGCAATATTGGTTTGATGAAA
>Ga0209403_10005994_pt1 | contig 12462 bp, 14 predicted proteins | sample ArcticOcean_MG_C_8_FD_187440 | JGI IMG/M metagenome (GOLD analysis project Ga0209403, IMG submission 187440) | Marine microbial communities from western Arctic Ocean - ArcticOcean_MG_CB11_86 (SPAdes) (version 2) | ecosystem: Environmental > Aquatic > Marine > Oceanic | place: Arctic Ocean... | reverse complement strand
ACAGAAGGAACATCTCCTTTTGGTAATTCTGGTGATAATCCTGAAGGTATAAGGGTAGGTGGACAAGGCGGCAAAGGGAAGGCAGTTAAAGTATGGGAAGCTAGAGACTTCAAGAACCTTGATGATAACGTAGAACTTGGAACTAGAAATATGAAAGTAGCCTTAAGAAGGTTAAGAAAACTTATACGAGATAGCGCAGAAGAAGAATTTGATTTAGATGAAACGATATCAGAAACAGCAAGAAAAGCAGGCATGCTTGATGTCATGTTTAGACCTGAAAAGAGGAATGCAGTTAAGGTCTTAGCTCTCTTTGATGTAGGTGGATCTATGGATCCTCATATAAAAGTATGCGAAGAGTTATTTTCTGCATGTAAAACTGAATTTAAGAATTTAGAATATTTTTACTTTCATAATTTTGTCTATGAAACTGTTTGGAAAGATAACAGAAGAAGGCAGAATGAAAGGATGTTAACTGAAGATATCATTCATAAATACTCAGCTGACTATAAGATTATATTTGTTGGAGATGCAACTATGGCTCCTTATGAGATTACTAATCCTGGAGGAAGTATAGAGCATTGGAATGAGGAAGCCGGCGCTCTTTGGATGAAGCGTTTAGTTGACGTATATGAAAAAGTTATATGGCTTAATCCTGTGCCTAAAGAACACTGGGAATATAGTTCTTCAGTAGAACTGACTAGGTCTTTAATTGAAGATAACATGTTTCCTTTAACCATAAGAGGTCTGGAAGATAGCATGGCTTTTCTGAGCAAGTAAGACTCATTTACTGATGTCAGCTCTCTCTATTAAGAATTTAAAAAAAATATATCAAGGCGGTCTTGAAGCTCTTAAAGGAATTGACTTAGAAGTAGAGAAAGGAGATTTTTTTGCTCTTCTTGGACCAAACGGAGCAGGAAAATCTACGACTATAGGAATCATAAGTTCTCTAGTAACAAAATCTTCAGGAAAAGTAGAGATCTTAGGAATTGATATAGATGATAATCATTCACTGGCAAAGAAAAAGTTAGGCGTTGTAGGCCAAGAGGTCAACTTTAATCAATTTGAAAAAGTAGGCGATATTATTAGAAATCAGGCAGGCTATTATGGTCTGGGTTTTAAAGAAGCAAGAGAAAATACCATGTACTATATGAAGAAATTAGATATATGGGATAAGCGTAATGAGCAAGCTCGAAAGTTATCTGGAGGTATGAAAAGAAGGATAATGGTTGCCAAAGCCTTGGTAAATAAACCGGAACTTTTAATATTAGATGAGCCTACTGCAGGTGTTGATATTGAATTAAGAAGATCCCTTTGGGACTTCCTTACAGAGATAAACAATTCCGGTACTAGTATTATTTTAACAACACATTACTTAGAAGAGGCGGAAAGACTTTGTAGGAATATAGCTATTATAGACAGTGGAGAAATAGTTGAGAACACGAGTATGCAAGAGCTCCTCACTAGATTAGAAGTAGAAACTTTTGTGTTTGATTTGGAGGAAGGTATAAATAATCTTCCCGATGTAGATAATTATGAATTGAAGATAGAAAATCCAAAAAAAATAAGTGTGACTATTAAGAAAGGACAAGGATTGAATGAAATTTTTGCTTTGCTTAGCAATTTAGGTATAAAAATATCAAGCATGAGAAATGAGACAGGAAGGCTTGAAGAGTTGTTCCTTGGATTAGTAGAACCGACAATTAAAGAAGATATCCATGGACCCCATTGAGCAGTTAAGAGCTTTAGTCACTATTCTTAGAAAAGAAGTACATAGATTTCTTAGGATCTGGATGCAGACACTAATACCTCCGGCAATTATGATAATGCTGTACTTTGTAATATTTGGTGAAATTATCGGCTCTAGGATTGGTAAAATGGGGAACTTTGATTATATGCAGTTCATGGTGCCCGGTTTAATTATGATGTCAGTAATCAGCAATTCTTATTCAAATGTAGTCTCATCTTTCTTTGGTCAGAAATTTTCTAGAAGTGTCGAAGAGCTGCTTATCACTCCTTTACCTAACTATATAATACTGGTGGGTTGGGTTTTAGGTGGAGTTGCACGAGGCTTGATGGTTGGCGCTATTGTCACAGTAGTCTCATTGTTTTTTTCTGAACTAACCGTAGTTAATTGGCCTTTAGCTATATTTGTAGTCTTTCTTACTTCAGTTTTATTTTCTTTGGGTGGTTTTTTAAATGCCCTTTTTGCTGAATCCTTTGATGATATTTCAATTATTCCTACCTTTGTTCTTCAGCCACTAATTTATTTAGGAGGGGTATTTTATTCCATAACTCTATTAGGGGAGCCTTTTAGAACTATTTCTCTAGCTAATCCGATCCTTTACATGGTTAATTCTTTTCGCCATGCCATATTAGGGGCTTCTGACTTAGCTTCTCTTGGAATTTCTCTAAACGTAGCTATAGGAATGATATTATTTTTTATAGCTCTCTTTTCTTTTATTTCACTCTGGTTATTGAAGACCGGTAAAGGCATTAGATCTTGATGAAAGATCTCCCTTTAGGTAAATCTACAAATTACCCTAATAATTATGATCCAGGCCTACTAGTATCTATAAATAGACTTGAAAGTAGAAGAAACACGGGAATCAATAACCCAATTCAAAGTATGTATGGTGAAGATGCATGGACTTCTTACGAACTTTCATGGTTAGATTTAAAATCCATTCCTAAGAATGGCATCTTATATTTAACTTACAACGTATCTTCAAAGAATTTTATAGAATCAAAATCTTTAAAACTGTATTTAAATTCATTAAATAATAAAATATTTTCTTGTCAGGATAATTTAATAAGCACACTGCAACAAGATTTGGATACTTGTATTCAGGAGAGGGTCTCTATAGAGATACTTCAAAGTCCAAAACCTATGCAAAAATCTTATTTTAGTTTAGACAATTGTTCTATCGAAAGAGTGAGTCCTGAAGTCAATTCTTTAGTTCTAAAGACACGTAATGAAGTTATAGAGGAAAATGTTTCTAGTAGTTTATTTAGAAGTTTGTGCCCAGTAACTTCTCAGCCAGATTGGGCAACTGTTAATATTAATTATCAAGGCCCAGAAATAATTCATGAAACTCTTCTTAGTTATTTATTATCCTATAGAAACCATCAAGGATTTCACGAAGAGTGTGTTGAAAGAATATTCTTTGATATTTTAAAGCGGTGTCTACCAAAATCTTTAACGGTAAGAGCTAATTTTCTAAGAAGGGGTGGCATAGAGATAAATCCTATTCGATCTACAATGAAAGAGTACGATAAAGAGCTATTTAGGAATGAGCGACAATGACAACTAGTATTTTTTTAGGTTTAATTTTTATGTTGTTTAGATTGCCTACTATTGCTATGCCTTTAAAAGATAAAATCTGGTTGGGGTCATTTAATTCCAATAGGATAGCTTTTTATTATTTGTAAATATGGTTGATTCTCAAAGTGAATTAGAAAAAGTAGCAAAGGCTTATGAATTGATAAGTGCAAACAGCCCTCCGGATTTAAACCGTTACTTGCTTGTTTGTAATAATAGGGCTAAAAACTTTAACAAGCCTCTTCGCTCTAAATTATCTAAAAAAGAAATTTCAGATAATTTTCTTTGGGAAAAGGTAATCGATCAGAAAAAAAAAGAAATAGCAGAAAATATTTTAATTACTGCTGATAAAGCTGACGCCTTATCTGTAAAACAGTCTAGCGAAGGTGAGTTATATCAATTTAAAGGTTCAAATGAATGGTTAGACATTAATGACTATGCTGAGACTCTTCTTCACCAACCTTTCGAAGATCAGTTAACCCATTTATTTAGATTCTTATTAGTAGATGAATTTACTAATAAAGAAGACTCTGATGAAAATTATTTTTCTCTAGATTCCCTTAAAGATTTTTATTTTGATAAAGAAGGTGGTTTCCCTAATAAGTTCTTTTTCACTAAAGCACTTCATAAAGGTTTTACCTTATTTGTATGGCATAAAAAGGAGTGGTTTAAATTAGATCACTTTAAAAACTATGAGGATAGTATTTCGTTAAAAGGACTTATAGACTCGGAGATTTTACAAGAAAAATTAAGAGATAAGATTTATTTTGATGGATTCACTCAAAGTTTAGCTGAGTCTATTTACGACTCTGTAAAAGATTTTACAAATCCTTTTGCAGAATACGAAGAAATAGCTTCTATTCTAAGTTTGTTCAAGGATTTTATTTCATTCACTTTAATTTTAGAAAAATTAGAAAAGCTTGGATATAAGAATAAAGATTTTATTTTAGAACTACTCTCAGAAGAGAGTTGTATGGGTTACATACAACAAGCAGAGTTGGTTTTAAGATCATGGCTAAGAAGGGTTAATAAAATAGATTTAGAATCTATTAATCTTATAGAACTAATAAACCTCTCCGGAGTAAATAATAAAGAAACTCTTATACGGCTAGAAGGTATTGAAGATAAAATAATACTGGCTGGTTTGTCTGTGCTGATTCAAGAATTAGATGCAGGTCGCTCAATTCCTCAAAAGGCAATAAGTATTAGTAAAAATCATAAAGAAGATATTCTGGGTGCATATAAAGTATTTTTACCATGGTGGCATGCTGTTTCAATCCTGGCTTCCCTAGAGTCAAATTTTGTTGAAATTAGGAACTCTTTAGGATATTACTTTAAGAAAACTCTAAGCAGTAGAGATCAGGATTATTCTAATTTTTTAAATTCTTGCTGGGCAGGACAAATACAAATGAGATTGCTGAATCAATATGATTGTATGAAACTACCCTCTCTTCTTTTAGATACTCCTGTAGAACTCATAGAAGAGGCTGAAAAGCAAAAGGCATGGAATAAAATTGATATAATTATTACAAGTGCTTATCAACATAAGATTTCTAGGAGTGCTTTGTCAGTACAACTCTCTAAAGTAATTAATAGTAACCGACCATACCTAGATAACGCCTCTAAAAGATTAGACCAACTTTTAGACCTTTATGAGAATAATATAATAAGTAGTTAATAGAATGACACAGGAAAATTCAGATCGTATAAAAGAACTAGAGACAAAATCTATTTTTCAAGAAGATGCTATTGAACGGCTTAGTAATGAAGTTAGATTGCAACAATTAGAAATTATAAAGCTTAAAGATAAAATTGGTCAGTTAATGGATACTGTTCAAGATTCAGAAAATAATGCTAAGAGCGATGAAAAGCCTCCACACTACTAGGCTGTATAGGATATAGAGTTATAATTATCTTTTTAAGGTTTCAAGTTTAACAACAGGAGAGATGGCAGAGTGGTCGAATGCGCACGCTTGGAAAGCGTGTAAGGTGTCAAAGCCTTCGAGGGTTCGAATCCCTCTCTCTCCGCCATATAAGATTCTATGAGAGGTTTAGTTTGGCTACGCAGTGATCTTAGATTAGATGACAATCCAAGTTTTGAGTCTGCATTTTTAGAATGCGAAGAGGTTATGGCTGTGTATTTTTATTCTTCAGAACAGTGGAAAAATCACCATGAGTCAAATGTAAAGTTAGACTTTCTTATTCAGAATCTAAAATCTTTTTCTAAGGATCTATCTAAGTTGAATGTTCCATTAATGATAGTAAATTCAGCTAATTTTAATTCAATTTCTATGGAGTTAGATAAATTTTTATCTGATCAAGGCATAGATAAAATCTACTGGAATAGGGAATTTGGGTTGAATGAAGAAAGAAGGGATGATGAAGTAAGAGCTTCTCTTAAAGCGGCTAGTTATCCATTCTATAGTTTTAATGATCAGATATTATTTGAACCTGGCTCTTTAAAAACACAACAAGGTGGAGACTTCTCCGTATTTACTCCTTTTAAGAATAAATGGAAAAAGGAGTTCCACAATGAACTACTCCCAAAGAATTTTTATTACAGAAAAAAAAATAAATTAAACCTTGAATCTAATGTCTTTACTTTCAATTTTAGATTTAAGAAAACACATAGTTGCGATATGTCTTTATGGCCCATAGGAGAAGGCAATGCGTTGGTTAGACTTGAAGAGTTCTTATCACAACAAGCTACCAATTATGAAAGAGATAGAAATGATCCAGACTTAGAAGGCACTAGCAGACTTTCGCCTTATTTAGCCCTGGGGCTTATTTCTTCTAGAAGGTGTATACAAAAAGGCTATGAAAAAAATGAAAGAAATTTTATAGAGAAAGACCAGGGCATCGTTAAATGGTTAGACGAGCTGATATGGAGAGAATTTTATAGGAATATAATGCATCTGAATCCCAATGTAAGCAGGAATCAGCCTTTTAAAGATAGCACTAAAAATATTGTCTGGAAGTATGATGAACATCAATATAAGGCTTGGTGTGAGGGTCAAACAGGTTTTCCTATAATAGATGCAGCCATGAGGCAATTAAAATACGAAGGCTGGATGCATAATAGATTGAGAATGGTTGTTGCCATGTTTTTTACAAAAAATATGTTTCATGATTGGAGGTTGGGAGAGAGGTTCTTTATGGAAAACCTAATTGATGGTGATTTCTCATCTAATAATGGAGGTTGGCAATGGAGTGCATCAACAGGTACGGATGCATCTCCTTATTTCAGAATTTTTAATCCTATTTCTCAATCAGAAAAATTTGATAAGGATGGAGCATTTATTAGAAAGTATGTTCCTGAATTAAGAGATTTAGACTCTAGAGAAATTCATTTTCCTTTTGGAGGCCTCTTATTTCCTAAGGGTTATTTTAAGCCTATGCTTGATTTAAAAGAGTCTCGTCTTTTTGCTATAGAAACCTTTAAATCTCACAAAGACAATTAATAACTCTTTCCTTTATTATGGTTTAATCTAGATATTAAATGGAGGGGAATTATGAACGAGATTATTACCAGCGATAGAAAAGAAATTAGTTTAATAGAATGTGTTAACTCATTGTATAAATTATTAAAATTAAGAACAGTTCCGATAGGAATGAAGCTATTTTCTACTAAGAAAGAAATGGAAGAAGTTGAAAAAATTCGTAGACCGAAAGGTGTTTTTACAACAGATCAAATAGTGGGTCAGGCTAGTAGGAACGGTTGGACCGTAGGTATAACAGCAGAGGATTTAGTTGGAGCACAATGCAGTACTGTTATAGGTCTACATCCTAGAAGTAAAGAATGGTTGTCTGGTAAGCAAATGGCAGGAGTGTGGTTTCAAACAGAAGAGGAATCTTCAACACACCAAAATGCTATGGACGTTGTTCCTTTTGGTAAGTATGAGGCTATGGCAGTTAGCCCTCTCGCTAGCGGGCGATTAGATCCTCCTGATATCTGTTTAATTTATGCAACTCCCGCACAGATGATTTTATTTATTAATGGACTGCAGTGGTCTGGTTATAAAAAATTAGAATGGGGGTGTGTTGGAGAATCTGCATGCGCTGATTCTTGGGGCCGTGCTTTGTCTACTGGAGAGCCCAGTCTCTCTATCCCTTGTTTTGCAGAGCGACGATACGGAGGGGTTATGGAAGATGAATTATTAATGGCTATCCCCCCCCATTTTTTACCTAAGGTAATTGATGGTTTAGAGCATCTTTCTCGAAATGGATTAAGGTATCCAATTGCACCTTATGGAATTAATAATGATGCCAAGGCAGGTATGGGAGTTAGTTATTAACTTCTCCTTCTAATCTATTACAATAGCGCCCTCTAAAATGTTAAAGCAATATTATCTCCATAAATTACCATGCAATTAGATCTTGGATGGGAAGAGTGGGTGTGCTTGCCTTCCATTAACTTGCCCGCTATAAAAGCAAAGATTGATACGGGCGCTCATACTTCTGTTTTGCATGCTCAACACATAGAGGTCTTCAAGGTTGGAAAGAAGAAATACGTAAGATTTGAAGTCTCGCCATTACCAGAAAAACCTAAGTTTATTGTTTCATGTTCAGCTCATCTGATAGGTAGAAGACAAGTTACTAGTTCAAATGGTGAATCTGAAAAGAGATATTTTATTAAAACAAGTATTGAAATATCAGGAGAGACTTGGCCAATAGAAGTATCTTTAACTGACAGAATCACCATGCAATACAGGATGCTTGTTGGTAGAACAGCCATTGGGCCGGAAATGACAGTTCATGCTACTGAAAGTTTTTTAAATGGACAACCTACAAAAAACCCGTATGCCGGAAAGAAAAAACCTGTACTTAGATCAAGAAGGGCCCTACGTATTGCCTTATTAACAAGGGAACCAAATAATTATACCTCAAAGAGAATTGAAATAGCCGGAAGGCAAAGAGGCCACCAAGTAGAGGCCATTAATGCTACGAGATGTTATTTAGATGTAGATACCCAAAAACCAGATATTTATTATGATGCTAGTCCACTGCCCAAGTATGATGTAGTAATTCCGCGTATCGGAGCATCTATTACTGCTTATGGATTGGCTGTTGCTCGGCAATTTCAATTAACTGGTGCTTTTTCATTGAATGAACCTCAAGCTATTGCTAATTCTCGAGATAAACTTCTTGCACATCAGTTGCTCGCCTCAGCTGGTATTAATATGCCTATAACAGGATTTGCTTCTTCTCCTAAAGACACCAATGGAGTTATTAATGCTGTAGGTACTATACCTTTGGTTATTAAGTTATTAGAGTCTTCGCAAGGTAAAGGGGTGATCTTAGCTGAAACAAAAAAAGCAGCAGAAACTGTCATCGGAGCATTTCGAGGACTTAATGCAAACTTCTTAGTTCAAGAATACATTCAAGAATCAAAAGGAGAAGATCTGCGCTGTTTAGTAATAGAAGGAAAAGTTGTAGGGTCTGTAATTAGGTCGAATAAGGGCGGAGATTTTAGATCTAATTTACACCAAGGTGGAATTGCTGAAAGTACAACCATTACACGCAAAGAAAGAGGTATTGCTGTTAGAGCAGCTAAAGCTATTGGCTTGTCTGTAGCTGGAGTAGATATACTTCGGAGCAATAGAGGTCCTTTAGTTCTAGAAGTGAATAGCTCTCCAGGTATACAAAGCATAGAAAAAACTTTAGGCCTTGATATAGCAGGAGAAATAATAGCCTACTGTGAAAGAAGGTTAGGTATTGGTAATTAAATAAAAATAAGAGGAAATTATGACAAATTTAAGAGGGAAAACATTATTTGTTTCAGGTGCAAGTAGAGGAATTGGTCTTGCTATATCTAAGCGAGCTGCAAAAGATGGTGCAAATATAATTTTGGCAGCTAAAACAGCAGAACCTCATCCAAAACTACCAGGGACTATTTATACAGCTGCAGATGAAGTTATTGAATGCGGAGGTAAGGCTTTACCAATTGTTTGTGATATCAGAGATGAAGAACAAGTTAGACAAGCTGTAAATTCTGGAGTTGAAGAATTTGGAGGTATTGATATTTGTGTCAATAATGCTAGTGCCATACAACTTACTAATACTCTACAGACTGATATGAAGCGTTATGATTTAATGCATCAAATTAATTCTAGAGGTACCTTTTTAGTTAGTAAGGCTTGTTTGCCTCACTTACTTAAATCTGATAATCCCCATATTTTAAACCTCTCACCGCCACTTGATATGAATCCAAAATGGTTTGGACCCCATGTTGCTTATACCATGGCCAAGTATGGTATGAGTCTTTGTGTATTAGGGATGGCAGAAGAATTTAAAGAGCAAGGTGTTGCAGTAAATGCTCTTTGGCCAAGAACTGCAATCGCAACTGCAGCTATTAAAAATGCACTTGGAGGAGAATCTGTGATGAGCATTTCTAGATTTCCAGAGATTATGGGCGATGCGGCTTATACAATTCTTACCAAACCGTCTAAAGATTTTACGGGTAATTTTTGCATAGATGATACGGTGCTTGCAGAAAACGGAGTTACAGATTTTTCTGTATATGCTGAGGTTCCATTTGATCAATTAGCACCTGATTTCTTTGTACCGGAAGACAGTGAACCCCCACAAGCTGCTATAGAAAGCTAACTCAACATGAAAAAGATCATAGAAAGTACAGAATTTAATTACCCAATAGATGCAATTTGGAATATTATTTCAGATATCTCAAGAAGTGATTGGGTGCCAGGAGTAGATAAGATTACTTTGGATGGCGATACTAGAATCTTTGAAATGGAAGGAATGGGGGATTTAGTAGAAAGAATTATAAGTTGTGATGAAAAAAACTATGAGCTGAAATACAGCGCAATAAAAACTGCAGTTCCGATTGACCATCATTTAGCCCTAATTAAATTAACAAAATCCGGTGATAAAACACTTTTTAGCTGGTCCACTGAGATTGATCCGGAAATTTTTTCTGATGCAATTCAACAAGGCATGAGGGAGTCATTGAAAGAATTACAAAGAGTCCTTGATTCTTAAGAATTTAATCTTTTTTACTCTTAAATTGTGAAAGCTAAATTTTACTGTTAAGGTAAAAGTAGAACCGTTTTACCTGGGGAGGATTTATGCTGGTTTTAAGCAGAAGAGCTGATGAATCTGTGTTTATTGGCGATGATATAAAGATAACCGTTCTTGATATCAGAGGAGGGCAAGTAAGGCTTGGCATTACTGCACCTGAATCAATAAAAGTACATAGAGAAGAAGTTTATCAAAGAATAAATAAAGGCCTTGAATCTTAATTTATATAAAGACTAAATTTCTATATTCATAAAGAGTTATAATTTCTTATGAGGGGCTGTAGCTCATTTGGATAGAGTGTCTGGCTACGAACTAGAAGGTAGCAGGTTCGAATCCTGCCAGCCCCGCCATATACTTTTCTTATCAATTATCTACAATGATTTCTTAATCTATTATGGAGAATGATATGCACCCAATAAAGAAATGGCATGAACTAGTTGAAACAGACAATAAAGATATTTATGACGAAATTCTTGCTGAAGACGTAGTCTTCTATTCTCCTGTGGTTCACACTCCCCAAAAAGGCAAAGAAATAACTAAGATTTACTTATCTGCAGCTGGAAATGTTTTTGGAGATAGTAAAAAAGAAAGCTCACCTAAAGAATCTTTCTCAAACTTTAAATACACAAAAGAAATAATTGGAGAAAATAATGCTTGTTTAGAGTTTGAAAATATAATCGATGGCATACATATAAATGGTGTTGATCTTATAACCTGGAATGAAGATAACCTTATTACAGAATTCAGAGTTTTAGTTAGGCCCTTGCAGGCGGTTAACATGCTTCATAAGATGATGGGTGAGATGTTAGAAAAGATGAATAAATAATAATCTAAGATGGGCCATTCTTTATCGAAGAAATTTGCAGCCTGGTCTGTACATGTATTTACAGTCTCTGGTATTTTCTTTGGTTTTTTAGCACTCCTTTCATCCATCAATAATGATTTTATTCAAGCAATCTTTTTTTTAGCTTTAGCCTTATTTGTAGACGGTATTGATGGAACTCTTGCAAGGCGTGCAAATGTAGAGAATATAACACCTGCTATAGATGGATCAATATTAGATAATACTATTGATTTCTTTAATTATGTTCTTGTGCCAACTTTTATGATCCATTGGTTTGGATTTGTAGGAGATAATTATTCCTTACCTATTTGCTTTTTAATCTTATTAGTTTCTTCTTATACCTTTTCTAATAAGGGGTTAAAAACAGATGATTACTACTTTAGTGGTTTTCCAGCATTGTGGAACTTAGTGGTTCTTTATTTTTATCTACTGGACACTTCGGAATTAATAAATATCGCAGTTGTTTTAATCTTGTCAGTCTTTACATTTATTCCAATCAAATACGTCCACCCCCTGAGAGTTGTTAAATTAAGGAAAACCAATATAGCTATGACAAGCTTGTGGTGTTTAACCACAGTTTATTTATTATTAGTTGAAGGTTCTTCTGAGGACACCAATCAATTGTTTACTATGGAGTCAGTTGTCTATTTTGTTTGGATTTTAGTACACCTATACTTTTTATATATAACTTTAAGACGATCATTTCAGTCATAAATCATTTCCCGGCATGAAGTGGCAAAAGATATTTGCAAAAGATTTACCGTTTAAAGGAACAGGTCTTCCATGAAGCAGCTTAGCGCTTTCATAGTAAATAACTTCTCCTGGTTTAAGAATAACTTCATGTTTTCTATAAAAATGGTCTTCAATCACTAAAGGCCAATCTTCGTTTACCTCTTGGTCTATATTTATTATTGCGCTTATTATATGAGTGTGTTCTCTATCTCTATGAGGCACTAATACAGCCCCATCTTGATAAATTCTTATTCCATAAACAAAAGTAGGCTCGAGAGAAATTCCACTCCATTTTTCTAGTGGGCCTTTGAGCATGGTATGAATCTTTTCTTTTAGCTCAACGGGTAGTTCTATTAATTTACTGGCTTCTTCTTTTGATTGCGGAATGTAAACAAACTTACCGTCAATGTGTTCATTTTGATGTTCATTTCTATTTTGAGAATAGAAATTTTTAATTTCTGAGAATAGAAACTCATCAAATTTTACTTTCTTAAAACCATGCTTTGTATAATTCCTAATTTTTATACCT
>Ga0209403_10005993_pt1 | contig 12463 bp, 10 predicted proteins | sample ArcticOcean_MG_C_8_FD_187440 | JGI IMG/M metagenome (GOLD analysis project Ga0209403, IMG submission 187440) | Marine microbial communities from western Arctic Ocean - ArcticOcean_MG_CB11_86 (SPAdes) (version 2) | ecosystem: Environmental > Aquatic > Marine > Oceanic | place: Arctic Ocean... | reverse complement strand
TCAAGTTTCAGTGTTAAAGGAAAGATAATCCCTACTAATGTGCTAAAAATCTGTCATGCAGTGACTTAAGAAGAAGACAAAAGGTTATGGGTCCTAAGAAAGATTTCTATAAGATGCTGAATGTTCCAGAGCACGCCACAGGACCGGAGATCAAACAAGCCTACCGAAGACTAGCGAAAAAATATCATCCGGATAGCAACCCCGATGATCCGGGAATTGCAGATCAATTTAAATTATTGGGTGAAGCCTATGGCGTCTTGTCAGATTCTAGCAAACGTAAGCAGTATGACCAAAACCGCAAATTTTCAAATATTGAGCGAGGCGGTGCGGGATTTGGCGTAAGACCTTCAGGAGAACGGTTCTCATTTGAAGATTTTGGAGCTCTTAGTGGGCTAGGTGATATTTTTAGTTCCATTTTTGATCAAAATGATCTTCGGCAATCCCCAGGGTTGGAAACCTTTAAAGGCAAGGACATTCGGTACAGGTTGGAAGTTCCTTTTCAAACTGCCGTGAACGGTGGGAAAATGTCCATTAGGGTACCTATCAGTGAAGATTGTAGCTTGTGTTCCGGCGGCGGCGGACAAAAAGGAAAAGGGTCACAGCAATGCACTGAGTGCCGAGGAACAGGGCATGTTACATTCGACCGAGGACCATTTGTAAAGGCTCGACCTTGTCCAGGATGTTTCGGAAGGGGTTCGATCCCTCAAATAAAATGTAATATATGTAAAGGTCACGGCATCATGCAAAAAGAACGCATCCTACATATTAGAGTACCTAAAGGTATCAATTCTGGATCAAAATTGAGAATTTCTGGAAAAGGAGAACGAGGAATTAGAGGAAGCAATCCGGGAAATCTAATTGTCACCTTCAAAGTGAAAGCTGATGAAGTGTTCCGTAGAAAAAATCTTGATGTTTATACGACCCAAAAAATTAATTTAAAACAAGCTGTGTCTGGGGCTGATTTGTTATTAGAGACAGTCCACGGTAAGAATGTTCTTCTGAATATCCCAGAGGGAACACAAAGCGGCACTAAATTTCGGATAGGAGGTAAAGGTCTGGAAGGTAATGGTCAAGTTGGAGACCACTACGTAGAAATTAATGTTGAAATCCCTAAACATTTATCTAAAGAGCAAAAACAGTATGTCGACAAGCTCGCTCATCTGTCAAAGACTCATTCGTAGGGGATACCCGTAGAATTAGGTTCTTACGGAGAGTTCATCTCCATTTAAGGCGGACTGTATACGGCCGCCTCCTAAGACTTGATTCCCGGAAAACAATACAGCGGATTGACCTGGTGAGATAGCACGCTGAGGTGTTTTGAATTCTAAAATCATTGACTTTCCTGTGGTCCGGACTGTTGCAGGAACATCAGATGCTCCATAGCGGATCTGGACACCTAAAGTTGATCCAGATTCTGGTTCCTCATCTAGCCAGTTGAGATTTCCAATCTCTAGGGCAGGATGAAAACACTGTTCTTTAGTTCCAATGACTACTTCTCTAGTGTTGGGCCTGATTTCGACCACGTAAAAGACGTCGTTCCGACCACCGCCTAACCCTTTTCGTTGCCCGACAGTATAGCTTGCGAATCCTTCGTGAGTCCCGACTATGTCTCCGGCCAAAGTGACAAGGGGGCCAGGCTGCAGAGATGGATGAAGTGCAGGAAGCTTTCGCTCTAATAGATCTCTGTAGTTGCCTGATGGAACAAAACAGATTTCCTGTGACTCTGGTTTATCAGCCGTTATCAGCTTGAGTTCACGGGCCTTTTTTCGAACAGTATCTTTATCGAGATTTCCGAGAGGAAAGTGGAGGAACGGTAACATTGTTTTAGGCAAATCCCAAAGGAAATAGGATTGATCTTTTTTGAGGTCCGATCCCCTCGATAGGAATGGACCGAGTCCTGTCCGGTCAGTTATCCGGACGTAATGCCCTGAAGCAACACCATCGCATCCCATTAACCTGCCTTTTTCTAATAGATCTGGAAATTTTGTATTAGAGTTGCATCGTACACAAGGATTGGGAGTTCGCCCCACTGCATATTCAGATACGAAGTCATCTATCACATTAGTCGTGAAATCTTCTTCTACATCAAAGACATAATGAGGGATACCTAGCACTTCTGAAACATGACGGGCATCTGTTATCCCTTCTAGCCCACAGCAGGTTTTTGAAGGTCCTTTGTTCTCTGAATAGCAGAATGTTTTCATAGTGGCTCCAATTACGTCAAAGCCATTGTCTATGAGTAACGCGGCGGCCAGAGATGAGTCCACTCCCCCTGACATCGCCACGAGTATCCGTTTTTTCTTCATGTTCAATCCAATTGTTTTCGCATGCGTAAGATTACCGATTTAGTAGCTTCTGTAGCGCTATGAATATCATTCATATTGGTAGAAAGCCCAAAACTAAATCGAATGACTGCAGTCGTGTCTGATTCTCCATAGATGGCTTTCAACACATGGCTCCTTTTGTTGGACCCGCTTGTGCAGGCGGACCCAGAGGAAACGCAAATGCCCTCCATATCTAAGTTGGCAAGTAAGGTTTCACCATCCAAGTCAGGAATGCCTACATTCAAGATATGAGGGGCTCTAAATTCTCCATGGCCGTGAATTTTCAAATCGCTGATTCCAGATGTCAGTTGATTTTCCAACGTATCTCTAAGTTCAGTGAGGCGGGTGTGTTCGGCTTGCTGTTCTTGTATACAGAGATCCAAGGCTGTTGATATGCCAACAGCCCCTATAACATCGGGCGTCCCTGGTCTGAGACCGTTTTCTTGTCCTCCCCCGAATATCAGAGGAGCTAAAGTGCTGCCTTTGCGTACAAAAAGAATCCCTGTTCCTTTGGGTCCACAGATTTTGTGACCACTTAAGGACAAGAAGCTGGCAGGGATTTTACTGAGATTTATAGGTATCTTTCCACAGGCCTGTACTGCATCTGTATGCATGGGCACGCCATAGGATTGGGCGATCTCAGCTATTTCTTGTATGGGGAGGCAGATTCCGGTTTCGTTATTGACAGCCATTACTGAAATAATCGTGGTATTGTTTTTGAGGGACGCTTCCAACCCTCTTAAATTCAGTCTTCCTTTTGGATCCACAGGCAGTAAAGTTATTGATCCTTTTTGTTTTATTGAATGGGTCGAAGCTTCAAGGACAGCTTTGTGTTCAATCTCAGAGGTTATCACCCGAGGAACTCGTCCTCGCTGTAATTCAAGTTGAACGCTTCCAAGAATAGCGAGGTTGTTTGATTCAGTACCTCCTCGGACAAAATATATTTCTCCGCGATCTACTCCTAATGCGGTTGCGATTTTTTGTCTGGATTCTTCCAGTTGTATGTTAGCTCGTCTTCCCCAAAGATGTTGACTTGCAGGATTCCCGATATCTTCGGAGTAAGCCTGATCCATTGCTTGCTTCACTTCCGAACGAATTGGAGTTGATGCTGCATGATCGAGGTAGATGGATTCCATAAATGGTTCTGAACCTTTGTATCACAACATTCGACAGTTGTTGAGAGATATATATAATAGAAACATATGACTGATTCCCATAGGTTTCTCAGAAAAACCTATGGGAGAGTAGGATCACTTAAAAAGCAGAAACCAAATTCGGATCCGCAAAAGAGTTTAGCTTGACTGTCTCTCTGGTCCAAAATGGTTCTCCATAACAAGTCCGTACTCTTGAACCATGAAAAGCACAGTGCATCTTCACCTGGTCAACCAAAGGTCTGTCGCCTCCTTTGAATACTTCTCCTGCTGCTGTTTTGCCAGCAAATTGCGATTCGAAGCATTCAATGGCTCGAAGTTTGTCATCGATATGTTCAGTTATATCGATGACAAATGTTGGCCTTTCTAGTTCTTCTCGAAACAGCAAGCAGTGAATCACACTATCAGGCCTATGGATCTTTCCTTCCGAACGGTAATTTTTGATGCCAGAGAGGAAGCAAGAGTCATAAACCAACTGAGCTGCTTGTCGATGATCAGGATGACGAGCTTCCTTGGAGTGGGTCACTATTGTCCGTGGTGCTAGCTCTCGAATCACTTTTACCAATACACTGCGCGAATGGTTATCGTTAATCAGTTCGGAATCTGTCAGTTTTGCATTTCTGCGAACGGATAAACCGAGAACTGCACTAGCCTGTGCTGCTTCATGTGCTCTAATCCCAGCATTTCCAGTTGTCCCAGCTTCTCCTTGAGTTAGGTCGAGTACTCCCACCCGTTGTCCCATTGAGGAAGACTTAGCAAGAGAGCCTCCACAGAGGAGCTCAGCGTCGTCTGGGTGGGCCATAATGGCTAGTATATCTAAAGGTTCAGTCATTTCGATCTATTCGAATCTGAGTGCGGCAACTGGGTCCATTCTTGAGGCTCTCAAGGCCGGTACGAGTCCAAAAACAACACCAGTGAGGATTGCTGAGCTGAGAGCTGTGGCAATGGCCCAAAATGGGATAGATGCGGGTATCGGGCTATAGGCAGCTATCAGCTTGGCTAGAATGCCACCACCAATCATCCCAGTAGAGCCGCCAAGGAACGTTAGAAGTGCCGATTCCACTAAGAATTGCCAGAGAATTTCTTTTCTACGAGCTCCCAGTGCTTTTCTTATACCGATTTCTCTGGTACGCTCTGTGACTGAAATCATCATGATGCCGATGACTCCGATTCCACCTACCAAGAGTCCGACCGAAGACAGAGCCAGCATAACTAAAAAGAATACACCAATGAATTTATCTAACGTTTCCAATAATTCTGCTGAACTGATAACATTGAAATCATCATTTTGATTCGGTCGAAGTCTCCGTATCAAACGCATCTCACCGATAACTTGATCCATAGCATCGGCCTGAAAAATGGAATCATGAGGAACAACCAAGATAGAAGCTTGAGAGTTAGGCGCCTTCAGTCGTTTCATCGCTGAAGAGTAGGGTAAAACGGCAAATCGTGTCACGGCCTCTGCAAATACGTTGTCAGCACCTTGGTATACACCTACGACTGTGAATGCTTCGGTGACTCCCCTGCTGGCAGGTGTTGTCAGTTTAATTTTGCGTCCCACGGGATCTCTGGCTCCGAAAAGTTCTTCGCCTAAAATAGCAGAGATGATGACTAGAGGTTTGGATTGTCGGACTTCCTCTGGTGTGAAATTCCGTCCCGATGTGAATTCCCCTTGGTTGTAACGGTTCCATCCAGATGCGGCACCAGTTGTGGGAACATTACTTATTAATTGTGCGTCTACAGCCATGTTCGTAACGAAATCAAAATTGTATAGAGCTTCATCTATGTTGGATAGTTTTGTTAAACGTTCAGCTTCTTCGGGTTGGATGCGGGGATTGTTCCACCATGCTGGTCGCTGATTACCTCCGCCGATTTGAACGCTTGTGAAATCGAATCTCATCACAATAAAATTATTTGGACCAGCGTTTTCAAACGCTTCTATGATAGAGCTTCTGATTCCAGTTACCAGGGCAGCAATAATTACTATCACTCCAACTCCTATAGACACTCCCAGGATTGTTAAGCTTGATCGAAGCTTGTTGGTTTTGAGAGAAACAAGACCTATAGATATGCCCTCTTGTAGTCCATGTAGTAATTTCATTTACTCGTACCTCAGCGCATCTACTGGTGGAAGTTTGGCAGCCTGTGATGCTGGGTAAATCCCTGATCCCACACCTACGAGAGTCCCTAGGAGAACGCTCAATAGGATCCATTTCCAGTCAATTGCGGCTGGAAGAGCCGAATTCGCATTAATTAGGAATGTTATGCTGGTTCCCAGTATGACTCCGATTATGGCACCAGTACCTGTCAATGTGATCGTTTCTATCAGGATCTGGGATAAAATATCGTTTCTACGAGCTCCGATTGCTTTTCTTATTCCGATTTCTCTAGTCCGTTCCATGACTGAAACGAGCATTATATTCATAATCACAATTCCACCTACTACTAAGGATGTCGCAACTAGGCCAGGAAGTGCCAAGAATAAGATCTTGGATATGTTATCCCAGAAGCTCAAGGTTTGGTCCGCAGTTTGTAGATTAAAGTTGTTCTCTTCGGTCGGCCGCAGCCTTCTCTGGGTGCGAAGAATCCCTTCCACTTCACTTTGTAGGGCTCGTAGATCACCAGGATCTTCAGCTTGGATGACCACACGGTCAAGGATGTTTCGCCCGTTTTGAAAAGACTGCATCGGTGAGGTTAAAGGTGCAACCACTAGATTGTCCAACGAAATACCGAATAGGCTGCCTTGTTCTTCCAGGACACCTATGACCCTATAGGAGGCTCCTCGGACTCTAACTCTTCTACCAATAGAATTGAGGTTTTCGAAGAGAAGGTCTGCTGTTTCAGTACCTAGGATGATTACGGAAGCACCTCGTGCCTGTTCCTGTGGAGTGAAAGAACGTCCTTCAGTGACTACCCATGAACGTATTTCAGGAACTTCTTCTGAGACCGCGAAGATTTGAACATTTTCTGCCTTTCTTCCGTCTTCAGATACAACTTCACCTCCATTGTTAAGTTGGTTCTCCGCTCCGACTCTTCCTGGAATAGTAATCCGTTCTTCTAGTGCTTCCCAGTCTTCTGTGGTAACTCTAGGCCTTCGATCCCTAGCACGTGCACCTGACCCTCTGAATGCTGGATCACTGGACAAACGTCTCAAAGTTATGGTGTTGACCCCGAAAATAGCGGACCCAAAGTCTTCTCTAACGTATCGATCCATCCCTTCGACAATACTTACAACGACCAGCAAAAACATGACTCCCAGAACGACACCTAGGATACTGAAGAAGCTCTTTAGTTTTTGAGCCCATATTTGGCGAAATGCCAATCGAAATTTCTCAGATAAATCCATGTTGGCCTTGTCCGCAGTTCAGATTAACCACCGATTCTTAATTGCAGTCTGCCACCGAATATTCCGCCACTTCCTTCATCAGTCTCTGTTTGCTTGACTGGGTTGTCGTCTTCTAGTTCACGAATTTCTTGGTAGGGACCGACTACAATTGTGTCACCTTCGCTTATGCCAGAGAGAATTTCAAAATGCTCTTGTCCAGTAATTCCTATCTCTACAGGAGCAAATTTGGCTCTACCCTCAGAAACGATAAACACACCTTCTAAATCAACGTTTCTCGAGCGAAGGAGAGGCCCGATATTTTGTTCCTGACGATTGTCATCATCAGAGTCAGTTTCATCAGAGTCATCTTTAGATCTAATTGTGAGAGAAATGATCGGGACCGATAATGCACCCAACCTGGTTTCGATGATTATGTCAGCTGTAGCTGACAGGTCTGGGCGTATGCCAGCAGGTGGATTTGCCATAGAAATCACCACTTCGAAATCTATAGTAGATGTTTGACCGTTTGCTGCTGGCTGGATGGCGCTATTACCGATTTCTGTCACTAAGCCGCCGAACAATTGGTTTGGAAAGGCATCAAGCTCTAAAATAGTGCTATCTCCCAGTGCGATATATGGAATATCAGTCTCATCTACTTCTAAAACGACTTCTACGGCAGACAGCTCACTGATGGTGAGGACTAAGCTCCCAGGATTATTCATAGTGCCTACTATTACTGTCTCTCCTTCTTCTACATTTAGTCGGGTCACTTTTCCGGATATCGGTGCTCTAAAAATTGTTTTGCTGAGTAGCTCGTTGGCTTCAGTCAGGGAAGCTGCGGCCTGCGCTACACCAAATTGAAGAGCCTCGAATTGGCGAGAACCCATCTCAACTTCAGTTCCTAGATTGTCTAATTGTTGTCGCATCACCAATAGTGAATCTCGTTGGAAGATATTTTCTAGTCTATCCAAGTCCCGGATCGATCTGTTCAAATTAGCTTCTTGTTGTCTCAGTTGTGCATCTGTTTGATTAAGAGATGCTTCTGCCCTTGAGACACTGGCTTGAAATTGAGTAGGATCTAGTCGGAGGAGGAGTTGGCCCGCTATCACATCATCCCCTTCTTCTATCAACAATTCTGAAACACGTGCGGACACGTCGGAGCTCATATCGACGACTCGCCCTGCTCGGATGTTCCCATTAGCAGTAACTGTTTCTGTTAAGTCCCTGTGAGCGACTGATTCCAAGCGTACTTCAGTTGGTTTTTCTCTTTTGTTCAACACAAAGGAAGCCATGGATATCAAGCATATTGCAATGACCGAAGAAACGATCCAGATTTTAGTTTTTCTATTCATGTGACTCTACTTTATTCGTAGTGAGGTTCCGACTACTGCTTCTAAATTAGTCAGAAAATCATGGTAAGCGAAGATGGCCTCGATCTGGGCACGATCAGCTTCTACTTTCAATGTCTCAGCTTCGAGGAGCTCCAGGAAACTTGCCAAGCCTTCACGGAAGCGTTCACGGGCTAGGCGGAGCTGCTCATCAACTACTGTTTGATTGCGCTCGTCGATGAGTGCAGACTGGTAGGCCGCACGGATTGTGGCGAGTGTGGTCTCTATGTCTGCCCTTAGGGCCAAATCTTGTTCCTTTAGGTTTAAGTCCAGATCTTCCAATCGTACATTTGCCTCGGCCAGTTGGCGGTTTCGATTTAAGCCTTGAAACAGAGGCAAGCTCACTGTTATAGCAGCAGACGCGGGTTGTCCAGTAAAGTTAAATGGGAATTGGCTATTTTCCCTTCTTATCTGCTCTGTCATTTCATCAGTGATTGCAAAACCCGAACAATCCCTAGCTGGCAGAGGGTTGCTTAGCCTGCTGTAGAGAATATTGGTATTTGTGCAACTTTGGGTAGCAGACGCTGCCTGTGATGCAGCCTGATCGAGTGAAAAGCCAATATTGGATGCTTGCCTGGTAAACCCACTGATCCCAGCCCTCATGGATATGGTCGGGAAATATGTACTCTTGGCCATCTTGACCGTGTAGTTAGCCGATGAACGACTCGCTCTCAGAGATTGGAGATTAGGGTTCTGTTGTACTCCCAAGGCATAGAGCTCTTCAGGATTCCAAGTCGGAGCCGAGAGTGAGAATGTTGTAGTTGTATTGAAAACATTATTGAGTCCTACACCCATTTTTTGTAAGAGTCGGATCCGAGCGTTTGAAAAATTGTTCTCAACTTGCAAAACACTTATTTCGGCGCGACCTAGGGCAACTTCTGCTTGAGCGACATCTACTGCAGTAGCCGTGCCTACTTCAAGCTGAGCTCTTGCAAGTTCCAGATTGAACTGCGCTCTCTCTAATTGTTGTTCTGAGACTCTAGTTTGTTCAATTTGCCTGAGTATTTCTATGTAACCTTGAGTCACGTCCAAGATCAAGCTGGTTTCGGCTTGTTTCACCTGCGCTTTCGTCGCTTCTCTATTTGCTTTTGCTTGGCCAGGCGCCATAAAAGCCGCTCCGCTAATTTGGTAATTCAATCCGACGTTATAATTCGAAAACAAGTAAGAAGGTTGATTGGAAAATCCAAGTTGGCCAGCTGTTAAACTTCCGAATTGTTGTTCGCCAGAACCTTGCCAGCTTGCTCCTCCACTAGTAGTTGCTGTAGGTATCAAAGAGCCATAAGCAGATCTTACCTCCCAATCAGCAATGTTTTGGTCGTTACGGATCGACTGGATATTTGGGTTATTGTTTTGAGCAATCTCTACGGCCTGTTCCAAGCTAAGGGCAGAGGGTATCTGCGTCTGCGATTCTGATTCACTTGGAAATAGGACTATAAGTAAGGCCAAGAGTCGCCATTTGTTAATAATTGTCATCACTAAAGAAAACCTCCAGTCAGTAAAGTGCCGTGTCTGTCTATCAAGAATCATATAACCAGCAGATATTTTTGAACTGTGCTACTATCCAGTATAAGAGGTTGCTGGGCACCAGAATGTTAAATTTGTAAAGTTTCAAAGGAGTGCCCTCTATGTCCCGATTTAACACAGATACTCTCTCAATCAATGCTGAGGGATGGGAGCGGGATTACGATAAGCCACGTAATCATTTTGTGGAATCTCCACTCGTAAGATTCGGCTTTGTCCATCTATCCAAATCTTGTGGACTGCACCATCCATATTCAATTGCAGGTATTGAGCTTGAATCGGTTTGTCTCCGAGAGAAATAGGCTCTACGGAACCAAGCTCCAATTTAGCTGAAACCTGTTCTCCCAAGAGAGGAAAGACTGCTGATAGTTCTTGGGATTCGGTGAATTGATGTGGCAGGACTAAGAAATAGTGATGAGCGAAGTATTCATCCAAAATTATTGTCGGTGTCCGAGCTGACAATAATTTATATTGACGTTCTTCTAGGTGGGAACTCGTTGAGGTTATAGCCAGGAAACGGTTTCCTCTTCGTTGTAAATTTATCTCCACATCAGAGGGGGATGATCGAGTTTGGTATGCCTGTACAGCCATATTGGTTCCGAGTGCTCCCAAGGCTGACTGTACAGTTTCAGTAGTCTCATGTTTCGAGATGACAAGATCCCCTTGAGCGATGGTACGCATTTCTGCACCTGATCCGACGCTTCGAATCTTAAAGGATTCAGTACCTATCAGTTGTCCTTCGATTTCTATTAAGAAAGTCCCTTCATCGATGGTGGTGGTCTGGGCGGCCAAACCTTCCAGACTAAAGACCAGTGTTAGGACAGAAAATGTAAGGATGAGTGTTTGCATAATCCTACTTACACTTATTACACATGATTGTTCAATTAGTTAGTATGGAATGTAATTAATCTGGCAGACAAAGACGATCCTGGTCGGATTTATAAGTTTAGTCATGGAATGGTGATCAATGGAATTATTTGAAGAATCCGTAGCATTGGACGACATGAGTATAGAGGATTTTCGTGCATCGGGGCATGACATGATCGAGTGGATGTCGAAGTATATGGAAGAAATTGAATCTTTTCCAGTTCTACCTCAAGTTAAACCAGGAGATATAAGATCAAAATGTGCTAGTACATTGACGTTAGAAGGGGAATCTTATCAAGCTATCTTTCAAGATTTTGAATCGATAATCCTCCCAGGTATAACACATTGGAATCATCCTGGGTTTTTTGCGTATTTCGCTGACGGTGGTTCCGTCCCCGGGTTACTTGGAGAGATGCTATCAGCTGCATTGAATGTCAATGTCATGCTTTGGAAAACTTCACCAGCAGGCACAGAGTTGGAAGAGGTCACTCTGGGCATGCTGAGATCTTTAGTGGGTTTGCCAGAAGAATTTTTTGGAGTCATAAATGATACTGCATCATCCAGCTCGCTCTATGCCCTGGCAGCAGCGCGGAATCAAGCCTTTCCGGAGATAGGACGCTGTGGAATGTTCGGCCTACCTAAGGGAAGAATTTATACTTCCGAACAGTCACATTCTTCCATTGATAAAGCAGGTATCACTTTAGGGTTCGGTACGGATGGGGTCTGTAAAGTGGGAGTGGATTCCCAATATAGAATGAGTTGCAATGCCCTTCGTAGGTCTATAGAGAAGGATCTTGAAGCAGGGGTTGTTCCGGTCGCAATCGTGGCAACTATAGGTACTACTTCTAGTAGTAGCATAGATCCTATAAAGGATATAGTTCAGATCGCAAAAGACTATGGCATTTGGTTGCATGTGGATGCTGCTTACGGCGGACCCGCTGCTATCCTCAGTGAATTGAGACCTTATTTTAAGGGATGGGAAAAAGCAGATTCTATTGTAATGAATCCGCATAAATGGTTGTTTACTCCAGTAGATTGCTCCATTCTTTACTGCCGAAATCCAGATGCACTTCGTGAGGCATTCAGCATTATTCCTGACTATTTACAGGGAGGGTCTGATCAAGGAACGAACTTGATGGATTATGGTGTTTCCCTCGGGCGTAGATTTCGATCGTTGAAACTCTGGTTTGTTCTTCGATACTTTGGAGAACAAGGGCTTGCTAGAGGAATTAGAGGTCACTGCAACATGGCCTCAGAGTTCGCTAGCTGGGTAGTGGAACATTCTGAGTGGGAGTTAGTAGTGCCCGTACCCTTCAGTACTGTAGTGTTTCGCTATATCGGCAGGCATCTTTCTTCAAAACAGCAAGATGCCTGCAATTTACATATCCTGACATCAGTAAATAAAACTGGAGAAATCTTCATCTCGGATACACGTCTCGATGGAAAGGTGGTATTGAGGTTATCCATTGGGAATATTCAGTCCAAGGAAAAGCATGTTCAAAATGCCTGGGAGGTTCTCCGGCGGGCATCTGTAAAGGCTATTGGTGAATGACTCAGAGGTTTGTTGAGAGAAGTGAGAGAATCAAGCTTCCCTTACTTCTCTCACTAGGTCATTCATAGAATCTTTGGCATCACCAAATAGCATTGAAGTATGATCCATATAGAACAGAGGATTATCAATCCCTGCAAAACCCGTTGACAAACTACGTTTCATGATGATTACACTTTTGGCTTTGTCTACGTCCAAGATAGGCATTCCAGCGATGACACTTTGGGGATTGTGTGCTTCTGGGTTGACGACATCGTTTGCTCCGACCACAAGGACCACGTCGGTACGGCTGAAATCGTCATTTATTTCGTCCAAGTCGAATAGCTTGTCGTAGGGCA
>Ga0209403_10005992_pt1 | contig 12465 bp, 13 predicted proteins | sample ArcticOcean_MG_C_8_FD_187440 | JGI IMG/M metagenome (GOLD analysis project Ga0209403, IMG submission 187440) | Marine microbial communities from western Arctic Ocean - ArcticOcean_MG_CB11_86 (SPAdes) (version 2) | ecosystem: Environmental > Aquatic > Marine > Oceanic | place: Arctic Ocean... | reverse complement strand
GGATCTCCGGAAATTGTAACTGCTATGGCAATTGCAGGAGATATGACTTTTAATCCCTTAACCGATTCACTTATTAATGAAAATGGGGAGGAGGTGAAGTTGCAGCCCCCTGTTGGTGATGAGCTTCCGAAAAATGGATTTGATGTTGAAGATTTAGGGTACGAAGCGCCTCAATCATCAGGAGTGGATATTGACATTGTAGTTGCTCCAGATTCTAATAGACTTCAACTTTTGGAGAGATTTGACCCTTGGGATGGAAATGATATAACGGGGCTCCATTTATTAGTAAAAGCAAAAGGGAAGTGCACAACGGATCATATTTCCATGGCGGGACCCTGGCTGCAATATAGAGGACATCTTGAAAATATATCCCGAAATTTACTAATGGGAGCCGAAAATTATTTTAACGAAATTGTGAATAGTGTGAAAAATCAGCTTTCAGGTGAATATGATACAATACCCATGGTTGCTGATGCTTACCGAAAAGCGGGAGTAGGCTCCATTATTATTGGGGATGAAAATTACGGCGAAGGGTCGTCTCGTGAACATGCTGCAATGGAGCCTCGTTTTGTAGGGGTTAAGGCAGTATTGGTAAAATCATTTGCACGAATACACGAAACCAATTTGAAAAAGCAGGGCGTACTTGCTCTCACATTTAATGACAAATCGGATTATGAAAAAATACTGGAAGATGATCGGTTTGATATTACCGGATTAACAGATTTTCAGCCGGGAAAACCACTCACATTAACTGCTCATCATGTTGATGGAAGTTCTCATGAGATTGTGGTAAACCATACTTGCAATCAGAATCAAATTGATTGGTTTAATTCCGGTAGTGCTTTGAACGGTATTGCTAAGGAAGTAAGGTCAGCCTAATGCTTGAAACCGCAGTCATTACCGGTGCCTCATCAGGAGTTGGAAAATCGCTGGCTATCCAATTATCAGATGCTGGATATAAAGTGGTGTTGGCTGCACGATCCGAAAATAAATTAAATGCTATCGCTGAGGAAATCCAAACAAAGGGAGGGAACTGTTTAGTTGTTCCAACGGATGTTTCTCAACCTGAACAAATTAATAATTTGAAAGTTAGGACTTTGGAATATGGTGATGTTTTTGTTGTAATTAATAATGCCGGATTAGGAAAATTTTGCAAAATTGAGGACGTCACCTTAGAAGATTGGAATCGCCAATTGGATGTTAATCTCCGTGCATCATTTTTGGTTAGTCAGGCTTTTATTCCTGGAATGAAACAGAGAGAAAAGGGTATGCTGGTTTTTATGAATTCAGTGGCAGGGAAAAAGGGCTATCCATACTCCGCTGCCTATGTTGCCAGTAAATTTGGAATGAGAGGGTTGGCGGATAGTATGCGTGAAGAATTGAGGGAAAATAACATTAAGGTGATTTCCATACATCCCGGTGCTGTGGACACTCCCTTTTGGGACGAAACGGGAGTCAATTTTCCTCGAGAGGAAATGCTTGATACTTCCACTCTTGCACAGTCCATAATGCACGCTATTCAATCCCCTGGGAATTTCACCGTAGAAGAATTGGTGGTTCGCCGAACAGCGGGTGATTTTTGATTTTTTGGTCATCTATTTAACTTGCAAGAGAAAATTCAATCCATTTAACTTTACAGGCTCTGCTTTTATCTAAATTTTTAATATTTAAATATGTTTGAACAGCTTAACAGCAGGTTTGCCCGAATTATTAAAAATATAAAAGGGCAGGGAAAGATAACCGACCAGAATATTTCCGATGCACTTAGAGATGTTCGTCGGGCATTATTAGAAGCAGATGTAAATTTTCAAGTGGCGAAAACTTTCGTCAATCATGTAAAAGACAAGGCATCTGGGGAGAATGTATTTACTTCTGTAACCCCCGGCCAGCAATTTGTCAAGATACTGATGAATGAATTGACTTCATTCCTTGGAAAAGAAAATGATGGTATCCAATTTAGTTCTTCTGGTAAAACTATCATTTTACTGGCTGGTTTGCAAGGGTCTGGTAAAACAACCACTGCTTCAAAACTGGCATGTTTTTTGAAAAAGAGATGGCAGAAAACACCCTATCTCATTGCTGCAGATTTACAACGACCTGCTGCTATAGATCAGTTAGAAGTCTTGGGGAAACAAATTCAGGTACCGGTTTTTGCTAAACATAATTCGGATTTAGAATCTGTAATTAAAGGTGGTCTGGCAGAGAGTATTAATAATGATGTAGTCATAATTGATACAGCTGGACGGCTTCATATAGATGAAGACCTTATGGCTGAGTTGAAACAAGTGGTTGAAATTGCAAAACCTCACGAAATTCTTTATGTAGCTGATGGTATGACCGGGCAGGATGCGGTAAACTCTTCAAATGCTTTTAATCAGGCGATTGACCTTACGGGGGTAATCCTTACCAAGATGGATGGAGATTCAAGAGGTGGTGCGGCTTTATCCATTCGGGAAGTTACCGGAAAACCCATAAAGTTTATGGGAACCGGTGAGAGCATGAAAGATTTTGAACCCTTTCATCCAGACCGTTTAGCAAAACGAATTTTGGGGATGGGGGATGTGGTGAGTTTGGTTGAAAAAGCCCATGAAGCTTTTGACGCAGAAACAGCAGAAAACCTACAGAAGAAACTTATGGAAAATAAGTTTTCACTTGTAGATTTTCAGGATCAACTGAAACAAATGCAAAATATGGGGTCCATGTCTGAAATGTTGAAAATGATTCCCGGAGCAGGAAAACTTGGGAAAATGAATTTTGACGATAGACAATTAAAATGGACAGATGCCATCATTAAATCAATGACACCGGCGGAGAAATTATCCCCGGAAATTATTAATGGTTCACGCCGAAAGCGAATTGCTAGTGGTAGCGGCAGATCGGTTCAAGAGGTGAATCAGTTATTAAAGCAGTTTCATCAAATGCAGCAAATGATGAAAAAAATTGGAAATAAGGGAGGAATGAAACTTCCCTTCGGAATTAAATAGGAGAGTTATTTTTGGCAGTAAAAATTAGACTAAAAAGAATGGGACGGCGGAAAAGACCTTTTTACCGCATCGTAGCAATTGATTCACGAACCAGACGGGATGGACCGGAAATTGAACGTTTGGGTTGGTTTGATCCACTCAAAACTGATGTTGCGGTGGAGTTGAAAGAGGATCGAATAATCCACTGGTTAGAGCAGGGAGCGCAACTTTCTGAAAAGGTGAATACTATATTCACTTCAGCAGGACTGCAATATAAATTTCATTTAATGAGGGAAGGCAAATCTGAAGAAGAAATTGCAGCTGCATTAACTGAATGGCAATTGGGACAGGAAGAAAAACGAGCACGAAAAGCAGAAAAGAAACTTTCCAAGAAAAAGGCTGCTTCTCCTGTATCTGAAACTGCATCAGAAGATGAAGCTCCTAAAGCTGAAGAAAGTGTTGAGGAGCCTGCCGCGGAAGAAAAACAAGATGCAAAATCAGATGATTCTCAAGTTGAAGAGGAAACACCTGTCGTAGCTGAAAAATTGGAAGAAGTTCAGGCGAGTGAAGAGCCTGTTGTTGAAGCAGAAGCTCCTGTTGATTCTGAAGAAAGCGTTGAGGAGCCGGCTGAAGAAAAAGCCGAAGAAGTGAAAGCGAGCGAAGATTCAGCTGTTGAAGAAGAAGTGGCTGAGGAAGCATCAGCGGAGGTAGAAGAAACCCCAGTTGAAGAAGGGACGGAAGAAGTTCAGGTGAGTGAAGAGCCTGTTGATGAAGATGCATCTTCTAAATCAGAACCTGAGGAGACAGTTTCTGAAAATAAGGAGAGTGAGGAAGTCAAAGCTAGTGAAGATCCGTCAGATGAAGGTGATGGCAGTAGTGATGCAGGGGAATCTGAAAATGAAAATTCTAATAATGAGTCTAATGAGGTCGAGACCGAAAATGAGTCAAAGAAAGAAGAAGGTTCTTAACGGAACTAAATAAATCCATCAAGGAAAAGTGGAGGGTAGGATGAAGGAACTATTAACTGTAATGATTAAGGCTATTGTTGATAAGCCGGATGAAGTAGATATAACACTTACGGAAAGTGAAAATACCAGAATCTATGAATTGAGATTAGGTGATGGGGATGTAGGAAAAGTTATTGGAAAGAAAGGGCGAAATGTTTCTGCAATTCGAACCATACTTTCCGCATCTAGCGCTAAAGAGGGCGGAAAACGCTCAATTCTTGAAATAATTGAATAGTCCAAATCCCCCAGACTTGGTTTCCATGGGTAAACTATTGAAACCAAGGGGACTGAAGGGGGAACTTTGGATGACCATCTTTAATGAAGTAGATTCGGCATTAAAGGTTGGTATGCAAATATGGGTGGCATCAGAAAACGGAGAGTTTTCAAATCAAATTATTGAATCACTTAAGATTACTGAGAAAAAATCTTGGATTAAATTTGAAGGATGTCACAGTCGAGAGGATACGGATAATTTTGGTGGGTTGAATTTTTCAATTCCGCGGAGTGAATTTACTCCGTTAAATGAAAAAGAATTTTATCTGGTTGATATTATAGGGTCCACAGTTTTAGATGAAAGCCGAAAAAAAATTGGTTCGGTTATTGATATGATGAGTCTCCCTGCGCAGAATGTTGTGGTTGTGGAAACGGATGAAGGAGAAATGCTTATTCCATATGTGGATTCTCATATTTTGCTTTTTGATGATAAGAAAAAAAATCTCATCATAAAAGATGTAGAAGGATTAGTGAATTGAAACAGGTGTATTTTTTGACACCCTTTCCTGAAATGGTGAAAACGGTTGTATCTGAAAGTATTTTAGGAAGAGCTGAAAAAAAAGAATTGGTGCAATTTCATACCAAAAACCTTTTCGATTTTGCAGATCCTCCCCATCGGCGAATTGATGATTATCCCTTTGGTGGGGGCGCTGGAATGGTTTTAAAGCCTGAGCCAGTGTTTCGGGCATTTGATGAGGTAATGGGTGAGCTGCCTGAAAATTCTGATACCAGAGTTGTATTTCCAACTCCGGATGGAAAAGTTTTTGATCATGATTCTGCGGTTGAATTAAGTAGTTGTCAACACATGATTTTTATTAATGGACATTATAAAGGTGTTGATCAGCGAATCAGGGATGAGTTGGTTACGGATGAAATATCAATTGGTGACTATGTATTAACCGGTGGAGAATTACCTTCATTGATTATATTAGATGCGGTTGTGAGATTGATTCCAGGAGTACTTAATAGCTATGAATCAGCTGAAACAGACTCCTTTGCCGGGGCATTGTTAGACTGCCCTCACTATACGCGGCCAGAGACCTACAGAAAATTGGATTCACCTTCTGTATTATTATCTGGAAACCATAAAGAAATTGAGAATTGGAAAAAGAAAAAGAGCAAAGAAAAAACCCAAATCAGGCGACCTGATCTTTGGGAAAAATATAATAAATTAGAAGACGGAAAGAAAAATTATGAATAATTGGAAAAATAATAATTCAGACTATTTTGTAGGTGAACCTGAAAATTTTGAAATAAAGTCATATTTAGCCATGCCAGAAGAGGGAGAAGAAGTTGCAACAAAAGAAGACGATGAAGCTCAAGGTGAAGATGCTGCAGTTGAAGAAGCTCCGGATGATGTAAAAGCAGAATCAGGTGATGAGCCTGAAAGTGAAAATTCCGATGAATCTGAATCCGCTACAAAAGAGCCGGTAGTTGAAGCTGAAAGTGCCGAACCAGAAGAGGAAAAGAAATTAGATGCCTCCAGCGAGGAAGCACCGGAAAAATCTGCCACAGTTGAGGAAGTAGCTGAAACTGCTAATGAGGTGGAAGAAATTGAAGATACTGTGCCGGCTGATGACGACAAAACGGATGAAGTAGCTGCTACTGAAACAGAAGATGCTCCTGCTACAATTAAAATGGATCCGGAAGAAGCAGCACAGGTTGCCATGCAAACCAAAATTGTGCAAGCTACTTATAGTGATTTGCGGAAAGATCTCCCAGAATTTCGTTCAGGAGATACTATTTCCGTAGGGTATAGGGTTATTGAGGGGAGTCGAAGCAGAGTCCAGAGTTTTGAAGGTGTTGTCATTAAAATTTCTGCTGGGCATGGATTAGATAAAACCTTCACGGTTCGGAAAATATCTGGAGGAATTGGGGTTGAGCGGATTTTTCCTTTTCATTCCCCCAATATTGAATCTATAAAAGTGCTGAAAGAAGGAAAAGTACGAAGAGCAAAACTTTACTATTTGAGAGGGCTTAAAGGAAAAGCTACTCGAATAAAAGAGAGAATTAAATAATTTAAAATATTTGCACAAAGCCTCCGCTTAAACGGAGGCTTTTTTTGTTTACTTCTTTTTCGAATTAGTATCATTCCTTAATTTATAATCATGAACATCTTTACTAAAATCTATCGAACTGCATGGATATTTCTCATTTTTCTAATTATATTTTTAGAGAGAAATAATCTGTACTGGGTTGTGGGGACAATTATATTATTGTTATTACTATCTGGAATTGCTGTTCTTCGCTTTCTCGATTCTAGAAATGAATGGCGTAAAATTATTCAGGAAGAATCTTTGGATAAAGATATTCCCTGATAATTAATTATATTCAAGCTCAATATCTATTAAATAGAAATATTCTGGTAATTATGAACCTTTGAGTTACTCATGCGTCCAAAGTAAATTTAATGCTAGTTTATGCAGAGAAATTTTACTCATTTGAATCCTCACCGTCATCTTCTGGTGACTCTCATCAGCCTTATTTTTGTTTCATGCGTGTATTTCAATACCTTTTATAACGCAGAAACCTCCTTTATAAAAGCAATGAAAATTATTGAGGAATCCCCCATTTTAGATAATGAAGATTTACCCAGTCAGGCAAAGAAACTATTGGGAGAATCCATTGAAAATAGTAAGCTGGTATTAAGAAAATATCCTGACAGTAAATATGTAGATGATGCAGTGTTCATTATTGCAAAAGCATCTTTTCTTCGGGATGAAATAGCAGTTGCAGAAAGACACTTTAACAGAATTATTAGGGAATACCCCGAAAGTAAATTTTATGCCTACTCTCAAATTTGGCTGGCTTATACCCATTTTCGTATGGGTTTGGTGGATTCTGCACGGATGGAAATTGATATCATCTTGGAAGATGATCCGAAAAATAAGGAGAAATTATATATCATCCATAATATATTGGCTGAAATTGCTCTTGAAAAGGATAGTATTCAGCAAGTCTATAATCATTATGAATTGGCAGCAAAATATGCCCCTTCCGATTCAAAGAAAACATCCACTTATGGTAAACTGGTTAAAATATCAGAGTTAAATTCAGATAAAATAAAAGCATCAATATTTTTGGAAAAATTGGGAGAAGTTGCACCGGATAAAATTCGTATAGATTCAAAAATGAAGTGGATTATTTATCAAAGACAACTGGGTAATTTTGATGAAATAATTAACGAAATTGAAAGTATGTTGGGATTGTCAGAATTCGCATCCGAATATATGCAGCTTGAATTGGAACTTGGTAAAGTCTATATGGACAAAGACGATATTTCAATAGCTAAAGAAATTTTTTCTCAAATGGTGGATAAATATACCAAAAAAAAGGAAACAGCCGAAGCCTACTATCACTTGGGATTTATGGTTTTGATGGAAGATTTTAATTTGGACCTGGCAAAAGAGTATTTTGAAAAATCAAAAAAAGAAAAGAGTCAATCTAAATATGGGAAAGAATCGAAAGAGCTGTTAAATAAAATAACCCGCTTTGAAAGTCTCCAAAGCTTATATAAGGAAGTGGTAAAAAATCCTGATGAAGAAGTAGAAATTGACAGATCAGATTTTGAATATGAGGATGACGATTCTGAATTTAAAAATGGAATTCCTAATGATGAAATGGGCAGAAGGATAGATGAGGATTCTCCTTTTGATGAGAAATACAATGAACTTGGGGGGCAGATGAATTTTGAAATGGGAGATATGCGTAGCGGTGCAGAATTTATGAGCCCAAATGGAAACAAGTTGGGGACCGGTTCGGCAAGTCCGGATTCTATATTATTCATGATTGGTGAAATGCTATTGTATGATTTTAATAGATTGGAATTATCATTGGGAAAATTCAAGTCCCTTGCTGAAGAATACCCCCAATCAAATTTTGCACCTCAGGCTCTTTATGTTTTATCTCATTTTGAACCTAATGCAGATTGGCAAATGCAATTGGAAATAGGATTTCCCAATTCATCCTTTTTAAATACTGATTCAACCTTTTCGGACACATCACAATCCACAGTTATTGAATCTAAAAGGGATTACGCATGGTCGCTTGCAAAAAAATCTTATGAGGAATCATACCAGGAGTTTAATCGATTATTTGAAGATGAAACGGATACATTGGCGGGATATATTTCTGGATTTATCAGCGATTATTATCTAAACGATATGGAAGAAGCGGTAACTCATTATCAATCCTTTGCAGACAGTTTTCCTGACCATAGCTATATTCCCATCATTGAGACTCGACTTTTGGAAATAAAAACGAATATCGAAGATCAAAAGAATATATCCCAACAAGGAATTGATTATCAAGCAGCCGTAATGTATCTGCACAATGAATTTAATTTTGATTCAGTAAAAGTTCTATTAAATGCTATCACATCCGGGTCATCTTCACCTTTTAAAGATGCCGCCAATAATCTGAAATCTGTTATACGAGATTATAAAGAGCTTTCTGATGAAATATTAAAGTTGAATATTCCCGAAGATGTTGACAGCACAAATTTAGAAATGGCAATGCCTGCACCAAATGAAAAGTCAATAGTTGATTCTCTATATTTTCAACTTGCTGAGTTATTTACCCATGATTTAGAATTTATTGATTCGGCAAAATTCTATCATAAAGAGGTGATAAATTCATATAACGGTTCCAAGTTTAGACCCCATTCTCTTCTTTTTTTATCTGAAGTTGAACCAGAGGGCTCCTGGTATGAATTATTAAGTACAGATTATCCTGATACAATTTTTGTTCCAGATTCTACCATACATCACGCAATTTACCGTGAGGAAATATTTTCAGATGAATTTACGGAAATTCAGGAAGCCATTATAATTAAGTGTAATTTTTATTTAGAACTCTTCCCCGAACCCATAGATTCCAGCTTAATGTTTCCAGACTCTACCGGTTTTGGGTTAGATTCTTTAGTTTCTCCAAATGATTCCTTATTAATAAATCCTAACCCTACTATAAGCCCTTTTGATACGACACTGTTTCAGAATGATACTCTTCAAACTGAATTAGACAGTCTTAATACCAACCCGCCAATAGAAAATGAAGTCATTAAGCCATGATTTTCCGTGAAATGGGAAAAGTGATTTTTAATGCAGAAATTTCAGAGGGAATATTCAAAACCGATTTTATTGCTCCGGGGATTTCTTCCAATTCTAAGCCAGGACAGTTTGTTAATATTTTACCTTGCTCGGATTGGCAACAAGTTATGCGCCGACCCATGAGTATTGCCAGCCAGAGTAATGATGAAATCAGCATCATTTATAAAGCGGTAGGTGAGGGGACGCGAATTATGGCAAATTGGAGTATCGGTGAAAAGGTGGATTTGATAGGTCCACTTGGCAATTATTGGGAAGGTCTTGAATCCTGCTTCCCCATTATTATTGGAGGGGGAGTGGGTATTGCTCCTATACTAAACTTGCATAATCTACTTTTGGAAACACAAATAGATCATACCCTCATCATGGGTGCCCGCCATAAAGGAGAACATTTTTTTCCTCATGAACCCCAGAAAAATATTTTTCTTTCTACTGATGATGGCAGCCTGGGAATTAAGGGAAATGTAGTTGATGCACTAAAATCAATTTATCCCAATTCAAATCATCCTCATAATTCAAAAATATTTTCCTGTGGACCACCGATGATGATGGAAGGGGTTCGCAATTATTCACTTGAAAATCAATTAGAATGTGACTTTGCCCTGGAAACCATCATGGCTTGCGGTATTGGCATCTGTCAGGGTTGTACCGTGGAGAGGAAGGTGACTGAATCGAATGCTCACAGTTACCGCAACCGTTTCGCCCTGGCTTGTATGGATGGGCCCATCTTCAGCGGACAGGAAATTAATTCATGCATGTAAAAATTAGGGATATTGAATTTTCTTCACCGCTGCTCACTGCCAGCGGGACTTATGGCTACGGACATGAGGTACAGGATATGGTGGATGTGAACCAATGGGGAGGCATTATAACCAAATCCGTCACACGACATCCTCGAGAGGGTAATCCGCCACCTCGTATCGCAGAAACCAGTGCAGGGATGTTGAATTCAATCGGACTGGCAAACCTAGGTGTTGAAAAATATATTGAAGAAATCATCCCCTTTTTAAATGAGCTTCAAACAAAAGTAATCATCAATATTGCTGGCTCTGGTAAGCAGGATTATTTGGAAACTATGGAAATGCTTGAATCTGCCAATGGGAAACATGTGGGCTATGAAATTAACATTTCCTGTCCCAATGTAAAAGAAGGCGGAATTGAATTTGGCGTAAACTGTGATATGACGGAAAAGCTAACTCAGGAAATGAGGAAACGAACGGATAAACTCCTCATAATGAAACTTTCCCCCAATGTTACCCGAATTGAAGATATTGCCCAAGCGGCTGAAGCTGGTGGGGCTGATGCAGTGAGTGCCATTAATACTGTGGTGGGTATGGCTATCGATTTAAAAACTCGTATGCCCAAACTCAATACCACATTTGGAGGTCTATCGGGACCGGCCATAAAGCCCATTGCTATAGCCAATGTGCATAAGGTTTTTAATGCGGTTAAAATTCCCATAATAGGGATAGGGGGAATTGCAACTGCTGAAGATGTGATTGAATTTCTTTTAGCCGGAGCAACAATGATTCAGATTGGAACCATGAACTATCAAAATCCAAATCTGGGTACTCAAATTAAAGAAGAGTTAGTAACATATTATTCCCAAAACGGAATTGAGAACACGGAAGACTTAATTGGAAAGGTTGAGTATCATTCCAATTAGAGTCTTCATTTTTTTGATCATTGGAGTGCTTTGTGTGGATTGTGCACCATCCCCACGTTACAAAAGTGGAAATTCATCCATCACCACTTCCAAGCAAAAAGAAAAGAAAAAGAGCGAAAAAAAGCAGAAGGTCAAACAAAATAAGAAAAAAACCTTCAATAAATCTAAAATGATGTACAAAGGGATATCCTCTTATTATGGACCTAAATTCCATGGGAAGCTCACGGCTAATGGTGAGATTTTTGATATGTATGGGGTAACAGCCGCCCATAAGGAATTCCCTTTCAACACGGTAACTCGAGTAACCAATGAAAAAAATGGGAAGTCTCTTATAATCCGTATAAATGACCGGGGGCCATATATTGGTGACAGAATACTGGACTGCTCCTTTGGTGCTGCCAAGAAATTGGGATTTGTGAGTGAGGGAACGACACCTGTTAAAATAGAAATTCTGGAATGGGGGGATGGGGAGTATATGCACCATGATTAAACGATGTGAATGGGCAAACCAGGAATCAATGCGTGAATATCATGATAAAGAGTGGGGCTTACCTGTACATGATGATAGGAAATTATTTGAATTTATTATTTTAGAAGGTGCCCAAGCTGGACTATCATGGAATACAATATTAAAGAGGAGAAAGGGGTATCAAAAAGCATTCAATAATTTCGATCCGGTAGAGGTTGCTTCTTTTGATGAGGCAGATATTGAGTCACTTATGCAGAATTCTGATATTATCAGAAACAGGTTAAAGATAAATTCAGCTATTACTGGGGCGAAGGCATTTTTAGAAATACAGAAGAAATATGGAAGCTTTGATTCCTATATTTGGAGTTTTGTACAAGGGAAGCCAAAGGTAAATAAAATTAAAAACAGAGCAGAAATTTCAGCCTTCACCAATGAGGCAGAGGAATTGAGTAAAAGCCTCAAAAAGAGTGGATTTAATTTTGTTGGGCCAACCATATGCTATGCATTCATGCAGGCAGTTGGTATGGTAAATGACCATGAGATTGGATGTTTTAGATGGTCAGGAGTTCAAAAATATATCAATTAGTCTCATTTTTTAAATACAATCAATTTTTAAAATATTATTTTCAAGTTACACCAATAATTGAATCATTGCAAACTGTTACAATTTTAAAAGACATCATTATAGGAAAAAAATTATTTTTCATGTAAACTTGATAATGGATTTAATATCATTTATATTGAAAATATGATGACAAATAGGATTATATTTCTTTCGATTTGCTATTCTTGGATTTCTGCTTTTACATTCCATGATGATCTCATACCCATGACATTTAATGGTGAAACTCTGGATATACCCTTTTTAGGGGGATTAAACCGTCCGAAAATCCAATGGATAGATTGGGATAATGATACTGATTTAGATCTTTTTATACTGGATGCCAGCGGATATCTAAGGTATCTGGAAAATCAGGGTAAT
>Ga0209403_10005989_pt1 | contig 12468 bp, 14 predicted proteins | sample ArcticOcean_MG_C_8_FD_187440 | JGI IMG/M metagenome (GOLD analysis project Ga0209403, IMG submission 187440) | Marine microbial communities from western Arctic Ocean - ArcticOcean_MG_CB11_86 (SPAdes) (version 2) | ecosystem: Environmental > Aquatic > Marine > Oceanic | place: Arctic Ocean... | reverse complement strand
TTTATTCTCTCCTTTAGTACGTTTGTCCAAATGTGATAGTATACTCCCAACCTTGTGGATTACCATCACCATTAATATCGTCAAATCCATATCCCATATCAAACCCTAATTTACCAATACCTGGCATAAAAAACCTAACACCAACACCAGCAGATTTTTTCATAGAAAGAGGGCCATTTCTCTCTATATAAAACGGCTCAGACATTTTTGAGCTGTTCCATACATTACCCATTTCTCCAAAAGCCATTACATATATTACAGGATTTTCTGATAATGGAAATCTTAATTCTGTAGTTATTTTCCCCATTGAATTTCCTCCAACAGCTTGACCAGAAGCTGTTTGTGGTCCAATAGAATTATCTGGATATCCTCTTAAAGCATTACCGTAAGGAATTCCATTACCTCCCATAATAAATCTTTCATCAAAAGGAACAAAACTTTTGACATCGTCATCTACGTCTAATGTCTTAATAATGCCTAATTTAAAAGAATTATATAATACGACTTTAGAGAAAGTAGGTGTAAACCAATTTAAATCTAATATATGTTTTTGGAAGTTTTCATTTCCTCCTAAAAATCCACCTGAATAAGTGTTCTCAAGGTGGAATCGAGAACCAGAAGTGGGAAATTCTGCCCTATTCCTACTATCTCTAGAAAACATTTGAGAAAAACTAATTCCTCGGGTTGTGTCTAAACCGCCAATATATTGATCGATATCGGCTTGTGTTCCCTGATATTGTTTTTCCATTAATTTTACAGACCACATAACTCTAAAGAAATCATCTGGCCATTCTAGTCTTCTTCCAAAACTAGCAACTGCTCCTGCTACTGTAAAATCTAGTGGGAAATAATAATTGGTAGATGAACCTCTATAAGAATAAAATATTGATGCTCCAACCAAATATGGGCTATCGTTAATCATAGGATCCTGGAAGCTAATATTTAATGATCTATATTTTGAAGGCTCTTGGTTAGAGTAAAGAGAAAAATTAGTTCCTGTACTTAAGCCAACATTAAATTTTTGCCCTCTTCCCATAAAATTATCAAACTCAACTCCTGCTCCGCCTGTAATACCATACTCACCAGTAAAACCAAGGTTTGCATTAATTCTTTGAGTAGACTTTTTCTCTTGAACTACAAAATCTAAATCTACCTTATCTTCTGATGTAGGGTTAACATCTGGTATTACATTATCAAAATAATTTAAAATCCAAATATCGCGTTGACTACGCATTAACTTAGATTTATTAAAAACATCTCCAGGAAATAGCTTTAATTCACGTCTAATAACATTTTCTCTAGTTTTATGATTGCCAGAAACAAAGATATTTTCGATGTATACCTTACTCCCCTCATTAAAAACAAAATTAATATCTAAAGAATCGGGACCAGACGGTATGATTTCTGGGTTAACACTACTAAAGATATACCCTTTATCTTGGTATACGCTCATCATATCTTCATAGACTGATTTAGTAAAATCTTTTTCTGAATAAGCGTCCCCTTTTTCAATTTTTAACAATTGTTTAAGGGTAGATTCATCTGCAATGTCGTTACCTTCAAATGTAATATTACGATAATGATATTGCTCCCCCTCTTCTAAAGATAATACCAATGTCAAAGAAAAATTTTCCCTATCTACCATAAGGGTATCGCTTACTACTTGGAAGTCTCTATAGCCTTCATTTTGATAAAACAGAGCTAGTGCTTTTTTATCTTCATCAAATGTTTTTTCGTTAAGACTTTTTACCCAAAAAGCCCACCACGTTCTTTCTTTTGTATCTTTTAGTTCTTTTTTCAACTTACGTGCTGAAAAATTATCGTTTCCTGTAAATTGAATATGCTTTAGTCTATACTTTTCATTTTCTTTCACCTGAAAAATAACATCTCTAGCATATGCAGCACGTACTAAGGTGTCTTGTGGTACTTCTATTGTGGAACTTACTTCTACATCAAAATATCCGTCCTCTTGATAAATTTCTGTAATCTTTTTAGCAGCAGCATCTAATGAATTAGGACGAATTCTCTTCCCTATTTTTAAATCAATTTTTTCTGTGAATCTAGACTCTCTAACAGATACGCCTTCAAACAAAATATTGTTTAAAGTAGGGCTTTCTTCTACTTGAATTGTGATTTCCACTCCATATTCAGAATCATTGTTAAGAACAATATTAACATCATCAAATAAACCTAAATCCCATAATCGTGTTAAAGCAGTTGATATATCAGATCTTTGAATTTGAGTTCCATCACGTAAACCCGCAGAATACTTAATCATCTTATCAGATGTAGTGGTATTCCCTTCAACATTTACACGATAAAGAGTTACTTCTTGCCCGTATAAAATATTAACAAAAAATAATAGTATTATTGTTATATATATATTCTTCATATTTAATCAGTTAATTTACCAAAAGTTCTATTTCTGTTCTCAAAATCCTTTAACGCTTGTATTAAATCTTCTTCTTTAAAAGCTGGCCAATTTTTTTTACTTACATACAGCTCTGCATAAGCAGATTGCCATAATAAAAAATTACTTAATCTATATTCTCCTGCCGTTCTAATAATTAAATCCGGATCAGGGATTTCAGGGCAATATAAGTGATTTTTTACAATCTCTTCATCTATTATTTCACTTTTTTTACTTGCTCCAATTTTTTTAATTGCATCTATAATTTCTTGTCTACCACCATAACTGAGCGCAAGAGAGAGAACTAGACCTGTGTTGTGCTTTGTTCTTTCTATAGTATTAGCAATGATATTTTGTACGCTCTTTGGTAAATCCTCTACTCTTCCAACGACATTAAACACTATATTGTTCCTCTCTAATTCCTGAATTTCATTTTTTAACATTGAGCTTAATAAAACCATTAAACTATCTATTTCTATTTGTGGACGATTCCAATTCTCCATTGAGAATGTATAAAGAGTAAGATATTTAATTTTTAAATTGGAGCAAGCTTCAATAATTTTTTTAGCAGATTTAGCGCCTTCTTTATGCCCAGAAAGGCGATCTAATTTCCGATCTTTAGCCCATCTACCATTACCATCCATAATAATTGCAAGGTGATTAAGATTAGATGATTTGAGTATCATATAGAGGCTATTTTTTGTGCTAATTTTAAGAATATTTTTGATACAGGTGATTTTTTGTCATAAAAAACAATTGGTTCACCACTGTCAATTGACTCCATTAATTCATGGGAATAAGGCACTTCTGCTAATAGCGGTATGTCAAGCCTAGTACTTTCTGTTTGACCGCCGCCCCTCTTAAATAGATCAAATTTTAAATTAAATTTACCATTGTCATTTGTTGCTACTTTTTCTCCATTAATAACAATATCTGCATTTTTACTACCAGGAACTTCTCCTGAAATTTCCATGTAAGACATATTCTCTACAACGCCCAACAGCTCAGTCTCTACTTTCTTAAACATATCAGCGCCTTTTCTTACATCTGTTAAAGCAATATCATTGGGTGTGGTCACAATAATTGCACCATCCAATGGAATCTTCTGAGATAAAGTAAGCTGAACATCGCCTGTGCCTGGAGGTAAATCAAGAATCAAATAATCTAAATCACCCCATTTTACATCTCTAAAAAATTGTTCAGTCATTTTAGCTACTAATGGACCTCTCCAAACTACTGGTGCTTGATTACCGCTAATAAAGCCAAAACTCATGAGTTTTAAATTATGTTTTTCTAAAGGAATAATTTTCTGATTTTCATCAACTTCTGGATTCGCTTGGATTCCCATAGTCAGAGGCAAAGATGGTCCATAAATATCTAAATCTAATAATCCAGTTTTGTGTCCATTGCTTGTTAAGGCGGCAGCTAAATTAAGTGCAATAGTAGATTTTCCGACACCGCCTTTTCCGCTAGCTACTGCAATAATTTTTGTAATATTTCCTTCAACATTTTGATGTTTATTAGAAGTATCTACTTCTGTCTTTTGAGGTGGACGGTCTAGTATCTTGATTGTTACTTTAAAATCATCAGCAACAATAGTTTCTTTAATAATCTTGATAAGTTCTGATTTTTTCTCCTCGTTTTGAGAAGAAATAGATAACATAATAGTAATAGTTTTATGATCAATCAGAATGTCTTTGACCATCCCAAATGATACAATATCTCTATTAAAACCAGGATAATTCACTGACTTTAGTTGATGTAATATTTGATTTTTATTTATCATAAAATAAAGGCAGTTAAAAATAGAAAAGACTACTATAAAATGTTATATAAATCTATGATGGTGGATCTTGTCCAAAAAACTTATAATTACTCGCAATGGATGGTTCATATTCTTCCGGTGTTTCATCTTCATCATAAATAGCATCGACTGGGCACTCGGGCTCGCAAGCTCCGCAATCAATACATTCTTCCGGGTTAATGAAAAGTTGTTTTGATGTAGCATCAAAATCAGCAGCTTTTGCCTCCTCACCTGATCCTTCTGGATCATCTGGACCATGTATGCAGTCTACGGGGCACACTTCAATGCAAGCTGTATCGCAAGTACCGATACACGGATCTGTGATTATATATGTCATATTATTTCATTTTCTTTGTTATTAGAATCTATAATTATACGTAGTTTTGTGTTTAAAATCAATCTATGCACAAACAAAAAAGATTAAATATATTTCTATGGACCGTCCCCTTAGTTAATTCTATTGGACGGTCTATTTATGATGTTGCATTTATATGGCTCATATTAGATATGACCAATTCTGAAAAAATTACAGGATTTGTAGCGATGACTACGTACTTGCCTGCTATTCTTTGTGGCTTATTTATTGGCGCAATTGTAGATCTTTTCCCTAAAACTAAAATGATTTCTCTTGCTACCATCATGCAAGGATTAGTTCTATTATGTATACCTTTATTATTTTTTTATAACATTGCATCTGTATGGCTCCTTATGTTGTTAGCTTTTTTTCATAACGGATTTGCATTGCCTATGGTCCCAGCGTTTAATGCTTATTTACCAACACAGATTAAAAAAGAAAATCTGTTAAAAGCTAATTCTATTGTAAATATTTCTTGGCAAACTGCTGTACTAATTGGACCAATTATAGCAGCGCAATTACTCACCATTTATCCGGTAGAAAATTTATTCTATTTTTGCGTGTTTTTCTATTTTTTCGCAGCTGCGCTAACTGCTGTGGCTCCAAAAGATATTATAGAAAAAGAACCAATTAATACTAAAAAAATAATTCAAAAAACTAAAGAAGGGTTACAATACCTAAAAGATAAAACCACGTTCCGCTTTATTATTATCTTAACATTACTAAGCAATTTATTTGTAATGGGTCCTGCAATAATAGGAGTTCCTATACTGGTAAAACTGCACTTAGGTGGTAGCGCATCTGATTTTGCTTTAGTGGAAGCATTTATTGGATTGGGAATGTTATTAGGCACTACCATGGTCTACGGAATCGGCAATCGAGTTACGCATGGCTTGCTATTTTTATTAGGCTTATTTATTGATGGTGCTAGCTTTTGTTTATACTATTTTGTAGAAAATATAGACCAACTTAATTTCTTATCAGTCATACATGGGATTGGGGTGCCCTTCTTAATTATTTCTCGTGTATCGATTATGCAAAAACATATCCCAGAAAAACTTTTGGGAAGAATTTTTGCTATTATTTCTATCTCTATTGTTAGTATGGCAGCAGTATCTAGTGGAATAATTGGGGTCTTGGCAGACTTTTTTGATATTAAAACAATCTTCTTAATTTTCGGAATACTGGCGGGTGCCACTGGGATTGTTGGATTAATGCATCCAAAAATTAAATATTTAAATTAAGGCTTTATAAGTTTCAAAATTTTGTCTTTTACAAAATCTCTTAACTGCTCAACCGATAAATTTGCATAATCATCAGCAGCAATTGGATTACCGAATACTAGTGTTAATCTACCGGGATTAATTATCCAGCTAGTTCTTTTATTTGCTCGATAAGCACCAATTAAACCAATAGGAACAATGGTAGCATTAGTGGCTTTAGCAAAATGAAATCCTCCTTTTTTAAATTCTCCCATTTCTCCCGTAATAGTACGTTGTCCTTCCGGAGAAAGTAGCATTGAAGTTTTGTCAACTAGTAGTATTTTTTCTGCCGCTTTTAGTGTTGCTTTTGCTTTATCGGTATTGTCATGTGTAATAGAATATGCACCATATCGCTTAGCCATAAACCCAAATAATGGAATTTTAAATATTCCCTCCCATCCAACAGCATTAGCATAGTATGGGATAGCTCCTCCCAACATTAACATATCAAACATTGACTCATGGTTAAACATAAACAAATATGGTCCATTTTTTTTAGGTGGAACTTTACCTTTAACAGTAAAATATTGTAGCCCACTAATCATAATCAGCCTGGCTCCTAATGGGACTAGGGGATAATAGGTGTATTTGGGATGAATTATATAACTCAATACAATTACTGAAAGCATTAGCAACGCAAAAAGAGGAAAAAATATTAAGAGAACACAACAGGACAGGATCTTATTAAATACATTAATCATCATTATATGTCTTTATTTAAGAGTTCTAACATTTTATAGTTTGCTTTCGGTAAAGCAAACTTATCTAACCCCTTCATAGTAGTCCATATATAATTTTCTTTAACTTTAAGAGAGCTAATATCATCAACTGTATTAGAAAATAATGATATGACAACTTTAAAATGACTGTATTGATGTTTGACCTCTCCAATATATTCTACATTCTTAATTGATAAATTAGTTTCTTCTTTAATTTCTCGTATTACAGCATTTTTTGTTAATTCTCCAGATTCAATCTTGCCCCCTGGGAATTCCCACAGTCCTGCAAGCATCTTATTTTCTGGGCGCTGCATTAAGAGTAATTTATTTTTATAAATAACAGCACAAACGGCTACTTGAATTTCTGGAATAGGTTTATTTTTTTTTACTTCTGGATACTGTAGTGGACTATCTGTTAAGGCAGCTTTGCAATGAACGGTAATAGGGCAAGAATCGCAATTCACTGCTTTTGCTTGACAAAAATTGCTTCCTAAGTCCATTAAGGCCTGATTAAAATCTCCTGGTTTTGATTTATCTTGTATAGTTTCAAGAAATTTCTTTACTCTATTATGATTAAACTTTGATTTCTTTTTTAGCCCCAACAATCTAAAACCAATGCGCTCTAAATTAGTATCTATCCCTACTTCAGTTTGATTATACGCAATAGCTAAAATCATTTTTGCGGTATACTCACCAATTCCTGGAAGTTTAATTAGCTCATTAAACGTATCTGGAAAATCTTTGTCTAAGACTTTTGATGTTAAGTGTATATTTTTACATCGAGAATAATAGCCTAATCCTTCCCAATGTTTTAATACGTCATCATAGTCGGCGTGTGCTAATGTTTGAATATTTGGAAAACTATTCATCCATTTTTTATAATAAGGAATAACAGTAGCTACTTGGGTTTGTTGTAACATGATTTCTGAAATCCAAATTTTATATGGGTCTTTAGTGAGCCTCCAAGGGAGATCTCTCTTATTTTCTGAATACCAAGAAAGCAATTGTGTTGAGAGCACGGGCTACATCTCTCTTATCATTAACTACAAGTAGTTTCAATCAGTATTGCGCAAGCTTGATATGGATCCACGTTAGCAGATGGTCGTCGATCTTCAAGATACCCATACCCATCATTAGCAGTTTTCATTGGTATTCTAATAGATGCACCACGATCGCTTACAGCATAACGAAATTGGCTCATACTACATGTTTCGTGGTTACCTGTTAGTCTCTGTTCATTATGAGCGCCATACACGGCAATATGCTCATCATGTTTCTTGCCAAGTTTCTCACAAGCATCTTCAATAACCTTCATACCGCCTTTTTTGCGCATTGATTGTGTGCTAAAATTGATATGTGCTCCTGCCCCGTTCCAGTCGCCCTTCACGGGTTTTGGATGTAATGTTGCGCTTACCCCGTAATCTTCAGATATCCTATAAAGCAACCATCGTGATACCCACATTTGGTCTGCTACTTCTAGTGGTCCAAGTGGTCCAATTTGATACTCCCATTGACCGGGCATTACTTCGGCATTAATACCACATACTTCTAGTCCAGCTTCAAGGCATGCATCCAAATGATCTTCAACAATTTCACGCCCAAATGCCTCATCAGCACCTACTCCACAATAAAAAGGTCCTTGTGGTGCTGGATAACCGCCTTCAGGCCAACCAAGTGGGTTGCGACCCTCAAAAAATGTATATTCTTGCTCTATCCCAAACCAGGCATTTTCTTTTGCAAATTTTTCTGCTACTTCTCTTAAATGTGCTCTAGTATTTGAAACATGTATTGACCCGTCTGCGTTCATTACTTCGCACATGACAAGAATATTGTCTTCGCCACGAATCGGATCTTTGCATAGCCATACTGGCTTTAATAGACAGTCACTAAAATTACCTTCTGCTTGGTTGGTACTAGAACCATCAAATCCCCAATCTGGTAATTCTGATATTGATGATGTTTTTTTGTTTAATATTTTTGTTTTTGAACGAAGTTTTTGTGTTGGAGCATGCCCATCCATCCAAATATATTCTGCCATAACTTTCATTTTTATCGCCTTTTTAATCGTTTTGTATCAAATAAATCCCTATTAAATTAAGGAAATGAAAAATAAAAAAGCAAACTTAAATGATATTCTAGAAAGAATAGCTAAGATTGAGGCACGACTTGAAGAAATTTCTCCTATTGCTAAAAGAAAGTTACCATCAAAAAAAGAACAGATTGCACAAATCAACGCAGAAATTGAAATATGGTCTCAAAAATTTCCTACCATTGATATAGAATTTGAATTAGCTAAAATGCTAGACTGGCTCAAAGCAACAAATAAAAGAAAAAAAGATTATAGGGCATTTTTTCGTAACTGGTTAAGAAAAAGTACCAATACCGTAGGGAATGAACCTGTTCCGCCACAATCATATACTTATAGCTGCGCTAGTAATAAAGCAGGCTGTAAAGATGAAGTATCTAACTTTAAAGATATGTCATTTTATTGCGAGAAATGTAATAACATAAAAACAATTATTAAAGTAACAAGAAATTAATCTTCTTTTTCAATAGTAAGCTTAAAACTACCTGAAATATCATTACTAAATTTTACGTGAACTTCATGCTCTCCTAGAGTTTTAATTGGTGAAGATAAATCAATATATTTTTTATCAAACACAATATCCTTTTCTAGTAGAAGTTTTTCAATATCTAATTTTGTAATTGAACCAAAAAGTTTTTCACCATCTTCTGATTTCATTTTTACTGTAATGTTCAAATCAGAAACCTTATCTAGTAAATCTACCAATACATCTTTTTGTCTTTCAATTTTACGATCTTCTTGGTTACGTTTTTCTTCTACATGTTTTAATTGAGATTTAGAAAAAGTAATTGCTAATTTTTGTGGAATAAGAAAATTTCTTCCAAAACCAGGCTTTACATCTACTATATCGCCTTCATTCCCAACATTATCTACGTCTTGTGTAAGTATTAATTTCATTGTTTAGTCCCTATCAATAGCTGCAAATGGAAGCAATGCAATATTTCTTGCTCTCTTAATTGCCGTTACTAGTTTTCTGTGCATCTTACTACTGGTACCAGTTACTCTTCGTGGAGTAATTTTACCTTGGTCATTAATAAACCTATTTAAAAGTTTAGTATCTTTATAATCAATTTTATGGATGTTATTTCTTTTAAAATAACAAGATTTTTTTCTGCTAGATAACATTTAATTCTCCTCCGCTTTTTTATCTTCTACTTCATTAGGAATATCTTCCACTGGAGCGACAGGCTTCCCATCAAGTTTAATAATCATATACTTTAAGACTTCTGCATGCAAATTAAGAAACATCTTGAATTCATTCACAAAATCTGAATTTTTAAACTCTGTATTGAGTAAAATGTAATTTCCATATTTATGCTTATTTACAGGGTATGCTAATTGTTTTTTCTCCCAAAAATTGTGATCAACTACTGCATGTTTTTTAGATTCAATATGACTGCTTACTTCACCAATAATTTCAGATATCTTATCTTTACTATGGTTTGGGTTTACAACATATAATATTTCATAATAATTCATATAATTTCTCCGTTAGATAAGGGGTGCGATCACTAATGACACAACCGATATCAGCTTAATTAAAATATTTAAAGATGGTCCTGCAGTATCCTTAAATGGATCTCCTACAGTATCACCTACCACAGCAGCTTTATGTGCTGTACTTCCTTTTCCGCCATGTGCTCCAGATTCAATATACTTCTTGGCATTATCCCATGAACCTCCAGCATTAGACATGAAGATAGCTAATAGAACTCCTGTTACTGTTACCCCAGCTAATATCCCGCCTAACATTTCTACTTGTCCTAATACTAGCCCAAAAAAGATAGGGGTAAAAATTGCTAGCGCCCCCGGAAGAACCATTTTGTTGATAGCAGCTGTTGTAGCTATATCTACACATTTTGCATAGTCAGCTTTTACCCCAGGCTTACCCTCTAGAAGACCTTTAATTTCTCTAAACTGTCTTCTTACTTCTTCGATCATTTCAAAAGCTGCATCTCCTACTGCTTTCATTGCAAGCGCTGAAAATACAAAAGGAAGAGAAGCTCCGATAAACAAGCCAGCCATAATAGTTGGATCGCTAATATCTAAAACGAATCCTCCAGGAATGTTTTCACTAACAATTGCTCTAAATGCCGCAAAAAGAGCTAATGATGTAAGGGCGGCAGAGCCAATTGCAAAGCCTTTACCAATAGCTGCTGTAGTATTTCCTACTGCATCTAACTTATCTGTTCTTTCTCTCACTTCTTTTGGCAATTGAGCCATTTCAGCAATACCGCCAGCATTATCTGCAATCGGACCATATGCATCAACTGCTAATTGAATACCAATTGTTGATAGCATTCCTAGCGCAGCTAAAGCAATACCATAAAGATTTGCAAAATAATAAGATCCCATAATTGCTCCAGCAATTACAAGTACTGGTAATGCTGTTGAAAACATACCATTTGCTAAGCCAGAAATAATATTTGTGGCTGCTCCTGTTTCACTCGCTTCCGCTATTGCTCTTGAAGGTCTTTGGTGATCTGAGGTATAATATTCTGTTAATAAACCAATTGCTACACCAGATACAAGACCTACTATGGTTGCAAAAAATAAATCAATTGCACTCACTGCAGTATTACCTATTCCTAAGTTTACTGATTCGGGCACAAATTTAGTGATGATAAAATAACTTATCACTGACATTGCAGCTCCTGAACCAAAAACTCCTATATTAAGTGCAGTTTGTGGATTCCCGCCTTCTTTTGTCTTTACAAAAAATGTACCTAAGATAGATACGCCAATTCCTGCTGCTGCTAAAAATAAAGGTAAAAATACTAACTCTTTATAGCCTACTCCACCATTAGCTGCTGCTGCTAATACCATTGCACCTATCATAGATCCAACATAAGATTCAAATAAGTCTGCTCCCATTCCAGCAACATCACCAACGTTATCACCAACGTTATCTGCAATAGTTGCAGGATTTCTAGGGTCATCTTCTGGTATTCCGGCTTCTACCTTACCAACTAAATCTGCTCCAACATCCGCAGCTTTTGTATAAATTCCTCCACCTACTCTTGCAAACAAAGCAATTGATGATGCTCCCATTGCAAAACCAGAAACTTTCGTCATTACATTGCTTAAGTCTGTACTCATTAAGCCGTCACTATAGATATAGAATAATAATGATAGCCCTAAAATTCCTAGACCTACTACATTCATTCCCATCACTACTCCACCATTGAATGCAACATTTAGCGCTGAACTTAAGCTTGTTCTCGCTGCTTCTGTTGTTCTGTGATTTGCTAAGGTTGCTACACGCATTCCTAAAGCTCCAGCTAAAGCACTACAAGCTGCTCCCACAACAAAAGAAAACGCTACTTCCGTCGTATCGCTGGCCATATTTACCAAGTACAATAATCCGGCTACTATTACAACAAACACTGCTAGAACTTTATACTCTCTAACAATAAATGCTGTTGCGCCTTCACGAATGGCTAGTCCAATTTCTTGCATTTTTTCATTACCTGGATTTTGTTTATTAATCCAGTTGCTTTTCATAAGCCCAAATAAAATGGCTAAAACACCAGATACTGGTATTAAGTAAAATAGATTTTCCACTATGCTACTCCTATAGTTTGTTTGTTAAAATTATTCATTGTTTCATCGGCTCCTTTGCCAAGAATAGAAACCATAGCATCATTTGCCATAACTAATACTTCTTCTACTAAAGGATGGAATTTTTTACTAAATGGTTTTAATACATATTTTTCTGATGGTCTTCGATAGTCTGAGGCGGCAATACCAATTTTTAATCTTGTAATTTTATGGGTTCCAAGAGATTTGATAATTGACTTCATACCATTATGGCAACCATCGCCGCCATCAG
>Ga0209403_10005988_pt1 | contig 12469 bp, 3 predicted proteins | sample ArcticOcean_MG_C_8_FD_187440 | JGI IMG/M metagenome (GOLD analysis project Ga0209403, IMG submission 187440) | Marine microbial communities from western Arctic Ocean - ArcticOcean_MG_CB11_86 (SPAdes) (version 2) | ecosystem: Environmental > Aquatic > Marine > Oceanic | place: Arctic Ocean... | reverse complement strand
CTTAGGCGTGGGGAAGACGAGGGCACCACCCTTGGTTCCGCGTGGCAGGGCGTTAAGAACATCCCCAGAGGCGCGCAGCAGTATGCGCTCATGGCCCGTCAGGGTATCGAAGCTATCCGCACCCCCGATGAAGACACCGCAAAAGAAAAAGAGATTAGGCGTAAGCTTAATGCTCTTTACGCAGCACAAGACCCAAGGTATCGCGAGTCGAATCTAGCCCAACTGGGCATGGGCCTGGGTCAAGTTGGGGCGATGATCGGCACGAGCATGATCCCGATTGTCGGTAAGCCTATTGCGTTTGGCGGTGCCGCGTTGATGGGTGCTGGTGAGGCAGCCGGTAGAATCGCTGAGTACGAGGAGAGAACGGGCGAGGACGTTGCGACCGGCAAAGAGAGGCTGGCGCTGGCCGGTGGCCTTGGTCTTGGTCTGGCTGAAATGATGCCGTTTGGTGTGCCCGCTCGCTATGCGAAGTATGCGAGGGGGCTACTGCCTTCCACAGGCAGACAGGCAGCGGAGACTCTTGCGGCACGGACGGTAAGAAGATCAGCCACAAGCGCCCTAGAGCGAGGGGTTGAGGACGTAGGTAGCTACGCTGCCAGTGCGCTCATAACGGGTGCTGGGGAGGCTGCACAGGAAGCCTCGGCAGGATTCGGGCAGTCTGCTTTGGGTCTGTGGCTGTACGATGAGGATGCTATGGCCGACGCAGGCCCCAACGCCCTGAAGGAAGCCATCATCGGTGGTGAGGTGGGCGCAGTGGCTGATGTCCTAATGAGGATGGCAGGCGCTAAACGCAGAGGGAGGTACCGCAAACATCAAGAAGCGAGGATGGTGAGCGCCGTAGAACAAGAAGTGGCTAGGGCGTGGACGGACATGAGGGAAGGAAATATCCGTCTAGATAGGAAGGTGTTCACGGAGAGAGTTCAAAGCACAGACCCGAATGATCAAGCGTTCATTGAGGCCATTATGGACGGTAGTCTTACTGAGAACGCAAAGGCCGAGTCTGAGGCAAAGCAAACGGAAATACGCAACGATCCTGAGCTTGAGGAAGGGGTGCGAGACCAGCAGTTAGAGGAAGAAGTAAAGAAGGCAGCGGAGATTGTTGAGCATATCGAAGTAATGAAGTTTGGTGTTGGGGCTGTCAGGTCAGGAAATCTCGCCCCCGATGAACTAGCGTCTGAAATAGTTGCCGATGAGGAAGCCCTGCCTGAAGTAGCTGTTTCTATCGAAGAGGGGGCGCGTCCTCCAGATCAGGCTGGCATAGTGGAGCGAGCCTTCCGTGGGGAGTCTACGCGAGAGGACGCTGCCGATGCTGGCGCTGCCACTATGGTGGGTGTCGCGCCTGTAGACGCTTACGATGCGAAACAGACTCTCAGCTATGTATGGCAAAACCTACGTCCTACCCAGGAAGAGGTGGGGACCGCAGAAAGAGCTAGGCTCCAAAAAGAGGGCGTTGATGAGGCGGAGATAGAGGCTCAAGTAGCTGCTTCGGTGGATGCGTTCACTCAGGGCGAAGAAGATGTGCTGGCCCTGTCTGGACTACTTGCCACACAGGGACAGAGAGATGCCCTTGCAAGCCTCGTGGAGATGGCGGAGGGTGATGCCCCCGCACTAAGCCCCACCCAACTCAGGGGCATTGTTAACGGTGTGTTCCAGGGTGGTGTGTACGATTTGAAGGATGTCTCCTGGGACATCACCCCCGAAGGCGTCCCCACTATACGAACTGGGGTGGGTAGGGTAGCTGATCTTGATGTTGTCAGTGAAGAAGATGCTTTGGAGATGACTGACAAAGATCTGATTGAGGCTAGAGATAGAGAGAAAGATAAGGAAGGTCGGGCTGACGTTGTGGTGTTTGGCGAGGAGGGCGCGAAAGCGTATCAACGAGCCCAACGTATCTCAAATAAGACATATGTAGATTCCTCTAGTACGGAATACATAGAAGCGAATAAGCTGATAGAGCGTATGGAAAGTGGTTTGTCCCCAGAACAGGAACGGCTTCTTTTCGGTATTGGTGAAACAGGATTGAATTTTGAGGAGCTTAGAGATTTAGCAAAGAACGCGGATATTTATCAGCCGTCTCAGCTTGCCCAAGAAAGTGATCAGGAAATAATTGATAGCTTTAAGCACCTAGCAGGTGGCACACGTGCAGTTGACGACCTTGGGGTTCAATATGCGTTACGCCGTGTACACGCCGAAGCAGTTAAGCGTGGAATCACCAATAGGGATTTGGTCGAAGTTACTCTAGAGCGGATGGCGCAGAGGGGCACACCCCCAGCAGATGCTCGTGAGTATTTGGGTTCGCGTCTGGAGGCGTGGACGCAACAGGGGCCAGCAGTTGGTAGGAAGCAAATAGAGCCATCTGTGCAGGAAACCAAGCAGGGAGTGGACAGGGCGAGCAACGCAATAAACGCTGTTCTGTCGTTTGACGCGCTGGCTGATTTGGGCACACAGGTGACAGATAAGTTGAAGGGCACTGAGACCACTGATGCCGGTAGAGAGGGACTGGCAGTTCATGTCGCAGAGCCGGACGTGGTTAGTATCGTTGATGACTTTAGGGCAGATAAGGGGGGGGTCACAGAGGACTTAGCGCAGAGAGCCTTGGATGCGAAAGAGATTCGCCAAGACCTCAAGTCCTTTACAGCGACAACCTTGGAGATGGAGCCGGGGGACGTAGACTGGGAGAGCTTACAGGAAGGCGAACGACACGCGGTCTTCTCACGCATCCTACGCAGTGAAGTTCAGAGCATTGAGGGTGCCGCTCACTCCGGTTCGACCACTCTGCCGCCCGAAGCGCAACAGGGTGTCTTAGCTGCATTGACCGAGAGGCCGACCCCGGCTACGCCTACCACGCGACCCACACCCATACCTACCGTTGCGCCTCTTCCAGAGAGGGGTGCCCAAAGCGTGTTTATTGGGGAGTTGCTCGACGTAGACGAGGCCACCGCCAGAACAGCCGCTGGGTTGCCAGAAGTTGGACCCACGATTGCTGAACTTGGTCATGCCCTAGAGGCGCGAGCAAAGAGAATATATGGGCGTCTCCTTGATCTCAGGGCAGACAAGGACGAGATCGTGCGTGTGCTGGTAGAGGAGGTCAAGCGAGGGGTAACCAAGGTTGATAACGCAGCCGATTGGTATAAGACAAATCTAGAGGCAGCGTTCCAGATATGGGCGGAGCATCGTCCTGTGATGCTGACCAATCCGATATATGTGGATGTGGCGCGTCTGGCGTTGGCCGTGTCATCTAATGGCGCAGCGGTCCCAGCGAACGCGGAAAACGCTATCAAGATATTTGACTACTATGTCAAAAACGGGCGGTTCCCAAGGAGTATGGGAAGAGGCAAAGAAAAGGCGGCGATCAATAAAGGGTTCATAACGATGAACCAACTCATTGAGAATATTGGTATAGAAGACGCACTCCGTTTCCTCGACACCACATACTCAATTAGGGAATTGAAGGCCGCTGGCTTTACGGTTACTGGGGAGGCAATTGATTCCAATTTACCGGGCTCAATTATTTTCGGCCCGAAAGTTGGCGGTGCTTTTTATCAAAATCTTGGCGGGTTCTTCGATCCTGTCACGATGGATCGGTGGTTCAGAAGAACTATCGGGCGCATAACAGGCGACATGATAGAGAAGTTCCAGCCGAAGACCATAGTTGATGGGCGCGAGAGACTGCGTAGAGCCGGGCTGCTGGAAAACTTAAAAAAACCCCCGCCGTATACGTTCAAGGGCGTTGAAAAGGAGGGCAAGCCATCGCTTCTGACGCCGAAACAGAGGCAGGCAATGCGGATTTACAAGAACGCCTCAGATGCGGACATGGAGGCGTCTGCCGCCGTATACCTACAGCACTGGGAGTCGCTATTCCGTGAGAGGTCCGCTCTACGGGCGCAGGCTAAGGCTGATAAAACTGCCGTGCCTGACTTTCTGGTGAAGCCAGAGTGGGCGTTGGCGGCAGAGAGGCACCTGGCTCATGTACGCCCCCAGATTCGTGAGGCCCCCAAATCTTCTGAGCGCGGTCCCCTTCGGGCTATCGTAAATGCTGTCAGGCAGAAGGTGAAGGAAGACACTGGTCAAGAATACGATAACGCTGCGTTACAGGCCATCATATGGTATCCAGAGAAACGTCTTTATCAGCACCTTGGGGTGCCCCAGAAAGACTCTGATATTGGTTACGAGGAGGCGTTTAATAAGCATTTTGTTTACGGACCACTGGAGAAAGGGGCAGCCGACGTTAGGGTAGTACCCAGCGAGCTAACAAAACCAATCAGAACGATACCTGTGGACCTTCCCCTTGCTGGGCAAGAAAGCACTGAATTTAGAAAGGGGCTAGAAGACCCAGCGGCGACCCTCGCCCGCATTAGTGAGGCTAGTAAAGACTCCCTCCCTACTAAGAAACCCAAGGCTTACAAAAAAATATCACTTGGGCAGCCGAACAGAAGAACCAAGGCGGTTAAAGATTTAGCTACAGAGTTGAATGTCGATCCCGAACAGGTAGTTGATTACATAGAGCGCACGATAGCTGCGGGGCTTGTTAAGTACACAAATGCGGCGAAGACGCAGGTTCAATTCGTATCCCCTCAAGAAGCGGCAGAGTATGCGCCTAAGCCTACAGAAAGATCTGTAGAGGTAGAGCGTATAAAAGAGGAGATCCGGCTTGATGGCAAGCTGCGTTCCGAAGAGCAGGTGGCACGAGACGCGAAGACTATCAACAACGCCAGGCTTCGCCTTGAGTCATTCAAGGAAAAGGTCCGCGCCCAGTTTAAACGCATGGGCAAGCCGGATGTCGGCATCAAGATTGTGGTTGCCGCTGACAGTATCTACGCGGACATTAAGGACATCTATCTTGATCCCGATGTCATAGAAGACAGTAGGTCATTCGACACTGGTCCTTCCGCCTCAGTGCGAAGCCACGGCGCGATGGTGCTGTTCAACCTTTCCCAGATGGAGGGCAGGTACAAGGACGGCATCGAAACCGACATTGATACGCTCGTTAAGGACAGTGCCTTCCATGAGGGTGCCCATCTCTGGTACATGAACGATGATCTCCACATCGGAGAGCAGAGAAGCCTAGAACGCTACGGAAAAAGGCAGAGGGTGCCGGAGGCTGTGAACAAGGAGGCTTTCGACAAGGGCCAGACATGGCGTCAGTGGACCGAATCCATCTACGGGGCGACAGATCCCAATATCGTGGAGGAGACTTCGGTGCGAATCCTAGACGCACTGGCACAGGGTCAAATCCCCAAGGCGAAATCTGCCGGGTTCATGTCCAAGATCGCGGGCGATCTACGCGCTAGGGCGAAGGGGATAGTCAGTGCTGCCCGTGACAGTGATGTCCTGGCGGTGATGGACATCTACGAGAAGATACAGGGAGGAGAACTAAAGCGTCGTAGCGAGGCCAAGACGCTGGAATTTGGGGGCGCGTCAACTGTACAGATACTCGACCGTTCTACACCGGAGCAGTTTGAAGAACTGAGTCAGGCCGCAGAAACTGGTAGCGAGACTGAGGTGGAGGCTGCCGCTAGAAAGATCGTGAGATCCAGGGCCAAAGGCCCCACGGTCAGCCTACAGCAGTCTCTGCTCAACGATCTAAGGGCACGGCGTGAGATAGAGGGGACACCTGACTCCGTCACGCCGGTCCTCAGTAAGCAGGCTATTGAAGCTGGCGAGATAAGTGCCGCTGCGTTGAATGCCTACTTTGAATTTAATGATGCCAGCGTAAGGCCATACAACTTCCTTGAGGGCACACGCTACATGGGCGATTCGCCCAGACAAATGCTTGAGGCTTTAGGCGGGACGCAGCCGGATGGACACAACAGTGTCAAGGAGGAGGGTGGTAAGTCTCGTCCTATAGCAACTGCGGAAGATTTTGATAAACAAATAACGTATAAAGCGTCTGATATACTTCGCATGAAGCTCCTAGATAAGCGTCTGCCCCAGTGGTTCTCTGCAAAGCGGGCAGCGGGACGGAACGGAGCCCTCAAACAGCTTGCACACTTATCTGCTATCGCTGCGTGGAGAATGGCGGACGCTGCCCAACTCTATCTACCGAATCAGATGAGGGATGGGCCTATCGTCTGGGACAGTACTGACCCGGACGACCCCTCAGCGGGCGGCATAAGTTTTGGGACTGACTTAGAGGTTGACGGGCGACGAGTCAAGCCGTTTCGGGATATTTCTAACCCGCTCCTCAAGGCTGGCGAGAAGGTCATAGCACGGGCTTATGAGTTCCTTGCCGCACACCGCATTGTAGATGTACACAATGAGCTTGCTGCGGCAAAAGCCGCGCTAAAGACAGCACGGGCCACGGGCGCTACCCCGACCACGGTGGCGAGGCTAAAGGGCGAAGTCTCCACATGGAGTAAACGCTACGATAAGCTCAATCCACAGAGGACGAAAGCTGACCCGGATACGGGGAAAAAGGGGCGGCCACGGAGGGTTACCATAGGGGAAATGCGGGAGGTAATCAGCGCAGTGGAGGTAGGGGCTAAAAACGGGGACGCCAACTCACAGATAATCGCCAACTTCAAGCAAGAGTATGGCGACTTCAACCATCATCTGATTCAGTTTCTTTTTAAGACAGGGCAGATAACCGACGCAAAAAGAAAAACGCTACAGAGGCTGTCGTATGTCCCCTTCATGCGGGATCAGGGCTGGGAGCAGTCTCAGCCACTTGTTAACAGCAGGAGCGACGGTTCCCGTGGTGAGATGATGATTGACAGGTCGCTAGAAGGAAGCTGGGACAAGCTAGATCCGAACCTGATGGGTAGTATAATCTCCAACATCTCAGCAGTTACCAGAGACGGCTTATGGAACATTGCCGCACAGCGCAGTGTCCGCGACGAATTGTCTGTGGGGACAGCCGTAGAGATCACCGAGAAGAATAGAAGTGGTGAGGGCAAGCGAGAGTTGGACGAGGCAGGCTTCTCCGACATAGTCGTGATGCTGAAGGTAGACGGGAATACTAAAGTCTTCCGCCTCAAGGACCCCCTGCTGTCTCAGTCCATTATGATGTCGGGGTTCAACCCGGTGGCGTCAATTGAAACTTTCTTCGGGAAAGTGTTCATGGCCGGTGGCACTACCCTGGGCGTAAAGAACGAGGCGATTGCGAAGGGGCTAACGAAACTTCTTGTGGGGCCATCCACTGTGTTGCGTGAGTTGGTTACACGTAGCCCACCGTTCATCGCAAAGAACGTCCTTCGCGATAGTATGCAGGCGAGCGTTCTGTTTGGTGGTGGTCCGTTAATGACGTTGAAGGCGATTGGCAACGTGTTTACGCCGGGACTCCTCGCGAAAGCACAACAGCGTGGACTCTCTCAGCCTATCGACTACACACCCGGCAAAGAGTCGGCTGCCAAAGCGGAAAAACTTCTTACTCAGGATGACATCCGTGGTCTCACGGAGGGTCCGATACCTGTCGTCACGACTCTGTGGGATTGGCTGGGACACATCTCACAAAAATCTGAAGTCGCGACACGCATGGCGGTCTACGATGCGGTGATGGAAGACACCGGGGGGAATACGACCGAGGCCATGTATCAGGCGATGGAGATAATGAACTACAGCAGGCGTGGTTCAAGCTCAATGTTTACGACGTTGGCCGCGATGTCCCCGTTCATTAACGGTAGGATGCAGGGCCTTGATGTCTTCCTACGCACCCAGCTTGGTTCAGCGGATGCGCCCGGCCTATACGGGAAAGAGTTTGACGACTCCAAGGCGGGCAGGCTCAGTCGGGCGGGGACCGCCGCTGCGCGTGGATCATACATCGCCTTTGGCACATTCTTGTATTGGCTCGCCATGCACGACGAGGAGGAATACAAGAACACGCCGGAAAATCTCAAGGATGATTGGTGGCTTCTCCCAATGCCCAAGGGTCGTCTGGGCCTAAAGATCCCGATCCCGTTTGAAGTCGGATTGTTTTACAAGGTCATCCCTGAGCAGATACTGCGAACGATTTCTGAAGATCAGCATGACTTCGGGGACATGACGGACGCAATGAAGCGTCAGGTGTTCAACACCCTGTGGCTGGATCTTAGGCCGCAGGCGATAAGGCCGATGATAGACGCAGCGTCCAACCGAAGCGTGTGGACTCGTGGTCAAATTGTGCCGACATGGATGAACAACAGCGTGGCGGCGAGCGAGCAGTACGACCCCGCGACCAACGAGGTCGCCCGACTCGTTAGTAAAAGTCTCGACAGCATACCGCTTCTCAGGGGCATGGACTTCCTCACCAGCCCGATGAAGATGGAGTATATGTTGAGGCAGTACGGCGGTACACTGGGAACTTACGTCATGGTCTTGACCGACCGAGTCATTCGCGAGGCGGGCGACAAGAACATTGTCGGGACACCAGCAGATTTCGGGTTCGATACCCTGGACAAGATGCCCATGATCGGTGACCTGCTCTATGACCGGGAGAGCGGCGGCGGCTACCAAGAAAGTTTCTATGAGATGGTAGAAGATCTCGACCTAGTCTTGAGTACCATAGGGGAGATGGAAGGGCGCGAAGACCGTGACCGCACGGCAGAGGATGAGTACAAGGAGAAGCATGAGCCCCTCCTCGTCGCTGGCAAACGCCTGAAGCATTTCGAGAAACGCATGGATCACTGGCGAGCAGACCGTGACCGCTTGTTCACGAGAAACGATTTGTCTGATCAGGACAAACGCAGGACGCTGTATCGGATGTTTGAGGACCGTGATGACATACTGTCGGAGATGCTGGAACTGATGGGGGATGTCAGGGGTGCGGACAATGAGAGATAGGGGGATAGCTAGTCTGCGTGGCTATCAGCGGGGCGGTTCAACTGATCCAGATCAGGAAGAAAAGAGACGGCGACTGTTGCAGCTTATGGCAGAGGCGAGAGCAGAGCGGAGAGCCCCGTGGCGGCCAGACTACACAGAGGGCTTGCCGTTCTCTAGGCCCGACACCTTAATGGGTGACGAGCGTGGTGACATGATGCGTACTTTGAATAGGTTTGGTGCGGATACAACCCAAGTCAGCCAAGAGGGAATCAGCGATTTCTTTCAAGGTGATGAGTATGGGGATGTTATGGGGTTGGTTTCTCAAATACGAGAACAGTACAACGATGCGCGGCCGTCAGGGTCTTCATATCGCCTGCCCTCGCAAAGGGTGCCATCAGTAGCAACACACGGCGACAAGAACTATCGCATCACGGGCGATTATTGGGGTGGAGGTGCGGCCACACGCGACGTAATCCCAGATGGGTCAATCATACACGGCTCTCCCCGCAAGGGCCATTATGTAATGGAAGACGATGGCAAGAAGGTGTTCAGGAGCGGTTGGGAACCATCTCTGAGTCCCGAAGAGATTGCGAGCCTGACACCGCAAGAGCGTTCACTGTATGAACGGGGCGTCGATTCAATCAGGTTAAATATTGTAAGTAGTTTGCAGGGTCAACATGGTCGAGGTTCAAACTTTTGGGGGAGGGGGATGACAGAAAGGGGATGGGAAGAGCGGCCAGAGGAGTCCCTACGGGAAACCCTCGCCCACGAGTTGGGACATTCGTTGGGCCATGGGGAGCAAAGTTCAGATGATTTCGCGGCTGTCGTACAAGCAGTTAGGGGTGCTTCTCCTAATGCCTCTTTCGAGGATGTGCTTGAGGCGGCGCGAAAAACATACTGGGCCACTCTAAATGAGTATAAATACGAGCGGATGGGACAATCCTCTAGAGGTCAGGGGATCGGAACTTATGAAGATCCGATTGTGGTTGATCCCAATTCGGTGAGAGGCATGGCTGAACAACAACGTAGTGAGATGAGACCATTTCTTGAAGAAATTCTGGCTACCCCAGCGTATGCAGGTCACCCCATCAATGTACGGGAGGCGGAGCGCATAGAACTTGAACGCCTCAATAATCGTGGGTTTTTAGAAAAATTCTCTGATAAAGTGAGACAAGGCATAGGTAGCCTGCGTAGATAGTAACAATGAAAGCTAAAGAGATTGTCATAGTAGTTGGTGTCTTACTTGCACTGGGTTTCGCGTACAGCTATGCGAGTGGTGCTAGGGCAGATGCTGTCGCGGCAGAAGAGCGCGTCCAGATGCTGGAGGCAGAGCGGCTGGAGCTTCAACTCCAAGTCGAGGAAGCGGTCGAGGGCTACAACCTCCTAGTGGACAGCCTAGCTCAGGCCCATGACTCCCTAGCAGAGGTCAGGGCAGAAGCTGTTGAGACAGCCTCAGAGGCGTCTAGGAGCTTCGAGCGTGGCTTCGATGTGCTGCGGGACAGTCTTGGGGCCTACGACGGTCTAGTGGAGATTCTGGATCAGGCCCAAGAGGACCACCAAGAGGAGGTCACTGCCTATCAGGTGCAGATCCAAACGCTTGAGGCAGACAAGGTCTTGCTGTTTCAGCGAGTGACCGTCCTCGACTCCATGTGGGTACTGGAGCAGAGTGTCAGTGAATCCTTGAGGATCGAAATCTCTGCCCTCCATGAGGAGGCTGACGCCTGGGAGCGTCTATCGAACAGCAACTTCCTGGGTGGGCTGCGGGGTGTCGCGCCCTACGCCTTGGCTGGTGTCGGGATCGTCCTGATCCTCAAGTAAAAAAGGGCGGGCCACCTTTCAGTAGCCCGCCCCTCACCTACTCCTCCTTGTGGATCTTAGTTATAATGTTGCCTCCACATTTCTTATCCTCGCCCCAAGCCTACAGCACTCGTCGTAGAACGCACTGGTCAAGTGATCACTCACCTTCAGATGGGCGCACTCGTGGATGAGTAGCTCATCGACTGACTGCTGTGTCTTGTATGAGAAGCGGGCGATGTTCAGTGTCACCCGATTCCCACCACAGTGCCCTGCGTATTTAGCTCTGCGTTCATTCTGTATCTCCAGATGGGCACCGGACTTAGCTACCACCGATATGAATTTCTCCGCATAGGCCCTCAGTTTCTGAACGCTTGGATTGGACTCATCAGCCAGAGTCGGGCTGTATCCATCGGGGCTGAAGTGAACTCTCCCGTCATCAAACTTGCTAGATGATGGGACCAGGGCGTTGGCAGATCTAATTGTCTCCCATGCGGCCTTGGAGAATTGTCTGCCGTGTATCACCGCATACCCAGCGTCGATAGCTCGCTTATTACTTTCTGGCGAGGATGGGTTGAAGGTCACCGCCTTCCCCACTCGCTTCTTGAGGACTTCACGCACCGCCTCGCTGTCCTCCATCTTCTCAAGGGCGGTGCCTAGCCACCCACCCTGAGCCTCCTCCCTAGTCAACTCAGTCGCGGATATTTCCGCCACCCTAGCCTCAAGCGTATTGAGGAAGCCCTGCCCCACCGAAGTGCGGTCCATCGACAGAGGCACCTTCTGCATCACCTCAACGTGATAAGGCATTTCGACGGTATCGACCGGGATGCCCATCTCGTAGAGGGAGGGCACCTCACCCCCCACTGGGCGGTACACGTTGACCGTCGTCTGGCGGCGTGTGCGCCTGAAGCCTCCTTCCTCCCCACGAATCTCCGTGGGCAGGGTCGCGGTGGCAGAGGCGAAGGGTGTGCGCCCCTCAAGCGTATGCCCGTTCACCACGGTGGTGACCCCGTGTGGGGGGATCAAGGACTTGGCGAGGTCGAGGGCCTCAGAGATCTCGTCTCTGGTCATTGAGATGAGTGCGGTCAGGACACTCCCCTTGACGGTGGCCTTAGATGAGTGCCGCCGTCCTTTCTCACTAAAGAGGATAGTGCCTGTAGTGCTTTTGATCGAAGCCTCCTTGGCGATGCTTAGGAGGAGCTTCTCGCCCATGTTGAACCTGCCACGCTTGGACGGGTCGTCTAACTTGTAGCTTTCCTTGTAGAGCGTGTAGGCGTCCGCGAGATCACGGAACCCATCGGGCGAGTTGTCGGTGACAACGAGCTTGGCGAGGTGCTTGTTGGGGACGGGCTCAAGGGTCACGCTCACTTGATTCACATCCTCATCCCAAGCGTTCTGGATGGGCTCTAGCACGAGTCGCCCAACGCCATGCCTGCGGGCGATCCCGGCCAAGCCCTTGCGATCCACGGTAAACCAATTCTGTGCTGACATCGTAGCTGTTCCCCTGTCACGGTGAATGTCGATTCCTGTAAAGCTAACATGGCTGTCAAGGGGCCATCAGGTCATTGTGTCAGCGGGTCGCCTTCTATCGGCCTAGCTGTCCTTCAGTGCATGGTCCCTCCCTCAGTGCCCGCTAGGGGCGGGTGATCTCGCATCTCGCCCTCAGTATCCTGAGTATCCTCAATCTCCTCAAGGGTTTTCAAGTAAACGTAGGCGGGGCCGTCTTTAATGATTGAGCCAAGTACATTGAATATAAAATATTCTTCTGCGTCCTCGAAACTGCACCCCTCTCCTGAGCTTAACTGAATTGTGAGTATACACTTGAGCGCGTCATAGACAATCCGCTCACTAGACTCACCGGGAACGATCACTGTGCCAATCACACAGTGGTCAAATCCATCCGCTTTCCACATTGCCATCAGCCTGTCGTCCGCACTGT